>ERZ781272.101-NODE-101-length-119702-cov-5.484651_pt1 | contig 119702 bp, 112 predicted proteins | sample MGYA00375850_ERZ781272 | MGnify/ENA primary metagenome ERZ781272 (study PRJEB29790, sample SAMN06051246) | human gut metagenome | host: Homo sapiens | place: USA: Cincinnati, Ohio | collected 2013-06-21 | study: EMG produced TPA metagenomics assembly of the Gut...
CGGAAAAATGATCCTCGGGTCAGACAGCCATACCCGTTACGGTGCGCTTGGAACCATGGCTATGGGAGAGGGCGGACCGGAGCTTGTGAAGCAGCTTCTTTCCCAGACTTATGATATCAATATGCCGGGAGTGGTTGCCATTTATCTGAAGGGTGAGCCTCGTCCGGGTGTGGGGCCACAGGATGTTGCCCTGGCAATTATCGGAGAGGTATTTGCAAACGGCTATGTCAAGAATAAAGTTATGGAGTTCGTAGGACCAGGTGTTGCGAAGCTGAGTGCGGATTTCCGTATCGGTGTGGACGTAATGACTACAGAGACTACCTGCCTGTCTTCTATCTGGCAGACAGATGATAAGATTGAAGAATTTTATGCAATCCACGGCAGAAGTGAAGATTATAAGAAGCTTCAGCCGGGCGATGTGGCATACTATGACGGCTGTGTGGAAATTGACTTAAGTGAGATTAAGCCAATGATCGCCATGCCTTTCCATCCAAGTAATACCTATACAATTGATGAGCTGAAGGCAAATCTGGATGATATTCTTGCAGACGTGGAAAAAAAGGCGCAGATTAGTCTGGATGGCAAGATTCCGTTTACATTGAGAGATAAGGTAGCAGATGGCAGGCTTTATGTAGATCAGGGAATCATTGCAGGCTGTGCAGGAGGCGGGTTCGAAAATATCTGTGCGGCAGCAGATATTCTGAAAGGGGCAAGCATCGGTGCGGATGCCTTTACGCTGAGCGTATATCCGGCAAGTACACCCATCTATATGGAACTGGCGAAGAACGGTGTTCTGGCTGATCTGCTTGCTGCTGGTGCGGTTGTGAAGACTGCCTTCTGTGGTCCGTGCTTCGGCGCCGGTGATACTCCTGCGAACAATGCATTCAGTATCCGGCATACGACGAGAAACTTCCCGAACCGTGAGGGCTCCAAAATTCAGAATGGACAGATTTCTTCGGTTGCGTTGATGGATGCCCGTTCTATCGCGGCAACTGCGGCAAACAAAGGCTTCCTTACCTCCGCTGAGGAGTATGCCGGAGCTTATACAAACCAGAAATACTTCTTTGATAAGACCATTTATGAAAATCGTATTTTTGACAGCAGGGGCGTGGCTGATGAAAGCGTGGAGATTCAGTTTGGTCCGAATATCAAAGACTGGCCTGCGATGGCGGCACTTGCGGAGAATCTGGTGCTGAAGGTGGTTTCTGAGATTCATGATCCGGTTACGACTACAGATGAATTGATTCCTTCCGGAGAAACCTCTTCCTTCCGTTCCAATCCATTGGGGCTGGCAGAGTTTACTCTTTCCAGAAAGGATCCGGCATATGTGGGCCGTGCAAAAGAAGTGCAGAAAGCCCAGCAGGCAATCCAGAACGGTTCCTGTCCCATGGATGCCCTGCCGGAGCTGAAGCCTGTACTGGATGTGATCCATACAAAGTTCCCGGAGGTCGGGGAGGGCAGCCTTGGTGTGGGAAGCACCATATTTGCAGTAAAACCCGGTGATGGCTCTGCACGTGAACAGGCTGCTTCCTGTCAGAAGGTTCTCGGCGGCTGGGCGAATATTGCCAATGAATATGCCACCAAACGTTATCGCTCAAACCTGATCAATTGGGGGATGCTTCCGTTTTTGATACCGGAGGGCGAGCTTCCGTTTCAGAACGGAGATTACCTTCTGTTTCCGGAAATCCGTAAGGCTGTGGAAGAAAAGGCAGATGCCATCAAGGGCTATGTGGTGAAGGAAGCAGGTCTGAAGGAGTTTGAGGTGACTCTTGGAGAACTGACAGATGATGAGAGAGAGATTATTCTGAAAGGCTGTCTGATCAATTATAACAGAAGATAAATAGAACTGAGACTGGTACAGGTTATACCAGTCTCAATTTTTTTATATCACAGGATAATACTCCATATTGTTGTATATTTAAGTAGAATTCCCAGGATATACAAAGCACTTCGTGCCGAATTCTTTTTTATAGGATTTTTCGTAAAAGAATAAATTATCAGAAATTAATAAAAAATATAAATAAATAACAGTTTTAATACAAAGTAAAAATATAAAAAATAATTTTTGGGAAAAATAATTAAAAAATGTGTTGACAAATTAAAAGCGTAGTGGTATTATAATCACATCAAAACAAACAGGCAATTATAAACAGACAATCATTCAATTCATAGTATAAATGCTACATGAAAAGGATGAAATAAAGAGAGAAAGGTTAAGGTGATTCCAGTGGGAACGTAACCGGATAATCATCAATATGAGAAAGTGATAGGAATCGGATTTCCTGCAAGAAAGACCTGATACAAAGATATATAGAAAACCATAATTCAGTTAATCCCTGATATAAGAGGAAAAGAAAAGGACACAGTATCCAAGGTATATAGAAACGATTACTCATATTGAATAACTATCACAAACCTGATACAAAGATTTTTGGAAATGTGTAAAGAAATATTTTCAAAAAGGTATAACTGCTTATTTTAGAAGTTCGTTTGGAGGAAGAGCTCCAAAGTATTTTGAAGACAAATAAGAAAGATATTTGAAATCCATATTAGAAACTTTAGGATATGAATTGAAGCTTTGCATCAGAAGAATATCTTCCTGCAAAAGATATTAAGAGAAGAAGAAATAAACAAAGAACTTTTTTGTAAGCGATAAGTGGTTTCAGATTTAAGAAGTTGAGTTTGAAATTATTTAGGGAACAAAAAACGTATATCCGTTATTTCTTCAATGAACGAATTATAATCCGTGAAATTATAATTTAAAATCTATCAACTTTCTAAATAAATCGAGTGATACATAAATCATATCGTTTATGAGCAGGAAATAAAAAGGATATGTAAATATATAAGGAATCCATAAAAACTGAATAAAGAGAATTGGAATTCGTTATATACGCATGACAAAGTTCCAATTATTAAAAAGAAACGAAACGAAAATAGTTTTTCAAAAGAACGAAGAGGAAAATAAAAATTGAATAACGAAGAATTTTAAGACGGTCATCATTTTTGAAATGAAAGTAAAAAGTGATGACCGTCTTTTTTGTGAGTAAATAATTCTGCCATAGGTGATACAGGCGAAGGTCCGTTGGGCGGTATGGGAAGAAATTATTTTCTTGCTGAAGCATTCTTCTTACGCTATACTTTCCTTAAAAGGAGAAGGCTTATGAATAACAGTAATATTGAGGAAACGATCATATATGAAGATTCCGAAATTCTGGTCTGCCATAAACCGGCCGGACTTGCAGTGCAGAATGCCAGATGCGGAGTTATGGACATGGAAAGCGCTCTGAAGAATTACCTTGCTCCCGGCTGTCCGGGCAAAATGCCGTATCTGGGTGTGGTGCACCGTCTGGATCAGCCGGTAGAAGGGCTGCTTGTATTTGCAAAAACACCCGGAGCAGCGAAGAAATTGAGCAGCCAAATCTCTTCCGGAAAGGTATGTAAACAATATCTGGCAGTTGTCTCCGGGAGACCCGTCCAAAGAGCGGGAGTGCTGGAGGATTATTTGAAAAAGGATGGAAGGACAAATACTTCACAGGTGGTGCAGGAAAATACACCGGGTGCAAAAAGGGCGCGGCTTTCCTATCAGATACTTCAGGAAATTCCGGATGAGCGCTTTCAGAGCAGACGGCGGAATCTGGCTCATATCTGTTTGGAAACAGGCCGTCATCACCAGATCCGTGTGCAGATGGCTCACGCGGGGATGCCGCTGATTGGCGACCGGAAATATAATTTGGAGGAAAACGTGAATCTGCCATTGGGGCTTTGCTCGTCTGCACTTGCATTTCTGCATCCGGGGACAGGAGAAAAAATGAAATTTGATGTTTCTCCGAACGGACAGGCGTTTGAGGGCTTTGATATAGATCAATAAGCGGCTGTATGAATCAGCGTCAGAATAAATTTAACGAATAAATAACTGCAAAATCCTCCATACTATCCAAAAAACAAGGTATGGTGAATACATTTGCATATGGAATGGAAAAGAAGATGCATGATTGTGGGGATTGTGGCAGGCGTATATGCGGGATACCGTTATTTACTGCCTGTGACAATCCCTTTTTTGGCGGCCTGGATGCTTGCTGCATGGATTTATCCGGCTGCCGTGAAAATAGAAAAAAAGACAAAAATCCGAAAAAGCTTTGCGGGAACCATACTGCTGGTTCTGTTTTTTTGCGTTGTGGGATATTTGCTGTATCTTGGTGCTTCTGAAATACTGGTTCAGCTTAAAACAGCGGTTTCTCATTTCCCTGTGCTGCAGCGCTGGTGTATGCTGCTTCTGGATAAGTGCTGTATTCTGATCGAGGATACGACAGGAGTGGCCCGGGAAGACAGCAGGCGTTATTTGCTGACGCACATGGAGGGGATGAAGGAAAGCCTGATTTCCGCAATAAGCCCGAAGACGCTTACCAAGGTTTTTGCCGGTGTTTCAAAAATCATGATCTGGGGCTCCGGAGTAGTCGTTGCCTTCATTTCTGCCGTTTTGATCATGGGGGATATGGAGAATATAAGGAAGAAAATATGGGATTATTCCTGGCTGGTGGGAACCAGACGGGTGGTACGCAGGCTGAAAAAGACAAGTGTCACTTATTTAAAAGCTCAGCTTGTGATTATGGCGCTGGTAGCGGCCGTATGTACGTTGGGCTTTTGGTTTATGAAAAGTCCTTATTTCCTGATACTTGGGATCGTTCTGGGAGCCCTGGATGCTTTGCCTCTGATTGGAACAGGAACATTTCTGTACCCGGCTGCGGTGGTATTTTTGCTTCGGGGAAATGCTTCAGTTGCGGCAGGCTGTGTACTGCTGGATATTGTCACCAGCCTTTTGCGCGAATTTCTGGAACCCCGTCTGCTGGGCGGTAAGCTGGGAATATCACCGATCATGGTACTGGCGTCCGTATATACCGGGATTTTTCTATACGGCGGCTGGGGTGTGATTTTAGGACCGTTGTCTTTTTCAACAATATATGAGATCGGAAAGGAGTGGGATGTATGGGATTGACCGCGAAAAAATGAAAAAAGTATGAAATCTATGGACGACATGCAGAAAAAGTGTATAATGAAAAAAGTGGCATATTTGAGTTTTAACTGTGTAATGGAAGAGGAGCGTCAGAGATGAAAAAAGCAGTAACTGTGGCGGTAGGCCTGATTGCGGTAAGCACTGTATTTTCCGGCTGTCAAAGAGAAAAGGTCGAAGAAGCTATAGAGCCTCTTGTGGCAGAGGTGCTGGAGGAGGAACAGGCAAAAACCGGCGAACCAGAGGAGGAGGAAACAGGCCTTATAGAAATAGATACTTCAATTCCCATCCAGGCAGGAGCCAGGATAGCAGTTGTAAGCAAAAATACCAGGGGGGAATTCTGGGATATGGTCCGTAAGGGCATGGAGGATGCGGTGAAGGCCGTGAATGTGGCTTACGGCTATGAGAAGGATGAACAGATCACCATGACCTTTGAGGGCCCGGATGACGAGCAGAAGGTGGAGGAGCAGATCAATATCATTGACGCCGTAATTGCTGAGAATCCGGATGTGCTGTGTTTGTCTGTAGGTGACATGAACTCCTGTCAGGCGCAGCTTGAAGCTGCAAAGGAGAATGGAATCCCGGTAGTAATGTTTGATTCCAATGTCAGCGATGCGAAGCTGATCAAGGCATTCCGGGCAACGAATAATGTGCGCGTAGGTGAAATTGCTGCCTATCGATTGGCAAGAGTGCTTGGAAAAATGGGAAAGGTCGCAGTATTTTCTGCCCAGGAAAAGACCGAAAGTGCAAAAAACCGTACAGAGGGATTCCTGGATATGATTTCCAATTATACAGATATTGAGGTTTTGGAAGTGGTATATGCGGACCAGGTGGATGATATGGAAGCAGCTATGCAGGAAGTCCTTGAGAAATATCCGAAACTGGATGGCGTATTCTGCACGAATGCGGATGTTGCGGAGATATATTTGGATATGGAAAAGGATGAAGAGGTGCATCCGTCGGCAATGATCGGCGTGGACGCTACCAGCCGGCAGGTTGAGGCAATCCGGGCAGGAGAGGAAATCGGCGTGGTTTCTCAGGAGCCGCATTTTATGGGATATCAGACAGTACTGACAGCGATTCAGGCAACGGTATCCAAGGATAAAAGACCGGAAATTAAGAAGACAGTGCTGTTTGAGCCGGTATGGATCGAATTGGAGAATCTGGATGATCCAAACTACAGCAATTACATATATAGTGAATAAGAGAGATGCAGAGCCGGTTATTTGCCGGTTCTGTTTATTCCTGAATAAAAATACCTGTCATGTGTCATGATAGTAAGAAACTGGAAAAAGAATTTGATACAAAAATATTTAGATTAATACAAAAACTTTGTTGATATTTTGCACAAACATATTGTAATTTTTTTGTAGATATGCTAAAATTTGACTGTGTGAAATGATAGAATGCAGATAGATTTGCATAACGTATGAAGGAGAGGGAATATGAAGGATTGGGCAGGCATTTTTAAAAACATCACAATGCTGACACAGTTCGGTCTTTCTTTTATAACGCCCCTGCTGCTCTGTCTTGCGCTTTGCTGGTGGCTGACTTCCCGTTTCGGCCTGGGAGGCTGGATTTACATACCGGGATTTTTTCTGGGTTTGGGAGGTTCCGGCATGGTGGCTTATAAGTTGTATGTGTCCGTCACTCACCGGCAAAAAAAGCAAAAGAAAAAATCAAAAGTATCCTTTAACAGACATTTATAAAAAAGAAAGGGAAGAAAGGAATTGCAATGAGCGGTTTTTTGAATGATGTTCAGCCGGCAGTCAAAAAAGAAACAACCAGGGTGGCTGTCATTACCTTTGTCGGCGTTGTACTTATGTGGGTGGTATTTGTGGTGCTTCATGCGGTGATGCCGGGGAAGATACCTCTCGATTATACGGTGTTTTTAGGAGGAATCGGCGGCGGTTTGGTCGCTGTACTGAATTTTTTTCTTATGGGTCTTACCGTGCAGAAGGTGGCCTCCGGCACAGATGAGGATGCGGCAAGGCTGAAAATGAAAGCCAGCTATTCTCAGAGGATGCTGCTTCAGATGTTATGGGTGATTCTTGCCATTGTGGCACCCTGCTTCCAGTTTGCGGCGGGGATCGCGCCTCTCCTGTTTCCGGGAGTGGGAATTAAGCTAGTGGGAATCATAAAAAAGTGATATATAAATTCAGCCGGATGGGAGGTGGAAATAAATGGAATTAGATATATCAGGAGCGAAAGTCTTTTATACGCTGCCCTTTGATTTTCCGGTACTGGGAAAGCTGCAGATCAGTGAAACGATGATCGTGAGCTGGATCGTCATGCTGCTGATTACAGGACTGTGTATCTGGCTGACGCGGGACTTAAAGGTCGAGAATATTTCCAGGAGACAGGCGGTAGCCGAGCTTCTGGTGGAAAAAGCAAACGGCTTTGTGACAGGCAATATGGGAGAAAAATTCCGCTATTTCATTCCGTTTGTTGCGGCACTGTTTGCAACCAGTGTGGTATCGAATCTGATCAGCCTGGTTGGACTCCGAAGTCCGACAGCGGATCTGTCTACGGAAGCCGCCTGGGCAATCGTGGTGTTTATCATGATTACCAGCCAGAAGATCAAGGCAGGCGGTGTAGGTGGATATCTGAAAGGGTTCACTCAGCCGATTCCGGTTCTGACGCCGTTCAATATTCTGTCTGAGCTGGCAACTCCGATCAGTATGGCATGCCGTCATTTCGGAAATATTCTTTCCGGTGTGGTAATCAATGCGCTGCTCTATGGAGCCCTGGCCGTGGCCAGCTCCGCACTGTTGGGATTGATTCCGGGCGTTGTGGGAGATCTGCTGGCGCAGATACCGATACTTGATGTGGGTGTTCCTGCAGTATTGTCGGTTTATTTTGACTGGTTCTCAGGATGCATGCAGGCGTTTATCTTCTGTATGCTGACAACCATGTATATCGCCAATGCGGCGGAAGGCTAGGAATTAAAAGGATTTTTGGAATTGTATGGACAGAGCATGCAATCGAAAAATAAACAAAAAGAAAAACCAAAATGATGACAGGAGGATTTTATTATGGAATTTCAGTTACTGGCAAAAGGTATTGCGCTGGCAGGATGTGCGATTGGTGCGGGATGTTCTCTGATTGCAGGTATTGGACCTGGTATCGGTGAAGGTAATGCGGTAGCGAAGGCTTTGGAGGCAATCGGGCGTCAGCCGGAATGTAAAGGTGATGTTACTTCCACCATGCTTCTTGGCTGTGCGATTGCAGAAACCACGGGTATTTATGGTTTTGTAACCGGCCTGCTGCTTATTTTCGTAGCGCCTGGCATGTTCATGAACTTCCTGGGCTAATGCTGTTACCATGCTGCAGGATTGAAGGACAGGAGGTTAGAACCATGGATGTACAGGAATTAGTTGGAATTGTGCCGTGGACATTCATTGCACAGATTTGCAACCTTTTTATCCAGGTTTATCTTATTAAGCGCTTCTTATTTAAGCCGATCAATGCGATGCTGGAGAAGCGCAGGGCTATGGCAGATGCAGAAATCCGTGATGCCCAAAAGGCGAAGGATGAAGCACATGCGATCAGGACGGAATATGAGCAGAATATGCTGGAGGCCAGGAGCAAGGCAAACGAAATTCTGGCAACAGCGCAGAAAACTGCTGCCGTCCAGAGTGAGCAGATGCTCCGGGAGGCTTCCCGGCAGGCGGCCGACATGAAGGCAAAGGCTGAAAGCGATATTGCGCAGGAAAAGAGAAAAGCTGTCAATGAGATTAAAGATGAAATTGGCGGTATGGCCATGGAGATAGCCGGAAAAGTAATTGAGCGTGAAATCTGTGAAGAAGACCATGCGAAACTAATTGATGAATTTATTGCGAATGTAGGTGAGGCATCATGACTCAGACTGCCAGGATTTACGGAGACAGCTTATACGACCTGGCTGCCGAAGAACAGCTCACAGACGCGATGATGCAGCAAATGCCGGAAATCCGGAAGATGTTCCGTGAAAATCCGGATTATCTGAAGCTTCTTGGCGAACCGTCCATTCCGAAGCAGGAAAGGATCGGACTGATAGAGACTGCATTTGGCGGGCAGGCAGAGCAGTATTTGGTGAATTTTTTGAAATTGCTGTGTGAACGGAACATTCTAATGGAATTTGCGGGATGCTGCGAGGAATTTACACGGCGCTACAATGCAGATCATGGAATTGCAGAGGCAGTCGTGACCAGTGCGGTTGCTTTGAATGCGGAGCAGATGGCAGCTTTAAAAGAAAAGCTGGAAAAAATCAGCGGGAAACAGGTTTCCCTGATTCAGAAGACAGATGCTTCCGTACTGGCAGGTCTGCGTGTGGAGTTGGAAGGAAAACAGCTTGATGGAACGGTGCAGAGCCGCCTGTCGGGTATTTCACAAAGAATGAAAGAAACGGTGATGTAGGTGATGCTTCCTGTATGAAGCATTGTCTCGCTGAAATAATAGTTTAAAGGATGGGAATGGAAACATGCAATTAAAACCTGAAGAAATATCCAAAGTCATCCGCAGCCAGATTAAATACTATGAGAATGCGATTCAGCAGAATGAAACAGGAACCATTTTGATGGTAGGTGATGGAATTGCCAGAGCCAGCGGCCTTGTAAACTGTATGGCCGGAGAACTGCTGGAGTTTGAGGATGGCAGCTTTGGTATGGCGCAGAACCTGGAAGAAAACAGCGTGTCCATTGTATTATTTGGTTCCGATGAGAATATTGGTGAGGGCCAGACTGTAAAGCGTACAGGCAAGGTTGTGTCCGTACCTGTTGGAGAAGGTATGATCGGTCGTGTTGTAAATGCACTGGGACAGCCTATCGATGGTGCAGGCCCTATTGTGACGGATGAATATCGGGCAATCGAAAGCCCGGCACCTGGTATCTGTGAAAGAAAGTCTGTACACGAGCCGCTTCAGACAGGTATCAAGGCAATTGACTCCATGGTACCGATCGGACGCGGACAGCGCGAGCTGATCATCGGAGACCGGCAGACAGGCAAAACAACTCTGGCTGTAGATACCATTATCAACCAGAAGGGCCAGGATGTTATCTGTATTTATGTGGCTATCGGACAGAAACGTTCTACCGTAGCGACTCTGGTAGAGAACCTTACCAGGAGCGGCGCTATGGATTATACCATCGTGGTAGCAGCAACTGCTTCTGAAGCAAGTCCGCTGCAGTACATTGCACCGTATTCCGGATGTGCAATGGGCGAATATTTTATGAACAAAGGCAGACATGTGCTGATTATCTATGATGATCTGAGTAAGCATGCAGTTGCCTATCGTGCACTTTCTCTTTTGATTCGCCGCCCGCCCGGACGTGAGGCGTATCCCGGAGATGTTTTCTATCTGCATTCCAGACTTCTGGAGCGTGCAGCAAAGCTGGATGAGGAGCATGGAGGCGGTTCTCTGACTGCGCTGCCGCTCATTGAGACGCAGGCCGGAGACGTATCTGCATATATTCCGACCAATGTTATTTCTATTACAGATGGTCAGATTTTCCTGGAAACAGAACTGTTCCATTCCGGTGTTATGCCGGCTGTTAACCCTGGTATTTCCGTATCCCGAGTTGGTGGAAATGCCCAGATCAAGGCAATGAAAAAGGTTGCCGGAACTTTGAAGCTGATTTACTCCCAGTACCGTGAGCTGCAGAGCTTTGCGCAGTTCGGTTCTGATCTGGATGCTGATACCAAGTCTCGTCTGGAACAGGGTGCCCGCATTGTGGAGGTTCTGAAGCAGAGCCAGAACGCACCGGTTCCTGTTGAAAAACAGGTGGCAATTCTTTATGCAGTTACCAAGGGCATTTTATCCAGGGTAGATGTAGAAGACGTCAGAGCATATGAAAGCGGCCTGTTCACCCATCTGGATGCGGATTCCGAAGGAGCTGCCGTTATGCAGGAGATCCGTACTACCGGAAAATTGGAGCAGGATACGGAAGAAAAGCTGAAAAAAGTATTGGAAGCCTATACAGAAAGCTTTTTGAATACAAGACCTGAGAAATAGAGTGATTAGGAGGACCCGATATGGCTGCAAACATGAAATCGGTAAAACTGCGTATTAAAAGTGTGCAGAGCACCATGCAGATTACTAAGGCAATGGAACTTGTGGCATCCTCCAAACTGCGTAAGGCAAAGGAACGTGCAGAAACCTGCCGGCCTTATTTCCGGGAGCTTCATCAGACACTGCAGGACATTGCACAGGACAATACAGATTTTTCCTCCATTTATGCAAAGGAAGCAGAAAACGAAAAATACTGTTATGTTGTGATTGCCGGTGACCGCGGACTTGCAGGGGGATACAATGCAAATCTGTTCAAATGTCTGGAAGCGGAGAGTGCCGGTAAGGATTATGTGGTTCTGCCTGTTGGAAAAAAAGCAGTCGAATATTTCCATCGGAAAGGAATTCCATGCGTGACGGAGGCATTCGCAGAGATTGCGGATATTTCTGTGGCGGATTGTTTCGAAATGGCAAACCTGCTGTGTGCGGAATTCCAGAAAGGTGCGTTTGGGCATATTGAATTGTGTTTTACGAATTTTGTTTCTATGCTGTCTCAGCAGCCGGAGGTATTTTCCATGCTTCCTTTGACCGACATGGCAAAGGAAGAGCTGCCAGGGGAGGAACAGGGGCGGATCCGTGAGCTGATTTTATATGAGCCGGACAGTACGGAGGTATTCAATGCGATTGTTCCGGAATATCTGGCAGGTCTGATCTATGGCGGTGTCTGCGAGGGACTTGCCAGTGAGCTGGCTGCCAGACGTATGGCGATGGAGGCTGCGACGGGCAATGCCCAGGAGATGATTGAGAAGCTGAATCTGTATTACAACAGAGCTCGTCAGGCCAGCATAACGCAGGAAATTACGGAGATTGTTGCAGGCTCAGAAGGCTTGTAGGCAAAAGATAAGCAGCGGTTGTAAAGTGTATCCGCTGCAGATGAGAGTGTTCATAGCGCGCAAGATGAGCATTCGAAGCATATAGAGAATCATATTAGAGGAGATTCAGGAATGAGCGAAAAACATACTGGCGAAGTTGTACAGGTCATCGGTCCGGTTTTGGACATCCGCTTTGCGCACGATGAACTGCCTGCACTTCTCAATGCTATAGAAATTGATAATAAAGGCGTGAAGCTGACGGCTGAAGTTGCGCAGCAGATCGGTGACAATACAGTACGTTGTATTGCAATGAATTCCACCGATGGTCTGGTGCGGGGAACGAAAGCCGTAGATACAGGAAAGCCGATTGCTGTTCCGGTAGGTGAGGAATGTCTGGGACGTGTGTTCAATCTTCTGGGTGATCCGGTGGATAATCTTCCGGCGCCGGAGGCGAAGGAATACTGGCCGATTCATCGTCCGGCCCCGGCTTATGAAGAGCAGACACCGGCAACGGAGATTTTGGAAACAGGAATCAAGGTCGTAGATTTGATCTGCCCATATGCGAAGGGCGGCAAGATCGGTCTGTTCGGCGGTGCGGGAGTCGGCAAGACGGTTCTGATCATGGAGCTGATCCACAATGTAGCGACAGCCCATGGCGGACTTTCCGTATTTACCGGTGTAGGAGAGCGTACCCGTGAAGGAAACGACCTCTATAATGAAATGAAAGAAAGCGGAGTTATCGACAAAACTGCCCTGGTATACGGACAGATGAATGAGCCGCCTGGAGCACGTATGCGTGTAGGTCTTTCCGGGCTTACCATGGCAGAGTATTTCCGCGATGTAAAAAATCAGGACGTGCTTTTGTTTATTGATAATATTTTCCGTTTTACACAGGCCGGTTCAGAGGTTTCTGCTCTTTTGGGGCGTATGCCTTCTGCCGTAGGCTACCAGCCCACGCTGGCAACGGAAATGGGTGCCCTTCAGGAGCGTATTACTTCTACGAGAAAAGGTTCCATTACCTCTGTTCAGGCAGTTTATGTGCCGGCGGATGACTTGACGGACCCGGCTCCGGCAACTACGTTCTCACATTTGGATGCTACCACCGTATTGTCCCGTGATATTGCCAGCCAGGGTATTTATCCGGCAGTGGATCCTCTGGATTCTACCAGCCGTATTCTTTCCCCTGAGGTTGTAGGAACGGAACATTATGAAATTGCCCGTGCAGTGCAGAGAGTACTGCAGCGTTACAAAGAGCTTCAGGATATCATTGCCATCATGGGTATGGACGAATTGTCAGAGGAGGATAAGCAGACGGTTAACCGTGCACGTAAGGTGCAGCGTTTTCTGTCTCAGAGCTTCTCTGTAGCGGAACAGTTTACAGGTATGCCCGGACAGTATGTACCGCTGAAGGAAACTCTGCGCGGCTTCAGGATGATCTTAAACGGCGAGTGTGATGAGGTTCCGGAGAGCTGCTTCCTGTTTGCCGGATCCATTGACGAAGTTTTTGAAAAAGCAAAGAATCAGTAAAGGAGGCTGTCTATGAAGACCTTCCCATTACGTATCGGTACACCGGACGGCCTGCTGTTTGAAGGTGAAGTGGAGCGCATTGTCTGCAGAAGCATTACAGGTGATTTAGCTGTTCTTGCCGGACATTGTAATTTCTGTACGGCTCTTGGTATGGGGGAAGCCCATGTTGTGCTGGAGGATGGTACAAGACGGGAAGCCGCCTGTATCGGGGGGATGCTTTCCATGATGAACGGAACCTGCCGCCTGCTGGCGACTACCTGGGAGTGGCAGGAAGACATTGATGCAGAAAGAGCGGCAAAAGCGAAAAAGAACGCAGAGGAGCTGTTGTCCAAGGGCGGTTTGACGGACCGTGAATATAAAATAGCAGAAGCAAAGCTCCACAGAGCATTGGTGCGGTTGAGTGTAAAAGAATAAAAATATGAAACGTCAGCAGCGCAGTCTTATTGGGACTGCGCTGTTTGTTGTGATACGTTATATACGGGGGCGGAGGTCTTGTCACCTTTTAGCCGCCGTTTCTATTGGCGTCAGGGCGTCATAAAGATGAAAATTTTTTAGTTCTGTATCTTCCCGTATTTTGATACGAGTTTTATTGCGGCATATAGGGCATAGCAGCCATTCCACTTGTTTTATAGCTGTATCCCCTTGTCTATATGAGGTATTAGCTTTTTCTTTTCCCATACTTTATTTTTGAAGTATAGTAAACCAACTGCCGCAGGTAATATCGGAGAAACTGCTTGTCCGATATATACGCCTGAAAATCCAATATTAACCACAAAAGCTAACAGCCAACTTACAGGAAGCCGGACAAATACTGCGTCTAAAAGAGCATTTACCATAGCGATATTCGCTGTTCCAATGCCGATAGCAAAGGAGTCAAATGTGTACATAGCTGCATAAATCAGACTGTTTATTCCACAACATATTCTTAGGTACAATATTCCGTCCTTAATGACCTCAGGACTTTCTGGTTCAAATAGCGTGATGATTTGTTCCGCAAATAATTGTACGATTACAACGACGATAAAAGTAATAAGCACATTCAAACGTAGTCCGGTTTTTGTTGTCTTTTTTACACGCTCTATGTCATTTGCTCCCATATTTTGGCCTGCCATGGCAGTTACAGCTTGTCCGATTGCCCAACAGGGCATACCCGCGAATGTATTGATTTTAAGTCCAACACCGGATGCAGCGGCAACTGATACACCAAAATTATTGAGCATACCTGTAATCAAAAGATAAGAGATGTTGACGACTACCATTTGAATGGCGGTAGGTAGTCCAATTTTCAAAACAGCCACCAATTTATCTGATTTTATAACAAAGTGCTTCAACTTAAAATCAAAGATAAAGTTTTTCCTTTTCAGATGAATGATGGAAACCAAAAGTGAGGTGCCCTGTGAAAATGTCGTTGCATAAGCGGCACCTGCGGTTCCCATATCAAGCAGGCCTACTAAAATCAAGTCCAGAAAGACATTTACAATCGTTGCAATCGTTATGAAGTAGAGAGGACTTTTAGAATCTCCAAACCCCTTCATAATGGAACATACAGCGTTGTAACCAAATACGAATACGGTACCATAGCAAATGATTTTCATATATTCGCAGGCTTCTCGCATAGAAACCGCAGGAACGTTCAAAACTTGAAAAAGAGGTCTATATACAAGCAGTCCCCCGATAGTGACAATAAGTGAAGCCGCAAGAGATATGCCCAATAATGTTCCTACTGTTTCGATTTGAGCCTGTTCGTCGTTGGCTCCTTTATATTGGGCGATTAAAACAGTGCCCCCCATAGTAACACCAATACAAATAGAATTGATAATAAAACTTATCATAGACGCATTACTGATTGCTGCAAGCCCTGTTTCACCGACAACATTTCCGACAACAAGCATATCAACAATACTGTAAAAAGATTGCAGCAAGTTCGCTAACAACAAAGGAAGCGCAAACATAATGAGCTTTTTTGGTACACTTCCTGTTGTCAAGTTTTGTTCTTCTTTCATTTTGTCAAATTCCTTTCTTAAACGTAAAAAAGCAGAGGGAAACACGATAAAGTGCGCCCTCTGCTCAAAAAGCAATCGCCATAAACAAAAGGCAGCAGACAAAACATTGTCTACTGCCTAAACATCAAAATAAAACTATGAACACACGAACAAAACTCCAAACTATCAGTATGTTGGAGTAAACCTAAGCGTAAATGTTCTTGTGTCCTTTAGGCTCCGTACAATGCTTTGAAATTTCAAATTGTGCGGAGCTATTTTCAATACAAAATTTCCCGAATAACACTGTACTCACCCTTTCTTAGAAATTCGGTCTTATTATAAACTTTTTAAGGTAGCTTGTCAATAGAGCAGTCTCGAGTGTGAGAAATTTATGCTCTATTTTGCTATCAAAATAGAATACCATCTTGTTAATTTAACACATAAAATAATAGTGTTTTCATCATCAGAATTATTGTGACCGTTATCAATCCTGCCTTTTCCATGTGAAGTAGACCAATCTCCACATATTCCCAAATCAGGATTTATTTTAATCTGTTTCATTTTGTTTGATAACGTATATGTAATTATATAAAACACCCCATTATCATAATGCGCATCTACAGTTCGTGCACCTGAAAAAATACCATTGATAGTTGCAAGATGTAAACAATATATAATAAAAAGGCTTTGAATGCAAGCAGCAAGGCAGGCAGATAATCTTAAAAAGACGTAAAATTTCTGTGAAACCTTGAAAATTCTATGTTCTAATCAACGGACATATGATATATTCTTAAGAGGAGGCTTGGTTTTACAAGGCTTCCGAAAAGCTACTAACCGGAACTTTGGCTTGAGTAACTACGTATAAAGGGAATAGGAACAGGAGGTATTGTAAATAATGAAAAATGAATATATTCCATTTACGATTGGTAAGCAGAAGAGAATTGCCCTGATTGCCCATGATGGCAAAAAGCAGGAGCTGATTGAATGGTGCAACGAAAACAAGGAGATTCTGCAGCGGCATTTCCTCTGCGGAACAGGAACAACAGCACGGCTGATTGCAGATTATACCGGACTTCCGGTGAAGGGATATAACAGTGGTCCGCTGGGTGGCGACCAGCAGATCGGCGCCAAGATCGTAGAAGGCGGTATCGATCTCGTTGTATTCTTTTCCGATCCGCTGGAAGCGCAGCCTCACGACCCGGATGTCAAAGCTTTGCTTCGTATTGCGCAGGTCTATGATATTCCTATGGCGAATAATAAATCGACAGCAGATTTTATTATCACATCTTCTTACATGAATGAGGAGTATGTACATGAGGTATTGAATTTTAATAAAAATATCGAGAATCGGGTAAAATCAATGCAGTAGTTTTATTACCTATTTTTTGGCGCACTTGCTGCGCCAATGATGGTATGCCTGACAAGGTATTACCTATTTTTTGGCGCACCTGCTGCGCCAATGATGGTATGCCTGACAATTAAACAAGGACACGCAAAATCCACCGGTTATTTTAAGTTCGGTGGATTTTTACTATACTACTTGTTTTATCCTACGTAACCGGGTACACAACTGAATTTTCTATTGAAATGTTTTGAAATATCCATGTTCATATTTTTCTATTTTTTGTATAATTTGAAAATAAGCAAAGCAGAAATATAAATTTACTACGAAAGGAAGGGAGACGGCGCTTCTTCAAAGCAGCTTCTCCTGTGGTGGCAGTTATGAAGATACATTATTTAAAGGTAAACCATCTGGTGAATCCAATGGGATATGATCTGGCAGAGCCGACAATTTCTTATGTGGTTGAGGAAACAGGCGGAAAACGCCAGGCAAAAGCGCAGGTACTGGTTGCCAGAAATGATAAGTTTACAGAACTGGTTTATGATTCGGGTGAAAGAGAGGATATTGTAAGCACGGCTTATGTTCTGCCTTTTGTTATGGAGCCGGAGACGAGATATTACTGGAAGGTAAGGGTTTGGACAGATAACGGAGAAACGGGGGAAAGTGAGACTGCATGGTTTGAGACCCCGAAAGGTGGCGGGTGGAAGGCTGACTGGATTACGCCCTCTCTTCCGAAAGAGGTACAGGCCGTTCTGACGAAAAAGATAGATATCAGGAAGCCGGTTAAAAAAGCCAGGATGTATATGGTCGGCCTTGGTGTTTACGAGCTGTATCTGAACGGGCAGAAGCAGGGAGATGAGGTTCTGCTTCCGGGGCTCTGCGATTTTGACACATGGATTCAGTACCAGACATACGAGCTGGCGCTTGTCCCCGGCGAAAACCAGATTGAAATTGCTTTGGGTGACGGCTGGTATAAAGGCTGGTATGGCCTGCGGCAAAAATACGAAAACTATGGCGACCGCCTTGCTGCCATTGCAGAGCTTCATATTACTTATGAGGACGGCGGGAAGGAGGTAATCTGTACGGATACCTCCTGGGGGGCACGGAAGAGCCGGGTTGTGTACAGCGGTATTTATCCGGGCGAAATCTACGACACAACACTGGATACAAGTGAGGTATTCGGAACAGAAGTAATTGATCTGGATAAGAAAAAGCTCAGCCCGCGCCTCAGTCCTCCAATTACAATCCATGAGAACATCAAGCCTGTGGAGGTACTGCACACTCCCGCAGGGGAGACAGTCCTGGATATGGGGCAGAATATGGTGGGCTGGCTGAGCTTCCGATGCAGTGCGCCAAAGGGGACAAAGCTGTTCTTCCAGTTCGGCGAGATTCTGCAGGACAATAATTTCTATAATGAAAACCTTCGTACGGCAAAGGCGGAGTTTACCTATATTTCAGATGGAACAGAGCGTGAGGTAAGGCAGCATTTTACCTTCTACGGCTTTCGTTATGTAAATGTCGTAGGCTGGGAAGGCAGCCTTAATCCGGAGGATTTCACAGGTCTTGTCATCCATTCCGAGATGGAGGAGCTGGGACATATTGAAACCTCTGATCCATTGGTAAATCAGTTGTTCCACAATGCAAAATGGGGACAGAAGGGCAACTTCCTGGATGTTCCTACGGACTGCCCTCAGAGAGACGAGAGATATGGCTGGACAGGAGATGCGCAGATTTTCAGTGGAACCGCCTGCTTTAATATGGATACCTATGCATTCTATACGAAGTTCGGCAGGGACGTTTATGCAGAACAGATGAAATTAAACGGCAGTGTACCGGATGTTGTTCCCGTGGCGAATTATCCCGGAGACGCCTCCACCGCATGGGGAGATGCGGCGACGATCATTCCGTGGAATGTATACCTGCACTATGGAGATAAAGGAATTCTCAGCCGTCAATACGACAGTATGAAGGGCTGGGTTGATTATATGCGCCGGGAGGATGAAAAATACGGCAATAAATATCTGTGGCAGAGCGGCTTCCACTATGCGGACTGGCTTGCACTGGACGGCAATGTTGAGGGCGGCGTATACGGGGCAACAGACCCGTTTTTGATCAGCTCCGGTTATTATTACTATTCCACCGGTATTGTGGCAAAAACAGCCAACATTCTTGGAAAAAAGGAAGACGCGGTATACTATGGGGACCTTGCGGAAAAAATACGCGATGCCTTTATCAATGAGTATTTCACTCCCACAGGGCGGCTGTGTGTAAATACCATGACTGCGCATGTTGTGGTTCTTTATATGAAGCTTACACCGGATTTTGCTTACGAAAGAACATGTGCGGGACTTTTGGAAATTATGAAGAAGAATAAATATCATCTCAATACAGGATTTGTAGGTACCCCGTATCTGTGCCCTGTATTGTCTCTAAACGGTATGAATGACATTGCATACAGGCTTCTGCTGGAAAAGGGATTTCCGGGATGGCTGTATGAGATTCTCATGGGCGCCACTACGATATGGGAACGCTGGAATTCCGTAATGCCGGATGGAAAAATAAGCGGTACGGGAATGAACTCCCTGAATCATTATTCTTACGGCTCCATTGTAGAATGGATGTACCGCAACATGCTTGGAATCCAGCCGTGTGAGGAAGCACCGGGCTTTAAGAAATTCAGGATTGCTCCGGCCCCCAATTATCAAATCAGTTGGGCAAAAGCGTCCCTGCGCTCTGCGGCGGGAAGAATTAAGAGTGCATGGGCTATCGAGGGCAGGAATCTGAAGATCGAGGTTTTGGTGCCGTTTGACACGGAGGCGGTGATTGTGCTTCCGGACGCGCAGGCAGAAGTAATTTCCCGTCAGGCAAAAGGCAACGACGGAGTTCTCTCCATAGTACAGGCAGGCAGACATGTGGAAGTCACTGCGGCAGCAGGCTCTTATGCGTTTTGCTATGAACCGGCGGTGCCTTGCCGCAGGATATACTCCATTGATTCTCCGATGGAAGAGTTGATGGCTTGTGAAGGTGCAAGGAAGGTGCTGGACAAGGAGTACTTTTCTTTTGTGAAGGAAATGCCGTTTTATGATGAATTATATACGCTGCAGGAGCTGATGAACGGGCCGTTTACCAACGTGCCTTATGATCAGCAGGCAAAGATTGACAGGCTTCTTCGGGCTGTTGAATCATAAGCGGAAAGGGTGGCAATGGGATTGATCGGAAATATCTATAAAGTGGTAGTGGTGGATGACGAACCAATGGCGGTGAAGGCCATCTGCCGCATCATAGAAGCACACTGTCCGGAGTTTAAAGTAGTGGGTACTGCCGAAAACGGGGAGAGAGCGCTGGATGTACTCCGGGAAACCGTACCGGACCTGGTTTTGACGGATATTGCCATGCCTCTGATGAGCGGACTGGAGCTGGTAAAGAGGGCCGGGAGCATGATGCCTGATCTTTGCTTTGTCATTATCAGCGGCTATCAGGATTTCGAATATGTCCGCGATGCCATTAGAAACGGTGTGCTTGATTATCTGACAAAGCCCATCGTTCCGTCCCAGATGCTGCCCACCATGAAAAATGTTAAAGAAAAGCTGAAGATATTTTACTATAACAGAAGGAATGGGATTTTTCGGAAGATGTGTATGGGGGAATCCGTTACACAGGAGGAAATCCACAAGTTCTTTCCATATAAAGAGTTTTATGCCGCTCTTTTAAGAGAAAACGGACTGCCGAGAAGGTATTCCCCGGGAAAGGAGCCGGAGCTGTACGGAACGATAGACGAGACATATTCGGTGTACGGCCGGGATAATATGGAAGAGCTGTTTTTGATTCCCAGGGAGATGCTTGGAGGAAAGTCTCTTATTGATTATATGACCAAGGTGGAGCTCCGTCAGAAAACAGAAGGCTCCTACACTACGCTTTTGTATTATGGCAAAGCCTTTTCCGTATCAGAGATTTCCGGAAAAATCCGGGATTTATATTACTGGCTGAATAATTTAAGCACGGTCGGGTTTTCCCAGACTGTCGATTTGGATAAAAAGCAAATTCTTTCACAGAGGCTTGCGGCGCCGGACACGACAGAGCTTTCCGGCTTTTTGCAGGAGCTGGAGCAATACGCAAAAAAGGGGCGGTATGACCAATTGCGGAAAAGTATCGCGAAGGCGTTTGCTCAGTGGGAGAAAGAACGCCGGCCACAGCTCTGGCTGGAGCATTCCGCCAGGCGGATATTGAATTTTATCCGGATTCACACAGGAGATGAGGAATCTCTGATAGAGAGCGAATATCAACTGGAGGACATTTTTTATTACGCTACCAGCATGGAGATGCTGTGGCAAAACCTGCAGACCCTCCTGTTTCGCTCAGATGGAGGCTGGGAGAAGGAAAAACTCAAGGTGGACTCTTTCGAATTTTTCAGGAATATTGAAAAATATTTAAAAGAACATTTGTCAGAGCCGCTGTCCTTACAGGAGCTGTCGGATTTGTTTGCTATTTCACAGGCTTACATGAGCAGATTGTTCCGTAAATATACCGGACAGACCTATAACCAGTATTTGACGGGAATCCGCATGGAGCGGGCCAAGTCACTGATGAAGGAAAACAAGGAACTGTTTGTCAAAGACATTGCAGAGCTGGTGGGGTATCGGGATCAGTTCTATTTCAGCCGGATTTTTCATGCTTATACGGGAAAATCCCCGGCGGATTATCTCAATGAATAGTTTCAGATTTTTAATAGTTTTGTTTTGAATCCTCCATGTACTTTTCGTTTTTCAGAAGGTAAGATATAAATGATTAAAAACGAAAAAAGAACAGTAAAAGGAGGATTTTATGAAGAAAAAAGTTTTATTCGCGGTACTTGCGGGCGTAATGGCGGCAACTATGATTCCGGCTGCTGCCGTAATGGCAGACGAAGAAAAACCGTATGAAGGCGTTACCCTTACCGTGTGGGCAGGAAACGCAGAGTACAATGAGGGAACACAGGCCGTTATGGAAGCGGCGACCGAGAAGCTGGGCATGGAATTTCAGGTTGAGATCAACCCTGGCGGCAGCGAGGGAGATAACATCATTAAGACGAGAATGGCATCCGGCGACCTTCCTGACTTTATGGCTTACAATTCAGGCTCCAAGCTGTATGATCTGAATCCGTCCCGCGGTTTCCTTGATATTTCCGACTGGGATATCGTAGAAAAATTTGACGATGCGTTTTTAAGCTCCGTTACCATTGATGATGCCATCTATGGCGCTCCGCAGTCTTCCACACAGGCTGGCGCGGTTATTTATTACAAGCCGGATTATGAAGAACTGAATCTGGAGGTTCCACATACATGGGATGAATTTGTGGCAAATTGTCAGGCGCTTGCAGATGCAGGAAAGACTCCTGTTTACTTTACGGGCGGTGAGACATGGGCGACACAGGTTCTGTTCCTGGGCGATTATTATAATGTTGTAGCTGATAACCCGACCTTTGGAGAAGACTATACGAATGGAACTGCAAAATATGCGGATGTTGCAGAAGCAACCGAAAGCTGGAAAAAATATGAAGACCTTGTAGACTTTTTGAATGCCGACAAATCCGCGGCAACTGTTGTAGACGGAAACCTGGCGATTGCAACAGGCGAGGCTACTCACTGGTTCATTCTGACTCAGCAGCTTCCTCTGATTATTGCAGAGGCAGAGAATCCGGACGATATCGGTGTATTTGGTATTCCAGGGGATGACGCGGAAAACCACGGACTTACCGTATGGGAGCCGATGAGCTGGTATGTAAGCAAGGACAGCTCAAATATCGATGCGGTTAAGGCATTCCTTGAATTCTATTATGAAGAAGAGACTATGGATATGTATTTTGAAACCTATGGTGCAAACGGACCCTCCTGCATCAAGGGCTATGAGCTTCCGGAGTCCGTATGCAGTGCGGTACGTGTAGACATGCAGCAGTATTTTGACGATGGAAAGACTACTCCTGCACTTGAGTATCAGTCCCCGATTAAGGGAACTACCTGTGAACAGCTTACTACTGCCGTCGGCCTTGGTCAGATGTCAGGCGAGGAAGCCGCAGCCTCTTATGATGAAGACTGCAAGAAATCTGCAGTTCAGTTGGGCTACGATTGGGAATAAAAAACGATCATATGGGGCTATCGGGAAATAGATAGTCTCAAACAGGAGAGGTTGTGGCCAATACCAGTCACAACCTCAATACTTTATAGGAGGTTCGAATATGAAAACCAAAAAGGAAAAAAGCCTGTATCCCCTCTGGTTTCTTGCTCCATCATTGATCATCTTCGGCATCTTTTTTCTGTGGCCGATTATTTCATCCCTGTATTACAGCCTGACCGTATGGAATTTTGATACTGCGTCATTCTGCGGACTTGATAACTATAAGCTCTTCTTTTCAGAAAAAGCCATGAGCTCCTCCGTAGTACATACGCTGATTTATGCATTCGGAACCAGTGCCCTGAAGGTAATCCTTGCATTTTTTATTGCCATTTTCCTGACCAGTAAGATTAGAACAAAGAACTTCATCCGTTCCGCCGTTTTCTTCCCGAATCTGGTTTCCATGATGGCTGTCGGCCTTGCATTTTCCTACATGATGCATCCTACCAAGGGACTTCTGAATGTGGTTATTCAGGCGTTGGGCGGTACGCCTGTAGATTTTCTGGGCAATCCGAATCTGGCTCTTTTCAGTATTATTCTGACAGATGTATGGAAGGGGCTTTCTATTTCCGTAGTTATTTATATTGCAGGTATCCAGTCCATTGATAAGACCTATTATGAGGCGGCATCTATTGACGGGGCGACCGGATGGCAGAAGCTGAAATGTATTACGCTTCCGCTGGTGGCTCCTTCCCAGAATTCGATCATTATTCTTTCTTTGATCGGCGGACTGCGCTCCTTCGACCTGATCTGGTCAATGACAGGCGGCGGCCCGGGCTTTTCAACAGACGTTCTGGCTTCTGTTATTTACAAACAGTATGCAGCCGGTTTCTATGGACTTTCCACAGCAGGAAATGTAGTGATGCTGATTTTGATTTCCGCAATTGCTTTTCCGCTGCAGCACTTCCTGAATAAGAGAGAGGAGGCTATTCAATAATGAAAAAACAAAAAAGACTGCTTCTCCTCGGAGATATCCTCGGAGTTGCCGTTACAACAGTTATTTTTCTTATTCCCTTCTATTTTATGTTTGTACAGTCCATAAAATCAAAGGCGGAAGCAAACAGGCTGTCCATTAGCTGGCCCGAGGAGCTGCATTTTGAAAACTATCTTGAGGTTTTCCGGCATGGAAATTATCAGTTGGTTACCGCATTTAAGAACAGCGGAATCCTGACGCTCTTTACGGTACTTGGACTGCTGGTGACCGCGGCGATGGCGGGATATGTAATTCAGAGAAGGCATGACAAAATAGTAAACGGAATCCAGGCGGTGATCATGCTCGGCCTGATGATTCCGGCAGCAATCCTTCCCACGATCCATATGCTCCAGAGGATGCACATCTATAAAACCATGTTTTCTATGGTTATGATTGAAATCGCGCTGCAGACGCCTTTTGCAATTATGCTGTACAGAGGATATATGGCCTCCATTCCCGTGGAGCTGGAGGAGGCCGCCAGAATTGACGGATGCAGCAGATGGCAGATTTTCCGGAATATTATTTTTCCGTTGCTGAAGCCCATTCAGGCAACACTGGTTATTCTGGTGGGCGTACAGACCTTTAATGATTTTACCAATCCTCTGTATTTCCTGCCGGGAGCCGAGAACACGACGGTCCAGCTTACGTTGTATAATTACAAGGGACAGCTTGCAAACAGCTATAACCTGCTTTTTGCGGATATTATTGCAATTACGATTCCCATGCTGATTCTGTTCCTGATTTTCAATAAAAGAATTGTGGACGGTATGGTTGCGGGCTCCGTAAAAGGTTAACAGTATGAAATTCCGAAGCAGAATGATTCTCGCATACACACTGGTTGCCTTCTTGGTCAGTCTGGCGCTGGGAGTGGTCGTAGGGCAGAACAGCCTCCGGTATGAGACAGAAAGCCAGAAAAGAAATCTTCTGATTTCCGCAAAGTCTTATGTCAGCCAGATGGAGGAATGCCTGGGAAGAATGGACGCAATTATGCAGTATATTCTTTCAAACGCTTCTATGCTTGACAGTATTACGCTGTTGGCGCAGACGCCTGAGGAGACGGTATCCGTTTATAAAAGGGAAGCAGAATCTACCATCCGGGTGGGAATATCCACATCCTACATTATGAAGAATTCTTACAGGACGGTGTTTTTTAATGAAAAATCCTTCCTGGCAAGCAGTGCCATATATACACCGGATGCCGCTAAGGAGATGCCGAGCAGCAGGCTGAATACGGACTTTCGGCTGGAAGATATCCCATATCTGGATGATGTGACGGAGGCTTCGGGTAAGCCTGTGATCGTGACCGCTCATTTGGATACATGGGGAGATCGCAGCAATGTCTCTGTCTTTTCTCTGGTAAAGGCGCTGAGGGGAGAAGACATGGGTTTTTTGGAGGTTGAGAACCGCATGGACAGTCTGGAGCTGCTGGAAAAATCCGATGAGGATATCCGGTTTCTGCTGATTGTAAATGGAGGAAGCCTTCTCTATGCCAGCGATAAAGACTATGGGGAAGAACTGACGGACAAGGAGCATAAAATCTTCAAAGACCTTGAGGAAGATACGGTTTTGACTGAGAGCGGTGATATTTATGCAAAAGCGTCATCAAAGCAGTTTGATTTGACTGTTCTGGCTTATAAGCAGGAAAGCCTGTTGGAGGGAGGAAAGAGGCGCATCTTTATCTTTTCGTTCTTTGCCGCAATGGCAGTGTTTGGAACCAGTCTGATCTTTATTATTATCTTCTCGAATATTCTGACCAGACCTATGAAGCGCCTGCAAAAGGTGGTGGAAAGCACGAATATTGAGAATCTGCAGGATAATTGGAGCCTGGAGGAGGCCGGCGCTTCGGATGAATTTCAGGAATTGATCCACTCCTTTCAGACTATGACAGCCCGGCTGAATACGGCCATGCAGAATGAGAAAAAGGCCGCAATGCTTCAGCTTCAGGCTCAGTTTGATACGCTTCAGACTCAGGTAAATCCGCATTTCGTTTATAACGTCCTGAATATTATTTCGTCCCATGCAGTAATGGACAATGATGAAGTGATTTGTGAGATGTGCGGTTCTCTGGGAAATATGCTCCGCTATTCTACGAATAATAAGGAGCGCTATGCACCGGTGGAGAAGGAAATAGAATATCTGAACAGCTATTTCTATCTCCTGAAGGCCAGATATGAGGATCGCCTGGTGGTAAGTATGGATATCGACAGGCGGATCGGCAAGGAAATTATCCCCAAAATGACGCTGCAGCAGTTGGTGGAAAACAGTGTAAAGCATGGATTCCATGACACGGATGTACAGATGCATATCTCACTGACAGGGAAGGTGCTGGACGACCGCTGGATTATAGAGGTGCGTGATAATGGTTCCGGTATCAGACAGGAGGCTCTTGAAGAAATATACGAAAAGCTGTCGGAGGTCCGCAAGGAGATTTTGGAGAGGGCAATGCCCGTTGAGATGGAAATCGGGGAAATGGGAATCGCCAATACGTATGCAAGGTGCCTGCTTTTGTATTTTGAGGATCTGATCTTTGAGATAAAAAATCTGTCGGACGAAAAAGGATTTGTTGTTACCGTGGGATGCAAAAACATGCAGAGAACCGGGAATCCTCCTGAGTGAGGAACCCGGTTCTTTTTTTGCGGTTCCGGTTCTTCTGAAGTACACGCATCACCGCATAAATGCGTTGACACGACAGCCCGGTAAGGGTTACAATTAGATATTAACAGGACTATCAGAGGAGGTAACTTATGAGGAAATTGATGACCGGCGATGAGGCAATCGCCAGAGGGGCATATGAAGCCGGAGTTGCTTATGCATCCGCATACCCGGGAACCCCAAGTACGGAAATCCTGGAAAATCTTTCTACATATAAAGAAATTTATGCAGAATGGGCACCGAATGAAAAGGTAGCTATGGAGTCTGCCATTGGTGCTTCTGTAGCAGGGCTGCGCAGCATGGTGTCCATGAAGCATGTGGGCATGAACGTGGCTGCAGACCCGATGTTTACCTGGTCTTATATGGGAGTAAACGGAGGAAATGTGATCATTACTGCAGATGAGCCCGGAATGTTCTCCTCTCAAAATGAGCAGGACAACAGGAATTATGCAAAAGCCGCAAAAATCGCTATGCTGGAGCCTTCTGACAGCCAGGAATGCATTGACATGGTGAAGGCTGCCTATGAATTGGGCGAAAAATATGATACTCCTTTTATTATCCGTATGACGACCCGCGTCTGTCATTCCAAATCCATTGTGGAGCTGAATGACAGAAAAGAAACAGAAGCGAAAGAGTGGCAGAAGAATCCGGCTAAATATGTATGTCTTCCGGCAATTGCAAGAAATCTCCGCATAAAACTGGAGGAACGAATGGACAGACTGGCTGCGTACAGCGAGACCAGTCCTTTTAACCGCATGGAAATGGGCGATACCAGGATTGGCGTTATTGCATCCGGCATCTGCTACTATTATGCAAAAGAGGTGTTCAAAGAAAGCGCATCGTACTTAAAGCTCGGCTTTACGAACCCGCTTCCGGCAAGTCTGATTAAGGAGTTTTGTTCCAGGGTAGATAAGGTTTATATTCTGGAGGAGAACGATCCGTATATTGAGGAGTTTGTGAAACAGCAGGGCTGCGACTGCATCGGCAAGGAATTATTCCCTGCATACGGCGAAATGACGCCGGATGTGATCCGTGCCTGTGTAACCGGAACCCCAAATAAAATCATTGAATTTGACAGGAGTAAGCTGATCGGCCGTGCGCCTGCCTTCTGTGCAGGGTGTCCGCACAGAGGCCTGTTCTATCGTCTTGGAAAACGCAGGGATATTATGATCAGCGGCGACATTGGCTGCTACACGCTGGCGGCGGGCAAGCCTTACAATGCTATGGATTCCACCGTTTGCATGGGTGCCAGCATCAGCCTTGGACACGGGGCACAGAGAGCTTTTCAGGCACAGGGAAGCAGCCGCAGGGTTGTGACGGTTCTGGGAGATTCCACATTCTTCCATACGGGTATCAACTCCCTGATCAATACTGTCTATAATAAGAGTAACACAGTGAACATTATTCTGGACAACCGTATCACAGGTATGACCGGACATCAGGAAAATCCGGGGACGGGCTATACGGCGAAGGGAGAAGAGACAACTCTGATCAGGATTGAGGATTTGGTGCGCGCGATCGGCGTAAAGCATGTATTTGTCATCGATCCGAATAATCTTAAGCAGGTAGATGATACACTGGATGAATGTCTGGCATTGGATGAGCCTTCGGTGATCATTACGCGCTGGCCCTGTGTCTTAAAGAGGTTCTCCAAGGAGGACAAAAGTGAATTTGACAGCCTTTTTGCCACAAAAAACAAAGTGGATACAGACAAATGCATCGGCTGTAAGCTCTGTCTGAAGGCAGGGTGTCCGGCGATGTCCTATGATAAAGCAGCTAAAAAAGTTACCATTCATCGTGCGCAGTGCGTAGGCTGTGATGTCTGCACACAGGTATGCCCGAAGGATGCGATTGTGAAGGAGGATTAAGGCCATGACAAAAAGCATTTTATTAGTAGGTGTGGGCGGTCAGGGTACCATTCTTGCCAGCAAAATTCTGACAAACGGCCTCATGGAAGCAGGCTATGATGTAAAGATGAGTGAGATTCACGGAATGTCCCAGAGAGGAGGAAGCGTTTCCTCACAGGTACGCTACGGCGAAAAGGTGATGTCTCCGGTTATCGAAAAGGGGAAGGCAGATATCATTGTCTCCTTCGAGAAAATGGAAGCGCTGCGTGCGCTGGATTATCTGAAGGAAGATGGAACGCTTGTTGTAAACAATGAAGAAATTCCCTCCATGTCTGTCATTACCGGAGAAGAAACCTATGCTGACGATATCCTGGAAGAAATCGAAAAGCATGTGAAGGCCAAGGTGGTGGATGCAACCAGGCTTGCAGGAGAATTGGGAAATGAAAAGGCTGCCAACATCATTCTTCTCGGAACCATCATCAAGTCCATGGGACTGGAGAATATTGCGTGGGATGATATTCTGGAAGCCAATATCAAGCCGCAGTTCCTGGAATTAAACAAAAAGGCATTACAGGTGGGGATGAATGCAGTTGCCTGAATATCGTTTTGAGGGAGGAAACATAGTTGAAAGAACGTGAGAAATTCGGTTCCAGACTCGGATTTATTCTGGTTTCCGCAGGCTGTGCAATCGGAATCGGAAACGTGTGGAAATTTCCATATATGACGGGAAAATACGGGGGCGCGGCATTTATCCTGATTTACCTGGTATTTCTGGTTGTGCTGGGACTGCCGATTCTTGTATGCGAATTTGCAGTGGGCCGGGCAAGCAGGCAGAGTACTGCCAGGGCTTTCCACACGTTGGAGCCAAAGGGGGCAAATTTCCATAATTACAGCTACATGGGAATGATCGGGAATTATATGCTGATGATGTTTTACACAATGGTAGCCGGCTGGATGATGTATTATTGCTACAAAACTGCAGCCGGCGGCTTTAAGGAAGCAACATCCGGGCAGGTAACAGAGGCTTTCGGGCAATTGCAGCAGTCTCCCCAAACCATGACCTTATGGATGATCATCGCAGTCGTACTGTCCTTTGGCATCTGTTCTCTTGGTCTGCAGAAGGGAATTGAGCGAATTACAAAAATGATGATGCTTTGCCTTTTGGCTCTGATCATTGTTCTGGCAGTTCATTCTCTTACTTTAGACGGCGCCATGGAGGGTGTCAGATTTTACCTGGTACCGAGTATGGAGAATATCAAAGCCGCAGGGTTCGGAAGTGTGATTTTTGGGGCAATGTCCCAGGCATTTTTTACCTTAAGCCTTGGAATCGGCGCTATGACGATATTCGGCAGCTACCTTGGAAAGGAACACTCTCTGGCAGGAGAATCGGTGCATATCCTGCTCCTGGATACTTTTGTTGCATTAATGGCGGGCCTGATCATTATTCCGGCGTGCTTTGCTTTTGACGTAGAGCCGGGGGCCGGTCCGGGATTGATCTTTATCACTTTGCCGAATATATTCAACCGGATGACAGGCGGACGAATCTGGGGAACCCTGTTTTTCCTCTTTATGTCCTTTGCCGCATTGTCCACGGTAATTGCCGTATTCGAAAATATTCTGTCCTTTGCCATGGACCTCTGGGGCTGGAGCAGACAGAAGGCAGTCATTGTAAATATTGTACTGGTTATCCTGCTTTCCATGCCTGCAATTCTGGGCTTCAACGTATGGTCCGGATTCCGGATGCTTGGGGAAGGTACGAATATCATGGACCTGGAAGATTTTATTGTTTCCAATAATATCCTTCCTTTGGGTTCCGTAATCTTTGTATTATTCTGTGCATCCAAAAGCGGCTGGGGCTGGGAAAGGTTTTTAAAAGAGGCAAATACAGGAGAAGGCTTAAAGTTTCCGGGCACGATTCGTTTCTACATGCTGTTTGTCATTCCGCTTGTGGTTGCGGTGATTTATCTGAAGGGTTATTACGATATGTTCCGGCCGAAGGGATTGTCGTATTTTATCCCGTGGATGATTGTGGGAATCCTGATGCTGGGTCTGGTCGCCTGGATTTCCTTCGGTAAGAAAAAGCAACATTAATATAAAGGCCGGACGATTCCGGCAAAAGGAGAAAAATGATGATATCAGAAAAAATGAAACCACTGGTGCAGAACAATTCTGCCATTCGCATGATGTTTGAGGAGGGAAACAGACTCCGTGCAAAATACGGTGCAGACAGGGTGTTTGATTTCAGTCTTGGAAATCCCAGTGTTCCGGCACCGGATTGTGTACGTGAAGCAATCATAGGACTTGTAAATGAGGAGGAACCGACGGTTCTCCATGGTTATATGAATAATGCGGGCTTTGAGGATGTGCGGCAGACAATTGCAGAGTCTTTGAACCGCCGTTTTGGAACTGCCTTCTCAGCAAAGAATCTGATCATGACGGTAGGGGCTGCCAGCGGGCTAAACGTCATATTGAAGACGATCCTGAACCCGGGTGAAGAAGTCATTGTCTTTGCCCCATACTTTCTGGAATATGGTGCATATGTGAGAAATTATGATGGCAGGCTTGTGGAAATCTCGCCGGATACGGCAACCTTTCAGCCGAATCTGGAAGAGCTGGAGCGGAAGATCACTTCAGATACGAGAGCAGTTATTGTCAATACCCCTCACAATCCAACAGGTGTTGTTTATTCTGAAGAGACCATCCGGAGGCTTGCTGCAATTCTGGAATCAAAGCAGAAGGAATTCGGCAGTGTGATATATTTAATATCAGATGAGCCGTATCGCGAGCTGGCCTATGATGGCGTAGAGGTTCCATACCTTACAAAATATTACAAAAACACAGTGGTAGGCTATTCCTACAGCAAATCCCTGTCTCTTCCGGGTGAGCGTATCGGGTATCTTGCGATTCCTGATGAGCTTGAGGACAGTGAGCAAGTGATTACAGCCGCCTCCATCGCCAATCGTATTCTGGGAAGTGTGAATGCACCCTCCCTGATCCAGAAAGTGATCGGCAGGTGTGTGGATGCGGAAGTGGATGTGGCTGCGTATGACAAAAACCGGACTGCTCTGTACAATGGCCTGACAGAGTGTGGATTTGAGTGTGTTAAGCCGCAGGGCGCTTTTTATCTATTTGTAAAATCGCCCGTAGAAAATGAAAAGGAATTCTGCGAGGCAGGGAAAAAATATAACATCCTTATGGTTCCGGGAAGCTCCTTTGCCTGCCCTGGTTATGTAAGGCTGGCTTACTGTGTTTCTTATGAAACGATCATAAATTCTCTTCCGGAATTCAAAAAACTGGCTGCAGAATATGGATTATAAATAAAAAAAGCCCTGCGGACAGGGCTTTTTTTACAGAGGTATTGCTGACAGATTTAATTTACTGGAAATCAATGACATCGATCCAGCGGGACAGGAACTCCTTTTCCTCTTCGACTCCTTTGGTAAGCTGGGCGGCGGCAGCGATGGGAAGCCATTTCTGCACATACTGTTTTGCAGTATCGCTCTTTTTGCAGAAGAGATCGAGATAGAGGTCTGCGGTCTTCTGATCCTTTAAAGCAAATTCCAGATATGTAATGGCAGCATCGCCGCTGGCATTTCCCTGAGTAGCGTGGGACCAGTCTACGATCGTCATGGTGCCGTCCTCCCGCACAATGACGTTGCTCGGGTTAAAGTCACCGTGACAGAGCTTTGTATGAACAGGCATGGAGTCCAGTCTGGTGTGCAGCTCATAACGTGTGGTTGCATCCACAGTATCCTTCAGGGTTGAAATTTTACGGGCAAATTTGTCCTTCTGGAGAGTCAGACGGGGGGCTTTTTTGGAGTGCATGGTGAGCTGCAAATCCACAAACTGTTCCATATACTTTTCCAGATTTGCCGGGTCTTCCTTCATGAGCTCTTCCATAGTCTTGCCTTCCACATATTTGATTGCAAGTGCCCATTCGCCGTCGATCTGGCTTACTTCCAGAACTTCAGGGATATTCAGGCCGCTTTCTTCCACACGTGCCTGGCACAGTGCTTCATTGAATACGTTTGCTTTTCCATGTTCTTTTGTAAATACTTTAATGATACGATCTTCATCTTTATAAACGACTTTGTACGGACGAGTCAGAAATACTTTTTTATTTTCTAAATTCATGGCAAATACCCTTTCTTGATCTAATAATTAATAAAATGACAGGAAGCCTTCCGTTTTCCATAACCTGCAATTATTGACAGGGGAGTGAATCCGCTTCATAACGTCTCCGTATGGATAAAAGACAGAGGCGGGGTTTCAAAGAAAGCGCGAAGGGTGTGCAGAGGGTCCGGCGCTTCGGACCCTTTGCATATTATTTTCCGTAGTAAGCCTTCAGATAAATCTCCTTCAGCTCGGACATTAACGGGTATCTTGGGTTAGCGCCGGTGCACTGGTCATTAAATGCCTGCTCGGTCATTTCGTCCAGAGTTTCCAGGAAATATTTCTCATCTACATTGTAATCTTTGATGGCCGGTTTGATTTCGATGGCCTTTTTCAGTTCTTCCAGTTTTTCCAGAAGTCTTTCGAATACTTCCTGATCGTCTTTTCCGCTTAAGCCCACAAAACGTCCGATTTCCGCGTAACGGGCCAGTGTATGAGGATACTGGTACTGTGGGAAGGTCCCCATTTTGGTCGGTACCTCAGCACTATTATAGCGCATTACGTCGGTCAATACCAGCGCGTTTGCAATGCCGTGAGGAATGTGGTGGAAAGCTCCCAGCTTGTGAGCCAGAGAGTGGTTTACACCCAGGAATGCATTTGCAAATGCCATGCCGGCCATGCAGGAAGCGTTTGCCATATGGTCTCTTGCCTCTACGTCATTGCCATCCTTATAAGCACGCGGCAGGTAATCAAATACCAGCTTGATTGCTTTCAGTGCAAGACTGTCCGTATAGTCAGAAGCCATTACGGAAACATAAGCTTCAATTGCATGAGTCATAACATCAATACCGGAAGCACAGGTTAATCCTTTTGGTGCACTCATCATGTTGTCTGTGTCTACAATTGCCATGTTCGGCATCAGCTCGTAGTCAGCCAGCGGCCATTTGATTCCGGTTTCCTTATCTGTAATGATTGCGAAGGGTGTTACCTCGGAACCGGTACCGGAGGAGGTTGGGATGGCTACGAAGTAAGCTTTTTTGCCCATTTTCGGGAAGGTGTAGATTCTCTTGCGGATATCCATGAAATCCATAGCCATATCGTCGAAATCGGCATCCGGATTCTCATAAAGTACCCACATAACCTTAGCCGCGTCCATTGCGGAACCGCCGCCGAGAGCGATGATGCAGTCAGGCTCAAAAGCACGCATTGCGGCAGCGCCGGCTTTTGCGGAAGACAGAGACGGGTCTGGTTCCACATCAGAGAAGCAGGTGTGTACGATGCCCATCTGGTCTAATTTATCTTCAATCGGTTTGGTATAGCCGTTTTTGTAAAGGAAGGAGTCTGTTACGATGAAGCAGCGTTTTTTGCCCATAACAGTTCCAAGCTCGTCCAGAGCAACCGGCATACAGCCTTTCTTGAAGTAAACTTTTTCCGGGGTTCTCATCCAGAGCATATTTTCTCTCCTTTCCGCAACCGTCTTAATATTGATTAAGTGTTTTACTCCTACGTTTTCGGAAACAGAGTTGCCGCCCCAGGAACCGCAGCCGAGGGTAAGGGAAGGAGCCAGTTTAAAGTTGTATAAATCACCGATGCCGCCGTGGGAGGACGGGGTGTTTACAAGAATACGGCAGGTCTTCATGGCAGCCGCAAATTTTGCCGTTTTTTCTTTTTCGTTTGTGTTGATGTAAAGGGAAGCAGTATGTCCGTAACCACCGTCTGCAACAAGCTGCTCTGCCTTTGCGATTGCTTCATCGAAGGTCCCGGCTTTATACATGGCAAGTACAGGAGAAAGCTTCTCATGTGCAAATTCTTCGCTGGTATCTACGGATTCAACTTCACCAATCAGGATTTTTGTTTCTTCCGGAACAGTTACGCCGGCCATTGCGGCAATGGCGGCAGCCTTCTGACCTACGATCTTCGCATTCAGGGCTCCGTTGATGAGAATGGTTTTTCTTACTTTATCAAGTTCATCCTTTTTGAGGAAATAGCAGCCTCTGTACTGGAATTCGTCTTTTACTGCCTTGTAAACGCTCTCCAGAACGGTTACGGACTGTTCGGAAGCGCAGATCATACCATTGTCAAAGGTTTTGGAATGGATGATGGAGTTTACTGCAAGGCGTACGTCTGCGGAGTCGTCAATGATAACAGGAGTATTTCCCGCACCTACGCCAAGGGCCGGCTTTCCGGAGGAGTAAGCAGCCTTTACCATTCCGGGTCCGCCGGTTGCAAGGATAATGTCCGCTTCTTTCATAACCAGATTGGTCAGCTCCAGGCTTGGGACATCAATCCAGCCGATGATTCCTTCCGGTGCACCTGCTTTTACGGCAGCTTCCAGAACAAGCTTTGCAGCTTCGATCGTACAGCCTTTTGCACGCGGGTGCGGGCTGATGATGATGGCATTTCTTGTTTTTAATGCAATCAGGGTTTTGAAGATTGCGGTAGAGGTTGGGTTGGTAGTAGGAATAACTGCAGCAATCAGTCCGATCGGTTCTGCAATTTTCTTAATACCGTAAACGGTATCTTCCTCGATCACGCCGCAGGTTTTTGTGTCCTTATAAGCATTGTAGATGTATTCGGAAGCATAGTGGTTTTTGATAACCTTGTCTTCTACAATACCCATGCCTGTTTCCTGAACAGCCATTTTTGCCAGCGGGATACGGGCTTTGTCAGCAGCGGTGGCAGCAGCCTTGAAGATTTTGTCTACCTGCTCCTGGGTGTATGCGGCGAAAATCTTCTGTGCTTCTTTCATGGCAGCCATTTTGGCTTCCAGAGCTTCCGGGGTGTCAACGATAGCCGGGATGTTGGTTTCTTTCTTTGCCATTTGGAATCCTCCTGTTTTCATATGGTTTATAAACTTTGGTGATTTAGAGTGATAAATAATACCGTTAATTGATTAACGTTAAATATTTATCAATCCTGTTGATGCTATTATATGATTTTGTTAATCATTTGTCAATATATAAATTGATAAAAAATTAACAAAAATAAAGGGCTGGATTGTGTGGTTTTTTCTGATTTGCATAAAGCACAGGGATGATGTGGATTTTGCCAGTATATCACAGCCTGCCGTTAAGATAAGTGAATCGGCGTTTCCCTCCGGTCATGGCAGAGCCGGACAGGGCAGAGGTTCATATCCTTGCGGATGAAGCTGGTTCAAGGGCGTATATCGGGCAGATGTGGGCAGAAGCAATGAGTATCTGCCGAAGTGGGGACTACCGCCTTTCCTTTTCTCCAGCCATGCAGGAATATCTGAAGAAATATCAGGCTGTCTTTATGCCGGAGGACACAAAAGCTGGCATGATACAGGAATTTCTGGATGATTTTAAGGAAGATATGGTGTGTTCCAAACAGTTTTATAAGAAAGCACGGTGCTGGCAGGACGTATGACACGTTCCAGACAGGGGAAATTCTGCGGAGGACAGCCGCTGCTTGGACTGATGCGTGACCCGGAGGATAACGGTCATCTGGAAAAAAATCCCTATTTCAAGAGTAAAAAGCGGTACTGACTGTGATGTGAATTAGATTGACGATATGTTTTTCGGCCTTTATACCGATAAGTCAAAAGGCATATTGACAGAACAGCGTTTTATGAAGCTGACGGCTGTTCTGGAAGCGGAACAGGAACAGAACCAGAGCCGGGTGCAGGAGTTTACAAGCGGCAGTCGAATAATGCAGAAAGCCCTTCTCTCATTTTACAGAGGGAGGGGCTTTTTTGCTGCTCATTTTTGGTCTCATCAGACAAGGTATCGCTCACAAAATTCTTTTGCTGTTACAATCTGGATGTTTTCGTATTGCTGCAGAACCAGCAAATCTTTATCACCGCTTACAATGTAAAGCGCATGGGCATCTTTTGCGCAGTTGATAAATTTATCATCATCGGGGGCACGGCTGATTTGAATGTTGGAAACAGACTCAATAATCTCCAATGCACCAATCAACGGGGACAGAATCTCCCGATTGAGATGTCCCTGCTTCCGTGAAACCATTTCCTGCACGATCTCCTCGTATTCATCTACAATCTCAGTAGTTGCAAAGGCAGATATTCTTTTTTGTCTACTACTATCTTCATTCCCGTTTCCTTCTCCTTACAGACTTGATAATGCCGTCTACATCCGATTCTTCATACCCGACTGAAGCAGCCCATTCCTGTGCCTTATTCATGGACGCTTCAAATTCCTCAGCAGAAGGGAGTTTCAGAGTTTTTAGCATAATCACATCACCGGAGACGTATGCAACCAGCTTGTCACCGGTTTCAATCGACAAGAGCTTGCGTATGCTGATGGGGAGGGAAATCTGCCCCTTAGAGGAAACTGTCAAAACCTGAGTACTCATATCGCACACTCCTTTCAAAGTAAGATTTTCTTACTTATATTATGCCATAGACCGCTGTACTATGCAAGAGATTCCGGGAAATTTTGAAATCATCACTTGACAATGTGGCAAAGAGAAAGCCAGTGCCTTGAGGCACGGCCAAGTAGGGCGGGCTTAGAGACCGCGTCCCGAGCCACCCGTTTTACGGGTGGGGCGACTTATTGTTTGCGGAAAGCCGCTCTTTTTCTTTCTCTTGGGTCCAGGATTCTTTTACGAATACGCAGACTGGACGGTGTCACTTCAAGAAGCTCATCCTGGTCAATGAATTCGATTGCCTGTTCCAGGCTTAATACTTTGGGCGGTGTCAGCTTCAGGGCTTCATCCGCAGAGGATGAACGTGTATTGGTCAGATGCTTGGTCTTACAGACATTCAGTTCAATATCCTCAGCTTTTCCATTCTGTCCGATGACCATACCGCTGTAAACCTTAGAACCAGGGCCGATAAACAGGATACCCCGCTCCTGAGCGGAGAACAGCCCGTAGGTTACGGCTTCGCCTGCTTCAAAAGCAATCAGGGAGCCTTGCTTACGATACTGGAAATCACCCTTATAGGACGAATATCCGTCAAACATGGTGTTCAGGATACCGGTTCCCTTGGTAGAGGTCAGGAACTCACCGCGAAAACCAATCAGGCCCCTGGAAGGAATGTGGAACTCCAGACGGACAGAACCATCGCTGGCAGTGCTCATGCCCTGCAGCTCGCCCTTGCGTTCGCTTAATTTCCGGATAACTGTGCCGGAGAATTCTTCCGGTACGTCTACATAAGCAATTTCCATGGGCTCCAGCTTTTTGCCCCGTTCGTCAAATTTATACAGGACTTCCGGTTTGCTGACCGCAAATTCATAGCCTTCGCGACGCATATTTTCGATCAAAACAGAAAGATGCAGTTCCCCTCGTCCGGATACCTTAAAGCACTCGGTGGTTTCTGTATCTTCCACACGCAGGCTGACATCTGTATTCAGCTCCCGGTAAAGACGGTCGCGGAGGTGACGGGACGTGATATACTTTCCCTCCTGTCCGGCCAACGGGCTGTCATTGACAAGGAAGTTCATGGCAATGGTGGGCTCGGAAATCTTCTGGAAAGGAATGGCTTCCGGATTCTCTCCTCCGCACAGAGTATCTCCGATGTGAATATCCGCAATACCGGAAATTGCCACAATGGAGCCTACGGAGGCTTCCTTTACCTCAATCTTATTCAGACCGTCGAATTCATAGAGCTTACTGATTTTTACCTTTTGATGCTTGTCCGCATCGTGGTGATTCAGCATCGTCAGCTCCTGATTGACGGAAATCTTACCGTTTTCCACCTTGCCGACACCGATGCGGCCTACATATTCATTATAGTCAATGGTACTGACCAGTACCTGTGTATCCGTATCCGGGTCGCCCTCGGGGGCAGGGATGTATTTCAGAATCGTTTCAAACAGCGGAGCCATATTCTCCGGGGTATCTTTTAAGTCCAGGACAGCATGGCCGGCTTTTGCAGATGCATAGAGGAACGGACAGTCAAGCTGTTCATCGGAAGCCTCCAGGTCCATGAGCAGTTCCAGAACCTCGTCGATCACCTCATCCGGGCGGGCTTCCGGGCGGTCGATCTTATTGATGCAGACAATGACATGCAGATCCAGCTCGAGAGCCTTTTTCAATACAAATTTTGTCTGAGGCATAGCGCCTTCAAAAGCATCAACAAGAAGAATGACACCGTCTACCATCTTCAGTACACGCTCTACTTCCCCTCCGAAATCTGCATGTCCCGGGGTATCGATGATATTAATTTTTACATTCTTATAATGAACGGCAGTATTTTTGGATAAAATGGTAATTCCGCGCTCACGTTCAATATCATTGGAGTCCATGACACGCTCCTGGACCTCCTGGTTTTCGCGGAAAACACCGCTCTGTTTCAGAAGCTGGTCTACCAGAGTTGTCTTTCCATGGTCAACATGAGCGATAATGGCTACATTACGTACATCTTCGCGTTTGGTCTTCATAAAAATCGAAATCCTTTCTTATAGCAGCGGCTGCTCAGACAGCCTGTGTGGAGGCAGCCGCCTGTGTTCTAGCCTATATTTATCATTTCTTCGAACATATCCGACAATCCAGTTTATCACAATTTCTGCAGATTACAAGGCATTGAAAAAAATTTTTTTAATTTTGGTTCTAAAGAACTGGATGTCCTCATAGACATATTAAAGACAAAATACCCAAAGAGGAAGGAGAACTGTATTATGGCAGACAAAATTATTGAAAACAATCAGGTATCGATCATGGGGAAGATTGCTACCGGCTTTACGTTCAGTCACCAGGTATTTGGAGAGGGATTCTATACTATGGATCTTCTGGTGAAGCGTTTAAGTGACTCAGAGGACAGAATTCCGGTTATGGTATCGGAGAGGCTGGTGGATGTGACGCAGGATTATGTAGGGGAGTACATAGAAATCCACGGACAATTCCGTTCCTATAACCGTCACGAGGAAAAGCACAACCGTCTGGTGCTTTCTGTTTTTGCCAGGGAACTGAAATTTGTAGAGGAAGAGGATGATTCGATTCCTGTAAATCAGATTTTCCTGGATGGTTACATTTGTAAGCCGCCGGTGTACCGCAAAACACCGCTTGGAAGGGAGATTGCGGATCTGCTGCTGGCGGTTAACCGGCCATATGGAAAATCGGATTACATACCATGTATTTGCTGGGGAAGAAACGCCCGTTATGCATCTGCCTTTGCCGTAGGCGGACATGTTTTGATATGGGGCCGTATCCAGAGCAGGGAATATATGAAGAAAATCGGGGAAACTGAAACAGAAAAGAGGACAGCATACGAAGTCTCGGTAAGCAAGCTGGAATATATTGAATAGCTAAGACTTGCAATTCTTCGTAATCTGCGGTAAGATAAGCATATTCAAGAAAATGGATTGCATTTCGTTAACAGTAAGAGGAATTATTATGGAAAGAGAATTCACAGAGGTATATTGCGGAAGCGGGCGCGGGAAAACAACTTTGGCAATCGGTCAGAGCATCCGTGTCTGTACGCAGGGAAAAAGTGTCATTATCATCCAGTTTCTCAAAGGGAAAGAAAGACGTGCTACGGATTTTCTGGAAGATTTGGACAATCTGGACATCAAGATTTTCCGATTTGAGAAGCAAGTTAGCTGTTATGAAGAACTGAGCGATCAGGAAAAGGATGAAGAAAAACTGAATATTCTGAATGGCTTAAATTTTGCAAGAAAAGTGGTTGCCACTCAGGAATGTGACCTTCTGGTGTTGGACGAAATCCTTGGTCTTTTGGACTGCGGAATTGCGACTGTAGATGCAATTGCGGATATTCTGAAGCTGAAGGATAAGACGATGCATATCATTATGACTGGACGCAGCCTTCCGAAGGAATTGGAATGCTATGTGGACAGTGTAACCACTCTGACAACGGCAGACGCGGAATGTCAGGGTTAAGAAGGAAATGTATATTACAGAAGAATTAAGGAGGAAAGCATATGGCAATTTTTAAAGGCGCAGGCGTAGCAATCGTGACCCCAATGTATGAAGACGGTAAGGTGAATTATGATAAACTTGGAGAATTGATTGAATTTCAGATTGCCAACAGCACAGACGCAATTATCATTTGCGGTACAACAGGCGAATCTTCTACGATGACTCATGGTGAGCATCTTCAGACAATCAAATATGCAATTGATAAGGTTGCGAAGCGTGTACCGGTGATTGCGGGTACCGGTTCGAACTGTACAGAGACGGCAATCATGATGTCTGAGGAGGCTGCTTCTTATGGCGCGGATGCATTGCTGGTCGTAACTCCTTATTATAATAAAGCAACGCAGAAAGGCTTGATCGCCCACTATACTGCAATTGCAAATGCAGTACCGGAAACTCCGATCATCATGTATAATGTGCCGAGCCGTACAGGCTGCAATATTCAGCCTGCAACAGCAGTTGCTCTTGCTAAGAATGTTAAGAATATTGTTGGATTAAAAGCTGCCAGCGGAGATTTATCCCAGATTGCCAAAACCATGTCCATGGCAGATGGATGTCTGGAGCTGTATTCAGGTAATGATGACCAGACGCTTCCGATTCTGTCTCTGGGCGGTGTGGGCGTTATTTCCGTATTGTCGAATGTTGCACCGAAGGAAACCCACGATATGGTCATGAAGTTCCTGGAGGGAGACCTTGAGGGTGCTGCCAGGATTCAGCTTGCAGCAATTCCGCTGATCAGTGCGTTGTTCTGTGAAGTAAATCCGATTCCTGCAAAAGCCGGTCTGAATCTTATGGGCATGGAGGTTGGACCGCTTCGTATGCCGCTGACAGAGATGGAAGATGCAAATAAAGAAATACTGGCAAAAGCAATGAAGGATTTTGGAATCAAGCTTGCATAAGATAAGATAAGGAGAGACACCAATGGTAAAAATCATTATGCATGGCTGCAATGGATATATGGGACAGGTAATTTCCGGTCTTGTGGAAAAAGATCCCAGTGCCGGGATAGTGGCCGGAATTGACATTGCAGATCAGAGAAAGAACAGCTATCCGGTTTTTACGGATATCAATGACTGTCAGGCAGAAGCGGATGTGATCATTGATTTTTCGTCTGCGAAGGCCGTGGATGCACTTTTGGATTACAGTGTGCAGCGCCGGATTCCGGTAGTTGTTTGTACAACAGGTCTCAGTGGGGAGCAGCTTGCAAAGATTGAAGAAGCATCTAAAAAGGTTGCTGTGCTGAAATCAGCGAATATGTCTTTGGGAATCAACACACTTTTGAAATTGGTTCAGGATGCGGCGAAGGTTTTGGCAGCAGCAGGATTTGATATGGAGATTGTGGAACGGCATCATCGGCTGAAAGTGGATGCGCCGAGCGGTACGGCCCTTGCGCTTGCAGACAGTCTGAATGAGGCCATGGACAATGCATACAGCTATGTTTATGACCGCAGCCGGAAGCGTGAAAAACGTACGGATAAAGAAATTGGTATTTCTGCAGTTCGCGGCGGTACGATCGTAGGAGATCACGAGGTGATCTTTGCCGGTCCGGATGAAGTGATCGAGTTTAAGCATACTGCCTATTCCAAAACCGTTTTCGGAAAAGGTGCTGTAGAGGCAGCCAAATTCCTTGCAGGCAAGCCGGCAGGAAAATATGATATGAGTAATGTGATTGAAGGCTGAGAAAAGTGAGCCGCAGCAGGAGTAAATGAATCATTTACTTTTGCTGTGGCTTTTTTTATGGGTCGGATAGACCCTGGTGAGTGCGTTGGAGTTTCTCAGCAGAGAAACGGAAACGTACTCAACGTTAAACCACCCGCTATGCGGGTGCGCGACGTTTGTTATACAAAAAATCACCTTTCCAGTATAATAGAGGTGTTCAGGCCACTATTCATGAAAGGAAAGGTGATTTTATGGCAAAGCAAACGAATTCGCTCACACATACGAAGTGGATGTGTAAATACCACATCATCTTCACCCCAAAGTATAGACGAAAAATTGTATATAATCAATATAAAACCGATTTGCGGGATATTTTGAAACAATTGTGTAGTTATAAGGGAGTGGAGATTTTGGAAGGACATTTAATGCCAGATCATGTACATATGCTTGTGAGCATACCACCGAAGATAAGTGTATCTACGTTTATGGGATACCTGAAGGGGAAAAGTGCACTTATGATGTTTGACAGACACGCAAACCTAAAGTATAAATTTGGAAACCGTCATTTCTGGTCAGAAGGATACTATGTTAGTACAGTAGGACTAAATGAAGCCACAATAAAGAAATATATCCAGGAGCAGGAAAAGGCGGATATCATGCAAGACAAACTCAGTGTAAAAGAATATGAAGACCCTTTTAAGGGTTAAGGCTGAGTAGTACAAAGGCCCCTTAAGGGGCTGCGACGAGTCAATAGCAGTGTGGCTTGAACGGAGCTGTGGGAAGATAGCCTTCCCACAGCAACTAAAGAGAAAGCCAGTGCCTTGAGGCATGGCCAAGTAGGGCGGGCTTAGAGCCCGCGTCCCGAGCCACCCGTTTTACCAATGTCATTTATATCGGTCTGCCATATCGCAAAAAGCTTTGTGTTCATTTTCAACCTTACCCGGTTGTATAATGATATCCGTGCAAATCTTATCTAATAAATCATACATTGCGTTAAGATGCAGCTGGTTAAATCCCCGGGCATTTCCGTTTGTAAAATAAGATTCTTTATCATCAGGATTATGCGCGATATTTATATCAGAACCATCACAGGCTATAAGTCTATAACCTTTAAAAAGATTTTGATTTTTACTATACTTGGCTGTAAATGATGTAAAAAGAGATTGAAATGCTTCAGCACGAATCTGAGCTCTTCTTTGGTTAAATGATGCTGTGCTTGGACAATCCGTAGTATAACCAAAATATTTGTGAAGTTCATTTTTTAATGACTGGCTTTCCATAGAAATAGTAAATTTCATCAGCGTTGGAAAATCCCACTTTTTCTTTCTGGTAAAATCTTTTTCCGGATGCACCGTGAATTCTGATACATTCAAAGACATTTCATCAATTAATTCCCATAAAGTAGCTTTTACTTCTTCCGAAAATTGCATAAGCGATAACCTCCTAAAATGTAGTACATTCAAGGGGCTTCGCCGCATTTTGGGACTGATTTGTCAAGTATTTTTTTGCATAAAAAAACAGATACGTTTAATGGACATATCTGTTCTAATATAGTGATATTTTCTTATCTTAATGACATTGCTGCGAAGGTGGGCAGGGTCTCCAGAGCGGCGTATAAACAATGGGACGAATATTTGTATCGGGATTATCTGAACCGGTTTGGGCTTCCTTTGGACAAGGAAATCAAAACACTTTCCAAAGGCATGAAAATGAAACTGTGTATTGCTGCGGCACTTTCCCATAGACCGAAGCTGCTGATTTTGGATGAGGCTACCAGCGGTCTTGATCCGGTTATGCGGGATGACATTCTCGATGTTTTTCTGGAATTTGTGCAGGATGAAAACCATTCGATTTTGATGTCCTCCCATATCACCACGGATTTGGAGAAGATTGCTGACTATATTACATTTATACATCAGGGAAAAGTCCTGTTTTGTAAGACAAAGGATGAACTGCGTTACAATTATGGCATTATCCGCTGCGGCGCAGGAGTTTTTGACCAAATTGATAAATCGGAAATCCTTGCTTACCGCAAGGACGATTATCAGTGGAATGTACTGGTAGCCGACAAGGAAAAAGCCGGGAGGAAATATAAAACGGCTGTCGTAGACGGCGCTACGATTGACGATATTCTGTTATTGTATGTGAAAGGGGAGCAGGCAAAATGAAAAGTCTTATTTTAAAGGATTTATATAATATCGGGCACAATGCAAAATCCATGCTGTTCATACTTGTGGTGCTTGCTATAGCTATTATCCCTGCATCCGGTGCAGGAGAATATATTTTTACCTGCGGTATCTTATGCAGTATGATGATTGTAACCACTTTTTCTTTTGACGATAACTCCCAATGGACGCGATACGCAATGATAATGCCCATTTCAAAAAGGGATTTGGTCATTGGAAAATTTATTGTTTTGGCAATCTTCTGTGCGGTTGGAAGTGTGTTCGGATTGCTGCTGGGCGGGGTTGGCGGGCTCCTTGCAGGCAAAATCGCAATAAGCCCGGCAGCTATTGGTGAGCTGCTGTTTTTGACTTTGGCGGCAGCGGTAATATCCTTTGTTTTGGGGAGCATGTCGATTCCGCTGGTGTTTCGGTTTGGGGCTGAAAGAGGGCGGGTTTTGCTGCTGGCATCGTTCCTCATTCCTGTGGCAATTTGTTTTGGTGTATATAAGCTGCTTGCAATGTTGGGAATTGAAATGACGGATCAGGTTGTATTTATCCTTTTGTGCGGTTCCCCGGTTACAGCATTGGTTTGGGGCTATGGAATGTATCAGATAAGCTATCGGATTTTTTTAAAGCAGGAGCTGTGGGAGAGGGTTTACTATAAAAAAATATGAGTATAGACGATGTTGTGGCTGGGGCTGAAATGCGAAAACATATTTGAAGCTTATACGAAATTGACAAATTATAAGCGAAAACTTTGTCGTTTTTAAACAGTTGCAATACAACAAAGTGTATGCTATGATAAATGCAAGATAAGTTCCAGTGTAAACGTGTGATAGGACAAAATCTTACTCTTATGGAGTTAGGATTTTGTCCTTTTTTGCGTCCTGAAATGGTTATCAAAAAATACAAAAAGGGAGGAGAAGATGGAATTAAAAGATTCGAACTACATGCAGCGTCTACAGAAGCCTGTTTCCGCTATTGACGTAGTCATTGATACTGACGCTTACAATCAGGTGGATGATCTGTACGCATTGGCATACTTAATTCTTTCTGAAGAAAAATTAAAACTGAAGGGCATATTTGCAGCACCGTTTTACAGTCCTTCCAGTATGGGAAGGATTCGTCAGAACGGCAGTCCCGGTGAGGGTATGCATCAAAGCTATCATGCAATCCACGAACTGCTGGATGTGATGAAAAGGGACGATTTAAAAGGGATTGTCTTTCATGGTTCAGAAAAAAATTTAAAGGATGAAAACACTCCTGTAGAATCCGATGCAGCGTGGGAGCTGATTCGTCTGGCAAATAAACACACTCCGGAAGAACCTCTTTATGTAATTGCGATTGCGGCTCTTACGGATATTGCTTCTGCCATTCTGCTGGACCCGGCCATTGTAGACCGGATTGTGGTTGTATGGCTTGGCGGACATGGCTTTGACTGGCATTCCTGTACAGATTTCAATGCATCGCAGGATATCGCCGCAGCCCGTGTACTGTTTGGATGTGGTGCCGCGGTTGTACAGCTTCCGTTGAATGGAGTTGTTGCGGAGTTTCGTATTTCCAGAATTGAACTGGAATACTACCTGAAAGGGAAGAACGCATTATGTGATTACCTTCTGGAATGTTCACTCGGTCTTATGAAAAATGCACCTGTCGGTAACTGGTCAAAGCCACTGTGGGATGTGACGGTTGTCGCCTGGCTGCTTAATCCGGAGTTCATGGAGGATCGTTATGAGCACAGCCCGATTTTTGAATATGATTTTCGCTACGCTGCAGAAAAAGGCAAGCATTTTATCAAATATGTTTACCATATTAACAGAGATATTTTATTTGAAGACATGTTCCATAAACTTATTACAAAAGCCTGATAATTAATCTGGCTGTTAAAAAAGGAGGATATTTTATGAAGGTTAAAAAGTTATTACATGGATTGCTTATCACAGCTATGGCAATAAGCCTGTCAGCATGCGGGAGCAGCGAGAAGGGAACCGTCAATGATAATCAGGATTCCGAAACGTCCAACGGTGAGACGGTTATACATTTGATGATGAGCAATTCTCAGGAGTTAGGTGTAAGTGCGGCCGTTGAGGCGTTTAACAGGGAATATGCCGGCAGGATCAGATGCGAAGCTGACTACGTATCCTTTAGCGATGTATTTGAAACCCTGGAAGTCCTCATGAGCAACCAGTCTGCAGAGTATGATATGTTCGCAGCAGATGGTCCTAATGTATCCGCTTATGTGCATCGTGGATATCTGCAGCCATTGAATGAGTGGATCGGTGAGGATGAGATCGCTATGTTTACGGATTCCATGATCACGGAGGGAACGGTTGATGGACAGTTCTATGGCGCACCAATGGGGGATTCCTCCCTTGTCATGTATTATAACACTAAATTGTTGGAAGAGGCCGGTATACATGTTGATTTCGATTCAATTAATCCGGATAATCGTCTGACATGGGAAGAACTTGTCGGTTATGCGGAACAGGCACTTGCAGTATTGGACCCGGACGGAAATAAGGGCATTTATGGGATTGAGTTTCAGCAGGTGGGTCGTGTATATCAGATGAATGTGCTTCCGAATTCTCTTGGCGGCGCGCAGATCAGCGAAGATGGCCTGAGTGTGGACGGTGTTATCAATACGGAACCATGGTATGAGGCACTTAAGTTCTATCAGACAAATGTTGAAAATGGAATTTTTACAAGAGGCATCGGTGCAACTGATACGTCCAGTTATTTCCAGTCTGGTAAAATTCTGTTCTATCTTGGAACCACCGCTATGCCGGCAACCTTTGAAAAGAACGGATTTACGGACTATGGTTATACCTGCATTCCATGTTTTGAAGGCCATGAAGATGAGGTAAGGACCTCCTGCGGAAGCTGGACGATCGGTATGAATGTATATTCCGGGAAACAGGAGGCTACGGCAGAGTTCATCAAATATTTGACTCTTTATGACGGTGCTGATGTTTATATTCATGCATCCGGCATGGTGCCTGCGTTAGGCAGGCAGTTTACGGATGAGCTGAAAGCAGAAAAGCCATTTATGGAAATCGCAGAATATGAGGCTTTGAACACTTCTTTTGTAAGAGCAGTCACCCCTGCATACAATGAATACAGCACAGCGATGGATGCAATGTGGGACAACATCAGAAACGGAGCGGATATCAACGCGTCTGTGGATAGCTGTATTGCTGAGCTTACAACCGCATTTAAGGAGTACGAATAAACAGTATCATAAGGGCACTGCATTTGATACTTATTAATAAGACAATGCATCTGCCTTATTTATAGGAGAGAAAAGGAAAGTGACTATAAAATGCAATTCTAAAAAATTGAAAAAGAAGACCAGCCCGGAAAAATGGTGCCCTTATTTGATGCTGGCGCCGGTACTGATTGTTATTTTTGTATTTAAACTGCTTCCAATGGTAATTGTAATGGCAGAGTCGTTCATCCGCGATGGTGAATTTACATTCCGCACCTATGAAATTTTATTTGGAGATAAAAGTTTCTGGCAGGCTCTTTGGACTACCCTGAAAATGAATCTGGTTATGATTCCGTTACAGATTGTTTTATCTTTCATACTTGCTCTTTTCGTGAACAATATGGTTAAAGGAATCGGTATCTTTCGAAGCATTTACTATCTTCCTGTTACCATGGCAATTTCCGTTGCGGCTATCACATGGGACCTGATGGCAAACTACAATAGTGGTGTCTTCAACAGTATTATTTCTTTCCTTGGGTTTGAGAAACAGGGATTATTTACAAATGCTGATCAGGCATTATGGTTTATCGTAATTATGGCAACATGGAAAGGCTGTGGTATGTGGATGATGTATATTCTGGCAGGACTTAAAGGCGTGGATACGTCTGTTTATGAGTCTGCGAAACTGGATGGCGCAGGATACTTTCGTACATTGTTCAGTATTACACTTCCGTTAATGAAAAGAACGATGTTATTTGTTGTGGTAGCAAACACTTCTGCAAATATGCTGTTGTTTGCGCCTATGAAACTGATTACCGAGGGAGGGCCGCAGAACAGGACCAATGTATTGATGTATGAGATTTATAAATCTGCATTCCGAAATGGTAATGCTTCCCGTGCCGGTGCGATTACGACGATTTTGCTGCTGATTGTTCTGGGGGTTGTTATTTTACAGTTCCGCATGCTGAATGAAAAGGATGATGATTAGGGAGGGCAGGATTTATGCATAAATATGACAGATTAAAAAAAGTACTGCTATACATTGTTTTGGCATGTATCGCTGTTGTCACTATATTTCCGTTTTTCTATATTCTGATGGCGTCTTTCCGCACGAATGTTGAGATTTTTGAATATGCACTTCCATTTACCTGGAAAACACTGATTCCTCAGGAATGGACCTTCGGCAATTATATTGCTATCTTTAAAGAATTTAACTATGGGCTGGCACTTCGGAATACCTTGATTGTTGTTGGTGTTCTGGTGCCGCTTGTGCTGACCATCTCCGCACTTGGCGGATTTGTATTTGCATTTTTTGATTTTAGAGGAAAAACAGTATTGTTTTCCCTGTGTTTGATTTCCTTCATGGTGCCTGTGGATGCGGTCGCACTTCCATTATATGACCTGGTTTCTGACCTGGGGCTGGTAAATACCTATTGGGGTATGATTCTTCCGAGTGCAGCAAGCGGATTGGCAATGTTCCTGTTTACGCAGTTTTTTAAGGAGATTCCGAAAAGCTTGCTGGAGGCAGCCCGTATTGATGGTGCGAACTGGATTCAGATATTTGCAGGTATTGTTTTACCACTGTCTGTTCCGGTTACGATTACTGCGGGTCTGATGGCATTTGTAAACGAGTGGAACAATTTTTTCTGGCCCTTGCTGGTTGCAAGAAAAGAGGAAATTCGTACCCTTCAGGTAGCGTTATCCTATTTCTCTGATGAGAATGAGGTGTTTTTCAGCTATATTTTTGCAGGAGCCGCTATTTCTGCTGTTGTGCCTGTGCTTCTGTTTTTGCCCCTTCAGAAGTATTTCGTACAGGGTATATCCAGTAGTGGTGTGAAGGGCTGATGCCGGCCGTTTCAGATAATAAAAGCATTTTTTGAAATAAACACGAGGAAAGGGGGATATCAATGCAGAACCTTTTAGAGCAATTAAATGAAGAAACCAAAGTTTTAATGATTTTATCCATTATTCTTTTTGCGGGATTCATTATGACGAGACTGACGAATACCTTGAATCTCCCGAAGGTAAGCGGATATATTCTGGCAGGAATATTAATCGGACCATGCTGTCTGAATTATATTCCCCGGAATATGATAAAACATATGGGATTTATTAGCGATCTGGCACTGGCCTTCATTGCCTTTGGAGTTGGTAAATTTTTCAGGAAGGAGGTACTGCTCCGAACAGGAAGGAAAATTATTGCTATAACATTTTTTGAAGCATTAACCGCAGGTGTGCTGGTGACCATGTTCGTAAAATTAGTGTTCGGACTGGAATGGGAATTTAGTTTAGTGCTGGGGGCAATTGCAACGGCCACGGCACCGGCAAGTACGATGATGACAATTAACCAGTATAAGGCAAAGGGGGAATTTGTGGATACCCTATTGCAGATCGTAGCATTAGACGACGTAGTATGTCTGCTGGCATTCAGTGTCGTATCAGCCATTGCCGGTGGTCAGGCATCAGGAGGAGTCAGTGCAAATGATATTGTGATTCCGCTGGTATTTAATTTCCTCGCTATTTTATTTGGATTTTTTTGTGGTTATTTCTTAAGCCGGCTTTTGATTCCAACCAGAAGCAAGGATAACCGCCTGATACTGGTTATTGCCATGCTTCTCGGAATTTCCGGAATCTGTGCTGCAGTTAATATTTCGCCGCTTCTTTCCTGTATGGTATTTGGTGCGGCATATATTAATCTGACAGAGGATAAAAAGCTATTCCGGCAGATAAATAATTTTACTCCCCCAATCATGTCAATTTTTTTTATTGTATCGGGGATGAATCTGGATTTGCATGCGCTGAAAACAGTAGGGATGATTGGCGTCGGTTATTTTATCGTGCGTATTATTGGAAAGTATGCGGGTACGTATGCGGGCTGTCTTTTGACAAAGACAAGTCCGGATATCAGGAATTATATGGGGCTGGCATTGATTCCGCAGGCCGGTGTGGCTATCGGACTTGCATTTTTGGGGCAGAGGCTGCTTCCACAGGAAACCGGAAATCTGATGCTTGCCATCATTTTATCATCCTCCGTGCTCTATGAAATGATAGGACCTGTCTGTGCCAAACTGGCGTTGGTGTTTTCCGGGAGCATTCCGTCTGACCAATTGCTGAAAGAGGCTTCCGGTTTAGAAGAAAAGCCGGAAGAGGAAGCAGAAAAGGCGGATGAAAAGGATTCACGCAAAGAACAGGGGAGCTTCGCAGAGATTGTGGAGGAAATGAACGCAGGAGTGGATGAACGGGATGACGATGATATTGAAAAAGTGGTGAGTGTTCCGGAACAAAAAGAGAAGAGAAAGAAGAAAAAGAAGCACCGGAAAATAGAACTTCAGGGAGCTTGAAATAGGGCAATAAGACGGTATACTGGTGTAATCAGATTGTCAATGCAGTATTTATGAAGATTGAGGTTAGAAGAATGAAATCGGATATGACAAAAATATTTAGTAAGCATCGAATCGTTGCGGCATTGTGCAGTGAAAATGATCTGGATGATTTGTGTCTGTCCAATGTCAGGGTTGCATTCATTTTATGCGGTGACTTCAAAACCCTGCCGGACATTGTTTCGAGAATTAAGAAAGCGAATATTATTCCATTTGTCCATATTGACCTTATCGCCGGCCTCTCCGCCAGGGAGGCAGCGGTCGATTTCGTTAAGTATTATACATGTGCCGATGGTATTGTTACTACGAAGTCTAATCAGGTAAAACGTGCGCATTCCCTGGGGATGATGGCTGTACAGCGCTATTTTGTTTTTGATACAATTGCAATGTATAACATTAAAAAACAGATGTCACTGACCAGTGCGGAGGCCGTGGAGATTCTTCCCGGCATTATGCCGCTTGTGAATAAATATCTTTCCGATGATGGAAAGGATCCCTTAATTGTAGGGGGCTTTATCAATACGCAGGAAGATATTGAACACGCATTCGAAAGTGGTGCGCTTGCCATCACCACTTCCATACCGGGGCTGTGGTATCTGTGAAAAATTCTCCTGACTGTGCAGGGAGAAAGTTATCAGAACCTGCAATCAGTCATGGCATCATGCCAGCCCCCTCTTTTTCAGAATCCGTTTTTCCAGCACAGAGAAAATGCATTTGTCGATCACGACTCCCATAAGGACAATGATAATCATGATCAGCATGACCTGATTAATGTTGGCAAGGTCCCGGCCCATGATCAGCGTCTGTCCAAGGCCTATGGAAGTAGTCATCACCTCGCCCGACATCAGTGCGCGCCATGCGAAGGACCAGCCCTGTTTCAGCCCGGATATCAGCTCAGGGAGGCTCGCCGGGAAGAGGACATTCAGGTAGAGCTGCCGTTTGTTAGCGCCCATGGTAAGGGCGGCCTTCATATAAATCGGCTGGACGTTTTTAATCGCATTATCAACCGATATGGCAATGCCGAACGCCGAGCCCATAACGACGACAAACAGGATTGCCTCTGTGGACAGTCCGAACCATAGAATCGAAAACGGCACCCAGCACACGCTTGGGAGCGTCTGGATTCCCAGTACGATTGGCTTCAGGTTTTTCTGCAGATGACGATAACGGTTAATCAGAAGCCCCAGCGCTGCGCCGATCACCACTGCAATCAGGAAGCCTGTAATCCCGCGCAACAGGGAGTTTGCCGCTGCCCGTGGGAGTGACCCGTTTTTGCACAGTTCAATAAATTGCTGTGCCACTCCAAACGGTGAAGGCACGGAGTACGATTTGACGGCCTCAAAAACCTCCACGCCAAGCCAGTAAAATCCCTGCCAAATTGCAATTAGAATCAAAAGAAAAATCAGAATTCCCATATCAGAGTTTCTCCCCTCTTACTTCTTCCATAATTCTGTGGCGCAGCTCTACAAATTCCGGCGAATATACATGCCTTGGACGCTCCAGAGGGATTTCCACAATCCGGGAAATTGTTCCCGTATCAGGAGAGAGAACCACAACCCGGTCGGCAAGATAGACCGCCTCCTCTACGCTGTGTGTGATAAACAGGATTGTCTTTTGCGTTTCCATCCAGATTCGCTGAAGCTCCTCCCGCAGCCGGTTGGAGGTCTGCTTATCCAGCGCCGAAAACGGCTCGTCCATGAGCAGTATTCCGGAATCCATTGTCAGCGCCCTCGCCAGCGCTGTTCTCTGGCGCATTCCGCCTGATATCTGATGAATCGGGTAATCCCTGTACTCCGCCAGATGCACCATCTCCAGATAGTGCATCGCCCGTTCCTCCTGCTCCTTTTTCGGCACGCCCTGAAGCTTCATGCCGAATTTTACATTTTCAATCACGGTAAGCCACGGGTACAGGCCGTGCTCCTGAAACATGACGGTCCGGTCCGAGCCGGGTCCCGTCACTTCCCTTCCATCCAGGAGAATCTGTCCCTCCGTAGGCATCTCAAGTCCTGCCACAAGATTCAAAAGGGTGCTCTTTCCGCAGCCGGAAACGCCGACTATGCAGACAAATTCACCATTTTCCACAGTCAGATCGATCTTGTTCAGCGTTGCTTTTTCGCTGCTGCCGTAATGCTTGCAAAGTCCTATTAATTCCAAAGACATATGGTTCTCCTTCCATTACCCGGCGAACAGAGAATCGTCCGGCAGCTCACCGATAAAGCCCTGATAAAGACTGATGTCCGCAAAGCCAAGTATGGATTCCTTGTTCAGCTCTGTGCTCACGCCGATCCGCGTAAATGCCTCAGTGATAATGTCCTCGTCAAGAGCCTGCCCGGTAGCGCTTTTAAGCTCATTGTTGATGATTGCAACTGCGCCCGCGGTATCCTCATTGATTTTATCCGTCGCTTTTTCATGCTCCGCAAGGAAGGTTTCCACGATCTCCGGATGCTCCTCCATAAATTCCGTACGCACGACTACCACTGCCACATCGTAGTCTCCGTCCATATAAATCTCATCGTAATCCAGCAGAAGCCCGGCTCCCTGTGAAAGCAGCGTTGCTCCCCACGGCTCCGGTACCAGAGCGGCGTCGATGTCGCCGCGTTTCATGAGATTGGCTACGTCTGCATTGGCAACGGCGCTTACCGTCACCGTCCCGCCATCAGTCGCCGGCTTCAGGTCATTGTCCGCCAGAAGCTTCAGCAGGCTTAAATGCTGCGTATTTCCGAGCTGTGGGATTGCCACGATTTTTCCTGACAAATCCTCAACGCTACCGATATCTGCATCCGCACGCTTGAGCAGGATTGCGCCGCCTTTCGTTGAGCCGGAAAGAATTGCCACATCGCCGTCTGATTTTACGTTCGCACTGACCGCGGGAACCGGCCCGATGTATCCGATATCGATTTCACCTGCAAACAATGCTTCCACCTCGGCAGGTCCCGCGTTAAAGGCAGTCCATTTGACCGATACGTCGTTTTTCTCCAGCGCCCCCTCCGCTTTCATGTACAGCGCCTGCGCATGTGTGACATTATTAAAATACCCGATGTTTACTTCATTCGCATCATTGCTTTTTTTAAAGCTGAAGCCTGAAAGACCGAAAACAGCGGCTGCGGCAGCACCGGCAACCAGCAGATTTTTCCATTTATTCATAATATTCCCCATTTCCGTGCCTTTGTATGGTTTTCCCCGGCAGCGTTTTTCTGTTGTCAGTTTATCATTTAGCGCCAAGCAAATAAAGATGAAATTTCGCAAACGATTTCATTTGAATTTGGTTTATATTTATGCTATTTTTAATTTGTTGTAACAATAATATGAGCTTGCTTTGCTGACTATTTTGCAAACGATTTCGCTTTTGAATTTTTGATAATTACTTTTGCGGCAGTTGGAATATCCATGCGGACACAGCCTGTGCTGCCGCCCGGCAAGAGAAGCTGCTATATGTATAGAATGGAGGATATTATGTCTTTGAAAAAAATTGCGGAGCTGGCTGGTACCTCTGCATCCACCGTATCGCGCGTCTTAAATAACCATGAGCATAGCTGCAACACTCCCGGGCTTGCGGAAAAAATCTGGCGGATTGCCGGAGAGATGGACTATCTGCCTAACATTGCGGCACGCAGCCTGCGTATGGGCACACAGCCGGACGACGTTCCCTTTTCCGTGGACATTTTTCCTGCGCGGTTCGACTCTTTGGACAAGGACTTCTTTTTTCGGGAGCTTTTCCAGTATATCAAGGAACAGCTCATGGCGCAGGGCTGTCTTCTGGGAGAAGTCCTTAAGTCTATAGACATCATGGAGCTAAACGAAAAAAGGCCGCAGGATGCGGTAATTCCTTACCAGCCCGCAGCCGTATCTGAAGGACAGAAGAATCCCCTTGCTTTCGTGCAAAGAAAAGCGAATGCAGGACTGATTATACTTGGAAAATGTCCGAAGGAGCTGTTTTCCACTCTCAAGAGGCGTTATTCCTGTATCGTAGGCATCGACCGCAATCCGACGGAATACGAGTATGACGAAGTTATCTGCAACGGAGCGACTGCTGCCGAAAAAGCTGTGGAATACCTGATTCTGCTCGGACACAAAAACATTGCCTATATCGGGGACTGTACCTATGAGTCGCGTTACATCGGGTATTATCAGGCACTTTTAAACCACAAAATCCCCCTGAACTACGACAACATTTACCCGACCGGCCAGACCGCCGGGGAGGGCTTCCGGACCATGTCTGCCATTATTCAATCCCGGAACCGTCCAAGCGCTGTTTTCTGTGCAAACGACTGCACCGCGCTCGGCGTGCTGCGGGCGCTGAAACAACACAAAAGAACCGGCTATCTGCCCTCAATTATTTCTATTGATAATATTGCGGAATCGCAGAAAACGGAGCCGATGCTGACTACGATCGACATCCCGAAAAAAGAAATGGGGCATCTCGCTCTGATGCTTCTGCTGGACCGCAAAAACGGCGGCCATAGGGAAAATGTCCGTATCGAGCTGCCCTGCCGCCTGCTTGAGCGGGAAAGCTGCCAGTATTATGTGCAGTAGCTCCCATTTTATAAATCTCTGGCATATTTCCTGCACCGGCATTATCTGATTTTGGCATTCTGCTTTTGTCAGCGCTGGCTCCTGGCGTTATGCAGCAGAGTTTCCTCCAGCTTTTTGGCAGCAATGCTCTGAGGGCGGTTGGTATTGCGGATCAGGCATACCTGACGTTCAGGTATTGGTTCCACAAGCGGGATTTGCGTGATTTCTCCTCTGGACAGAGCTTCGGCAGCCAGCTCTTCAGGATAGAAGCCAAGCCCAAGGTTGTGTTTTACCATGGGGAGGATCTGGTCGGTGGTGGCTGCTTCCATATCCGGATGGAAGGGAATCTTGAGATTTAGGAAATATCGGTTAAAAAGCTCTCTGGTGCTGGTATCATTTCCAAGAGAGATAAAAGGAAATTCTGTCAGGTCGTTCAGGCTGTGTGTTTTCAGAGCAATATGGGCATATTTAGGACCGCCGATCAAAATTTCGCGGAAGGGATAAAGCGGGATTTTGTGAAGCGGTTTTTTGATGCTCAGGGGGGTGCTGACGACAGCAAAATCTACCAGCCCTCTTTCGAGAGCTATAATCGCCTGAGGTGTGGAATGATTGGAGATGCGCAGGCGTACATGGGGATATTTCGTGTGGAATGCTTCCAGGTGGTTCAGAAGCATAAGGCGGAGAGCGGTTTCGCTGGCACCGATGGTCATCAGTCCGCTTTCCAGTCCGCGATCCTGCTGTAGCTCTTTTTCTCCTATCTGAAGCTGTTGGCAGGCGGCGGAAACATGTTTATACAGCTTTTTTCCTTCAGGAGTCAGGGTGATGCCGCGGTTGGAACGAATGAACAATTTACAGTTGAGTTCGCTCTCCAGATTGTTCATACAGCGGGTGATATTCGGCTGATTATTATTCAGAATCTCAGCAGCCTTAGTAAAACTGTGGCACTGAGCTACGAAATAGAAGATACGGTAATAGTCATAGCTTATCATAAAAGAAATCCCTCCATATGAGAATAGTATCACAGATATATCAAATATACGTTTTACATTTACCTGTTTGGTAAGTATAATACATTAGATTACAAAAGGCAAGGAATGAGGATCATGTGAGGGCAGAGGGGAATGAGGATAATATGAAGAAGCATTGGGCAAAACAGAGGCATGCAGCAGAAATACCTCACGGGCTTCAGATGTCAGAGGCATTTCGAAACAATATATTTCTGGCCATGTCGGGAGGACTTCAGGACGCCTATACCTATAATATAAGACAGGGAGTATTTTCCAATGCCCAGACCGGCAATGTCGTTTTGATGAGCCAGCATTTGCTGGCCGGTGAGTGGCAGGACGCGGTCAGGTATTTGTTTCCCCTGATTTCTTTTGTACTGGGTATTTTTATCGTTGAACGAATCCAAAACAGGTACCGGTATGCAAAAAGGCTGCATTGGCGTCAGGGAATACTGATAGCGGAGGCAGTGATTTTGTTTATCGTTGGCTTTATTCCTTCACGGTTTGACACGGCTGCCGCCTTTTTGGTTTCTTTTGCCTGTGCTATGCAGGTACAGGCATTTAGGACAGTCAATGGCTATGTTTATGCCAGTACCATGTGTATCGGAAATTTAAGGGGTGGTACGGTGGCATTTTCCGTATATTTGAGGGAAAAGAAACCGGAACAGATGAGAAGGGCGCTGCTTTATTTCGGTATTATTTTGTTTTTTGCTTTTGGGGCAGGCGTCGGAGGAAATCTTTCTCAGAGACTTGGTATCCATACGATCTGGATCTGCTGTCTGCTTCTGCTGATCAGCTTTTTCCAGATGTTTCAAGAAAGTTTAAATTAGACGATAGCATATATATAAAATAAATATGGCAGGTATATCAATTATACTTTTTACACTTTGTAAAAGTGGAAGTATAATATAGCCATTTAAAAATAAAAGCCATGGAAAGGAAGGGTGATATGGAACGTTTGGCAGCAAATCTGCTGGAAGAACTGACCTGTGAAACCGTCTTTACAATTCCGGTTTTTGGAGGAATTGCAGTTGCGGAATCCACAGTGATTACATGGGTGATCATGGCTGTTCTGGTACTGCTTTCAATTATTCTGACCAGAAATCTGAAGGTAAACCGGATCAGTAAACGACAGGCCGCCGCAGAATGTATTGTGACCTGGCTGAACCGCTTCGTGGAGGAAATGGTGGGAGAGGGAGGCAGACAGTATGTCCCGTATCTTGTGACTGTTTTAATTTACATAGGTGCTTCAAATATAAGCGGATTATTTGGCGTGAAGCCGCCCACGAAGGATTTGAATGTGACAGTAGCGCTGGCATTGATGAGCATTATCCTGATTGAAGCGTCGGGTATAAGGCAGAAGGGAGTCAGGAAATGGTGCAAAAGTTTCGCAGAACCGGTTGCAATCATAACGCCAATCAATATTCTGGAAATTTTTATCCGTCCTCTGTCGCTGTGCATGCGGCTTTTTGGCAATGTTCTGGGTGCCTTTGTCATCATGGAGCTGATCAAGCAGCTAATCCCGGTAGGCGTTCCGCTGCCGTTTAGCTTTTACTTTGATATTTTTGATGGATTGATTCAGGCATATGTGTTTGTATTCCTGACCTCTCTTTTTATTAAAGAGGCTGTAGAGTGAAAAATATATAGAAAGAAAAGGAGAATAAGATTATGAGTACTATAATTGCAATTGGAGCTGGTATCGCAGTGTTAACAGGTATTGGAGCTGGTGTTGGTATCGGAATTGCCACAGCAAAGGCAACGGATGCAGTGGCAAGACAGCCGGAGGCAGAGGGCAAGATCAGCAAACTGCTTCTCCTGGGCTGTGCGCTTGCGGAGGCAACCGCAATCTACGGCTTTGTTATTGCATTGCTGATCATTCTGTTCCTGAAATAAGCGGCAGATAGAATGAGGAAAGGCAGGAAGATGTTATGCTTCGATTAGACTGGAATATTCTTTTTAATATCATCAACCTGATCATACTGTATGCATTCATGAAGCATTTTCTGTTTGGTCCCGTCAACAAGATTTTGGCAAAACGCCAGGCGGAGGCTGATAGCAGATTTGTGCAGGCGGATGAAAGGGAAAGAAAAGCGGAGGAGCAGAAAACGCAATACGAGAATCTGCTTCGGGACGCAGAAGGAGAAAAGAGAAAGATTGTGGCAGAAGCCCGGGAAGAGGCTGCTAAAGAATATGACCGTATTGTGGATGGGGCAAAGGAGAAAGCGGACGATATCGTAGAAAAGGCGAAAACTGATGCAGGCCATGAAAAAGCTGCGATCATACGTCAGGCGGATTCGGATGTGAGAAACATGGTGATCCGTGCCGCTGCCAAAGTGTCCGCCAAGGCCGCGAATGCGGAAAATGATCGTGCTCTTTACGATAGATTCCTGGAAAATGTGGATATAGAATGCGGATCAGAGTCTTGAAATGGTCCGGAGGTCTGAAACAGACCGATTTGCTTCAGGCAGACCCGGATATATCCAGAATGGAGAGTAAAAAATGAGACAGACAGTAGAAAAATATGCAGTTATGCTCCGAAAACTTGGAATTCCCGCGGATGTGCTGGGACAGACGAAGGATATCTTTGAGGCTGTGCCGCAGATACTTTCTGATTTTTCCAATCCGGCCAACGGGCTTTCCGGAAAGCATAGGGTGATTGACAGAGTATTTCCCATGGAAATCCGGGATTTCCTGAAGCTGCTCTGTGATGATAATGAAATTCTGTTATTCCCGGATATATGTAAGGCGTATACAGAGCTGATACCGGAGAACCGGGAAAAGATATGTGCAAAGCTTCGCTATATGACACCACCCACAGAAGAACAAATGGAAAAATTCCGTCAGTTTGTCTGCAGACAGTGCGGGAAACAGGATGTGGAACTGACCGGAGAACAGGATGAAACGCTGGGAGGAGGATTTGTTCTTACCATCGGCAATCAGGAGTACGACTGGTCCAATCGAGGAAGGCTTCGCCAGATGGAAGAGAAACTGAAAAACAGTAATTCGGAGCGTCCTCAGAGCCTGGATGGGATTATTTCGATCTTAAAAAGTGAGATTGAGGATTTTGATCTGGAGGCAAAGGGAAAGGAAATCGGTGTCGTAAGCTGGGTAGGCGATGGAATCGCCAATATAGACGGTATCGATCACGCCATGTACGGAGAAATTGTGGTATTTGACAACGGAGTAAAAGGAATGGTGCAGGATATCCGGGAGGATGAGATAGCGTGTATTTTGTTTGGACGCGATACCGGAATCCGGGAAGGAACCCGGGTGATGCGCACCGGAAAGCGGGCAGGTATTCCGGTGGGAGAAGCATTTCTGGGCAGAATCATCGATCCTTTGGGAGCGCCTGTGGATGGAGGCAGTGCCATCACGGAAGCCGCTTATCGTCCGATCGAGCAGGAAGCTCCGGGTATTATAGAAAGAAAATCGGTCAGTGTACCGCTGGAGACAGGAATCCTTTCTATTGATTCTATGTTTCCTATTGGCCGGGGACAGCGGGAATTGATTATCGGCGACCGTCAGACAGGAAAGACATCCATTGCCATCGATGCGATCCTGAACCAGAAGGGTAAAGATGTGGTTTGTATTTATGTGGCCATTGGACAGAAGGCATCTACCATTGCCCGTCTGGTCAATACGCTGAAAAAGCACGGAGCGTTAGATTATACGGCCGTAGTTTCCGCAACTGCCTCCGCACCGGCGCCACTGCAGTATATCGCACCGTATTCCGGTACGGCTTTGGCAGAATATTTCATGTATCGGGGCAGGGATGTTCTGATTGTTTATGATGATTTGTCTAAGCATGCGGTGGCATACCGGGCCCTGTCACTTTTGCTGGAGCGTTCACCCGGCCGTGAGGCGTATCCGGGGGATGTTTTCTATCTGCATTCCAGATTGCTGGAGCGTTCCAGCCGGCTGAGCGATGAATTGGGTGGAGGTTCCCTCACAGCATTGCCGATCATTGAGACTCAGGCAGGTGATGTATCCGCATATATCCCGACAAATGTTATTTCCATTACGGACGGGCAGATTTTCCTGGAGAGCGATCTGTTTTTCTCCGGGATGAGACCGGCTGTAAATGTTGGTCTTTCCGTATCCCGTGTAGGTGGAGCTGCTCAGACGAAGGCTATGAAGAAGGCCGCCGGAAGTATACGTATTGATTTGGCACAGTACCGTGAGATGGAGGTATTTACCCAGTTTTCTTCTGACCTGGATGCAGCTACCAAGGAACAACTGCAGTACGGCCGCTGTCTTATGGAATTGTTAAAGCAGCCGCTTTGTCAGCCTCTGTCTATGCCGGAGCAGGTGATCACACTGTGCGCAGCTACCGGCAAAGTGTTGATGGATATTCCGGCTGCAGGCGTAAAAGCCTTCCAAAAGGAGATGCTGGCCTGGTTTGCTGAAAATCATCCGGAAATAGCCGGTGAGCTGAATACCACAGGCGCGCTCACGGAAGAATTGCGGACTCAGATTTTGGAGGCTGCTTCTGCATTTAAGGGACTTTATCAGGAAAAGCGCGCGTGACAGAAGCTAAGAAAAATGCAGTACGTTTGCAATAGGATAAGTGAAAGCAGGTGGTGAACAGATGGCAAATACAAGAGAAATCCAAAGCAGGATGAAGAGCATCCGTGATACGATGAAAATTACAAATGCCATGTATATGATTTCATCCACGAAGCTGCGGAAAGCCCGCAGAGAGCTGGAGGAGACAGAGCCGTACTTTTATTCCCTGCAGTCTATGCTGGCAAGAATTATCCGGCATATGCCGGAGATGGAACACCGGTATATCTCAGACACAGGAGGCGGCAAAAAGTGCGGTTATCTTGTGGTAACTGCGGATAAGGGAATGGCCGGCGCTTACAACCACAATGTGCTGAAGCTGGCAGAACAGCAGATGGAAGGAAAAGAGGAATATTTCTTATTTGTGGTAGGCGAAGTGGGAAGACAGTATTTTCATACCAAAAGGATTCCGGTGGATGAACATTTCCTTTATACAGCGCAGAATCCGACGATGAGCCGCGCACGGACAATTGCCGGAAAAGTGCTGGAGCTGTACAGCTCCGGGGCGGCTGATGAAATTTATATGATTTATACATCCATGCTGAATGCTGCGAAGATGGAGACTGACATGGTACGTCTGCTTCCACTGGAAAAGAGTGATTTTCAGACAACTGCTGTGCCTATAGACCTTTATCAGGAAGCGTTTACGTTCCATCCGTCGCCGGAAAGGGTGATTGACTATATCGTGCCGAATTACCTGGCCGGATATATATACGGAGCGTTGATCGAGTCCTACTGCAGTGAGCATCAAGCCCGTATGACAGCCATGCAGGCCGCAAATGACAGCGCCCGGGAAATGCTCCATGCGCTGTCAGTGGAATATAATCGGGTAAGGCAGGCAGCGATCACACAGGAGATCACGGAGGTGGTCAGCGGAGCAAAGGCTCAGAAGAAGAAAAAGAAAAAGCAAAGCCTGAGAATGGGTATGGCAGAGGTTTGAAAGGAGCTGCAGTATGAATAAGGGTAAGATCGTTCAGGTGCTGGGACCGGTAATCGACGTAGAATTTGGAAACGGTGATTTGCCTTATATCAAAGATGCCCTGGAGGTAATAAACGATGGAAAGCGGTGCGTTATGGAGGTAGCACAGCATATCGGAAGCAACATGGTACGTTGCATTATGCTGGCATCCAGTGACGGACTGCATAAGGATATGGAAGTAACGGCAACCGGTTCGGGTATCCGTGTTCCGGTTGGTGAAAAAACACTGGGACGGTTATTTAATGTGCTGGGAGATACCATTGATGGAGACGAAGGCCTGGAGAAAGAGGAGCATTGGTGTATTCACAGAGAGGCTCCGGGCTTTGAGGAACAGAGCCCGGTAGCAGAAATGCTGGAAACCGGTATCAAGGTGATCGACTTACTGGCTCCCTATGCCAAAGGCGGTAAGATCGGCCTGTTTGGAGGCGCCGGTGTAGGAAAGACCGTATTAATTCAGGAGCTGATCCGAAATATTGCTACTGAGCACGGCGGATATTCCATTTTTACCGGTGTGGGAGAACGTTCCAGGGAGGGAAATGACCTTTGGAGTGAGATGAAAGAATCCGGAGTCCTGGAAAAAACAGCGCTGGTGTTCGGCCAGATGAATGAGCCGCCGGGAGCACGTATGCGTGTAGCGGAAACAGGGCTGACAATGGCAGAGTATTTCCGTGATGTAAAGAAACAGAATGTGCTGTTGTTTATTGATAATATTTTCCGTTTCGTACAGGCCGGCTCAGAGGTATCTGCGCTTCTTGGACGTATGCCGTCTGCGGTTGGTTATCAGCCCACACTGGCTACGGAGCTGGGTGAACTGCAGGAGAGGATCGCATCTACAGACAAGGGATCCGTAACCTCTGTGCAGGCGGTCTATGTACCTGCCGATGTACTGACTGAACCGGCTCCCGCTACGACCTTTGCGCATCTGGATGCCACGACGGTATTATCCAGAAAGATCGTGGAGCAGGGAATCTATCCGGCAGTGGACCCGCTGGAATCCAGCTCAAGAATTCTGGAAGAGGATGTTGTAGGAAAGGAACATTACGAGACTGCGCGAAGAGTCCAGGAAATTCTGCAGAAATACCGGGAGCTGCAGGATATCATTGCGATCCTTGGTATGGAGGAACTGTCTGAGGAAGATAAGATTACGGTTTATCGTGCAAGAAAGATTCAGCGATTCCTGTCGCAGCCTTTCCATGTAGCAGAGAATTTCACGGGAATTGCGGGCAGATATGTGCCGGTGGGGGATACAGTCAGGGGATTTAAGGCGATTATTGATGGAGAAATGGATGAGTATCCGGAGGCCGCATTCTTTAATGTGGGAACCATCGAGGAAGTAATAGAAAAAGCAGGGAAATTGTAAGGAGTGAGCGGCATGGAGAGGTTTCATCTGAAGGTAGTTGCCAGTGATAAGGTGTTCTTTGATGGGAGTACGGAGGTTGCCATTGTCCCGGCGCTGGACGGAGAATACGCATTTATGGCTCACCATGAAGCTCTTGTAGTGGCTGTGCAGCCGGGACGGCTCAGCTATAAAAAAGAGGACGGGACATGGCAGAATGCGGTTGTTGGCAGCGGCTTTGCACAGGCGGCGAACAACCGTGTAACCGTTTTGGTAGACACAGCGGAGAAACCGGAGGATATTGATCGTGTCCGGGCACAAGCGGCATTGGAACGGGCGAAGGAAGAGCTGCGTCAGAAACAGTCTATTCAGGAATACCGAATTTCCCAGGCGTCTTTGGCAAGAGCAATTTCCAGGCTGAAAGAAAAAAAGGATAGAAATCAGCAGAAATATTAGAGATAAGAATTGACAATAGCTTGAAAAGAGTAATGAAGATAAAGATTTAAGAAGCTTCGGCGTGTTTCAGCAGCGCTGAAGCTTCTTTTGTCATATAAATATAATAAGTCAGTAAATACTGTCTTGTTATGAAAAATACTTGCAAATAAAAGTAAAAAAAATTATAATATTTGTATAAGAAATCTGGTAAATGTCTTCCTGTTTTCGCAGGTAGGAACGAGGAAAGAGGACGTATTGCGGGAAGAAAGGAAGAGGTAAGATGCAAAAGTTATCCGAACAAAGAGCAGCATATGGATTCCGGAGAAAAATGGCGGTTTTTTTCATTTTTTCTGTTATTTTTTTCTGCGTGCCAGCGAAGCTTTGTTATGCAGCAGAACCGGCACCTGAAGCGGAGCCGGAAATCATGGAAGGCGAGGGAATGCTTTCTCCATCGTCGGAGAGCTCCGAGGGCAGTGTTTTCGGCAAAGCAGCCTCTGAAGAACCTGTTACAGATGAAAAATTAGAGACCTTGCTTTCGCGGATTCAGAACACCCTGCCGGGCGGAAACGGAGTCTGGTCTGTTTATGTCTGTGATCTGAACAACAATTCAGAAGGCAGCATCAATGATCGAAGTATGCAGGCAGCCAGTCTCATTAAGCTGTATATCATGGGAGCGGTCTATGAGAATTATGAAAGTCTGATTCAGCAATATGGACAGGATTCCGTAGACTCCAATCTACATACGATGATCACAGTCAGCGACAATGATGCGGCGAATACACTGGCGGGCTATCTTGGCGGCGGGGACTCTTCCGCAGGGATGGCGGTTGTGAATGATTTTTGCATCGCGCACGGTTATACGGGTACCAGTATGGGAAGATTGCTGCTGCAGAGCAACGAATACGGGGATAATTATACCTCCGTATCAGACTGCGGACATTTCCTGAAGGCAATTTATGAAGGGGATTCAACGGAATATGCATATGCCGATTCAATGTTTGCCTTACTTGCGGAACAGACAAGGCGCAATAAAATCCCTGCACAGATGCCGGAGGGAGTCAGTGTTGCAAACAAAACCGGAGAACTTTCCAATGTGGAAAATGATGCGGGCATCATTTACAATACGGCTAACGATCTTGTGATTGTATTTATGTCTGAAAATCTTTCTGAGGTTGGAAGTGCCCAGAATACAATTGCTTCGGTCAGCAGACAGATTTACGATTACTACAGTGAATGATCAGGAAGGAATTCAGCAGAACCGGCGCACAGGCTGCAGCAGGGATACCAATGGTATTCTAAATTTATGAAGGAGGAAAATATATGAAAACAGGAAATGCTGATTTATCAAAATTAAGATTTTTGAAATGGCTGGCGTTATTCGCAATTGTTTTTGCCGTTTCTCTGCCCGCAGCCGGCCAAATGGTTCAGGCCGGGGCAAACACCTATACGGTCAGTGTCGCAAGCGGCTATCTGGCACTGCGTACTGCGAAGGCATACGATGCATCCAATGAGATCGGAGAGCTTTATACGGGAGATACCGTTGAGGTTAGCGATTACAGTGACTCTGCGTATTGGTATGTATATTCTCCGAAGCTCGGAAAGAATGGATACGTAAATAAGAATTATCTGGTGGGGGCAAATACTTCTTCCAACTGGACGGTCAGTGTGAGCAAAGGCTATCTGGCACTGCGTACTGCAAAAGCATATGATGAGAGAAATGAAATCGGAGAGCTTTATACAGGGGATACTGTACAGGTACAGGATTCCAGTGATGCGACTTACTGGTATGTATATTCCCCGAAGCACGGCAAATCCGGTTATGTAAACAAAAACTATCTGGTAAGCGGCGGTTCCGCAAATACCGGCGGTGATACAAGGACAGTCAGTGTGAGTGAAGGGTATCTGGCACTGCGTACTGCAAAGGCATATGATGCATCTAATGAGATCGGAGAACTCTATACAGGTGATACTGTACAGTTGATCGATACCAGCGATTCTACCTACTGGTATGTATATTCTCCGAAGTATAACAAAAATGGTTATGTAAATAAAAACTATCTGTCAGGCGGAGGAAGCTCCTGTCCGACAAAAACCGTAAGCGTGAGCAAGGGATATCTGGCATTGCGCACTGCGAAGGCATATGATGAAAGAAATGAGATCGGGGAGCTTTATACAGGAGATACCGTTCAGGTCCAGGATTCCGGCGATCCGAATTACTGGTATGTATATTCTCCGAAGCTTGGCAAGAGCGGATATGTAAACAAAGATTATTTATATTAAAAATATTTATGCAAAATGCTTCGGTGCTGAGCCGAAGCATTTTGGATTTCATAGAGGGAGTAGCTGTTATGGGGACATTTCAAATAATGCTTCAGGGCGCCGGGAGACGGGCGCCTAAGCAGGCCGCCCCGGAAGCCATACTGGAATTAGGTAGTAAAATATCCCCGGCAGGAATACAGAAAGCCTGCCGGGGACTGCTATGTGATTAATTATTTTTCTAGAGAGTGTCATCACGTCTGATATAACCGGGATGCTGTGGTTCAGCAATGACTTCTTTTGCATGAATGATCTGTGCCCATTTATCAACGACCTGATTTTCTACATGAACGCCCTCACCTATGACCGCATTGGCAAGAACAACGCTGTTTTTAACGACTGCGCCTTTCTTAATGATGCATCCACGTCCTATGACGGAGTTTTCAATGGTTCCTTCGATCAGACAGCCATTGGAAACAACGGAGTTTTTTACGTCGGCATCTTCGAAGTACTGTGTGGGACAGGAATCATTGGTTCTGGTGTAGATCGGCCATTCCTCATCGAAGAGATTCTGAGCTTCCTTGAAATCAATCAGGGAGATGTTTGCGTCATAGTAGCTCTTGAAATCTGTAATGCTTGCAAAGTATCCGCGATGTGCAACGCCGCGGATGTCCAGATCGCTGCAGGAAAGGCTGACGATCTGCGGAAGGGTGTACATGGAGGAAATCTTTTTCGCTTTGCGTACCAGCTCCACAAAAAGTTCTTTTTTCATTACATAGGTATCCATGAAGATGTTGCGGTTTTTGGCGCTTCCGCGGTTTTTCTCGATGGATTCCACGCCCTTTTGTTTATTCAGATTCAGGATGTCGCAGTTTAAGAAGGCCTCTCTTGCGTTGTCAACAGAGTGATACAGCAGGGTAATATCTGCGCCGGAATCAATATGAGCCTGGAGCAGATTGTCGTAATTCATAGAATAAACCATATAATTCGGAGCGATCACTACGTATGGCTGATGCATTCTTTCGATGATTTCGATGTTTTCCATAAATGCAGCGATATCGGTGTTGTAGATATCGTTCTCGGAGCTAGTCTCAGGGAAGAGAAGCTGCAGCTTGCCGCGTTTGGAGTTGATGTTGTAATGGCGTCCGGTTCCCAGATGCTCTGCCAGAGAACGGGGTTTCTTTCTTACATATACCTGGATACGGTCAATGCCGCTGTTGCTCATATTCGAAATCGGGAAGTCAATGACGCGGTATCTTCCCAGGAAGGAGAATGCACCGATCGGGCGGTATGCCTGCATTCCTTCTACTTTAATATGAGTTTCTGAAGAAGTAATGATTCCAAATGCTTTAGCCATATTATTCTACCCCCTTTACACGCTTGGACACAAGCTCGATATGTTCGCTGTCGGCACTGCCTACAACGGCAGCTTTGCCGATTTTAACACTGTCAGCCACCAGTGCACGCTGCACTACGGCACCAGCCTCTACTTCCACATCAGGCATCAGGACGCTGTCGATGATTTTTGCGCCCGGACCGACTTTGGAGCCGGTGAACAGTATGGAGTTTTTCACTTCGCCCTCGATCCTGCATCCCTGTGTAATGAATGCCTTGGAAATCTTAGCGTCCGGACCGATGTACTGAGGAAGATTGGAGCCATCCTCTGTGTAAATTTTCCAGGTCGGATCATTGAGATCAAGCTCGTTGTTGGAATCCAGAAGATCCATGTTTGCTTCCCACAGGGAATCAATGGTTCCTACATCCTTCCAGTAGCCTTTGAACTTATATGCTACGAGAGTTTTGCCATCGTTAAGAAGATTCGGGATAATGTCTTTGCCGAAGTCGTGATGGGACTCAGGAGCCTTCATATCTGCAAGAAGCATCTTGCGGAGCAGCTTCCAATTGAAGATATAGATACCCATGGAAGCAAGGTTGCTCTTCGGATGTTCCGGTTTTTCTTCAAATTCTATGATGTGTCCGTTGCCATCCGTATTCATGATGCCGAAACGGCTGGCTTCCTTCGTTGGTACTTCGATAACTGCGATGGTAGCGTCCGCATTCCTTTCTTTGTGGTATGCAAGCATTTTTGCGTAGTTCATTTTATAAATATGGTCACCGGAGAGAATCAGTACATATTCCGGAGAATAGGTATCGATAAAATCGATATTCTGGGAGATCGCATCTGCGGTTCCCCGGTAAACGTCCAGTTCAGCGTCAGCTTTTTCACGCGGAGGAAGGACATACACACCGCTTTCCTTGGCATCCAGGCCCCAGCGGCGGCCAGCGGCAACATAGCTGTTGAGAAGAACAGATTCATACTGGGTCAGAACACCTACAATGTCAATTCCGCTGTTGGCACAGTTGCTCAATGGGAAATCAACGATACGGTATTTGCCGCCATATGAAACTGCAGGTTTAGCCACTTTATTGGTAAGTTCGTGAAGACGACTTCCACGGCCACCAGCCAAAATCATTGCTAACATATTGTTTTGTTTCATAGTGAGCCCTCACTTTCCTTTTATATGCTTATATGCATTATATTATACAATTTTTATACGCAAATTTCCACAATTTTGTGCAAAAAAATGGAATTTTTATGTAAAGAAAGTATCTGGTTTTGTTAAAAATGTATCAGATTCCGCAAAGATTAATTATGCAAATCAGAGGATATGTGAAATCTTTGTATTTTGGCAGCGTTGACAGAGGAAAAGGGCTCTGCTATATTGTATTCAAAAAGCAATTTCAAAAATAAGCGGGGAAAGCGGAAATGCGGTTTATAGATAAGGTAAAAAAGAAACTGAAGAACGGTACCTGGTATCCCTTTTATAATTCCTTTTATGAAAGGGCGGCCCCGGATTCCCGGATGATTCTTCTGGAATCCCGAAGCGGCAAGGCTCTGGAGAGCAATATTCTGGCCATCCTTAAGGAGCTTCAGACGGAGCCTTACCGCTCTTTTCGACTGGTGCTGTCCGTGCACGCGGATGCTGCAGAAGAGATTGCCGAAAAACTGAGGCAGTATTCCATTCATGTGGATAAAATAGTACGGACGGGCTCAATTGCCTATTATTATGCGCTGGGCAGAGCAGGATATCTGGTGAATGATACTTCGTTTCCGGGCAGATTTATCAAAAAAGAGGGACAGGTGTATCTGAATACCTGGCACGGAACGCCTCTCAAAAAAATGGGACGGGACAACCGCCTGGAAATGGTGACTATGGGAAATGTCATGCGTAATCTTCTGTGTGCGGATTATCTGGTATTTCCCAATCTGTTTATGGAAGAAAAAATGGCGGATGCCTATATGCTGCGCGGGCTGTACAGAGGCACCGTACTGCATGAGGGGTATCCGAGGAATGATGTTTTTTGCGGTGCACGAAGGAACACGGTACCGGAAATAAAGAAGGAATGGCAGGGGAAGCGTTTGTTTGCCTATCTTCCCACCTTCCGCGGTTTGTTTGACCGGGTCGAGGAAGAAGGTTATCTGCTGACCCTGAAGGACAGTCTGCGAAAATGGGATGCCGGGCTTTCCAAAGAGGAGCTCCTGCTTGTGAAGCTGCATCCTTTTGTGCGTGCAAAGATTGATTTTGCAAAATATGTGCATATCTGCCCGTTTCCAAAGCAGTGGGATACGTATGAAGGCTTAAGTGTATGTGAGGCATTGATTACGGATTATTCCAGCGTGATGTACGACTATGCCAATACTGGCAAAAAAGTGATTCTGTATGCCTACGACCGTGCGGCGTATGAGGAGAGCCGCGGCCTGTACGAGGATATTTCCGCTTATCCGTTTCAGTATGCCGAGAGACCGGAACAGGTGCCGGATTTCCTGCATGAGGAGGGCGGTGAGGCGTCAGAGGAATTTCTCCTGAAATATGCCACCTATGAGGACGGGAAGGGGGCTTGTAAAATCTGCCGTCAGGTCTTTTTAAAGGAAGACTGCTGCAGGAAAGCACAGTTTTCAGGTGATGGAAAAGAGAATGTACTGATCTACGGCGGCGACCTGGGGCAGAATGGGATTACGACGGCTCTGTACGGAATGCTGGGCGGCATGGACCTTGAAAAATACCATTATTATATTTCCTTCCGGATGAGCTCTGTCCGGGAGCATCCTGCGTGTATGCAGAGGATACCAAAGAACGCAGGGGTCTATCCTCTGGCAAGCGAAATGAATATGGATCTTTTTACGGCTGCTGCGCTGATGTGCAGGATGAAGCTGGGCTGGGACTTTTCCTGGGTGAGGAAGAGGATTGAAAGAGCATATCAGCGGGAGTGGAGGAAGCATTACGGAGCTTCGGTATTTCGTCATGTGATTCATTATAACGGCTATGAGGCATATATTATTTCGCTTTTGCAGCGGGCTCCCTGTACCCGTACGATATGGGTGCACAATGATATGGAGCAGGAAATCCGTATGCGGGGGATACAGAACAGATATCTTCTTAAGGATGCGTACCGGTCGTATGAGCATGTGGTGGCAGTCAGCGGGGATATCCTGGATTCTGTCTACAGCATCAGCGGAAGACGGGACAACGTACAGGTCATTGAGAATTGTCATGATTACCGGAGCGTGCTTAAGCGCGCGGAGGGAGAAGTCCTGTTTGATTCAAATACAGATTCGAATGTAAGCCTGGAAAGGCTGAAAGAAATTCTGGACAGCGATGCGGTGAAGTTTATCAATGTGGGCCGTTATTCTCCGGAAAAGGGGCACAGGCGGCTGATAGAGGCATTTGCAGAATATTGGAGGATGCATCAGAACACGTATCTGCTGATCATCGGAGGACTGGGAGATTTATATGAGGAGACTGTGGAACTGGCAGAAGCCACGGAAGCATCGGACCACATTGTGCTGATGCGGTCTGTCAGCAATCCGATGCCGGTATTGAAGCGGTGTGACCTGTTTCTTTTGGCTTCCCATTATGAGGGATTGGGACTTGTACTGCTGGAGGCGGATACGCTGGGGGTTCCGGTTATGTCATGTGATGTGAAGGGCCCGAGGGGATTCATGAAAAAGCACGGCGGTATTTTATTGGAGGATTCGAAGGAGGGACTGATCAAGGGCATGGAGCTGTATGCAGAGGGAAAGGCCCGCACCCTTCACGTGGATTATGAGCAATCCAACAGAGCATCAGTGAAAAAAACAGAGGCCCTGATAGACGATATCCGGTCATAGAAACAGGGGGATGGGTTTTTGGAGGCGGGAATTTCATGATTTTTATGAAGAATTTCATGAATCACTGGACGGGCGGCGGCATTTTGTGTTATAACAAAGAGGCTAAGAGGAAATGCTAAGAGTAAGCAGCTTTTTACAGATAAGAGGGATTTTGTGAGTAGAAGAGAGGACTATAAGCGTTTTATTGTGTTCTGTCTTGCCAGCCTTGTGATACTGGCACAGACGGCAGTGTTCGCATATGTTTGGTATGATTATTACAGGGGGCTGATCTTTGAACCGTTCTGGCGTAAGGGTAACTGGGTGCTCATTGCGATCTATGCTTTGATCATTTTTATGTTTTCCAGACTTTACGGCGGTTTGAAGGTTGGATATCTGAAGCGGATCGATGTATTTTATTCTCTGACGTTGGCTACGATATGTACAAATATTGTCACCTATTTTCAGATTACGCTGATCAACCGATGGTTTTTAAATCCATGGGCACTGGTGGAAATGACGGGTGTACAGGTTGTGCTTATCATTCTCTGGATATGGGGGTCGAGATTTATTTATTCGAGACTTTACCGTGCCAGAAGACTGCTGGTGATCTATGGGGACCGTGACCCTGGCGATGTAATCCATAAGATGAATTCCAGACGGGATAAATATGATATCAGCGGCAAGGTGCATATTGATGCGGGAGAACAGGAAATTCACAGGATGATGCGCAAATACGACGGTGTGATTATCTGGGACCTTCCTTCTAATATCAGGAACAGGTATTTGAAATACTGCTTTGTTCATTCCATCCGCTGTTATTTAAGTCCGAAGATTTCGGATGTGATTCTTATGGGAAGTGAGCGTATCCATCTGTTTGACACCCCTCTTCTGGTGTCCAGGAATATGGGCCTTTCCGTCGATCAAAGAGTAGCAAAGAGAGTTTTGGATATTGTGGTTTCCTCAATAGGAATTATTGTCAGCTCTCCTCTGATGCTCCTGATAGCAATTTTAGTCAAGGCGTATGATGGCGGCCCGGTCTTTTATTTTCAGGATCGTCTGACGATTAAAGGAAAGCCGTTCAAAATCTGCAAATTCCGAAGTATGTGCGTCGACTCCGAAAAAAATGGGGCACGGCTTGCGTCCAGGCATGATTCACGCATCACTCCGGTGGGAAAGGTTTTGCGAAATCTGCATTTGGATGAGCTTCCTCAGCTTATTAACGTATTTAAAGGGGATATGTCTCTGGTAGGTCCCCGTCCGGAGCGCCAGAGCATTATGAGGGAATACAGAAAAGAGCTGCCTGAATTTTATTACCGCCTGAAGGTAAAAGCAGGTCTGACGGGATATGCGCAGGTTTACGGCAAATATAATACAACGCCTTACGATAAACTGAAGCTGGATTTGTTCTATATAGAAAATTATTCCTTCCTGCTGGACATCAAGCTTTTGTTCATGACTGTCAAGATTTTCTTCCAGAAGGAAGTGTCCGAGGGTGTGGATGATCAGCAGGTCAATGCGCTGAGGGCTTCCGGAACAGGGGAGCCCTCGCAGGGCGGGGAGCTTTTGTCCGGCGAAGAAACCATTACGAAATGATGAAAAGGGAAGATTTATGAATCAGCCGCTTGTATCTGTTATCATGCCTGTTTACAATGGTGCAGATTATATTAGGGAAGCTGTGGATTCCGTCTTTCGGCAGGAGGTTTTGCTGGAGCTTCTGGTGATTGACGATGGGTCTACAGATCAGACGGAGGAAGTCCTGGCTGCCTATTTGTGCAGAGAGGACTTTCGTTATTTAAAAAATAAAAAAAATATGGGAGCAGCAGCCTCCCGCAACCGCGGCGTCTGTGAAGCAAGAGGGCGGTATGTGGCATTTTTGGATGCAGATGACTGGTGGGAGGATGGAAAATTAAGGGAACAGCTTGAGGTTCTCAGGAGGACGGGATTTGTGCTTTGCTCTACGGGAAGAGAATTGATGCATCCGGATGGGTCTTCGACGGGAAGGTATATTCCTGTGAAGGAGAAGCTTACATACCGGGAGCTTCTCAGGCATAACAGCATCAATTGTTCCTCTGTTGTACTGGAGAGGGGGGCGGCTCTTCGGTTTCCTATGGAGCATGACGACAGTCATGAGGATTATCTGACATGGCTGAAGGTCCTTCGGGAGTACGGATATGGAGCGGGAATCAACAAGCCTTATCTGAAATATCGGCTGAGTGAAGGCGGGAAGTCCAGAAATAAGCGGAAATCTGCGGTAATGACCTATCAGGTTTACCGTTATATGGGCTATGGCCCCCTGAAAAGCGCCGTATTTTTTGTTTCCTATGCCTTACATGGCATATGGAAGTACCGTTGACTTGAAATTAGAAAAAACGACCGGAAAAGCTGGAGGAGTCTATGGGAAAGGCAAAATGCTTGGCAATGACCCAGGTCCTGAAGCATCTGAATACGGGTGTGCCGGACCCTTATGTATGGGTGTTTTCTTCTGTGGATAATCGCCATTATAATTATAATTCCAGGTATTTGTTTGAATATGTAAAGGATCATTTAAAAGAGATCACCCCGTATTTTGTCATTAATGACGAAGAGCTGCGCAGGAAACTGTCTGAGGAGTACGGAGAACAGTATTTTATTGAGACGGAGACCGTTAAGGGTATCCAAAAGGTTCTAAGGGCCGGGGTGTGGTTTACATCCGCAGGACTTCCGGTCTATGGAACGAAGCTCAGGAAGAACAGGCTGATTATCAATCTCTGGCACGGCGTGCCGCTGAAAAAAATTGCGCTTTTGGACCCGAACCTGCAGAAAACGGCAAGATTTTACTTCAGGAAGATATTTTCGGAGAATTACACCTGCATTCTGACCACCTCCAGAGCATTGGTGCCGCTTATGGCAGAGAGCTTTGCTGTGCCCCAAACAGCGGTGAAGGTGTGGGGACAGCCCAGAAATGACGGATTGTTCCAAAGCATTGACCGAAAATCTCTGCTGGAAAAGATTTACGGTTCTCTGCCGGAATATGAAAAAGCAGTGCTGTATGCGCCGACCTTCCGGGATTACGGAAAGGTACGGCTCTTTCCCTTTGAGGATTTTGACGCTGGGAAGCTGGAGGAATTTCTGGAGAGAGAAAAGATGCTGCTGTTTCTCAGGACACATATTGACGAGCAGGGGTCGGCGGAGCCCTATCTGAGTGACCGTGTGCGCTGCCTGGGAAACCGGGAGGCAGAGGATGTAACCGGTATCCTGAATATCTTTGATTGCCTGGTAACAGATTATTCCAGTATTTATGTGGATTATCTTCTGACAGGCAGGCCGATCATATTTCTGCCCTATGATAAAGAGGAGTATCTGGATGAACGGGGCATGAATTTCGCATACGATGAGGTGACTCCGGGGCCGAGGCCACGTACTGTGGAGGCGTTTCTGGAGTGCCTGAGGCTATGCGGGACTGCAAAGGATCCGTGGAAGAAGGAAAGACAGAGGGTCAACGGTATTTTAAATGAAATCAGGGAACCTTGTTCAGCGGATATCTGCCGGAGAGTACTTAAGGAAATCCAAAAAGAAGGATCATGGCTCACAGACTGAATAAAAACAAATAAGAAGGACGCATGTCAGCGCTGTGGCGTGCGTCCTGATTGTTAAGATAGTATTTTTGCGATTCAAATACTTAGTTCTTTTCCATAAAATCAACATATTCTTCAAGGACCGGTTTTGGCTCACCGATTCTTTTGATCTCTCCGTCATGCATCCACATTACCGTATCGCACAATTCCTCCAGGGTATTGATGTTGTGGGATACAATCACAACGGTGCGGTCTCTGTTGGAAATCAGGCTTTTCATTTTGTTGTAGCTCTTTTTCTTGAATTTCTGGTCACCGACACTCAATACCTCGTCTATGAGCATGATGTCCGTTTCCAGGATTGCAGTGATGGAAAATGCAAGCTTGGAATACATACCGCTGGAATAGGTACGCACCGGCATGTCAATGAAATCGCCAAGCTCTGCGAATTCGATAATTTCCGCTTCCTTTGCTTTTACCTGTTCTTCGGTGAAGCCGAGAAGCATACCGGAAAGGGTAATGTTTTCTCTGCCGGTCATCTCACGCTGAAAGCCAACGCCGATAGAGAGAAGAGAAATACTGTGGCCCTTAAGGTCAATGGTCCCGCTGTCGGGAGAGAAGATTCCGGCCAGGGCATTTAAGGTAGTGGATTTGCCGCAGCCGTTCTTTCCGATGATTCCCAGGATTTCGCCTTCACGTACGTAGAAGGAAATCCCTTTTACAGCAACAAAATCTTCCACCTTCTGTCGGTTGAATTTTAATAAATTCTTTTTGATAGAAGTTTTTTTCAGATTGCGGTAGCTGATGACCAGATCAGTTACCTCAATGGCATGTCGTTCTTCCATATTAAATCACCTTTACATAACTGTTTTCGTTTTTGTAAATTTTACGGACGCCCAGTGCACTGATGAGGAGACCGATGACAAACCACAGCAGCAGCAGCTTTATATGAGGAGTACTGCCGTAAAGAATGCATTCACGCATGGATGTCAGTAAAAAAGCAATCGGGTTGCATCTGCCGATATAGGTGTTCAAAGGTGCCGGCAGACGATCCATGATGTTCCAGAAAATACCGGTTAAATAAAAAAGAAAACGCAGTACAATACTTATTACATTGGATAAATCCTCAACGAATACGCCGTAATGAAGCAGAAAGCATCCGAATCCAAAGGATATGATGATCATTGTAAGGAGGATGGGCACACAGTAAATCACATTATATGTCAGCGGCACTTTCCACAAAATCAGCATTCCTATAATAATAACAAGTGAGATTGCCATCTTGAAGCCGTTGACACCCATATTAACGATCAGCAGGACGTATTTCGGGATATAAACCTTGGACACGATGGATTTGTTTTTTTTGATGACTTTTACACTCTGCAGCATGGTTCTGTTGAAGAAATCCCACATCGTAATACCGATAAAGACGAAGACAGCGAAATATTCTTCTTTATTCTGAAATACGTATCCGAACATAAATACATAAATCAGCATGAAGCAAAGGGGGTCCAATATCCACCACAGCCAGTTCAGATAGGAATTGGCGACCTCGGATTTCAACTGGGCTTTGGAAGAATAGATCGCATATTTCCAGTATTTCTGCATATCCGCAATAAATCTTGACAACATAAAATCCGCTCCTATATTATAACAATTTTATACATAAAGAACCTTTCTTATCATACACTAAGGTCTGGGACTTGACAAGGGAAAACTTTTTTTGATAAGTACTGAATTTATGCATAAACCAATAGATGGTTTTAAATTTTTGTTCCAAAAATGCAAGAAGTATGTTATGATTTATTCATAAATTTATTACAGGGTGGATAAAAATGAAACAGAGAGCGGAAAAGCAGGTCGTTCCATATTCGTACCTGGTGGATAATATAAAGGTATTGTTGATTTTTCTGGTAGTTTTTAATCATATGATAGCTTTCCAGTTGGTAAAAACCGATATTGTCATTCGATATATCTGGTATGGAATCACAATTTTCCATATGCCGGCCTTTATTTTTGTCTCCGGCTATCTTTCCAAGAAACCGCAGGATGTGGTAAAAAATGTAAAAAATTTGTTAATTCCTTATGTATTGGGCTATAGCCTTACCTGGTATGCGCAGATTTGGCTTGGGAAATCCGTGGATTATGAGATTCTGCGCCCCTCGGGTACGGTGATGTGGTATTTGCTGGCTTTGTTCTTTTACCGGCTGACGATTGAGGCTCTGGGTAAGATCCGCTTTATAGTGCCTCTGAGTATTCTTCTTGCGCTCTGGGCCGGGACCAGACCGGAATTCAGTACGTATTTGTCGACGTCCAGGATTGTTGTATTTTTTCCTTTTTTTGCTGCTGGATATCTCTGGGACAGCAGGTATACAGCGGCCGTGCGGAGATTCAGGGGGAAGTGGGTACTGCTTCTGGTGTCCGGAGCAATTCTGTTCTCCGTACCTAATTTTATGATCAGCAATGAGATTCCGGTGGATATTTTCCGCGGAAATCACGGATACCTGCTTTGTGGACTGACGAATGAAGAGGGGATGATCCTGCGTCTTCTGATGTATCTGGTGTCGTTTATCCTGATTGTAACATTTTTTGCGGTATTGCCTGACAGGAAGCTTCCGTGGACTTTTATCGGAAGAAATACTATGGGAATTTATTTTTTCCATTATCCGATCATGATCGTGATGAATGGTCTTCTTGTTTTAAAGCTTCCGGAGCTTATGAATGTGTGGGCGCTGACCGGCGCATCGCTGGCGTTTGTCCTGGTTCTCGGCAGTCCGCCGGTGGATTTCTTATATACGGGTATCCTGAAGCTTCTCACATGGATTCTCTTCAAGAGAGATAAGCATGTGGAGGATGAGGGGCTGATAGATGAATATGACAGCGATGAGAAAAAGTATGAGATCATGCGCAGACGTCACAAAGCAATCGAGGAGCTGGCGGCAACTCTGGAGGAAGAAGACATTGGACTGAAGGAGCAGCCGGAGGATACGGAAGAATAGCTGCCGTGCGGTAAATGGGGGACGGTATGGCGGTGCAAATATAATAAGCAGTAGTATAGTTTAACGGGATGGGTGCAATTATGAAAAAAGTCATTACTTATGGTACGTTTGATTTATTTCATCGTGGACATTATAATATCATCAAACGGGCAAAAGCCCTTGGGGATTATCTGATCGTGGGTGTTACCAGTGAAAGCTATGACATTGAGCGCGGCAAGCTGAATGTAAGGGACAGCCTTCTCAAAAGAATAGAGAATGTACGCAGAACCGGCCTTGCCGATGAGATCATCATTGAGGAGTATCAGGGACAAAAGGTCAATGATATCATTAAATATAACGTAGACGTTATGGTGGTAGGCTCTGACTGGCGGGGAAAATTCGATTATCTGAAGAATTACTGTGAAGTGGTGTACCTGGAGCGGACCAAAAATATTTCCAGTACCCAGCTAAGGGGCAACGGTGAGATTTACAGCATCGGTGTGATTACAGATGATGCGGACGACAACGGAATCGTGTCAGAATCCAGGTATGTGAGCGGAATTCATGTGGAAAGCGTATATTCTGAGTCGAAGGATGTAGCAAGAGAATTCTGTGAAAAATATGAGATCGGCTCTCATGGCAGTGATTTTGAGGAGTTTATTGAAGCAGCGGATATCGTATACATAAAATGTGCGCCGTCTAAGCGTGTGAAATATATCAAACAGGCGATTGAACGCGGCAAATATGTCATCAGCGATTCGCCTGTATCACAGAAACCGGAGGTCTTGAGGGAGCTTTTCCGGATGGCAGTACGGCATAATGTGGTTTTGGTAGAAAAGATCATGCTTGTCTATCTGCGGGCATTTAATCAGCTTGTATGGCTCACTCACGGGGATCTGATCGGGGATATCGTCGGTGTGAAATGCTCTATATCCCAGGATGATTTTGAGGGAGGAAAGACTTTTAATGAGACGGTTTCCCATGCGATCTGTGCGGTGATCAAGCTGCTGGGCAGCGGATGTGAGGAAGTGAGCAGCAATGCAGTGGGAGATGGAGAGGGCAACTATGTCTATGATGTGATTACCCTGAAGTATCCCAGCGCGTTGGCAACCATAGAGATCGGTTCCACGGTGGATGTGGAGAATGAACTGGTGGTCATCGGGACAAAGGGACGTGTGAATGTGCCGGATGACTGGTGGAATACCGGATATTTTGAGGCGAAGATTAAGGGGAATCCGCTGTTGAAGCGGTTCAGCTTTAATTTTGAGGGGAATGGCTTCCGTTACCTGCTTCAGGAGCTGGTTATTATGATCAGCGATGAACGGACGGAATGTACGAGGCTGTTTTATAATGAGTCTGAGGCCTTGGCAGAGATTCTGCAAATAATCAATCAAAGGGGATAAGGAATGACAAAAAAACAGAAGCATCTGCTGCAATTATTACGGGAAGTTGATGAAATCTGCAGAAAGCATGGTCTGCGTTATGTGATGGCCGGAGGGAGCCTGATCGGTGTACTTAGAAATGAAGGCTTTATTCCGTGGGATGATGACGTGGATATTTATATGCCGAGGGATGACTGGGAAAAGTTCGTGGAGATTGCCAGGACGGAGCTGCCTCCGGATCGGGCGGTACAGTGTCTGGAGGCAGACAGGGAATATACGAATACCTTTCCCAGATATGCGGATACCTCCAGTTGTGTCATCCATAAGCATCAGTTGATCGGAAACGATAAGGCAGGGGAGATCATAGATGTCCTTACCCTGGACCCGATTCCGCCGGATGACAGGGAGTATGAGAGGTACAGAACACACATGATGATCTATTCGGAGCTGGTGAATTTTTCAATTGTGTATGGTCAGCGTTGGGAAATTCCGGTCACCATGTATCTGAAATATTTGCTGTCCTATACATTTTTGGGAAAAGAGCGTACCTTAAAGAAGCTGGAAAAGATCATGTATTCCTACAAAGAGGAGGACTGTAATCGTTTTGCCATGCGCTGGGGCGGATGTCCGTTTCTTTTTGATAAGGATATGATGTTTCCTGTGAAGGATATGAACTTTGAGGGAGAGAAGGTAATGGTACCGCAGCGTACCAGTGACTATCTCATCTGGCATTATGGGGATGAGTGGTCTTATATTCCTCCTCATGAGGAGCGTTCCTCTCATGATGCCATCACTGTGGAGGAAACCGATTACAGAGATTTTCGCAGGGAATATATGAAGAAAATCAATAAACGCAGGCTCCGCAGGAATTCTATCGGACGCAAGTTTTATTATCTTCTTCATGCAAAGAAAAACCATCGGCTTATGGAGCAGAGGAAGCTGCTTCAGGCTAAGAGCATGGAGATGGAGCTTTTGGCAGTCTTAAGAGAGGGCGGATATCGGCTTCGGGAGCTTGTGGACCGGCATCAGTTTGAGACGCTTCTGGAGATTTTTAAGAATTATTATCAGATGCAGCTCAGTGCGGATTTTATCGGCCGGGAGGATTTTAGAAATATTTATCAGTTTTATCATCCGATACTTCTCAAGCTGGAGGATGAGGTGTTTTGGGCTGCGATGATGACTCTGTTCTATACGGAGCAGGTTGCAAAGGCATACCGTATGCTGCAGATTCGGGAAAAGCTGGATCATGTAACGGCGGAAATGCAGCAGCTTATGGAGGATGTGGTGCTGTTTCGGAAGGCTGTATGTCATTATGAAATGAAAGAAGCAGAGGAGACAGAGAAAATCTGCCGGGAGCTTCTGGAGAGATATCCTGAGCATCCGGGCCTCCTGAAGCTTATGTGCCGCATCCTTATGGAAAGAAGTGACGAAGCCTTTGAGGAGGCGGAGGAGTTTGTTGCGAAAGCCCTGAAGCTGTTTCCGGAGGATGGGTATTTTCTGAAATACAAAGGGGACCTTTTGCGGAAAAAGGGGCTGGAAATGCAGGCGCTGGAGCGGTATGCAGACGCCCGGGAGAAGACAAGGAACGGTATCGTACATCTGGAAATGGATAAGCTTTTCATACCGTACAGACAGACAGCGGCAGCATACTGCAAGGAGCTGCTTGCCCATCGGCAGAAAGCAGAGGCACTTTCGTGGGCGGAGCTTTGGACAAGGCTCCTTCCCCAGGATGAGGCAGTCAGAGGCTGCCTGTATCTGGCAAAAGCAGCGGCAGCCGAAAAACAGTCCGAAATGGAAGAGATCATGGAAGAAATCCGCCGGAAGCTGGAGGGCACACAGAAAAATGCGGAGGATGAGCTGACCCGGGAGGAAAAGGAGATTTACTGTGAGGCCATGGTGAGGGCGGCAAGAAGGCTGGGATATCCCAAGGAGCTGGGAAGGCTTTGGAGTATGATGCTGTGCCTGAGGGAGCAGTCAGAGCTTGAGTGGCTGGCGGAAGAAATCCGCGGCTATCAGATTTACAGGGAGAGCCGTGCGGAGGTCTATAAGCTCATCGGTGATGTCCGCATCAGGCAGGGCCGCACTAAGGAGGCATTTGAGAATTACCGGAAAGCGCTGGAATATGCGAAGCCATCCTATGTGAAGACAGAGCTTGTGCGTATTTTTTTGAAGGATCTTTCGGAGGGAAGCAAAAAGGCTGCTTCCTATGCGAAAAGGACAGATGCTGCCGACTTTTTGAACGATTGGCTGGATAAGTATGGAAGCATCGGGGATATACAGAAACTGGCAAAAAAATTGGTGTGAATAAATGGGAAATGGAGCAGGGCAATTGAATAGAGAACAACAGGTGGTTTTGTCGCTTCTCAAGGAAATAGACACAATTTGTAAAAAGAATAAAATTACGTATTACTTATCGCCCAGACTGACTCTGTGTGCCGTAAATGGCCTGGAGTTTTCGAAAAGCCCCACGGCCGGCAGGGTTTTGATGAAGGTATCGGATATGGAGCGCTTCCGTCAGGCGTTTGAGGCGGAGCCTCCGAAGAGACGTTTCCTGGAATCCATGAAAAACAATAAATATTTTCCCGGCTTTTATCTTCGGTATACCAATATGGACACGTTGTGCTGCCGATTGAATGAAGGAAGGAATTTCGGGCATCCGGGTTTCGGCGTGGACATTTTTCCGCTGAGGGGGAAGACTGTATCCGGAAAAAGGCATAAGCTCAATCGGATCTTGGAGACAGGCTGGCAGCAGATGAGCGATAATTATACGAAGACTGCAAAGGCAGGCCGAAGAGCAAGATTCTGCGGAGCATTGGTCCGCATCTTGTGTCTGGGAGGCAGGAAGCATCTCGGCAGAAAGCTGTATGAAGAGTTTTGCGGGAGTCAGGATGTACCGGATACAACCGAGTATATTTACCGGGTGAATGAAGATACTGCCTGTTATTTTGACGCGGAAGTGTTTGAAGAGACCAGGGAGGTTATGCTGGGAGGAGAAAGCTTTTTGGCCCCAAAGGAAACAGAAGCATACCTGACAAAGATATTTGGGGAGGACTACGGGGAGATTCCGGCGGAAAAATATGTACCGGGTTCCTCTGTGATCGTCAGCGCCCTGGTGAGCTATGAGGATTACTTTTCCGAAATTGAACCGTCCAAAAAATTTCTTAAAGCACGCAGAAAGAATTATAAGGCGGAGAGCAGGCTTCGGAAGAGACGGGAGTATCTCAACTGGTGCTGGGAATATGCGAAATTCTGTGGGGACAGAAGGAGTCTGAGCCTGCTTTACCTGAAGGAAAAGGATTATATACGTAATCTCTATGAGAACGGGGATTGTATGCGTCTGGAAGCTGTATTCCGGCCGTATACCAGAATGATGCGCAAATCCCTGCAGGAAAATGAGGTTTACATAGCGGACGAGGAAATTTTTGAGATTTATCTTGCTTATATAGAAGCGGCAGGCTACAAAAAGCTAATGGAGCAGATAGAGAAATGCCAGTACTGATCAGGAGGGGATCATGAAGCTTACAGATTATATTGTTGCATTCCTGGAAAAAAAAGGAATCCAGGATTTTTTTGGATATCAGGGAACGATGATTGCGCATTTTGTGGATTCCATAGAAAAAAATCCCAATACGGCCAATCATTCCTGCTATAACGAGCAGGGCGCCTCCTTTGCTGCGTGCGGCTATGCGCAGGCTAAGGAAGGATGCGCCTGTGCCTATGCGACCAGCGGACCCGGGGCTGTAAATCTGCTGTCGGGCGTGGCAAATGCGTATTTTGATTCTCTGCCCGTGGTCTTTCTGACCGGACAGCTAAATACTTATGAATATGCGGGGATTCCGGGCCTGCGTCAGCAGGGCTTCCAGGAGATTGATATTGTTTCCATGGCACGTCCTGTGACAAAATACTGTGTTCAGATTCGGGAGCCCGGGGATATTGTAAAAGAGCTAAACAAGGCATATCATATGGCAACAACCGGGAGGAAGGGGCCTGTTCTGATCGATCTGCCTATGAATATACAGAGGAGCGAAGTAGAGCATCCGGTATATGATATGGAGTTTCCGGAGGCAGAAGAAAATGCTGCCCTTGCAGAAGAGGCGGCACAGGCTGTGGAAGAGGCGCTCCGTCTGGCAAAACGTCCGGTTATTCTGATGGGACATGGCGTGGATTGCAGGGAAAGCCAGTCTGCGCTGCTGAGATTTGCCGAGAAGCATAAAATCCCGGTAATCACCAGTGTGCTGGCGAAATCGGCGGTGCCCTTTGACCATCCGATGAATTTTGGATGTATCGGCGGTGCATATGGACATCGTTATGCGAATATGATCGCCAATGCCAAGAGCGATCTGCTTTTGTGCTTTGGCATTTCGCTTTGTACCAGACAGATCGGTGTGAAGGTACATGAATTTGCAAAAAATGCGGAAATTATCCGTATTGATATAGATGCTGAGAATTTGAAGAGAGAAATTCACGAAAACAGTACCCATGAGCAGAAATTCTGTGTCGATACCAGGGCCGTGATCGACCGTCTCAAAAAGGCTGCTTTTGCCGGGAGAGACGGACGGGAGGAATGGAGCGTTGTCTGCGGTGAAATCAGGAACAATCTGCAGGCGGTGGATGAGGCAACGCCGGAGCGTTATCCAAACAGGATGATTGCGGAGCTGAGTGAATGTCTGGCGGATACCTCGGCGGTTGCCGTAGATGTAGGACAGCATATGGTGTGGAGCTATCAGTCCTTTCGGAACAGAAGGGGCCAGCACCTGCTGTTTTCCGGTGGACACGGCGCTATGGGATATGCACTTCCGGCGGCAATCGGCGCATATTATGCGACTGGCAGGCCGGTGGCGTGTATTTGTGGAGATGGCGCATTTCAGATGAATATTCAGGAGCTTCAGTGGGTAAAACGAGAAAATATTCCGATTAAAATGGTCGTTCTGAATAACGGGGCCCTGGGAATGATCCGGCATCTGCAGAGAGACTATTTTGACTGCCTGTTTGCCGGAACCTCGGAGGGCTGCGGTTTTTCCTCCTGTGATTTCAGCAGGGTTTCCGAGGGCTATGGAATACCTGCGAAGCGTATCCGTTGTGAAGGAGCGGCGGAGGAGGCGCCTGATTTTTTGAAAGAAAAAGGACCGGGACTTTTGGAGATTGTTTTAGAGCATGGAACCTTCGCATATCCAAAGACCTGTCTGGGAGAACCCATTCATAACCAGCAGCCATATGCGCCGGAGGAGGTCTATGAGCGGCTGATGAAGCTATAAAAGGAGAAGATTATGAGCAGAGTATCGGTAATAACCGGAGGAACCTCCGGAATTGGACGGGGGATTGTGGAAAAGCTTCTTGCACATTCGGGCGAGGGAGATGTTATTTTCGTCAATTATGCCCATAATCAAAAGCAGGCAGAAGAATTTGTCCGCAGCCTTCCGGTACATCATCAGAAGATGCTCCGTCTGGTGCGTGCGGATATGTCCTCCTATGAGGAAATGCTTGCCTTTGTAAAGGAAATCAAACAAAAAGCCGGCCGCGTTGACTGGCTTATCTTAAATACGGGCATCAGTACTTATGCGAAATATGAGGATTACACGTTTGAGGAATGGACCAAAATAGTAAATACTAATTTGTCGGTGCCGGTATTTTTTGTAAAGGAGCTGCGCCCGGTTATGACTTTGGGTGGCTCTGTGTTGTTTATGGGCTCTTATGCAGGGCAGCAGGCGTATTCCTCTTCCTTAGTATATGGTGTGACCAAGGCGGCTGTTCATTTTCTGACAAAATCCCTGGTAAAGGAGTTTGAGCCAAAGGGCATCACGGTCAATGCCATTGCACCGGGCTTTATTGAGACTCCGTGGCATGCGGGCAGGAGTCAGGAGAGCTATGACCGCATCAGCAAAAAGATTGCGCTTCATCGTTTTGGAAAAATAAAGGATGTGGCGGATATGGCATACAGTATTCTCACGAATGAATACATGAATGGAAGTATTGTGGATATCCATGGAGGCTACGACTATTTTTAACCGGCAGGAGAAAAGACAATGGAGTATGAGATAAAAAATGGATATCTGAAGGTCCGAATTGCACCCAAAGGAGGGGAGCTGCGTTCTGTCTGTGACAAATACGGGCAGGAATATTTATGGCAGGGAGACGCAGCCACATGGCAGGGCCACGGACCGAATTTATTTCCTTATGTGGGCAGACTGACGGGGGGAGCATATCTGTACCAGAAGCAAATATATCATATGGGTATTCATGGATTTTTGATGAACATGGAGATGAAGCCGGTAAGCTGTGAAAGGGATACTCTGGTCATGGAGCTGTGTGCCTGTGAGGAAACCAGAAGACAGTATCCCTTTTTGTTTGCTCTTAGGATTCAATGGCAGTTAAGGAAGGAATCCCTGGAAATCACCTATCAGCTGAGGAATCAGGATGAAAAAACCATGTATTTTGGTATTGGAGGGCATCCGGGATTTCGGATTCCTCTGGAAGAAGGGCTGGCATTTGAGGACCATTACCTGGATTTCGGTAAAGAATCGGAACCGCTGTCTCTGGGACTGTCGGAGGATAATTTTATGAGCGGGAGGGATATCCCGTTTCCTCTCCGCGAAAAGCGTTATCTGGATTTGAGCAGGGAGCTGTTTGTGAAGGACTCCGTTGTGCTTCGGGAGACATCCCGTCAGGTAACCTTGAGAAGCAGGCAGGGTACGAAAGCCATCCGGGTGGAATATCCGGGAATGACATATCTGGTATTGTGGGTCTGGCCCGGGAGAGAGGTTTCTTTTCTCTGCCTGGAGCCCTGGAGCTCGCTTCCGTCGAGAAAGAATGTGACAGAGGACCTGGAGGCGCAGTCGGACCTGATTTCTTTGGAAGCAGGAAATATTTATGAGAATAAGTGGAGTATTTCCATTCTTAATAAAAAAGACATAAAGGATAGAAAAAATTTCTCTTATTTACTTGCTTAAAGTGTGAAAGAGTGGTATAATCTGTGACATGTTTTAGAGACAAAAACATATGTCTTTATAGTGGACACAAAGAGGAGGGTAATCTTATGAAGAGAAAATTATTGTCTGTTTTAATGGCAGCCGCTATGGCAGCCGCAACAGCAGTTCCGGCGTTTGCAGCAGATACTGTGAAGATCGGTGTCTATGAGCCGGCATCCGGCGACAACGGAGCGGGCGGAAAGCAGGAAACCCTGGGTATCCAGTATGCAAATAGCGAGACAGATACTGTTGAAATTGATGGAACAGAATATAAGGTAGAGCTGGATATCGTAGACAACGAGTCTTCCAATGACAAGGGACCATCCGCTGCGTCACAGCTTGTAAGTGATGGCGTATCCATCGTACTTGGCTCCTATGGCTCCGGCGTATCCATCGCAGCATCCGATATCTTTAAGGATGGCGGCGTTCCGGCAATGGGTGTTACCTGTACAAACCCGCAGGTAACTCAGGGAAATACTCATTATTTCCGCATTTGTTTCCTGGACCCGTTCCAGGGTACCGTACTTGCAAACTTCGCAAATGAGAACTTTGAAGCAAAGAAAGCATACGTACTGACCAAATTAGGGGATGACTACTCCACAGGCCTGGGACATTACTTCACAAAGGCTTTTGAAGAGCTGGGCGGAGAAGTGGTTGCAGAGACCTTCCCGGAAGGAAACAGTGATTTTGCATCCTATATTACATCCGCTAAGAATGCGGAGGCAGACGTATTTTTTGCTCCTGTATCTACAGAGGCAGCCGCACTGATCATTGAGCAGGCAGCTTCTCAGGGCATGGAAATCCCGATGATGGCAGGCGACACATGGGATTCCAACGTTATCTTAAATGCAGCCAAGGGCAAAGCTGTTCAAATTTATGTAACAACCTTCTATCAGGAAGGCGGTAATGCAGAATTTGACGAAGGTATGAAAGAATATATCAATAGTGATTCCACTGCTAAGGCAAACAACGGCGGTGACGATACCATCGCGGCAGTATCTGCAATGGGCTATGATGCATATTATGTAGCGCTGGAGGCAATCAAGGCGGCAGGCTCTACAGATCCGGCAGCAGTGAACGAAGCTCTCTGGGAGGTTGAATATGAGGGTGTGTGCGGCAAGGTCGTATTTGATGATGAAAACGGCGATGCACAGAGAGATACCGCATATGTTAAGAGTGCAAACACAGAAACTGGTGCATGGGAATTCGTAGGAGAACAGGGCATCAAATAATTGAAAGCATAAATGATTCTCGGGGCGGGGGGGGTTTCCGCCCCCGCAAATTTAATCGGGCCGCAAAGCAGGCCGGAGGTATTTTAGGGAGGGTTTTCCTGGGTTGGGTCAGTAAAAATCTGCCGTATCTGCTGGCAGGCGTTTCCGTCGGTGGTCAGTATGCGCTGATAGCCATTGGATATACCATGGTATATGGTATTTTGCGTTTGATTAACTTTGCCCACGGCGATATTTTTATGGTTGCGGGCCTGATTATGGTTTATGCATCTGCTTCTATGCCGATGTATATTTCCATTCCGTTGGTACTGATCGTGACGGTTATTCTGGGATTTTTGATAGAGCGCATAGCATATAAGCCTCTTAGAAGCGCTCCGAGAATGTCTATTATGATCTCAGCGATCGGTGTTTCTTATCTGCTTCAGAACCTGGCTCTGTATGTAACAGGTGGCCTTGCACAGCAGTATCCCTCAATTCCGTGGGTCAGCGACACGATCCAGGTATACGGTGCTACCACGAAACGTGTTACAGTGATTACCCCGTTTCTGACGATCATTTTGGTCGTTGCACTGGTAATGCTGATCAAATACACAAAAATCGGCATGGCGATGCGTGCGGCATCCAAGGATTTTGAGACATCTCAGTTGATGGGTATTAAGATTAATTCAGTTATCAGTATGACCTTTATCATCGGTTCTTTCCTGGCGGCTGTGGGAAGTCTTCTGTTCTTCTCCAACTATACGGGTGTAACGCCTACAGCCGGCGCCATGCCGGGCCTGAAGGCATTTGTAGCTGCAGTATTCGGCGGTATCGGTTCGATTCCCGGCGCGGTGATCGGCGCGTTTATCATCGGTATCTGTGAAAATATCATCAAGGGTATGGGCTGGACGACCTTTTCCGACGCCTTTACCTTTGCACTTTTGATCGTGATCCTGATTGCCAGGCCAACAGGTCTTTTCGGCGAAAAAGCAACAGACAAAGTATAAGGAGGCGTAATTATGACGAAGAAAAAAGAGACTATCATAAGCGCAGCCTTAATTGCCGCACTGCTGGCTGTGTTATTTATTATGGAGCAGGTGCTTCCGTCTACATCAATGATCTTCACTGTTCTGGAAAAAGGTGCGATCTATGCATTGGTGGCGGTATCTATGAACCTGTTGAACGGATTTACCGGTCTGTTTTCTCTGGGGCAGGCGGGGTTTATGCTTCTTGGGGCTTATACATACGGAGTCCTGACCATTCCGGCGGAGCAGAGGATCAATGTATACCAGTATTTTGACGGCGGTATCATCCAATTTTCTGTTCCGGTTATTGTGGCTTTGATTGCGGCAGGTGCGGTTGCGGCTGTGTTTGCCTGTCTGATCGGTCTTCCGGTTCTCCGCCTGAAGAGCGATTATCTGGCAATCGCGACCCTTGGCTTTGCGGAGATCATCCGTGCGGTATTCCAGTGGGATAAGCTGGGACCGGTCACGAATGGCTCCAACCTGCTTCGAAGCTATCCGACTTATAGTAGTGTGATTTATCCGTTTGTAGTGTCGGGAATTTGTATTGCTATCATCGTGATGCTGATCAATTCCACCTATGGACGCGCATTTAAGGCAATCCGTGATGACGAGATCGCTGCGGAGGCTATGGGTATCAATCTGGCGCATCATAAGAGGATCGCTTTTATTGTCAGTTCCTTTTTTGCAGGAATTTCCGGTGCACTTCTGGCCATGTACCAGACGACAATTCAGGCCTCTATGTTCAAATCCGCTATGACCTATGAGATTCTTTTGATCGTGGTCATAGGCGGCATTGGTTCTGTAACGGGAAGCTGTATCAGTTCTTTCCTGTTTATCATCTGCTCTGAATGGCTGCTCCGTTTTCTGGATAATGATACCTATATCGGAAGCTTCCATGTGCCGCTTCTGCGCGCGGGCTTCCGTAAGGTTGTATTTTCCATTATTATTATGATCATCGTGCTGTTTTTCCGAAAGGGCATTATGGGCACGAGGGAATTCTCTGTGAGAGAAATTTATAATTTCTTTACCGGAAAATCCCGCGGGAAAAAGCCGGCGGAAGGAGGGAACTCCAATGAATAATGTGCTGAAGGTAGAAAATGTTACAATGCAGTTTGGCGGTGTCATTGCCGTTGATAATATGAACATCGAAGTAAATCAGGGAGAGATCGTTTCCCTCATCGGACCGAACGGCGCGGGGAAAACAACGGCGTTCAACGTGATCACGGGTGTGTATGCACCTACCAACGGGGCTGTTTACTTCAACGGACAAAGGATCATCGAAAATCATCCCCAGGGCAAGATGAAGAAGCTGTACCAGGGTGAGAACAACGGGAAATACCATGGTGCGGTGGCACCGACGCCGGATAAGATCACAAAGCTTGGCATTGCCAGGACCTTCCAGAATATCCGCCTGTTTAAGAGCCAGACCGTATTCGAAAACATTCTGATCGCCAAGCATTTGAGAAGGACCAGCAATCTGTTTACAGCCACCTTTCATCTCAATGGGAGAGAAGAGGCGCAGATGCGGCAGGAAGCAGAAGAACTGCTCCGTATCCTGGGGCTTGAGGATGTGCGGGATGAGCCTGCAACTTCTCTTCCTTATGGGAAACAGAGGCGTTTGGAAATCGCCAGAGCGCTTGCGACTAAGCCGAGTCTTCTGCTTCTGGATGAGCCCGCAGCAGGTATGAATCCGCAGGAAACGGATGAGCTGACTGCTTTTATCGGCAAAATCCGTGATGAATTCGGGCTGACGATTTTTATGATCGAGCATCATATGGATTTGGTTATGGAAATTTCCGACAGGATTTATGTGTTGGATTTCGGTAAACCCATCGCAGCGGGAACACCGGAGGAAATCCAGAATAATCCAAGGGTTATTGAAGCATATCTGGGAGGTGCCGCCGATGAGTAATATATTGGAAGTAAAGAACTTAAGTGTATCCTACGGCGGCATCAGGGCCGTTAAGGATATCAGCTTTGAGGTTCCGAAGGGAGAGGTTGTTACCCTGATCGGAGCGAACGGCGCCGGAAAAAGCTCCACGCTTCGTTCTATTGTAGGTCTTGTAAAGCCGTCCTCCGGGAGTATTCTTCTGGATGGGAAGGAAATTGCAGGAAAGACACCGGAGCAGATTGTTTCCCGGGGAATTACGCTGGTTCCGGAGGGACGCCGGGTCTTTACGGATCTGACCGTTCTGGAAAACCTGAAAATCGGCGCCTATATGCGCAAAGACAGCCTTGACGATGACATCAACTGGTGTTATGATCTGTTTCCAAGATTAAAGGAACGCCATTGGCAGCTTGCCGGAACCTTATCCGGCGGGGAGCAGCAGATGCTTGCCATTGCCCGTGCACTGATGAGCCGGCCGGAAATCATTATGATGGATGAGCCATCCTTAGGTCTGGCGCCCATCGTCGTTCAGGGTGTATTTGATATCATCCGTGAGATCAATAAGCAGGGTAAAACCATTCTTCTGGTAGAGCAGAATGCAAACATGGCGCTCCATGCCGCTCATCATGGTTATGTTATGGAAACAGGCACCATTACCCTTTCCGGTACTGGAAAAGAGCTGGCAGAGAATGAATCTGTCAAGGCTGCTTATCTGGGTAAGGCAAAAAATAAATAGTAAGATTGGGCGCGCGGCGCTGAGTAAAGCAATTACAAATGGAGTCCGGCCCGGGCAGATGCTGCCCGGTCCGGGCTTTGTTATTAAGTGTAAATCATGCCGGAGAAACGGCAGAACGGAGGACCTGATATGAAACTTTTGGTGGTTGTAGATATGCAGAACGATTTTATTGATGGTGCACTGGGAACAAAGGAAGCAGTCTCTATCGTAGAAGCTGTGAAGAATAAAGTGGAAGCATACCGTCAGGCCGGGGATGCGGTGGTCTTCACCCGCGATACGCATGAGGCGGATTATCTAAAGACTCAGGAAGGCAGGAAGCTCCCGGTGCCCCATTGCATCCGCGGGACGCAAGGATGGGAGATCACCTCTGAGCTTTCTTTGGAGGGCTGCCCTGTGATTGATAAGCCTGCCTTTGGTTCCATGGAGCTTGCAGAGCATGTAAAGAGGCTGGATACCCTGAAAGAAATCGAGCTGGTTGGACTTTGCACGGATATCTGTGTGATTTCCAATGCCCTTCTTCTGAAGGCGGCTCTCCCGGAGATGCCCATTGCTGTGGATGCCTCCTGCTGTGCAGGAGTAACACCTGATAGTCACAGGAATGCGCTGGAGGCAATGAAAATGTGTCAGATTGAGATTCGGTAAGTGCCGTTATGGGGGCTGTTGCACAAATATGCGAAGGCCCCCATTTAACGGGCAGGCTATGCTTCTAAAAGGCCTAAGGAGAAGACCATAGGGAGTGCAAAATCGTTCTTTTATTGTTGGTATGGTTGACTATGGGTAGAAAAATATTATAATTAGATTAAAATAGGATTTGAGGTATTAAATAGTGAATGAACATGAAAGAATAATCCGATTGTGGTTCGATATGTGGCTGCAACAAAAAGATTTAGGCATAGATGATATTTTCACAGAAGATGCTATATATGTCGAGAGTTGGAGTCCCAAATACGAAAACCGTGGAATGATAAAACATTGGTTTGAAGAATGGAATAACCGTGGAAAAGTCCTCACATGGGATATAAAGCAATATTTTCATAAAGAAAACCAAACGATTGTAGAGTGGTATTTTAAGGATGAAATGAAAAATGGCGACAAAGAAGAATTCGATGGGATGTCGCTTGTCAAATGGACACCTGACAATAGGATAAGATTCTTGAAGGAATTTGGCTGCAATCTTGATAACTATAACCCGTATCAAAGTAGCGATTCCCCACAATTCAGGAGCGAAAAGGCGAATTGGTTTTAAGCAGGGGGGCGTAAATATGTCAGATATGCTGAAAAAAGATGGCTTGTCAATAGAACTTCTCGAAAAACTGTCTTATTGTTCAGAATTAGGAATAAATTTAAAGAAAAACCTGCATTATTTTGATAAGACAGCACTATTTACAGAATTAGAGAAAATCAATATATGGTATGATGAAATGGATTTTCTGCCGGATTTGGTGATTGACTATAGGATTAAAAGTATACATTCCGCACGATTGAAGTATTTCAGGTACTATCCAGACCACCAGACAGGCAAAGTGTTCAACGATATGCTGGGTTTTCGTACTCTTTGTGATGATTATGGCGATATATTTGCATTATCTGAATATAACCATATTCGTGTCGCTGATATGTCAAATGGAAAAGCACATGATGATGGGTACCGAGGAGTACATGTTTATTTTCAGTTGGATAATTCCCATTATCCGATAGAAATTCAATATAATACCTATTATGACAGACAACTTAATAACTGGCTTCATAAATATGTGTATAAGAAAGAGTACGATAATACAGTGGGCTGTTCTCTGCGGACTGCTTATGAAAATGGAATTATCAGGACAGAAAGCAACTTTAAGGAGGTATTGAATCATGTGTTACTTGATAGCAAAAAAATTTGACAGTACAGGCTGCCTTGCCTTGCGGACTACTCATGGTAGGCATTTGGTGGATTTTAAAAAGAAACTGATTCAAAAAATAGGATATGATAACATTCAGTTGATAACCATAAGCCGCCCATCTGCCTATGGGGAATATGAGCCGTATCATTTTGTAGATACAGAAACAGAATTTGAGCAGGAAGTTATTAAAATGTCTTGAAACAGAACATTTTCTGTTAGTTGCAAAGTCGATAAGAAAATATAAATTTAAGAATATCTTGCAAAAAGACAAGGGATAGAGTGTAATGACAGTGAGTTTAAGAGGGGCGGATATTGTCTGGACTGTGTGGGTAAATGGTTATGATGAGCGGTATGGGTTATAGGATGGTGGAACCGCAAGAGGGGGTTCGGAATATCCGCACGAAATGGGAGAAGAAAGACCCGGGAAATGGGAAATTTATGTAGGATTTTAAAATCGGCACAATCGGTAACAAGTAGCCGGAGGAATATACTTGTGAAGCAAGGGGCAGAGGGGAGCGCTGGAACGTTCCATTGCCAAAGACGAGGAATGTATAGATAAGACAAGACACATATCTATTGAGATCTATTTTAATCTAAAACCTGTTCCTGCTGGAAAGGTAATCTAAAAAACAATTTCATAAATATTTCTTGAGGGGCATATTCGACATTCTACTTGTATTTTCCAATTATTTTGAAGTCAAGCATTTATGCCCAGGGGCAGTTCTGCTGTTGACAAACATGTGTACGGAGTATATGATGGGATCATATGAAGATTATTATTTCACCGGCAAAAAAAATGAATATAGATACAGACAGTCTGGAGTATGAGGCACTTCCCGCGTTTTTGCAGGAGACAGGCAGACTTATGGAGTGGGTGCGGCAGCTTACGTATGAGGAGGCCAGGAAGCTGTGGGCCTGCAATGACAAGCTTGCAGAGCTGAATTTCCGGCGTTTTCAGGAGATGCATCTTCGGAAAAGCCTGACACCTGCCCTGCTGTCATACGAAGGAATTCAATACCAGTACATGGCGCCTAAGGTATTTTCACAGCGGGAGTGGATGTATGTGCAGGAGCATCTGCGGATTTTATCGGGCTTTTACGGAGTCCTGAGACCTCTGGATGGGGTGGTGCCGTACCGGCTGGAAATGCAGGCGAAGGCATCTCCTGATGGTGCGAAAAATCTGTATGACTTTTGGGCGGATAAGCTGTATCAGACAGTGTTCACTGAGAGCCGGGCTGTGCTGAATCTGGCATCTAAGGAATACTCGAAATGCATTGAGAAGTATCTTGAGCCGGGTGATATATTTGTTACCTGCATTTTCGGGGAATGGAAAAACGGCAGGGTCATCCAGAAGGGAACACAGGCCAAAATGGCAAGGGGTGAAATGGTCCGGTATATGGCGGAAAATGCCGTAAAAGATACAGGGGAGCTGAAGCATTTTGACCGTTTGGGCTATCGTTTCAGAGAGGAACTGTCATCCGAGCGTGAATACATATTTGTGAAAGAATAGGGAAATATGAGATGCTTTCTGCTGCATTAGAGAGCAGGATTTCCCTGTAAATAAAAGAAAGAGAGAGTTCCATGTTTAACATAAGCAACAGAAGATATACAGGTAGCAAGTACAAATTATTGGATTGGATAGAGGAACTGATAGAGAAAAACTGCAGCGGAGATGTCTTTTTTGATGTATTTGCAGGAACCGGAGGAGCTGCCGGACAATTATGTTTCCCAAAATTTCGGAGGAAAGTATTTTTCCCTTTCGGATGCAAAGAAGATCGGTTGTATACGCGAAGATCTGGAACAGCAGAGGGAGAACCTGAGCCGGAAGGAATTTGATATTCTGCTGGCTTCGCTTCTGTATTCCATGGACAAAATTGCTAATACGGTGGGGCATTATGACGCATACCGTAAACTGAAGCATGTGGAGAACCGTTTTCAGTATGGTTTGGTCGTACCGGAGGATGCGGGCTGTGTATTTGACATTTATCGGGAGGATGCAAATGAGCTTGTGAGAAAGGTAAAGGCAGATGTGGCTTTTGTAGACCCGCCGTATAACAGCAGACAGTACAGCCGGTTTTATCATGTATTGGAGAATATCGCCCAATGGAAGAAGCCGGAGCTGGAAGGTACTGCCCTGAAGCCGAAGCCGGAAAATATGAGTGAATACTGCCGGAATCAGGCCCCGAAGGTCTTTGATGATCTGATTTCCAACATGGATGTAAAATATATTGTTGTGACCTATAATAATACGTATCGTTCCAGGAGCAGCTCCTCCAGAAATAAGATTAGCCTGGAAGAAATCAGACGGATTTTGGAAAAAAGAGGGGAAACGAAGGTCTATGAAAAGTCACATCCCTGTTTTAATGCGGGCAAAACAGAATTTGACGGCCATAAGGAAATGGTATTTATCACAAAGGCAGGTATTCGGAATGAAGGGGAATAAGATTATACGTTCCCCCTTCTTTTATGTTGGGGACAAATATAAGCTGATGCCGCAGCTAAGAACACTGATGCCCTGTGATATTGATCAGTATATTGAGCCGTTTGCAGGCGGGGGAAGTTCCTTTTTGAATTCAAAGGGAAATACCTATATCCTGAATGATGTGGACCCCTATGTGATCGAGCTGCATAAAGAAATCCGCAGATATGCAGAGCGGCCGGAGGAGCTGTTCGGACAGCTCTTTGAGATAATCGATTATTATGGATTATCCTGCTCCTGCAGAGGTCATCTGGTACCGGATGAGTTGAAGAAGCAATACGTAAAAACCTATTATTCCAGATATAACAAAGAGGCATATATGAGGATGAGGAAGGATTTTAACGCGGACAAAAATAATCTGCTGCGCTTGTATCTTCTGCTGATCTATGGCTTTAATCACATGATCCGTTTTAATGGAAAAGGGGAATTTAACCTTCCGGTGGGCAACGTGGATTTTAATGGAAAAGTATATGCGGCACTTGTAATTTATCTGGAATTTATGCGTAAACATGAACCGCAATTTTACAATATGGACTATATTGATTTTTTGGAAGGGCTGCATTTTGACAGGAAGTCTTATGTGTTTCTGGACCCTCCGTACCTGATTTCCATGAGTGAGTACAATAAGCTTTGGAATGAAGAAAAAGAAATACAGCTTTGCGGATATCTGGATGAACTGGCCCGGAAGGGCGTAAGATTCGGCATTACGAATCTGATCGCACATAAGGGAAAGATCAACGAAACTTTTTGGGAATGGTCCCAAAAATATTGTACTTATCATGTAAAAAGCAACTATATCAGTTTCAATGACAACACCATAAAAGAGAACTCCAGGGGGGTGTCCGTGACAAATTATGGAAGAACTGCAGGATTTTCGGACAGCCTTTTACCCTATGAGGGACAGGTATTGACAGAGTACTTAGAGGATTAAGCGGATGCAGAAGAAGATGGGGCGGATTAAAGAGGTGCGGATGCAAAATCCGCATAAGAGAGGAAGCCTGCAGAGTGGTCCTAAAGCATATGTTTGGAGAGGAGTGTCTTTTTTTCACAGAAACCGATACTTCCAAAAACCAGATTGATATCAGGCTGGCAACAGGACGGACGATAGAGGTGCGATCCTCCTGCGTGCGGAATGGAATAGAGTTCGCAGTTTTTATGAAAAATAAAGAAATTGACGGCCAGCAGTATTTCGATGTGATTGGTCCTTATACCAATGGCTATAAGCCGGGGGAAAGCTTTAAGGATTATTATATGAGAGTTTTATATCATTGTGATAAGAGAGAATTTATGCGGACGATTTTGGGCAGGGATGAGATTGTCCTGTATATTACCGGAGGCGCTACGGAGGCAATGATGAAAAATCCGGACTATTATCAGATCAAGCATCTGACTCCGGCGGGAGGAGAGGTGCAGAGAGAGTCCGATTATCAGGTGATTCCGCTGGGTAAGAGCCTGGATTTCCATGAATTTCTTGAAGTGATCGGGAGAGAAAATCTGCTTTTGTAGATTTTCTCTCTTTGTGCTTCAGAGAGCTTTATTTTGCTTTTGAATATACGTACAAATAAAGGCTGAAAAATTGATTTTGAAAAATAAAACAAATGGTATAGTACAATGGAAACCATACTTTTATGCAGAAAAATATGCAAATGAATAGTGATAAATGTATGTTTTTTACAATAATATCCAAAAAATAATGTGAAAAATGCACAAAATAAGGGCCGGAAGATTAGAGGGTGCGACAATTTACAATGTACGTACATTATGATAATATGTATTCATAGTTAACTATAATGAATGATGAATGGAGGAGATAAGATGAAACAGCTTGCAGTAATTGGAAGCAGCGGTGGGAATTTGTATAACCAGGGCGGCAGTGACCCGAAAAAAATGATGGATGAAATATTCACCCAGGCGCAGTCTGCCGGAATCCGGATCGCCTATGTGCAGTTTATCGGGACAAATACTACCATGGACAATATTTCTATGGATGCAAAAGCAAGGCTGTGGACATTGAATGGAGATAATTCAATCGGATGCAGTGAGGAAGCAGCTTTAAAGGATATAAATGAAATGGCGGTCAGGAACGACAAGGAACTGGCGGAATTGATATATGCCGGAAAAATAGATGGAATGATGCTTTTAAGCTGTGACCCCAAAGGAACAAATAAAAGAGCCTTGACTGCAGCGGCAGAAAAACAGATTCCGTTGGCAGGGACCGGCGGCACTTCCATGGCAAATACGCAGGCAATGGGTTGCAGGGTGATCGCTGCGTCAGGAACCACGGGGACGACGAATCGCACAAGAGCAATCTCTGCAGTTTCCGCTTTTTCAAAAGAGTGGAAAATAAAATACAGCCCGATTATCGGATCCTCTGCAGGAGGTCAGGCGCAGGAGGGAAATGTATGGAAGCGCATTAACTTCAGAGGAATCATGATGGCCTCTATGCCCGGGTTTATTGCTATGGCTCTTTGTCTTGCACTGAGCAAAATACCGGGGCTTGGAGGATTAGAGGAAGTATTTAATACACTGGTGGGCTTTCTGCCGATTGTGTTGGCTGCGATTGCAGCGAAGCAGGTTTCCGGTTTGGATGAAGTGGGAATTGTTGCAGGTATTGTAGGCGGGGCCTTGTCTGTGGATGGAGGAATAATCGGCGGATTGATCGTAGGTATACTGGCAGGTATCTTTTCGTATTACATTATTTCACTTTGTTTTAAATACAAAGTGCCCGGAACTACAGCCAACATTGCTGCCGGAGGAATTTCCGGCCTTGTCTCCGGTTTGATCGGAATGTATGCAGTTGCTCCGGCAGCCGCATGGATTGGCGATCTAATAAAATTGGCAATTGATTGGGCATTGGATTATAATGCAATTCTTGCAGGAGGAGTTGCTGGATTTGCTATCTGGTTTGCAATTATCGGCGGTGTGTACCATGCGGCGATCCTTCCGATTATTTTGCTGGAAATGGAGTCAACGGGCTTCAGCTTTTTGGGATGTATCGATCTGTGCGGATTGATCATGGTCTGTGCCGGAATTCAGCTTGCAAATATCGTTATACCGAAAAAAGAGGGAGACAGGGTTGCCTGTATTCCGAACCTGATTATCAATCTGGCTTTCGGAACCTTTGCGGAGGCCGCATATCCATTTATGTTTTCAAGTAAAAAGATTTTTGCATCTACCATTGCGGCCTCTACATTATCCGGCCTTTTGATTGGATTTTTCGATGCAAAATGTACCGCCTATGTACCATGCTTTTTGGCTCCGTTTATGTCCAATGATAAGGTGGTACAGGTCATTCTCTGTATGGTATTTTCCGTTGCGTGTGCTTTTGTGCTGACAGCATTCTTCAATCGGGCGGAAAGAGGAAAAACAGAGATGAAATGATGAAGTAAAAAAGTTGGAGGAAAAGTGAATGTTTCAAAATGATATGACTAGAAAAATGAGATGCAGCATGGAAAAGGTATACAAAGCCATAGAGAAAGGAAATGGGCATACGATTTTAAGTACGGGAATCACAGGAGACGACGCAAGAATGGCGAAGGCGGTTGTAGATGCAGGTGTGACGATGCTGGAACCAAATCACCCCGCGCTTGTTCTGGCAAGAGGATATAAAGGGATCACTTCCATGCATGAGGCAGAAAAAATCCGCCATGAGATTTCCGTTGGCCAGATGGCAGAAGTTACACATGGAGTGAGAAGTGTAGTAGGAAATGACGTTTACATTACCGTGGGAATTCCGGGCGGTTTTACGGAGATTCTTCCGACTCCTCTTACAGAGGATGATTTTCTGAAGATGTCAAGGAGCGGAGCGGATGGTCTGCATACACATAAATCCAGTTTGAACGACCTGGAAGAACTTGTACAAGCGGCCCATAAGTATGGGCTTTGTGTGGATGCCTATATTGGTCTTCCTACGGATTTACATACATTTGGAATTTCGGCAGAACAGCCGGAGGAGGTTTCCGCGGTTGCCAGGCAAATGGAAGGAATCGGCGTGGATATGATCGGCCTTATGACCGGGATGAGCTATGAAGGAGTAAAAGCGGGCCAGATACATCCGTTTTTGAAGGAGAGGCTGTGTGCGTTGGTTGAGTCGGTCAGTGTTCCCACACTTGCAGAAGGCGGAATCAATCTTGACAATTTCCATGCCTTTAAGGAAACAGGCGTGAATATTCTGGTTGTTGGAACATCCATCGACAAAATGGCCGGTAAAGCTGTTGCAGATGCGGTGCGGGATTTCTTGAATATTTGATAAATAGTATGTCGCCGGTAAAAACCATCCAGGTATTATTTGCAGAGAATGTTTTTCTTTGATATTATTTATACATTAGGATAAATACGGGGTGATATTTATGTTCGAAGAAAAGCATGCAAAATTTCGATATCTGTCCATATACCAGGATATTAAAGGAAAAATTGAAAACGGCGAATATGCGCAGGGAGAGAAGCTGAAAACGGAGAAGGAATATCAGGAGCAATACGGAGCCAGCCGGGACACTATACGGAAGGCTTTTGGCAAGCTTGAAAATGAAGATTACATCATCCGAAAAGCGGCAGTTGGGACATTTGTAAAATATAAAAAGTCCAATTATGAGCTGACAAAGTTGGAAAGCTTTACGGAACAGATGAGGGCAAGGGGGATCGAACCCTCATCCGAATTTGTAGCTATAGAACTTAGTACTCCTGGCAGTAAGCATATTATCAGTGAACTGGAGATAGACGGGTCCGAAAAATGTTATAAAATAACGAGGATCCGAAAGGGAGATGGGCAGCCGATGTCTTATGAGATCGCATATGTTCCGCAGAAGCTATGTCCGGATATGCAGAAGTATTTGGATGATCACAGCTCTCTTTATGAAATATATGAAAAGGTGTATCATCATAAGCTTGGAAAGGGAAAGGTCAGGCTGGAAGCGGAATTGCCGGGGGCTATCGTACAGGAAAGTCTGAAAATCGGGCATGACTCGCCTATCCTAAAAATGGAATGCGTTGCTTTACTGGAAAGCGGAACACCGCTGTATTATGTTGATTGCTATTATATTGGAGAAAAATATTTTTTTTCCGCAATACTGCCAAGATAGGAGAGAAAAGAATGGAACCGGGAGCTGCAGATCCCATTTTGTAAACAGAGCCGCAGTTTTAAAGATAAGGATTTATCAATAAAACTGCGGCTTTCTTTTTTGCTTTTTTATATTTCTCCTATGATGGTTACACCCTGTACGGCGGCCATACCGGAGAAGAACTCCGCATTGGGGAAATCCTCTGAGTTTGTCAGAAGGAGGACACAGGTAGAGTCAAGGCCCTTTTCGCGGATGAGTTCGGGAGTAAAGGTGAGAAGCTTATCTCCGGCCTTTACTTTGTCTCCTGTTTGGACAAACAGCTCGAAGCCCTCTCCGTTCATGGAGACAGTATCCAGTCCCTCATGAAGGAGAATTTCTGCACCATTGTCCAGCCGCATGCCGACTGCGTGCCTGGTGTCTGCCATCACGACGGATATGGTGCCGTTACAGGGGGCGGAGATCACATTTTCCTCCGGTTGGATAGCAAGCCCTTCTCCCATAATTTTGGAAGAAAAAGCCTCGTCTGCTACTTCTTCTAAGGGAATGACCTTTCCGGAGACAAAGGCTTTTAATTCTATGGTATTTTTATTGTTCTTTTTGCGTTTCAAAAATGACAGCATGACATAGCTCCTTTTTCTTTTAAGCTTAGCTTTTCCGGGATTTCTGTTTTTTAACCGCAAAAATAAGGGAAATTTACCTTGCCAAATACCTGTCGAAATATTAAGATATTCTAAGCGGCGCAGATAAAAATCTGTGTAGAAAACTAAGAATGGATGAGGATGATGGGAAGACAGAAGCAACTTAATCTGACAGATGGCCCAATTATGAAAACACTTGCGGAGCTGGCTCTCCCAATTATGGCGTCTTCTTTTCTGGGAACTGCATATAATATTACAGATATGGCATGGATTGGAATGCTGGGTTCCAAAGCTGTGGCGGGCGTCGGTGTCGGCGGTATGTATGTGTGGCTTTCCCAGGGCTTGGTCTCTCTGGCGAGAATGGGAGGACAAGTGCATGTAGCCCAGTGCTGCGGACGCGGCGACAGGGAGCAGGCGAGAAATTATGCGTCTGCGGCAATTCGGATGACGTGCTTGTTCGGTGTTGTATTTGCCCTGTTTTGTGTGGGCTTTGCGATGCCGTTGGTCCGTTTTTTTCAGTTGAATGATGCGAAAACCTTTTTATATGCGGAAAATTATTTGAAAATCACCTGTGGGCTGATTCTTTTTTCCTATATGAATCTGACGCTGACAGGGCTGTTTACGGCACAGGGAGATTCCAAAACAACTTTTAAGGCAAATTTAACAGGACTTGTTACGAATATGATTTTGGATCCGGTACTGCTCCTGGGCATCGGACCGTTTCCGAGGCTGGAGGTAACGGGAGCTGCGATTGCTACGGTACTGGCGCAGGTCCTTACTATGCTGGTGATGCTGGTAAGCGCGGTACGGTCAGGAAAAGACGAAAATATTTTGAAAGAAGTGAATTTCCGGCAGAGGGTTCCGGGAAGCTATTATCTGTCAATCTGTAAAATCGGGGGACCTACGGCACTGCAGGGAACACTTTACTGTATGATCTCCATGGTGCTGACCCGGATGGTTTCCACGTTTGGGCCGGGCGCAGTGGCGGTACAGAGAGTGGGTGGTCAGATTGAGTCTGTTTCCTGGAATACGGCAGATGGATTTGCCTCAGCTTTAAATGCATTCGTAGGACAGAATTACGGAGCAAAAAAGAATGACAGAATCAGGAAAGGATACCGTCTTTCCCTGCGTTTGATGATTGCATGGGGCGTGCTCGTGACAACGGTGTTTGTGTTGTTTCCCAGGCAGCTTGCCGCTCTGTTTTTCTATGAAGAAGAGGTGATCCGTATCAGCGTGGATTATATGAGGATCATTGGAATCGGAGAGGGCTTTCTGTGTGTGGAGCTGATGACGATTGGGGCTTTGTCCGGACTGGGAAGGACGAAGATATGTAGTATCCTCAGTATTCTGCTTACCGGAGCCAGGATACCTCTTGCACTGGTCCTGACCGGAGCAGGGCTTGGATTAAACGGTATCTGGTGGGCGCTTACTATTTCGTCCATTGTAAAAGGCTTTGTATTTTATGTTACATTTCAGAAGATAAGCAGGGGCCTGGATGAATGACAGCAAATGAAAAGTCCCGGAGAAAGGATATATATGACAAAAGAAGAATTGGCGCTTGAGGTGATCAGGCGGTTGAAGGAAGAATATCCTGACGCAGGCTGCACACTGGATTATGATCAGGCATGGAAGCTGCTGGTCAGTGTAAGATTGGCGGCACAGTGTACGGATGCCAGGGTAAATGTAGTTGTGGAGGAGCTGTATGCGAAATATCCGAATGTAGAAGCATTGGCAAATGCGGATGCAGCAGATATTGAGGCTATTGTGAAGCCGTGCGGTTTAGGAAAGAGCAAGGCACGGGACATCAGTGCCTGTATGAAGATTCTTAACGGGCAGTATGAGGGGAAGATTCCCCGTACCTTTGAGGAGCTTTTGAAGCTTCCGGGAGTCGGAAGGAAGAGTGCGAATCTGATCATGGGAGATGTATTCAAAGAACCGGCAATTGTCACAGATACCCATTGTATCCGTTTGACAAACCGAATTGGACTGGTGGACAATATAAAAGAACCAAAAAAAGTGGAAATGGCACTGTGGAAGATTATCCCGCCCAGGGAGGGCAGTGATTTTTGTCATAGATTGGTTTATCATGGCCGTGACGTCTGCACAGCCAGAACAAAGCCATACTGTGACAGATGCTGTTTAAGTGATATCTGCCAGAAAAATGGAGTCGGAGAATAAAAGAACGGGAGCGGTAATTTCCGTTTGGCTGTCATGGCAGGATATGAATCAATGGTTATCAAAGAATATCAATTAAGGAAAGACAGAAAGGGATGCTATGAAGAATACAGAGATCAGGATTGTCGGACTGGAAAATAAACATATGGTGCCTATGGACAGGATTCACGGGTTTGATGTGCGGCCGGGCTTTTATGAGATTAACGGCGCAACGGCTGTGACAAACGGTGTGAACTTTACGATTCATTCCCTGTATGCAGCTTCCTGTGAACTGCTTCTTTATCACCGCGGTGAAAAGGAACCATATGCGGTGCTTCCCTTCCCGGATAACTACCGAATCGGGAAGGTCTATTCCATGATCGTATTCGGACTGGATATTTCGGATTTTGAGTATGCATACCGTTTGGATGGCCCATATGAGCCGGAGCGGGGATTTTTATTTGATAAGACAAAGCCTCTTTTGGATCCGTATGCCAAGGCTGTGACAGGACAGAGAGAATGGGGGAAAAACCCAAACAAAGAAAACGGATACCGTGCCCGCGTGGTTGTGAATGATTTTGACTGGGGAAATCTCAGTCAACCGAGGTATCCGATGCATGATCTGATCATCTATGAACTGCATGTGCGCGGGTTTACGCAGCATTCCTCATCCGGGGCAGCATATCCCGGCACCTTTGCAGGTTTAAAGGAAAAAATCCCTTATCTTAAGGAGCTGGGAATTACGGCTGTGGAGTTGATGCCTGTGTTTGAGTTTGATGAGACTATGGACAAGCGTGAAGTCAATGGGCGGACACTTTTGGATTATTGGGGGTATAATACAGTAAGCTTTTTTGCCCCAAACAGCAGCTATACGGCAAAGCCGGAGAATAACCGCGAGGGAGAAGAGCTGAAATCCCTGATTCGCGAGCTGCATGAAAACGGCATCGAAGTCATTCTGGACGTGGTGTTTAATCACACGGCAGAAGGAAATGAAATGGGGCCCTATTTTTCCTTTAAGGGCTTTGATAACAATATTTACTATATGCTGACCCCAGATGGAAAATATTATAATTTCAGCGGCTGCGGAAATACACTGAACTGTAATCATCCGGTGGTGCAGCAGTTGATTTTGGAATGTCTCCGCTACTGGACTGTGACTTACCGGATCGATGGATTCCGGTTTGATCTGGCCAGTATTCTGGGCCGGAATGAGGATGGCTCTCCCATGAACCAGCCGCCTCTTCTGAAGAATCTGGCAGCAGATCCGATTCTTGGAGATGTGAAGCTGATTGCGGAAGCATGGGATGCAGGCGGGCTTTATCAGGTGGGAAGCTTTCCGGCGTGGAACCGCTGGGCAGAGTGGAACGGAAAATATCGTGATGACCTGCGCAGCTTCCTGAAGGGAGATTACTGGTTTGCGCCGGAAGCGGCAAAACGAATCAGTGGTTCCTTGGATTTATATACCGGACAATATCGAGGATATAATTCTTCTATTAATTTTCTGACCTGCCATGACGGATTTTCTCTGTATGACCTCTATTCCTATAATGAAAAACACAATCTGGATAATGGCTGGAATAATACGGACGGAAGTAATGACAACCGGAGCTGGAACTGCGGTGCGGAAGGAGAAACAAACGATCCTGAAATATGCAGGCTTCGGAGACGGATGATAAAAAATGCCTGTGCGGTACTGCTCTGCAGCAGGGGAACACCGATGTTTCTGGCGGGAGATGAGTTCTGTGATACAAGGTTTGGAAATAACAATCCTTACTGTCAGGATGATGAAATTTCCTGGCTGGATTGGTCTTTGATTGAGAAAAACAGGGATATTTTTGAATTTTTTAAATATATGATCGCATTTCGGAAGAAGCATCCGGCTATACGGAGCGACATGATGCCGGCGATGGTTGGATTCCCATATATCAGTTGCCTTACGGAGCAGCCGTGGCAGGGAAACATTACCTCAAAGAGCCGCTTCTTGGGGATTTTGTTTGCAGGACATATACCGGAGAAAAGAATGGATGATTTGGTATATGTAGCGCTCAATGTATATTGGGAAGACTGTGAGATTCATCTGCCGAAGCTGCCGGGAGAAATGTATTGGGAGCTTTGTGTTTATACTGCGGAGGATTTTCCGCGGGACTGTGCCCGGGAAAATTCCGGCAGAGGCGCCTGCATCAGGGACAGCTTTTGGATAAATGCCAGATCGGTTGCAGTATTTGTGGGAAGATAGGCCTTGCATTAAGCTGGGGCTTAGAGCATATCTTCCAGTTCTTCGGAATCCTGCGGGGCTGTCTTTTTAGCGGTGACAGCTCCGTTTTTGATGAGCAGGACTGTTGGGATGCTCCTGATCTGATATTGTTCAGCGAGCCTGGGTTCTTCGTCGATGTTTACTTTTCCTACACGGATATCCCTGGTATTTTCTGCAAATTCCTCCAAAACAGGATTCAGCACACGGCAGTGGACACACCACGGCGCCCAGAAGTCCACCAGGACCGGCTGTGGGGATTGCAGTACTTCTTTATCAAATGTGTCTGTTTTAAAATTTTCAATCATTCTTTTGTCCTCTCTTTCCCTTTTTCCTGCTTTTAGTATGTTCTGTTTTTCTAAAAAAATTATGTTTTTATAAGAGACATTTATTGGTTTGAAATCCGGCAGCCTTTTGGCAACATATAAGGTTGCCAATTTCTGATAAGTTCGCTATAATTTTAATATAAATATTTCTGTGAAAAGTATACAAAAAATCATTTAAAAATACTGTAATTATGGATAATTGTAATCTTTAGCTAATTGTGATAACATGAATTAAAGAAAAGAGAACAATGTTCTATAATGCAGAACAATAAAGAGGAATACATATGAGTAAGGATGAGATTAAGATTAAATCCCTGAAAAAAGCACTGGATATTTTGAATTGTTTTGCAGTGAAACCGGTATGGGGTGTTACGGAAATCAGTGAACGGTTGGACTTATACAAGAGTAATGTTTATGATATCTTAACAACTTTTAAGGCTATGGGATATCTGGAAAAGGATGAGCATTCCGAGCGGTATAGACTGGGGATGCAGATTTTGACATTAAACAGAGCCATGGGAGACTCTTATTCGATTATAAAGATTGCTCAGCCATATATGCAGGAACTGGCCAATATTACGGATGAGAGGGTCTATCTTGCCATTCCTCACGATGACGAAGTGGTATATCTGGAAGCAACTTATCCGGCAGAATCTATTAATTTGATGCGTTCTATTCTTGGAGAAAGGGCAGAAATGCATTGTACTGGGATCGGGAAAGCAATGTTAGCCAACCTGTCAAGAGATGAGATTGAAAAGTATCTGGAAAAGAGCCTGACTGCTTATACGGATCATACAATTGTCAGCACACCTGAACTCAGGGAGGAGCTGGAGATAACCCGTCAGAGGGGATATGCGATAGATAACATGGAGCATGAGTTTGGTGTGAAATGTGTTGCACTGCCTGTTTTTGACAAGTCCCACAAGTTATTTGCTGCGATGAGTGTCAGTGGTCTGGCCCCTCATTTTACGGAAGAGCGGATTATGGAATGGGCAATTTTGATGAAAAAATATGTTGCTAAGATTGAAAACAGACTTTAAAACTTGAATACAAAAGTATTCAAGTTTTAAAAAAACAACTATTCAGAACGACGTTCTATATAATAGAACAATCTAAAAATGTAAAAAAAAGATATAAAAATTGCAAGATATAAAAAGGAGAATGAGAGAGTATTATGAAAAAGTTCATGGTCATGGAGGAATGCCCGACAGCAATGTGTCATGCATCCACAATTCTGAAACTAAAAGAAAAAGAATTTATTATTGCATGGTTTGGGGGAAGCGAGGAGGGAAGCAGTGATGTGGCCATCTGGATGGCAAGAGGAAAAGAAAATGATTTTACTAGTCCGGTGGTCTTGGCAAAATCTGACGAAGCACATTGGAATCCGGTGCTGTTTCGTTTGGATGAGAATAGAATTATTCTGTTCTATAAGGTAGGAAATGAAATTCGTACCTGGCGTACCATGTATCTTTTGTCAGAGGATAATGGGGAAACCTTTGGGGAAGAGCGTGAACTTGTAGAAGGTGATAAGGGCGGGCGCGGTCCTGTGAGAAATAAGCCGATTCGTTTAAAGAGTGGACGTATTTTGGCACCGGGGTCTACGGAGCAAGGTATCTGGAAGGCTTTTGCAGATATTTCTGATGATGGGAAAAACTGGAGAAAATCACAAGAGGTTGGAATTGATAACCTTTCTTACGAAGAAGGACAGAGAGTTGTGAAAGAATCTGACAGTGACATTCCTGTGAGTGAGCAATCCTTTTATGGAAGAGGGGTTATACAGCCGACGCTTTGGGAAAGCGAAGAAAATCATGTACATATGCTTTTGCGAAGTACGGAAGGAAAAATTTACAGAAGTGATTCTTCAGATGGAGGAGAGACCTGGACACCTGCATATCCTACGGAACTGCCAAATAACAATAGTGGGATTGACTTGATAAAGACATCTGAAGGTATCTTATACCTTGTATATAATCCCGTAGGTGTAAACTGGGGAAGACGTACACCGATTTCCCTGGCAGTATCCAGGGATAATGGCAAAACATGGAGGAAAATCATGGATTTAAGCACAGGAAAAGGTGAATTTGCCTATCCGGCTATTATTGCCGATGATGCTTTTCTCTACGTTACCTACACATACAAAAGGAGTAATATTGCCTTTTGGAAAATAAATATGAAAGAAGGAGGAAAGGAATATGGGGTATAATTTCCCGGGAGGTTCCTGGCCGGTTATGCTGACACCTTTTACAGCAGAAAATACAGTGGATTATCCGGCATTGAAGGAGCTTGTGGACTGGTATATCGAGAATGGTGTTTCAGGAATGTTTTCCGTATGTCAGTCCAGTGAAATGTTTTTTCTTTCACTGGAAGAAAGGACAGAAATAGCCAGAAAAACGATTGAGTTTGCAGCAGGAAGGGTTCCGGTCATTGCGTCCGGACATATTTCGGACGATTTCGAAGAACAGGTAAAAGAACTGAATGCTATGGCAGATACGGGAGCAGATGCAGTTATCCTGATTACAAACCGTTTGGCAAAGGAAGAAGAAAACGATGAGGTCTGGATGAAAAACTGCCAGAAGCTACTGGAACGAATCAATCAGGACGTTGCGCTTGGATTTTACGAATGTCCGTACCCATACAAGCGGCTGCTCACACCGGACACCATTAAATGGTGCGCTGACACAGGTAGATTCTACTTTTTAAAGGATACCTGCTGTGACATGGAACAGATTCAAAAGAAGCTGGATGTCATCCAGGGTACCAACCTGAAGCTATACAATGCAAACACAACCACTCTGCTTGAGTCATTAAGAGCAGGAGCGGCAGGCTTCTGTGGAGTTATGGATAATTTTCATCCGGCACTGTATACATGGCTTTGCGAGAATTATGAAGATGAAAGAGCGGACGGAATGGCGGATTTCCTGACAATTGCTTCATTTATTGAACGACAGTATTATCCGGTAAACGCAAAATACCACCTTGCAGCCTGCGAAGGCCTGCATTTTACTACAAAGTGCCGCACCAGGGATGAAAGCGGCCTGACAGAATCATTTAAAAAAGAAGTGCACATGCTGGATAGTATGGCAAAAATAAAAATGGATGAAATAAGGAGGATATAAAAATGAAAAGAATAAAATTAGCGGCACTTGTATTGGCAGGAACGATGTTATTAGGCTGTACAAACGTATTTGCGGCAGATTATCCGGAAAAAGATATTACGGTAATCATTCCGAAGGCAGCAGGCGGCGGGACAGATACCGCAGCGCGCGGGTTAATTCAGTATATGAAGGAAAGTCTGGATGGCTCCAATTTTGTGGCGACTAATAAGCCAGACGGCGGTGGAGTGACCGGTATGATTGAGACATCTGCAGCAAAGGCAGATGGTTACACTTTAGGCATGGTTACTGTGGAATTGGCAATGTTTCCATGGCAGGATAAATGTCCGGTAACACCGGAGAATTATACATCTATTTGTGCGCCTATTGCGGCACCGGCAGGGCTGATTGTTCCGGCTGATGCAGAATATGGTACGGTTGACGAATTTGTTGCATATTGCCAGGAGCATCCGGGTGAGGTGCAGGTTGGTAATTCCGGTATGGGTGCCATTTGGCATGTAGCGGCTGTTAACTTTGAAAATGAGTACGATGTTGAGCTGAAGCACATTCCGTATCCAAACGGCTCTGCGGACATTGCAGCAGCACTTGCGGGCGGTCATATTGACGCAACAATTGCAGATCCGTCCAGCTACAAATCTCAGATTGATGCGGGAGAAATGAAGCTTCTGGCTGTTATGGCTGAAGAACGTTCCGGTATTTATCCTGATGTACCTACTTTCAAAGAATTGGGGCATGATATGGTTATTCGGGCATGGGCGGCTCTGGTAGCACCGAAGGATACACCGGAGGATGTTCTTGAGGTACTTCGTGATACTGCAAAAGCTGCGTGTGAAAGTGATGAATATAAAGCGTATTTTGAGAAACAGGGAATTGATCCGCAATGCATCATTGGTGAAGATTGTCAGATGATGATGGAAGATGACTATGCAATGTATGAGGAACTGTTAAAAGATATTGAATTAGAATAATTCGGAGAAAAATTGTTATGGGAAATATGAAAAAAACAAATTACATTATTTCTGCGATTACGCTGGTTCTTGGCATCTTAATGGTAGCGATGGCGTCAAAATTTAAGATAAAATTCGGCTCCGGTGATCCCGGTGCCGGATTTTGGCCGGCAATCTTGGGAGGGTTCATGATTTTACTGGCAATTCTTTTGCTGGTGACCACTTTAAAAAACAAAGCTGCTATGGAAGAAAAAATATTTACTATTTTCCTGCCGGCAAATAAGCGGGTATATCAGGTAATGGCAGTGGTTGCTGCCTTTTGCGTAGTACTGTACTTTTTCGGATTTTATATTGGAGCTTTGCTGTTTATTCCAATCGTAATGTATATTATGGAAGCAAGAAGACCAAAGAAAATAATTATTACAACAGTAGCAACGGTAGCAGGTATTTATGTAGTGTTTGCGATTTTGCTGAAAATATCCCTACCGGCTCCGTTTTTTATGCAATAGGAGGAAAAACGATGGGAGATATTTTAACAGCTCTGAGCAGCGTTTTTGTCCCTGTAAATATTCTGGGGCTTGTTTTTGGAACAGGTGTAGGAATATTAATCGGAGCGCTTCCGGGGCTTTCCGTAAATATGGGAATCGCGTTACTGTTTCCATTAACCTTCTCATTTCAGGGTGTGGGAGGAATTCTGATGCTTCTCGGAATCTATTGTGGGGCGATTTACGGAGGTTCCATTTCAGCGATTCTGCTTCGTACTCCGGGAACACCAGCATCAGTTGCCACAACACTTGATGGTTATCCCATGGCGACAAAGCTTGGGCAGCCGGGTAGAGCATTGGGGCTTTCAACAATGGGTTCGGCATTTGGAGGGATTTTCAGCGCTATATGTCTGATTATTTTATCTCCGCTGTTGGCCAGGGTTGCGTTACAGTTTTCCAAGCCGGAATACTTTGCTCTTGCGGTGTTTGGAATCAGTATTATCACCAGTGTTTCGTCCGGATCTATTATTAAGGGACTGCTGGGCGGCGTTATTGGTTTATTTATTGCTACAATTGGTATTGACAATCTGAGCGGAAATCTCCGATTTACCTTTGGAACAACGTATCTGCTGGGGGGGATTTCGTTTGTACCGGTTCTGATTGGTCTGTTCGCTTTTTCGCAGGTGCTTCAGAGTGTGGAGGATGCATATAAAGAACCATATGAAAAACATGACGTAAAGATTCAGCGTGTATTCCCAACAATGTCGGATGTGAAACGCGTATTTGTCACGATGCTTCGTTCTTCTGTTATAGGAACTTTTATTGGATGCGTTCCCGGAACGGGAGGAGATATTGCTTCCTTTGTTTCTTATGATCAGGCAAAGCGCTGGTCAAGATATAAAGATAATTTCGGAAATGGTGAGCCGGAAGGAGTTGTAGCTCCTGAATCTGGAAATAATGCAGTGTCCGGCGGCGCTATGATTCCAATGCTGACATTAGGGATTCCGGGAGATGGCGCTACGGCAATTATGCTAGGGGCCTTAATGGTTCAGGGTATGCAGCCCGGTCCGTTGCTTTTTAAAGAGCAGGCAAGTTCTGTTTACGCCATTTTTATCGGCTTGCTCCTTGCAAACGCAGTGATGGGGATTTTGGGATTTTCTTTAATCCGTTTATTTGTAAAAGTTATCAATATCCCGAAAGAGATACTGTTACCTATTATTTTTGTGCTGACCTTTGTGGGCGCATATGCATATAATAATTCTTTGACAGATGTGTTTGTAATGGTATTATTCGGATTTTTGGGATATTTTATGAACAAGGCACAGTTTTCCATGTCTGCGATTGTCATCGGTATCATTTTGGGCTCCATGGCTGAATCGAATTTCCGCGGAGCGCTGATGATGAGCGATGGAAACATGTCCATTTTTATGACGAGGCCGATTTGTGCAGTATTTTTGATTCTGTCATTGATTTCTTTGCTTTCACCGATTCTTGGATCAAAGGTAAAAGCTGTATTTAGAAAGAAACAGCATAAATTATGATTATAGATTATTTGGAAAACAGCATTTATTATGAAAGTTTAATTCCACAGTTGCCGGAAATCAAAGAGATTGTGAACAACTGTCAGGATAAACCATGCGGTCGCTATGAAACGGAATGGGGATATTATATGATCCAGGAAGGGACTACAAACCCCGTGGAGAGCAATGAATTTGAAAGCCACAAGAAATATATAGATGTTCAGTGCCTTGTTTCAGGTACAGAATGTATGGAATGGCAGAACATCACTAAACTGGATTTGACAAAGGCGTATTGTGGAGAGAAGGATTTGCAGATGATGAGAGGCGAGGGCTGGCAGGTGCAGATTACAGAGGGGATGTTTTATGTAATGTTTCCGGAGGATGGACACAAAGCATGCTGCCATAGAGAGCAACCATGGATGTATAAGAAAGTGGTTGTAAAAATAAAACTATAAGGCATATAGACAATAGAGGATTGGTATATTGGTGATTAAAACTGATATCTCTTATTAATTATCTGTCTCTTCAATATTGCCAGAGGTGATTCCTTGGACTCCTTTGTTCTATATAGAGGGAACCGTGATAACACCTCATACATCAGCGGAGACTTACGAAAACTGCAAGCAGGCTTGGATTCTGACAGCAACTACGGTTTTTGATGTAATTGCCGGACAGGAATTAGTAAAACAGAATCTGCTAAAATAAATACGTATATAAAATAAAAGGATGCGGGACAGGCTGTATAGGCTGTTTCGTGTCCTTTATTTGTATCTGCCCAGGGCAAAGAAGAGAGTTTTTTGATTCTTTTGTTGGAAAATACAGGAAAGCAGTTTATAATATCTGTAGTAAATACATAGGGGCATTCTAAAGTGATTGATTTTAGCCGTGCTTGGATTTTCAGTATTGTAAAATATTTTTATGTGAATTTTCAGGAAACCTTTGCAATTATCAAAGAGCATGACTATATAGAAAGAATTATGTGCAGACTCCATATACGGAAAAATCAAATTATTTGAGGGATAAAGCAGAAAGGAAAATGTTATGGCAACGAAAATAGGAATTATATCGGATACCCATGGAATTCTGCGGCCGCAGGTGATGGAAATACTAAAGACCTGTGACTGCATTCTGCATGGCGGTGATATCAATAAGCCGGAAGTGCTGGATGCATTAAGACCGCTTGCATCCATATATGCTGTCAGGGGAAACAATGATAGGGATTGGGCTGAAGGACTGGCAAAATCCCTGCATTTTACCATAGATGGCGTGGAGTTTTTTTTGGTGCATGACAAAAAGGACGTGGCATGGAAGCTGGGAAGCGTGCAGGTGGTGATTTTTGGACATTCTCACAGGTATTTTGAGAAGGAGATCGATGGCAGACTGTGGCTGAATCCCGGAAGCTGTGGGAGACGCAGGTTCAGCGGGGAGTTGACAATGGCAGTTATGACAGTGGATAACGATACTTATCAGGTTGAAAAAATAATGATTGATGAGTGACGGATAAATACACAAAATAAAGAGGAGTATGATTATGAAATATGTAAGGCAGTTTTGTATTATCCTGTTGATTTCCTTTTTGGGGGAAGCTCTTTATGAGATGCTTCCATTTCCCGTTCCTGCAAGTGTGTATGGACTGGTATTGATGCTGGGAGCGCTCCGGGCGGGGGTTTTGAAGCTGGAACAGGTGAAGGATGCGGCAACGTTTTTGATTGAGGCCATGCCGGTCATGTTTATTCCTGCGGGAGTGGGATTGCTGAACTCATGGGAAGCGTTGGAGCCGATTCTTGTTCCTGTGCTGGCAATCACTGTTTTGACAACTGTCATTGTTATGGTGGTGACCGGTCATGTTACGCAGTTTGTGATAAGAAGCAGGCAGGGGAGGAAAGTAAAGTGACGGAGTTTTTGGAAGGTTCTGTGTTTTGGGGAGCGGCAATCAGCCTGCTTGCCTATGAGACAGGCCTGATCATAAAGAAAAAATTCAAAATGGCGGTTTTTAATCCGCTTTTGATTGCAATCCTTTGTGTTATGGGGGTTCTGGCGGTTACTCATGTGAAGTATGAAAGCTATCAGGAGGGCGGACAATATTTGAGCTATCTGCTTACGCCTGCAACGGTCAGTCTGGCGGTTCCCCTGTACGAGCAGCTAAATCTTTTGAAGAATAATCTTAAGGCAGTAGCTGCCGGGATTATTTCCGGGGTTTTTGCAAGTCTGGTCAGCGTTTTTCTTTTGGCGAAGCTGTTTGGGCTGTCCCATGAACAGTATGTGACGCTGCTTCCCAAATCAATTACAACTGCAATAGGAATGGGAGTCTCCGAGGAGCTGGGAGGATTTGTTACGATTACCGTGGCAGTTATCATTATTACGGGGGTTCTTGGGAACATGATCGGTGAGGGCGTATGCAGGCTGTTCGGCATCAAAGAGCCGATTGCCAAAGGTCTGGCGTTTGGTACCTCAGCTCATGCGATCGGAACAGCCAGGGCTATGGAGATAGGACAGGTGGAAGGTGCGATGAGCAGCCTTGCGATTGCTGTTGCAGGGCTTTTGACAGTGGTCGCTGCATCTGTATTTGCCAATTTAATCTAAAAAACAAACAAATATTCGAAAAAAGTAATTTCATCCCGTTTTATTGGACTAAAAATATGGTATACTATTCGTATAAGGAAAATTTGTTCGGAAAATATGTTCGAGCTTGAGGAGGAGTATCATATGTGGAGTTCCAATGAAGAGATGAGAGAAAGAAAAATGATTGCACTGGCGGACAGAGGATATCTGCAGCAGGAAGAGGAACATAAGAATGGAAGGAAGTTTTCGCGTGCTGCGGCAATGATCCTGGGGAGCCTGCTGACGCTGGAGATTATGGTGGCAGGAGCAATGATCTTTAATATAGATGTACATGCGGTAGACGGGATTGCCCTTGTACTGTCGTTTATGGTATTATATTTTGGAGTAGTAGCAGTATTGACGGATAAATAGGAGCATCTTATGCCGAAATCATTTCACCAAAAGCTGAAAATCCTGTATCTGATGCAGGTATTTATAGAAAAAACAGATGAAGAGCATCCTATGACTGTACAAAATTTGATGCTTTATCTGGCTGACTATGGTATCAGTGCAGAGCGGAAAACGATTTACGATGATATTGAGGCATTGAGGCTGTTCGGCATGGATATTGTGAACCGGCGTGAAAAACCGTCCGGTTATTATTTGGCAGGCCGTTCCTTTGAATTGGCAGAGCTGAGGCTGCTGGTAGATGCGGTACAGTCTTCAAAATTTATCACACAGAAGAAATCCATGCTGCTGATTAAAAAACTGGAGAGCCTGACCAGCATATATGAAGCAAAGAAGCTGCAAAGACAGGTATTTGCGGAGTCCCGGGTAAAGACCATGAATGAAGGGATTTATTATAATATAGATGAAATACACAAAGCAATATCCGGAAATTTTCAAATTAGTTTTCAATATTACGAGTGGACAGTAACGAAGGAAATGCGTTTGAAGAAGAATGGGGAAAGATACAAAGTCAGTCCATGGGAACTGTTGTGGAAGGACGAGAATTATTATCTTGTGGGCTTGGATGAAAAAAGTGGAATTGTAAAGCATTACCGGGTGGATAAGATGCTGAAGATAGCCGTTGAAAAGAAAAAACGCAGCGGAGAAGAGATTTTCAGTGATTTTGACGCAGCGAAGTTTACTGCTAAGACATTTGGTATGTTTGGCGGGAGAGAGGAAATGCTTCGCCTTGAATTTGAAAACCGGTTCGTAGGTGTGGTGCTGGATCATTTTGGTCAGGATGTGATCATTTGCAGAATAGATGAGAGCCGCTTTTCTGTTTCAATACGTATCAATGTAAGCAGCCAGTTTTTTGGCTGGCTGGCAGGGCTTGGACCGGGGGCAGTGATCGTTTCACCGGAAAATGTCCGGAAAGAATATAAGGTATTTCTGAAAAAAGCGCTGGAGAATTATGGAGATGAAAATGACAGTAAAATCTAAGCTTTTAGAATTATTAGAACAGCATAAAGGAGAAACCCTGTCGGGAGAAGCTCTTGCACATGAGCTGCAATGCACCCGGGCGGCAATCTGGAAGGCAGTGAAATCACTCCGGGAGGAGGGATATGTCATTGAGGCAGGACCGAATAAGGGCTATGTACTGTCAAAAGAAAGCAACCGGGTATCCCCGGAGGGTATCCGGTTATTTCTGCATCATCCGGAGGTCTATTTGAAAATATACAAGGAGACAGAATCTACCAATCAGCTTGCAAAGCAGGCCGCACTCAGTAAGGAGGCAGGGCACGGCTCTTTTGTTATGGCGGAGAGGCAGACCGCGGGAAGAGGCAGAAGGGGAAGAGGCTTTTATTCTCCGGGAGAGGCGGGCCTGTATATGAGTATCGTGCTGGAGCCGGGAGAGACTCTGAAGGAAAGCCTGCTTCTTACAACCGCGGCGGCTGCAGCCGTTTATAAGGCGGTCAAAAAAGTGTGCGGAATATCTTTGGATATCAAATGGGTGAACGATCTTTACCTGCACGGAAAAAAGGTCAGTGGTATCCTGACGGAGGCCGTTACGGATTTTGAGAGTGGGAACATTGAGTTTGCGGTAGTTGGAATCGGGCTGAACCTATATGAAGTAGAAACCGGTTACCCGGATGAATTGAAAAAGATTGCAGGTGCCCTTTATCGGAATAAGGATGAGGCTTCCGGTTTGGACAGGAATCGTCTGGCAGCAGAAATTGTGAATGAACTATTGGAGGAGACAAAAGAATTGAAGCTTTCTCCCGAATATGTGGAGCATAATATGGTTCTCGGCAGAGATATTCAGATCATGGACGGAGAGCATAGCCGCAGAGCGAAAGCAATATCTGTTTGCCCGGATGGAAAACTTAAGATTCGGGAAGCGGATGGAACCGTTGGTGTGCTGTCTTATGGAGAGGTTTCGGTTTGTCTGGATTAGATAAAATATTAATGGCAAAGGGCTGCAAAAAGACTTTTTTGCAGCCCTGCTGTATTATTGTAAGGATTCCTCTTCCGGCGTTGTATTTTGTGATGCCTGGCCGGACTGTGCAGCAAAATCACAAGGGCTGTTGTCTTCCGGCTCCTTAGGCTGCTGATAGGGACGGTACGGTTCCCAATAATGTTCTTCAGTGCCCTGGATGATATCATCCAGAGATTGTTTTTTCCTGGAAAGGATATAAAAGCCTGCTGCAATGATTGCGATGGCGATCACAATCTGCGGAAGGTGGTAGGAAAGCCCGCTTATGAATTCGACCATATATGGAGGAAGGAACCAGTAAAGCAGATCCGTAAAATTGTTCCAGAGAATGGAAACGCCAAATATGATAAATAGTACGGCAATAAGTGTACGGTATCTGCGAATAAAACTGTCGGCATCTCCAATGAACTGATCTAGATGCAGAACGTAAGTATCTTCAAGTGAATAGAATTCCTCTTCCGTCAGGGACTTCAGGTTGTGTACATTGAAAAAGCTGTAAAACCATATAATTGGGAGGAACATGAGCAGCCAGCCCAATCCTGTACCTGCTGCCAGGGCAATGACGGCCCAGAAAATCAGCATGATACTGATTCCCTGTTTGCGAAATCCCATGTACATTTCTCCTGCTCCCGGAATCAGAGAGAAAAGGAAAACCCATAATCCTCGTTTTTGTTTTGTCATATTATTTGCCTCCGTTTAATAATTTATTTGAAAAATCGTTCAGGTAATTTGTCAGTTTCCTGGAACCGTCTGAGATGCCGTCGCTCAATCCCTGTGAAAAATGGTAAAGATGTTCGTGACGGTCGGAAATCTTCCGGGGTGCTTCTGTCTGCGTTGATAAGCGGGGCTGGATTGCGGAGAAATCCGTCTGTCCAATGAAAAATAAAAGGAATAAAGCGGCTATGACTCCGATGCCGGTCCGAAGTCCGCAGTACAGCATCTGCATTTTGTATGAGGTAGAAGAAACTGCTTTTGATGCCTGTATGTTTGGTGAGAACGTCTTATGCAGAATCTGTTCCTTCAGATAAACAGGAGCGGGGATGCTTTCCATCTGTTCTTCGTTATGAAGCATCTGTTCCAGGCAGAAACTGCAGTTATCTAAATGCTCCAGAAACGTGATCATTTCTTCTGTGCTCATGGTATTATTCTCAAAAGAATCGAAATCTTTATCCTGAAAATGCATCTAATCACTCCTTTCCCTGGGGTTGCCCGGAGGCTCCAGCATGTTTCTCAGCATTGCCTTTGCTCTGTAAAGCTGAGTTTGTATTGTTTTTGCATTTTTGTTTTCTCTTTGCGCAATTTCTGTGATAGAGAATCCCTCACAGAAATGAGCAATGGCAACTTCCCTGTAGGGACTTCGTAGATTAGCGCATAAACGGCGGACCTGCATATCGGAATCTCCAAGGAGACAAAGCTCCTCAGGAGAAGAACCGCTGTCCGGAAGCTGTGAAAAATAGACATCTTCTGTCGGAACGGTGCGGCGTCCGGCTGCCTTTAAGAAATCCAGGCATTTTCGGACTGCTATTTTGCTCAGCCAGGCTTTTTCGTAATGGCCATCAAAACGGGAAAGATTTTTGTAGGCGGATAAAAACACTTCCTGAGTCAGGTCTTCGGCGTCAAAGGGGTTGCCGATAGATTTTAAACATATGGAATATATTAAATTTTGATATTGCTCCACTAAATATTCCAGATATTGTTCCTGTGAAATGTTATCAGCCCCTTTCCTGATATTGAACTTTTGCCCGTTCATTTATTATAACGCAGGAACCGGAGAAAAAACTTCAAATTTATAAAAAAAGTAAGGCTTATTACTTAGTTGTTTAGCGCACTTGCAGATGCGGCAGGGATAGTCTATACTGATGACAGTAAAATTCTGTCTGAAGTGACAGAAGATTTTATATAGGAGAAAGAAGGATAGAAATGATGGTCACACGGCGTTTATATTACGAGGATGTATATAAAAAGGAATTTCAGGCAAAGGTGCTGGAGTGCAGAGAAGCGGAAAAGGGTTACCGGGTGCTATTGAATCAGAGTGCTTTTTACCCGGAAGGAGGAGGCCAGCCCAGTGATACAGGAACTTTAGGCTTGGCAAAGGTTCTGGAGGTTCATGAAAAGGAGGGGGAGCTTCTGCATTATACTGATAAACCTCTGGAACCGGATACCGAAGTGACAGGAAAAATTGATTGGGAGAGACGTTTTGATCTGATGCAGCAGCATTCCGGTGAGCATATGGTAAGCGGCCTGGTGCATGAAGCCTTCGGTTATGATAATGTAGGCTTTCACATGGGAAGCGATGTAATTACCATAGACTTTAACGGAATGCTGGACGAGGTACAGATGGCAGAGCTTGAGGAGAAAGTGAATCAGAAGGTATGGGAAAATGCTCCTGTGGAGATTTTTTATCCGGCTTCTGAGGACTTGGAAAATCTCCCCTACCGAAGCAAAAAGGAACTGACTGGAAGAGTGCGTATCGTACGTTTTCCGGGTACTGATCTCTGTGCGTGCTGCGGAACTCATGTAACACATACCGGAGAAATCGGCATCGTGAAGCTTTTAAGCGTAACGAAATTCCGCGAGGGTGTGCGTATGGAAATGATCTGTGGAAAAAGAGCTCTGGATTATCTGAATATGATAAATGAGCAGAATCGCAGGATATCCGTAAAGCTGTCTGCTAAAATGAATCAGACAGCGCAGGCAGTAGATCGCCTTCGGGAAGAGAATTTTCAACTGAAGGGCCGTGTGCTTCGTTTGGAAGAGGATATGTTTGCAAGGGAAGCTGACAAATGGACAGGAGCAGGGGACGTTCTGCTGTTTCAGGAGGGAATGGAAGCAAACAGTGTGCGCAGGCTGGCGGATGCTGTGATGCAGGCCTGCGGCGGACGCTGTGCGGTCTTTTCTAAAAATCCGGATGGCAGCCATAAATATGCGATAGGAGAGCTGAATGGAGATCTCCGGCAGCTGACCAGGGAAATGAACAGTGCTCTGAATGGGCGGGGAGGCGGCAAACCGTTTTTTGTGCAGGGGTCTGTGCAGGCGGCGGAAGATGAAATCAGAAATTTTTTTGAAAAGTAGTTTTTAATTAATCGATGTGCCAATCGGAGCACATCGATTTTTTTTTATCACAGGCTAGTACAACGAATATAAATTAACTACCATATCAACTTGTCTGTATAGCCGATT
>ERZ781272.104-NODE-104-length-115531-cov-27.070733_pt1 | contig 115531 bp, 94 predicted proteins | sample MGYA00375850_ERZ781272 | MGnify/ENA primary metagenome ERZ781272 (study PRJEB29790, sample SAMN06051246) | human gut metagenome | host: Homo sapiens | place: USA: Cincinnati, Ohio | collected 2013-06-21 | study: EMG produced TPA metagenomics assembly of the Gut...
ACTTCCGCAAGGTCATGGAGGAGCAGCTTCGGGTGGAAAGCACCGAAAAGCTGACTGTCCTGAAGAAGCAGCTTGCCCGGAATGAGAAGCGGATCGCAGACCTCAAACGGCTGTTCATGAAGATTTACGAGGACAATGTTAATGGAAAGCTTAGCGATGACCGCTTCGACATGATGAGTCAGAGCTACGATGCCGAACAGAAGCAGCTGGAAGAGGAAGTTCTCTCCATCCAGCAGGAAATTGAAGTACAGGAACAGCAGATCGAGAATATTGAAAAGTTCGTCCAGAAAGCGCACAAGTACGTTCATATTGAAGAACTCACCCCTTATGCTCTCCGTGAACTGGTGTCGGCCATCTATGTGGATGCCCCGGATAAGTCCAGCGGAAAGCGGGTGCAGCACATCCATATCAAGTACGATGGGCTGGGGTACATCCCTCTGGATGAACTGGAAGCAAAAGAAAAGGCGTGACCGAAGTCACGCCAAATCTTCCCCATTTCGGGAGCTTTTGCAAATACTGTTTTATGGGAACTCTGCTACGGGGAACGCCCTGTTGTACATATCGTTGTCGTAGGTGGATTTTTCAGGGTGCGTCCGGGTGGGCGCACCCTGTTTTTACGTTTAGTCCTCTAGTCCGTGACTACCAGCCGCATTCTTCAGATACTCCTCTGGCTCACCGTTCAGAATCAACTCAGCATACGCCAGCGGGTCATTATAGATGAGGTAGTCCAATTCAGTCCGCTGTGCCATAGTGACATCCAGTGCATCCTCGACCCCGGTGCAGTTGATGGAAATTTTTCTCCCATCCCGGAGCAGCAGCTCCACACAGCCGGTGTCCATGTTAAAATGACAGGCTCTTGCATCGTACTTCATAATCGTGTCCTCCTGAAATCACTGTCTGGCTTGTATCGGTCAATCTATGATTTCGGATTTCGTCTTCTGTCGGAAACCGCTATTGAGCTTTCCGAAGAAAACAAATAATCCGAACCCATCTCCTATTGGAAATAAGTTCGGATTATTTTTGTCTGGTCGGAGTGGCGAGACTCGAACTCGCGGCCTCCTGCTCCCAAAGCAGGCGCGCTACCAACTGCGCAACACCCCGGCATCCGGCGGCACTGCTGCACCGCCGGAATATAGTATATCGTTTTTGGAGCGGTTCGTCAATAGCGGCGTGGCCCTGCCGTGCCTTTAATTAAAGGAGCGGAAGCCCTTGCCGATGATCTCGCTGGAGTTGACGATGGTGATAAAGCTCCGGGGGTCGTTCTCCCGCAGGAAGTTGCGCAGCTGCAGGGCCTGACGGCGGGTCAGCACCGTCACCAGCACGCTCAACTCGTGGTGGGTGTAAGCGCCGTAAGCCTTTTCCACGGTAGCGGAACGGTTCATTTCCTTGATGATGAAGTCCAGAATGGGCTGCGGGTTGGACGTCACGATGGTGCACACCTTGCGCAGGCGGATGTTCTCGATGGCACCGTCCACCACAAAGCTCTTGCCGATCAGGCCAAGGATGCAGTAAAGGCCGGTGCCCATGCCGAACCGCCATGCCGCCGCCAGCACAATGAGGATATCGCTGACCATCAGGGCTTTGCCGATCTCCGTAGAGGTATATTTTGCCAGAATCAGGGCCACAATATCCGTACCGCCGGTGGATGCACCGATGTCGAACACGATCGCCGCACCCAGAGCCGGCAGGAACACGGCGAACACCAGATCCAGCATGGCATCACCGCTCATGGAAACGTTGACGGGATAGAGCCACTCGCACACCGACACAAAAAAGGACAGCGCAAAGGAAGAATAGATCGTCCAGCCCATGGTCTTGATGCCCAGAAAGACGAAGCCCAGCACCACCAGAATCAGGTTGATGATCCACATAAAGCCGCCCACGTTGATCTTAGGGAACAGGTCTGCCAGCAGAATGGACAGGCCCGAGGTGCCGCCAAATGCAAAATGATTGGGATTTTTAAAGTAAACGATGCCGACCGCCGTCAGGATCAGGCCGAGATTCAGCTCACCGAAGAAATTTAAATTCTTCAGCATATTTTTCCTGCTGAACGCTTCTTTTAAACTGTTCATGGGGTTCCTCCTATTTTAAACACGGCAAAATGCGCTGTATGCCATGCAAAAATATACTCTCCTTGCACGGCGGTGTCAAGGGATAGGGAAAAAGTTGTGGGAAACAACATGAATTGGGGATTTTTCGGATGGGAGAACTCCTTCAGTCAAAGCCTGACGGCTTTGCCAGCTCCCTCGGGGAGGGAGCCTTTGGCAAAGAGAGAAAGCTTTACCGTACTGCCAAGGGCCCCATCTCTGAGGGGGCTGGCACCGAAGGTGACTGGAGGAGTTAAGCTCCCCCTCTCGGGGGAGCTGGCGAGCGTATGCGAGACTGAGAGGGTTTTCTCTTGAAGAAATCGGCAGAATAGTGTATTATATAGTATTATGGAATATATAGGCACTTTGTGCCTTTGACAGGGGGAAAACACATGGCAGATAAAAACTTTCTGACCGACATCATCGACGCTGATCTGGCCGAGGGCAAGATCAGCGAGATCCATACCCGCTTCCCGCCCGAGCCCAACGGCTACCTGCACATTGGCAGTGCCAAGGCCATCTACATCAACTGGTCCATTGCAAACCAGTACGGCGGTAAGTTCAACCTGCGTCTGGACGACACCAACCCTGCCCGCGAGGGTGAGGAGTACGTGAACAGCATCATCGAGGATCTGCACTGGCTGGGCGCCGACCCCAACGGCGGCATCTTCTACGGCAGCGACTACTTTGATAAATGCTACGAGTATGCCGAAAAGCTCATCATGGAGGGCAAGGCCTACGTGGACGACCTGACCCGCGACGAAATGCGCGAGTACCGCGGTGCCGATGCCGGCAAGCCTTCCCGTCCCTCTCCGTGGCGCGACCGCACCCCGGAAGAGAATCTGGATCTGTTCCGCCGGATGCGTGCCGGTGAGTTCCAGGAGGGCGAAAAGACCCTGCGTGCCAAGATCGATCTGGCCAGCCCCAACATGAACATGCGTGACCCGGCTATCTACCGCATCAAGTACGCCGAGCATCACCGTCAGGGCAGCAAGTGGTGCATCTACCCGATGTACGACTTCGCACACCCCATTCAGGATGCCATTGAGGGCATCACCCACAGCATGTGCAGTCTGGAGTTCGAGAACCACCGTCCGCTGTACAACTGGGTCATCGAGAACATCTTCGGCACTGCCTTCCCCAAGCAGCGTGAGTTTGCACGCCTGAACATGACCAACACCGTCATGAGCAAGCGCTACCTGCGTGAGCTGGTGGAAATGGGCATTGTGGACGGCTGGGACGACCCCCGTATGCCCACCCTGTGCGGCCTGCGCCGCCGCGGCTACACCCCCACCTCCATCTTCACCTTCGTGCGGGAGGCCGGCATTTCTAAATCCGACAACCTGATCGACATGCGCCAGCTGGAAGCCTGCATCCGCAGCGAGCTGGACCTGACCGCTCAGCGCCGCATTGCAGTGCTGGACCCCGTAAAGCTGATCGTAGACAACTACCCGGAGGACAAGACCGAGTACTTTGATGTAGCCAACAACCCCAACCGCGAAGCCAACGATACCACCACCCGCAAGGTGGCCTTTACCAAAGAGCTGTGGATCGAGAATGAGGACTTTGCCGAGGTGCCGCCTCCCAAGTTCAAGCGCCTGACCATTGGCGGTGAGGTGCGTCTGATGGGCGCTTACATCGTCAAGTGCACCGGCGTGGAGAAGAATGCCGACGGCAGCATTGCCGCCATCCACTGCACCGCCGACCTCGAGACCGGCAACGGCAATCCCGCCGACGGCCGCAAGGTCAAGGGCACCATCCATTGGGTGAGTGCCGCCCATGCCGTGGATGCCGAGGTGCGCCTGTACGACAAGCTGTTCACCGAGGCCAACATGAACGCCATCCCCGAGGGCAGCGATTACAAGGACTACCTGAACCCGGAAAGCGTTGTTGTGTGCAAGGGCTGCAAGCTGGAAGAAAGCCTGAAGGACGCAAAGCCCGGTGAGAAGTTCCAGTTCGTGCGCACCGGCTTCTTTACCCCGGACTCCAAGAACCCCGGCGTTTACAACCGCGTCGTCACCCTGCGCGACAGTTTCAAACCCGCAAAGTAAAAAATATATCACGTCAAAAGGGAGCATTTGATCTTTTATGAAGAAACTCACCCGGAATGTTATCATCATGGCTGTTGTCACTGTCATTATGGCAGTTGTGCTCGGCCTGTACATCAAGTACACCGGCACTGTGCCCGCTGCCGACAACGCCGCCAGCCTGACGGATGGCATCTATACGTCCAGCGCTCAGGGCTGCCTGAGTGATGTGACCGTCACCGTCACCGTCACCGGCGGCCGGGTGACCGGTGTGGAGATCGATGCATCCGGCGAGACTCCCGAACTGGGCGGTATCGCTGCTGAAACTCTGGCAGACCAGCTGACCAAGGCCGGTTCCACCAGCGGTGTGGACGCTGTTGCCGGTGCTACCATGACCAGCGACGCTGTGTTCACCGCCATGGACGACTGCCTGAGTCAGGCAGAGTAAAGACCCGAAAGACCGGCATGGTTCACAGCTTTGCCGGTCTTTTTTCTTAAAATACAGCACAAGGAGAGGGAACATTATGGGCGTATTATCCAATCTGGAACCAGCTTCGGTTTTTTATTACTTTGAGGAGATCTGCAGCATTCCGCACACCTCCCACCACGAAAAGGCACTGAGCGACTACTGCGTGCAGTTCGCCAAGGCCCACGGCCTTGCCTGCCGTCAGGACGAGATGGGCAATGTGCTCATCAAGGCACCGGCCACACCCGGATACGAGAAGGAGCCGGGCCTGATCCTGCAGGGCCATCTGGACATGGTGGGCGACAAGACCGCCGACTGCCCGCTGGATCTTGAGAAGGATGCCATCCACCCGGTCGTAGACGGCGGCTATGTGTGCGCCGAGGGCACGACCCTTGGCGGCGACGACGGCATTGCCGTGGCCTATGCGCTGGCTGTTCTGGATGCAAAGGACATTCCCCACCCTGCGCTGGAGGTCGTGCTGACCGTCTGCGAGGAGGTGGGCCTGCTGGGTGCGTCTGCCATGGATTTTTCCGACCTTGAGGGCCGCCTGCTCCTCAACATCGACTCAGAGGAAGAAGGCGTGCTCACCGCAGGCTGTGCGGGCGGACGCCGCGTCGAGTGCCATCTGCCCATCACCCGTGCGGCTGTGACCGGCACCGCCGTGAAGGCGGACATCGCGGGACTTGTGGGAGGGCACTCCGGCACCGAGATTCACAAAGGCCGCGCCAACGCCATCGCTCTGCTGGGGCGCTGGCTGACACTGCTGACCGAAAATGGCGTGGACTACGCCGCTCTGGCACTGTCCGGCGGCGCAAAGGAGAATGTCATTCCCAAAGAAAGCAGCATCACGCTGGTGCTGCCCGCAGGCATCACCGAGGGCGTGCACACTGCTGCCGCTCAGTTCGCCGCACAGGTGCAGGCCGAATATGGCACGGCAGACCCCGCCATCTGCCTGCAGCTCACGGAACAGGGCTGCGGCGCGTTCAGCGCATTAGATGCCGATTCCACCCAGCGCCTGCGCAAGGCCCTGCTGCTGATGCCATGGGGCGTGCAGGCCATGAGCATGGATGTGCCGGGCCTTGTGGAGACCTCGCTGAATCTGGGCGTTGCCGAGATGGACGAGCAGGAAGCCATTCTGCGCTTCTCCCTGCGCAGCTCGGTGCCCTCGGCGAAGGAGCTGCTGAGCTGCAAACTGCAGACCCTGACCGAGCTGCTGGGCGGCAGCGTGCGGTTCCACGGCGACTATCCCGCTTGGACCTACGCCCGCGAAAGCGCCCTGCGGGACCGCTGCGTTGCTGTGTACGAGGCACAGTACGGTGCAAAGCCCCAGATCGTTGCCATTCATGCGGGCCTAGAATGCGGTATCCTCTCGGGCAAGATCGACGGGCTGGACTGCATCTCCTTTGGCCCGAACCTGCTGCACGTCCACACCCCCAACGAGCGCGCCGACATTGCATCGGTGGCCCGTGTGTGGGAATACCTGAAGGCTATTCTGTCTTACAAAGAGTAAAATCTGTACATAAAAAATACGCCGTGCATTGCTGCACGGCGTATTTTTTACGGCATATCAGTCCAAATACTTGATCTTGCCCGGCTCAATGCCCTTGATGCCAAGGCCCGGCTCGTTGGAAACCGTGATCTCCTTTTCGTTGAACACGGCACCGCCGAGGATGGGGTCCTCACTGCACAGCACGGGGCCGTCCAGATCCACGCGGGTGATGATCTGCTTTGCGCAGGCCAGATGCACGGCGGCATTCACGCTGATCTTGGCTTCCAGCATACAGCCGATCATGCACTCCACGCCGTACACCTCGGCAGCGGATGCGATCTTGAGGGCGTTGTACAGGCCGCCGCACTTCATCAGCTTGATGTTCACGAGGTCTGCGGCTCCCATCTGCATGATGGTCAGTGCGTCCTGCGGGGAGAACACGCTCTCGTCGGCCAGCACCGGCACATAGGAGCGCTCGGTAACATACTTCAGGCCTTCAAAGTCGTGGGCCTTGACCGGCTGCTCCACGAATTCGAGATCGAGGCCCTTCTCCTGCATTCCGTTCAGGATGCGCACGGCTTCCTTAGGGGTCCAGCCCTGATTTGCGTCGATGCGGATGCAGGTCTCCTTGGGCACAGCACCGCGGATGGCGCTCAGGCGTGCAATATCCTTTTCCGGCTCCTTGCCCACCTTGACCTTCAGGCAGTCGTAGCCGCGGTCGATGGCGTTCAGGGCATCGCGCACCATCTCTTCGGGGTCGTTGACGCTGATGGTGATGTCGGTGACGATGGACTTCTTTGCGCCGCCCATCAGCTTGTACACAGGGATTTTGTACAGCTGGCCGTACAGATCCCACAGGGCCATATCCACAGCAGCCTTGGCGCTGGTGTTCTTCTGGATGCAGGCATTCAGTGCGATCATCAGGTCTTCAAAGTCGTCCACATCGCGGCCGATGATGGTCTTTGCGATATGGTCGCGGATGGCACCGATGATGGCACCGGTGGTGTCGCCGGTGATCACACCGGTGGGAGGTGCCTCACCATAACCCACAGCGCCGGTGTCGGTGTGGATCTCTACGATCACATCCTCCACGCTGCTGACCGAGCGCAGAGCCGTCTTAAAAGGCACGCGCAGCGGCACGGAGATCAGACCGAGACGTACTTCCGTGATTTTCATGCAAAAACCTACCCCTTTCGATAAAAAAATATTGCCAGATTATGAAATCTATGGTAGTATTGTATACGAAATTGTCGATATTGTAAAGACAATTGTCCGCAAAAAATTGCACAAAAAGAAAGGGGATTGGGTTCATGATCACAAACGGTTTCACCTACATCGCCGTGCTGGTGTTCATTGCCGCACTGCTGGTGTGGCTGCAACGCTACACGAAGTCGAAATTCTTCGACTATGCACCACCTATCGTTCTGCTGTACCTCATTACCATGATTCTCTGCACGCTGGGTGCATGGGACATGGAGGCCACCAAGCCTGCCTACTCCGTGCTGAAAAACAACCTGCTGTATGCAATGATCTTCCTGATGCTGCTGCGCTGCGACATCCGCAAGATCATCAAGCTGGGTCCCAAGATGCTGGGCGGCTTCTTTGCCGCTTCCGTCTCCATCTCGTTGGCCTTCATTGCCACCTTCGCCATCATGAAGGGGCCCCTTGGCTCCGAAGCATGGAAGGCACTGGGCGCTCTGTGCGGCAGCTGGATGGGCGGCTCCGGCAACATGATCGCCGTGCAGGCTGCGCTGGACATCGGCGAAGCTGACATGGCCTACGCACTGGTGGTGGACTCCATTGACTACTCCATCTGGGTCATGTTCCTGCTGTGGGCCATCAACCTTGCTCCCAAGTTCAACAAGTGGGTCAAGGCCGACACCACCACGCTGGATGAAGTGTCCCGCCGTCTGGAAGAGGACGCAAAGGGCAACGAGGATAAGGCCAGCTTTGTCAACCTGATCTTCCTGCTGGGTCTGGCTCTGGTGATCTCCGCCTTCGGTCAGGATATCGGCGCAGCCCTGAACGGCGCAATGCCCTTCCTGGACAAGGCCACCTGGACCGTCCTGCTCATCACGTTGTCCGGCCTGATCGGCGCTGTCACCCCCGTGGGCCGCATGGCAGGCAGCACCGAGCTGTCCAACCTGCTGCTGTACTCCGTGGTGGCATTGCTTGCCTCCCGCGCAAGCTTCCTGGAGCTGACCGATGCACCCGCATGGATCCTGGCAGGCTTTATGATCCTGGCCATCCACGGCATCATTCTGGTGCTGCTGGCAAAGATCTTCCATCTGGATATGTTCACCTGCGGTGTTGCATCTCTGGCAAACATCGGCGGTTCCGCATCCGCTCCCATTCTGGCTGGTGCCTACAGCGGCGCTCTGGTGCCTGTTGGCGTTTTGATGGCTCTGATGGGCTACGTCATTGGCACGGCAGGCGGCTTGATCACCGCAAATATCATGTCTCTGCTGGCATAACAAATACTGCAAAAAAGGGGCTGTTGCATGTGCAACAGCCCCTTTTCTTATACGATTTTTTGCTTAGCCGCCCAGATATGCGCTGCGCACGCGCTCGTTGGTCAGCAGTTCGGCACCAGTGCCCTCCATGACTACACGGCCCGTCTCAAGGACATAGGCACGGTCTGCCACGGAAAGAGCCATCTGTGCGTTCTGCTCCACCAGCAGGATGGTCATGCCTTCCTTGTGCACGTTCTGGATGATGTCGAAGATCTCCTGCACCAGCAGCGGCGAAAGGCCCATGGAAGGCTCGTCCAGCATCAGCATGGAAGCGTTGCTCATCAGTGCACGGCCCATAGCCAGCATCTGCTGCTCGCCGCCGGACATGGTACCGGCCAGCTGCTTGCGGCGCTCCTTCAGGCGGGGGAACAGCTCAAACACCTTTTCCTTGTTGGGTGCAATGGTGGAAGCAGGCTGGGTGTATGCACCCATGTCCAGATTTTCTTCCACGGTCATGTGCAGGAACACATGACGGCCTTCCGGCACATGGGCAAGGCCCGCTTCCACGATCTTGTGGGCGCGCATGCCCTTGATGCTGCTGCCCTTGTACAGGATGTCGCCGGTCTTGGGCTTCAGCAGGCCGGAAATGGTCTTTAAGGTGGTGGATTTGCCAGCACCGTTGGCACCGATCAGGGTGACGATCTCGCCCTGATCCACCTCGAAGGAGATGTCCTTGACGGCGTGGATGTTGCCGTAATAGACGTTGATGTTATCAACTTTCAGTAACGTATCAGCCATGGCTTAGCCCTCCTTCTTGCCCAGATAGGCTTCGATGACCTGCGGGTTGTTGCGGATCTCATCCGGCGTGCCCTTGGCGATGATGCGGCCGAAGTTCAGCACGGCAATGCCCTCGCAGATGCCCATGACCAGGCTCATATCATGCTCGATCAGCAGCACGGCGATGTTGAACTCGTCGCGGATGCGGCGGATGGTCTCGGTCAGCTCCGCGGTCTCGGAGGGGTTCATACCGGCAGCAGGCTCGTCCAGCAGCAGCAGCTTCGGGCTGGTGGCCAGTGCACGCATGATCTCCAGACGGCGCTGTGCGCCGTAGGGCAGGCTGCCTGCCTGCACATTGGCGAGGTCTGCCATGTGGAAGATATCCAGCAGCTCCAGAGCACGCTCGGTGCACTTCTTTTCTTCCTTCCAGTAGTTGGGCAGGCGGATCAGGGAGGAGGCCAGATTGTACTTCATGGACTCGTGCAGGCCCACCTTGATGTTATCGATGACGCTCAGTTCCTTGAACAGGCGGATGTTCTGGAAGGTACGGGCCACGCCCATGCGGTTGACCTGATAGGTCTTTTTGCCGGCGGTAGGCATACCATCGATCAGGATGGAGCCGCGGGTGGGCTGGTAGACGTTGGTCAGCAGGTTGAACACGGTGGTCTTACCGGCACCGTTGGGGCCGATCAGACCGGTGATCTCGTTGCGGCCGATCATCAGGTTGAAGCCATCCACGGCGGTCAGACCGCCGAAGTCGATGCCCAGCTCACGCACGTCCAGAATGGGCTTTTTGTCCTTGTCGCGGTCGGTCAAAAAGCCGCCGGAGGGCACACTGTGTAACTTGGTCTGGAACTCACTCATGGTCTGCACCCTCCTTTGCTTTCTTCTGGAACAGTTCGCCGTTCATGATCTTTTCCACAATGCGGCTCATGGAGAAGTCGTAGCTGCCAAGCAGGCCGCCCGGACGGAAGATCATCATGAGGACCAGCACCAGCGAGTAGACTACCATGCGGTAGCTGTCAAAGCTGCGGGTCGCCTCGGGCAGGATGGTAAGCACGGTCGCGGACAGGATGGAGCCCAGCATGGAGCCCATGCCGCCCAGAACCACCATGACCAGAATTTCGATGGACTTCATGAAGCCGAAGGTGGAGGGGTCCAGAACGCCCAGATAGCAGGCGTACAGGCCGCCGGCCAGACCGGCAAAGGCGGCGGAGAATGCAAAGGCCATGACCTTATAATAAGTAGTCTGGATGCCGCAGCTCTCGGCAGCGATCTCGTTATCGCGGATGGCCAGCACGGCACGGCCATGGCGGCTCTTCATCATGGCGTGGATGGCAAAGCAGGTAATGACCACGCAGATGAACACATTGGCGAAGTTGGAATACTTGGGGATGTTCTTCAGGCCCTTGGCACCGTAGAACAGCTTGAAGCCCAGCACATCATCGATGTTGTTCAGGGTGATGCGGATGATCTCGCCAAAGCCCAGCGTCAGGATGGCCAGATAATCACCGGTCAGGCGCAGAGCAGGAATGCCGATCAGCACGCCGAACAGGCCCGCCACGATGCAGGCCAGCACCAGACCCACGACAAAAGCGACACCGGAGGGCAGATTGCTGTATTTCGTGAACAGGGCACAGGTGTAAGCACCCACGGCCATGAAACCGGCATGGCCCAGCGGCAGCTGGCCCAGATAACCGGTGGCAACGTTCAGCGAGACAGCCAGAATGATGTTGATGCCCACGGTGAGAAGCACCTTGTTCTGGTAGGTGGACAGCACGTTCTGGGTGAGGAAGGACAGGCCCACGAACAGCAGAGCCACCAGCACGGCGTTCATCAGGTAGCGCACGGGCATTTTGAGCGTTTTGCGTTTGGTATTCATCTTCATGCCCTCCTTACACCTTTTCCTGAACCTTGCGGCCAAGGAAGCCGGTGGGCTTGACCAGCAGCACGATGATCAGGATCGCAAACGTGACGGCATCCTTCCATGCGGAAAGGCCGATGGCGGAAACAAAGCACTCGCACAGGCCGATGGCGATGCCGCCGATCATGGCACCGGGAATGGAGCCGATGCCGCCCAGAACGGCTGCAACGAAGGCCTTCAGGCCCAGCATGGAGCCCATGGTGGGGGTCGCCTGCGGGTAGCTGCAGCAGTACAGCACCGAGCCGATACCGGCCAGTGCGGAGCCCACCGCAAAGGTAAAGGAAATGGTGCTGTTGACGTTAATGCCCATCAGACGGGCAGCGTCCATATCCTCAGACACGGCACGCATGGCCTTGCCGAGCTTGGTCTTCTGCACAAGGAAGGTGAGCGCCAGCATGGACAGCACCGTGACCAGCAGGGTGATGACAGAGGTGAGGCCCAGCGGCACAGAGCCGATGTGGAAGGTCTGGTTGGTGTAGTAGGCCGGAATGACCTTTGCACCGGAACCAAGGATCAGCTCTGCAGTGTACTCCAGGAAGAAGGACACGCCGATTGCCGTGATCAGCAGGGAGATACGGGGTGCGTTGCGCAGCGGGGTGTAGGCGATCTTCTCGATCACAACGCCCAGCAGCGTGCAGGTGATGATGGTGGCGCACACAGCAGTGACCGGGCCAAGGCCCAGCTGATTCATCACGAACCAGGACATGTACGCACCAACCATAATGACATCGCCATGGGCAAAGTTCAGCAGCAGGATGATGCCGTACACCATGCTGTAACCCAGTGCGATCAGTGCATAGATGCTGCCAAGGGACAGGCCGTTGATCAGCTGGCTAAAAAACACTGTCATGGACTGATACTTCCTTTCTTTGCGGCGGAGGACCCGCCTTTTGGGATACACTTTTTTACCAAAAAAGCGGAGACAGCCGAGCAAAACCTGTTCCGGCGGTCTCCGCAATGGGTCATTTATTTCTGAGTACTGCCTTCATGCCGCAAACCGGTGCGCAGGATCAAAGCAGATCAGAACATTTCCTTCAGAACGGGGGTTGCACCGTCGAAGCACAGGATAGCGGTCTGCTTGACGGGGTTGTGGTGCTCATCGAAGGTGAAGGTGCCGGTGATGCCATTGATGGTGCCGCCTGCGATGGCATCGATGACGGCCTGCTTGTAGTCGTCATCGCCAGCAGCCAGACCGGCATCCTCAGCAGCCTGAATGCCGTAGACAACGGTCATGGCAGCATCGTAGCCCAGAGGAGCGAAGCCGTTGGGGTACTCCTCGCCGTACTCAGCCTTGTATGCGTTCTCAAAGTCGGGGTTGGAGCCCTTTGCGTAGTTTGCGCAGAAGTAGGCGTCCTTCAGCTGGGCGTCCGTTGCGTAGCCTTCCAGACCATCCCAGCCGTCGCCGCCCAGGAAGGGAACTGCCAGACCGATGCTCTCAGCCTGAGCCAGGATCTGACCGACTTCCTGATAGTAGTTGGGGCAGAACACCACTTCGGGAGCCTTGCCCAGAATGGTGGTCAGCTGGGTCTTGTAGTCCACATCGCCCTCAGAGTAGGTCTCCTGATCGACGATGGTGCCGCCCAGGCTCTCGAACTCGTTGACGAAGTTCTCTGCCAGACCCTCGTTGTAGTCAGCGCCCTTCTGGAAGATGACGGCTGCCTTGGTGTAGCCCAACCGCTGGTAAGCGTAGTCAGCCATCTTGATGCCCTGGAACGGGTCGGTGAAGGTTGCGCGGAACACATTCTCGTTCACGGTGTCGGTCTCGGCATCGTAGGTGACAGCCTCAGCGGTAGCGGAAGCGGTGACCATGGGCATGTTGTAGTCTGCGCTCTCGGCAGCAACTGCCAGAGTCGGGGTGGTGGTAACGTCGCCCACCAGAGCGGTGATGCCCTGATCGCACATCTTGGTGAAGCAGGTAACAGCCTGAGTTGCATCGCCCTGCTCATCCATGGCGATGATCTCCAGCTGCTTGCCGTTGATGCCGCCCTTTTCGTTGACCTGCTTCAGGTACAGGGTAGCGCCGTTGACAACGGCCTGACCGTAAACGGAAACATCACCGGTCAGAGGTCCAAGAACGCCCACCTTGATGGTGTCGCCGGAAGCAGCGGCACCAGAAGCTGCGGTAGAGGCGGAAGCAGCAGTGCTGTTGGAAGAACCGCCGCATGCAGTCAGAACGCCGGCTGCAGCAACAACACCTGCAGCGGCCAGGAAATTACGACGAGAAATCATCTTTTTCATAGTGAATATCCTCCTTAGGAGCATTCGTGTTTCAGTATAAAAACGGAAGCAAGGCCCTCTTTCCCTCAAAGCGACCTTGCTTCGTTATCAATATTATAGACCTGTGAGCCAAAATCCGCAATTCACAAACCGTCCATACTTTCATGGGCATTTTGTGGACTTTGTTGCCAAAATAGCCAAAAGCAATGGGTCTGTTTTGTGCACTATTTCAATTGCTTCATTTTGTTTGTGTGTCAGGTGAACACAATTCACAAGTTGCAAAAGGGTTACAGGGTCTCCATTTCGGCATCTGCGGCGAACTCGGCCTCTGCACGTGCCTCGGCAGCTTTGCCCTCTGCTTCCGCTTCGGCCGGAGACTCTGCAAGGACCTTGCGGATGGCGGTGAAGTAGAACACCAGCGACAGGCCGGTGCCGATGCACCAGCCCACGGGCCATGCCATCCAGATGCCCGTGCTGCCCAGAGCAGTGCTGCTCAGCACAATGGCGATGCCCACGCGCAGGATCAGGTCGGAGAAGGTGGCGATCATAAAGCGCACCATCATGCCGCAGCCGCGCAGGATGCCGTCAGTGACCAGCTTGAGCGACACCACAAAATAGAAGGGAGACAGGATACGCAGGAACAGCATACCGGTGTCGATGGCCGGACCCTGCGGGTCATTCATGAACAGCAGCAGCAGGAAGCGGCCGAAGAAGAAGTACAGGAGCACGATGGGCACGCAGATGATCCACACCAGATTGCGGCCTGCGCCAAAGCCCTTGTGCACACGGTCCATCTTGCCCGCGCCCATGTTCTGGGAGGTGTAGTTGGAGATGCCGTTGCCCAGCGTGGTGAAGGAAGTGATGACCATGTTGTTCAGCTTGACGGCTGCAGAGTAGCCTGCAATGACGCTGGCACCAAAGGTGTTGATGACGCTCTGCAGGATGATGTTGCCCACAGAGACGAAGCTCTGCTGCAGGATGCTGGGGATGGCGACCATGGCTACCTTGCCCAGCATGTTCCAGGAGAAGAGCACCACCTTGTGGGTGGACTTGAAGGCGCTGATGCGGCGGAACACCACCACCATGGCCAGCACGCAGCTCACACCCTGACACAGGAAGGTGGCCCATGCCACACCGGCTACGCCCATCTTGAGACCGGCCACGAACAGGATGTCCACGCCGATGTTGGACAGGGACGAGACTGCCAGAAAATAGAAGGGCGTTTTGCTGTCGCCCAGAGCGGAGAAGATGCCGGTGGCGATGTTGTAGAAGAACATGAAGGGCAGGCCCAGCACGTAGATATCCAGATACAGCGAAGAATCCGCAAGGATCTCCTCCGGGGTGTTGATGAGCTCCAGCAGGCTGTGGCAGCCCACAAGGCCGATCAGCATCAGCACGGCGCACAGCACGGCAGAGCCGATCAGGGAAGTGTAGACCGAAGTCTTCATCTCATCGTAGTCCTTTGCGCCAAAGTAGCGGGACACGATGACCGAGCAGCCAATGTTGCAGCCAAAGGCAAATGCAATGAAGATCAGGGTGATCTCGTAGCTGTTGCCCACAGCAGCCAGTGCATTCTCGCCGATGAACTTGCCTGCAACAAGGCTGTCGGCAATGTTGTACAGCTGCTGGAAGATGATGCTGCCGAACATGGGCAGGCAGAACTGCCACAAAACCTGTGACGGCTTGCCGACCGTCAGATCCTTATTCATATAGAAAATCCTCCTCTATCTACCATAAAGAAACATATTAGAACCAAAAACAGTATAGAGTCATCCTGACAAAAAGTAAAGAAAAATTTTAGCATATTTGCCATATGAAATTAACATGATAGGCATGACGCATCCCCGCTGCTGCCAGTGGGCAGACTGTAAAGACCAGCTGTTTCCTGCTTTGCCGGAATGTTCTGCCCCATCAGCTGCCGTTTTTTGCCCCTTAAAAAGTTTACATCCACAAACATGCGCATCGGCTCTTGCACCGGGCCGGAAAGCGTGGTAGGATACTATTGGTTAGTTAGATATAACTATCATAATTGGCCGTCACCCGTCTGCCCGCCCCGGGCAGCACAGGGATGGAAATGATATTCAGGAGGTTTTCAAGATGAACGATCTGGAAATTGAATCTGTTGTTGGCCGCGAAATTCTGGACTCCCGCGGCAACCCCACCGTGGAAGCGGAGATCACTCTGGCCGACGGCACTGTGGCACGCGGCTGCGCACCTTCCGGCGCATCCACTGGTGAGTTTGAAGCTCTGGAGCTGCGGGACGGCGACAAGGGCCGCTATCTGGGCAAGGGCGTGACCAAGGCTGTTGAGAACATCAACACCGTCATTGCTGATGCTGTTGTGGGCATGGATGCCTCCGACATCTACGCCATCGACGCTGCCATGATCAAGGCCGACGGCACCAAAGATAAATCCAATCTGGGCGCAAACGCCATTCTGGCCGTGTCCATTGCCGCCTGCCGTGCAGCCGCTGCTTCTCTGGATATGCCGCTGTACCGCTTTCTGGGCGGTGTGAACGGCAACCGCCTGCCCGTGCCCATGATGAACATTCTGAACGGCGGCGCACACGCCACCAACACCGTGGATACGCAGGAGTTCATGATCATGCCCGTGGGCGCGCCCTCCTTCAAGGAAGCTTTGCGCTGGTGCGCGGAGGTGTTCCATGCGCTGGCTTCCATCCTGAAGGCCAAGGGACTGGCTACCTCCGTGGGCGATGAGGGCGGCTTTGCCCCCAACCTGTCCAGCGACGAGGAGACCATTGAGACCATTCTGGCCGCCATCGAAAAGGCCGGTTACGTGCCCGGCAAGGACTTCATGCTGGCTATGGATGCCGCGTCCTCCGAGTGGAAGAGCCCCAAGGGCAAGGGCTTCTACAAGCTGCCCAAGGCCGGCACCGAGTTCACCTCCAGCGAGCTGATCGCACACTGGAAGAGTCTGGTGGAAAAGTACCCCATCATCTCCATCGAGGACGGCCTGGATGAAGAGGACTGGGAGGGCTGGCAGGAGATGACCCGCGAGTTGGGCGGCAAGGTCCAGCTGGTGGGCGACGACCTCTTTGTGACCAACACCGAGCGTCTGGCCAAGGGCATCGGGCTGGGTGCAGGCAACGCGATCCTGATCAAGCTGAACCAGATCGGTTCTGTTTCCGAGACGCTGGAGGCCATCAAGATGGCCCACAAGGCCGGTTACACCGCCATCAGCTCTCACCGCTCCGGCGAGACCGAGGACACCACCATTGCCGATCTGGCCGTGGCGCTGAACACCTGCCAGATCAAGACCGGTGCTCCCAGCCGTACCGAGCGTGTTGCAAAGTACAACCAGCTGCTGCGCATTGAGGAGCAGCTGGGCGGCAGCGCCGTTTACCCCGGCATGGCAGCTTTCAACGTAAAGCGCTGAAGCTGTTGAAAACCAATTGATCTTCCGGCACCCGTACTGCTTTTGCAGCGGCACGGGTGCCGTTTTGTTTTCTCCCAATTTTTTCCTGCAATCTGCTGTTCTGCCCAGCCGTATTCCATGCATGCCGGGCATTTTGGCCCGAAATTGCAAAAAAGGAGCAAAACATTCATGTTATCTACTCTGATCTCTCTGCACAAGCTGCTGGGCACCGACGATTTTGTAAAAGTGCTGCTGATCCTGCTGAAGGGGCTTTTCGGCTGATGCAAAGCCGCCCTTCTCACTGCGGAAACGGGACTGCCTTACCGGCGGTCTCTTTTTTTGCCTTCTCACTTTACTTTCTTAAAAAAATATGCCATAATGAAACCAGTATTTTTCGGTTTAAAAGCCGTGCCCTGTACTGGGAAATCAGGGCCAGAATCCAACAGAAGAGGGGTTTTTTGTTATGAGCAAAACCATCATCCCGGCAAACTATACGCCCGCGCTGAACCTGTACGACACGCAGCGCGCCATTGGTACGGTCAAGCGTTTGTTTGCCGACACCCTGTGCGCCACACTGAACCTGTACCGCGTGTCTGCTCCGCTGTTTCTGGAAGCATCCACCGGTCTGAACGACGACCTGAACGGTGTCGAGCGCAAGGTCACCTTTGATATCAAGGAAAGCGGCATTGAGGCACAGGTGGTGCAGTCACTGGCAAAGTGGAAGCGCAAGGCCCTGAAGGACTACGATTTCCGTGTGGGCAAGGGCCTGTACTGCGATATGAACGCTATCCGCCGCGACGAAGATCTGGATAACCTGCACTCCATCTATGTGGACCAGTGGGACTGGGAAAAGGTGATCCGTCTGGAAGACCGCAACGAGGCTTACCTCAAGAGCGTGGTGCGCTCCATCGTGTCCGCTGTCTGCGCCACCGAGATGAACCTGCACGCCATGTTCCCCCAGCTGCAGGAGCTGCCGCTGCACAGCCCCAACGTCACCTTCATCACCACGCAGGAGCTGGAGGACCAGTACCCGGACCTGACCCCGAAGGAGCGTGAGAACGCCTTTGTGAAGGAGCACGGCACCACCTTCCTGATGAAGATCGGCGCTCCGCTGAAGAGCGGTAAGCCCCATGACGGCCGTGCCCCCGACTATGACGACTGGGATCTGAACGGCGATCTGCTGTTCTGGAACGACCCGCTGCAGTGCAGCTATGAGCTGAGCAGCATGGGCATCCGCGTCAGCCCTGAAAGCATGGACAAGCAGCTGACCATGGCTGGCTGCGACGACCGCCGCGCCCTGCCCTTCCACAAGGCCGTACTGAACGGTGAGCTGCCTTACTCCATCGGCGGCGGCATCGGCCAGAGCCGCCTGTGCATGCTGCTGCTGGGCAGCGCCCACATTGGCGAAGTGCAGGCCAGCGTCTGGGACGCAGCCACCCGCGAAGCCTGCGCCAAGGCAGGCATCCCGCTGCTGTAAGCAGGTTTTCCACACAAAGATTCAAAAGGCAGGATACCACCCTCATGGTGATACCCTGCCTTTGTTCGTTTTCTGCCTGTATCCGGGGAGAAATAGTTCGAGTCCTGTACCACCACCAAACAAAAAATCCCCAGACGAATGTCTGAGGATTTTTTGTGGTGGAGAATTAGGAACAGACCCCCTGCGTGGGCAGCAGCGTGCCGCTTGCGCCGGTGAGATCGGTATTCAGTTCCATACAGCGTCTCAGCTCTGGTATTCCGCCGGCAGCTGATCCATGGTCTGCCACTTGTCCATGGCTTCTTCCAGCTTCATGCCCTTGGCCACTGCATCGCGGCGGCAGGCGTTGACAGCCTGGATCTCCTTCATCTTGGCGCCGGTCAGGGTGTAGCCTTTCATGGCGATGAGGGTAGCCGCCCATGCCACCATGGGGATGATGCAGAACAGCACGATGACCACCCAGTTCATGCCCGGGGTGTAGGGGTCATACTGGGTGGGCAGGCTCTGCAGGCCCACAAAGCTGACCGCGATGCCCACAACGGTAGCGGACAGGCTGGACACCAGCTTGTCCACCAGACTGAACAGGGTGCCCATGATGCCGGGGATATACTTGCCGCTGCGGTAGGTCTCGTAGTCGGAGCAGTCGGCCACCATGGGGATGGGCATATCGGCAGTGGCGTAGTAAGCACCGTAGCCGATGCCGAAGAAAGCGATGAACAGGATGGTGTACAGATTGATGGAAAGGCCGTTCTCGCCCAGAATGGACAGGGTGAAGGCATCGCCGCGGCCCCAGAGCAGCAGCAGCACCAGCACGCCCACATAGCACACCAGCGCCACGCTGACGTACTTCATCAGGCTGGCCTTCTGGCCCTCCTTCTGGCTGGTGCGGACGGTGAGCAGGAAGAAGGGCACGCTGAACACATAGCCCAGCACCATCATGGGCAGGTACAGGCCGTCGTAGTTGCCCATCATGCAGCCGTACAGCATGCACAGCACGGTGGTGTTGGTGGCGATGGAAAGTGCCAGTTTGCAGCCTGCACCGGCCACCATCAGCCGCTGCATGGGATCGTTGTTCTTGATGATCTGGATGTACTCGCTCACTTTGATCTTCTCGGTCTTTTCGCCGCCGATGCCAAAGTACTTGGGCTGGTCCTTCTCCCAGATGCCGATGACAGCCAGCAGGGTGAGCAGGATGGAGATGACGATGCCCACCGGAGCCAGCGTGCGGAAGAACCCGGCGGAAGCGTAGCCGCCCTCATAGTTCTTGGCAAGGATGGGGGCAAAGAACTGCATGGCACCCATGCCCAGCAGGCTGCCCACCGTGTTGAAGATGGTAAACAGGGGGCGCTGCTTGGGGTCATTGGTCAGCACGGTCTGGCCGGAGCGGGTGCAGCTGGTCTGGAAGGTGTAGCCGATGACCCACACGGCATACAGGGCAACGAACGCAGCGTAGCGCAGCCCCATGGCACTGGCGGGGATGAGCGGGGTGAGGCAGTACAGCACCAGAATGCTTGCTGCCATGATGAGGTTGCCGATGACCATGAAGGGCCGGAACTTGCCGAACCTGCCGTTGGTGCGGTCCATGAGGGCACCGATGATGGGGTCGGTGACGGCATCAAACAGACGCATGCCGGTGACCATCACCGAAGCAAACAGCATGCTCAGGGCCAGCACTTTGCTGCCGAAGGTCGCGATGTAGGAAAGCACCAGCACATAGTACACGTTGGTCGCGCCGTTGTTCAGCGGAAACAGCACCAGCTGGTAGGTTTTGGCGCGGTTCACACTCGACGCCGTTGTTTTTTGTTCGCCCATTGCGGTCTCTCCTTTTGTCTTTGATAAAAAGCGGCAGCCCGCCCCGCCTTCGGGGCAGGCTGCCGTAACATGGGGTCAGGGATCGTGCAGACCGGAATTACTTCTGGTCAACAGCAGGAGCGGTGTCTGCCAGCTCCTTCTTGCGCTTGAGGGCCTTGCTCAGCTGCCATGCGCACAGCACGGTCAGCACAGCCAGCACGGCAATCAGTGCATAGATCGCAGTCTGCCACCAGGGCAGCACGGTCTTGAGCGTATCGCTTGCAGACCAGCCGTTCATGGCGTTGGAGTTGACCACGGTGTACAGGATGTGATGCATTGCATTGCGCATCTGGGTCACGATGTAGGCATCGTTCTCGTAGTTGGCAGCCTTGGTGGTGTGGATCTTGGGCATCGGGCCGTCCCAGATGTCGGAACCGGCGATTAGGCCGTCCACCAGATCCATGTACTGGCTGGAGCCGGAAAAGTCGGTGATGCACATGCCGCGCATGCCCAGCTCCTCGCGCAGGAAGCCGTTCAGCAGGTTGGCGTTGGCACCGCACCAGGTTGCGCCCCAGCGGTTGAAGCCGGTCATCACGCACCATGCGCCGCCATCCGTGATGGCCTTATCGGCCACTTCCAGATAGATCTCGCGGGCGGTCTGCTCGTTCAGCCAGGTGTTGACACCACGGCGGCTGGTCTCGGAGTCGTTCAGGGCAACGTGCTTCAGGTAGACATACACGCCCTTGGACTGGATGCCCTGCACCTCGGCAGCGCAGATGGTGCCGGCCACAAAGGGATCCTCGGCGTAGTACTCGAAGTTACGGCCGGAGTAGGCGGTACGGTGCATGTTGATGCCGGGGCCGTACAGGCCGGAGTAACCCATTGCCAGGCAGTCCTCACCGATGCACTTGCCCACTTCGTTGATCAGGTCCACATTGAAGGTGGCAGCCATGACATCCTCGGAGGTGTAGCACATGGCGGATGCACCGCCGGTCAGGGCAGCGGTCAGGCCCTGCGGGCCGTTCTCGTCCTTGGTAGCGGTCTTGCCGATGGAGGCAGCCGCTGCAGTGTTGTGGAAGCCCAGAGTGATGGTGTTGACCATCTCATCGAAGGTCAGCTGATCCAGCAGGGTCTCCCACTGGGGATCGTCGAAGTCCTTGCCGATCATGGAAGCGAGGGTCAGGCCGTTCTTGGCACCCAGAGTGGGCATCTCGACGCTGTCGGCCTCGGTGCCGTCGTACTGGGTAAAGGCCAGATCTGCAGCCAGCGTTTCGTTGGCAGTCAGAGCTGCAGGCTGGGTGGGAACCGTGCCGGTCCAGTCGGAGCGGCTCATCCAGGTCACGCTGCCGGGAGCATCGCTGCTCTTGTTGGGGTCGGACTCATCGAACAGGTTGGTGATGGCAGTGCCGTTGGCGCTGGCTGCATAGGTGGTGGCATCCAGTGCCTCGTTGGTCCACTTCCAGACCAGAGAAGCATCGCCGTCCTCGGTCATGCGGCCATTGGTGCCGGCCACGGTGTAGCCCTTGGCAGCAAGGATGTTGTTGACGGCGTTGTGAGAATCGGTAGCAGCGGTGAAGTAGTAGTCACCGGCATCCAGAATATAGGTCTTGGCGTTGTTTGCGTCGTAGGTGCGCAGCTCGCTCTTCTTCACGGTGATGGTCACATCCTCGGAAGCGCCGGGAGCCAGCACATCGGTCTTGGCAAAGCCGCACAGCTCTGCAGCGGCCTTCTCGATGCCGTTTGCCTTGTCGTAGTCGGTGTAGGGAGACTGGAAGTAGACCTGCACGGTCTCCTTGCCGGAATAGGTCTTGCCGGTGTTGGTGACCTTCAGGGTGACGGTGAAGGCATCGTCAGACTCGGTCACATTGAAGTTGCTGTAAGCGAAGGTGGTGTAGCTGTCGCCGTAGCCGAAGGGATAGGCAACGGTGGTGGCCCAGTCATAGTCGCCTGCCTTGGCAGTGCCCATGACCACATCCTCGTAACGGGTCTCGAAGTAGCGGTAGCCCAGATAGATGCCTTCCTGATAGACGCTGTACATGCCCTGCACGTCTGCACCCTCGGTCAGCAGGTTGTACTCTGCTGCGTTGGGGTAGGCCTGGGTGTAGAAGTTGTACATGGCAGGGTTTGCCAGATTGTCGTACAGGTAGGTGTCCACCAGAGAGCCGGAGGGGGTCACAGTGCCGGCGAGCAGCTGGCCCACACCGTTGATACCGGTCTGGCCCACATCGCCGATCCACATGGCGGCATCGATGCCGTAGTCCTCGCCGCAGATGGCAGGGTTGAGGAAGTCCATCTCCAGTGCGTTGGAGCTGTTGATCAGGACGACGATGGACTTGAAGGTGCCGTTGTCCTTCAGTGCCTTCAGGTTCTTCAGCAGCTCGATCTCCTCGGCGGACAGCTCCAGATAGTTGCCGCTGCCCTCGGAACCGGAGATCCAGCTGTCGTTGGTGCCGTTGGCACTGCTGGGCAGGTCTGCGCCCTCACCGCCGGAGCGGGAGAACACCACGATGGCAGCATCGCCGTACTCGGCAAAGCTGCTCTCGGCGCTGGACAGTGCGCTCCACGGAGCTTCATTGACAGCGTACTGGGTGTTTGCTTCCAGCGTATCCGAGATGGAGGCCGGGGTAATGCGGCTGTAGTTCTTCATCATGCTGTCGGACTTGTACAGATCCCACAGCGTCTGGTTGACCTGAATGCCCTGAGCTTCCAGTGCTTCCTTCAGGTTGGGGGCCTTGCTGGTATCCACGGAACCGGAGCCGGTGCCGCCGTACATCAGATCCACAGAGCCATGGCCGAACAGGCTGACCTTGGCGCTGTCTGCCAGCGGCAGGGCAGCGTTGTCGTTCTTCAGCAGGGCAGCGCCCTCGGCCTCAACGGTGGCGCACAGCTCAGCCTCATAAGCCTCGCGCTCTTCGTCGGAAGCAAAGCCCGCTTTGAAGTATTCGGTATCTTCCGTAGTGTTGCCCTTGATGATCTTATAGGTCGATGCATTCAGAGCAACGTTCAGGGTGGTGGCGTACTGATTTGCAATCATGTTGCCCACGATGGCGGCGATGGTCAAAATCGCCGTCAGCGCAGTGAGCACCGACCACAAACGTACTTTGGATTTCTTGGTATTCATTGGTTCTCCTCCTTTTCATTTATAACAACCGCCAGACAGCGGAATGTCCTTGTTTATACCCAGTTCGCACTCTTGGACTTGGTCTTTACCAGCTTGTAGCCGGGGTTCGGCTCTGCCACACTGCGGAAGGATGCGGTGTCGATGCAGTCGCCTGCAACGGCCTTCAGCTCCACCTTGCCATGCAGCGGCACGCGGAACCTGAAGATGTGCTCGCCGGTCTGCTCTGCCAGCTTTTTGCCGTCCGCATACAGGGCGACGGTGTGCTGGTTGGAGTAGACCTTGACCTCGATCTCCTTCTCGGTACGGTCGGTGAACCGCTTGGAGCAGATATGGACGAAGTTTTCCTCGCTCCACCATGCTTTATAGAGGTAGAAGCTGTCCTTTTTGGTCTTTCGGTCAAAGGTGACAAGACCCTTGTGGTTCATGCCCGGCTCGCCGCCCTGATCCCGGGCATCGGCTGCAAAATCGAACATGTTCCACACATGGGTCGCCCACAGCCACGGGTGGCGGTCAAAGCACTTCAGCATATACTCGTGGTACTTGGCCTGATATTCCTCGGTGTGGTCGCCCCGGCGGGAGTGGGCACTGTGGAGGTTGGGCATGCCCTCGGCACCGTACTCGGAAAAGCCCAGCGGACGGTTGGGGTATACCAGATGGAAAAAGTCCATCCACAGGTCGTTCAGGAACAGCCCCGGCACATACCAGCCCAGATACAGGTTCCAGCTCACCAGATCGGTGATGTGTGCCACCGGGTTGAAGGGGCCGCACATGGCGTAGCAGGCCAGCGTGGTCAGGCGGGTGGAATCCATCTTGTGGCACAGTTCGTTGAGCACCCGGTGGTTGTCCAGCATATCCGCCTTATCCTTGGTGGAAATAGTGATCTCGTTGGACACGCCCCAGCAGACGATGGAGGGGTGGTTGTAGTTCTGGTGGATGAGCTCCTTCATCTGGCTGATGGTGTTTTCCCGGCCATTGGGCAGATGCTCGGAAATGTAGGGAATCTCTGCCCAGACCACCATACCGTACTGGTCGCACAGGTCGTAGAAATACTGGTCGTGCTGGTAGTGCGCCAGCCGGACGGTGTTTGCGCCCAGCTCCCGGATCAGCGCCATGTCCTCATCGTGCATCTCCCGGGTGATGGCGTTGCCCAGACCCTTGCGGTCCTGATGGCGGGACACACCGTGAAGGGGATAGGGCCTGCCGTTGAGGAAAAAGCCCTTCTTTGGGTCTACAGAGAAGCTGCGCAGGCCCACCTTGGTGGTCACTTCATCCACCGGCTTGCCGTCCTGCAGCAAGCGGACGACACAGGTGTACAGGTATGGGTCCTTCACGCCGTTCCACAGGTGGGGAGCATCCAGATGGAGAAAAGTATTTTCGCCTTCGCCCTTTGCAGCGGTGCGGCCCTCAGCATCCAGCAGCTCCACCGTCACGGTGCCCTCGCCTTCCACCAGCGTTTCTACCTGAATGTCGGCGCTGTTCTCTTTCAGGGTGGGGGTGATCTTCACGCCGGTATCGCCAAAGTGTCCCAGTGCGATGTGGTTTTTGTTCACCACCAGCAGGCTCACATCCCGGTAGATGCCGCCGTAGAAGGTGAAGTCCGCTTTCTGGGGGTAAACGCGGTCATTGACGCTGTTGTCCACCCGCACCGTGAGCTGGTTCTCTGCCTGCAGCAGCTCCGTGACCTCTGCCCGGAAGGTGGAGTAGCCGCCGTCATGGGTGCAGAGCTGCTGACCGTTCAGCAGCACGGCGGCGCTGGCGTTGACGCCCTCAAATTGCAGCCATACCTGCTGCTGTGCCGGGTCGTATACCGGTGCTGCAAAGCGGGTGCAGTAGGTGCAGCAGCCCCGCCAGTAATCGTTGCCGCCGTCCTGACCGTCCCTGGCGTTCCATGTATGGGGCAGCTCTACGGCGGTGGTAACGCCGTTCGGGCCGGTGAACTGCCAGTCCTTCATGAGCTTTGCAATACTACGCATCCGATTCCTCCTGTTTTTGCTGTGGTACAGTGATTTTTTTCGTTTTTTGCTCTTTGTCATTATTTTATCAGAGTGGCCGTATTTCGCAAGATGCGTGCGAAAATCGGTCGTTTTGCGTGCGCATTCGGTTTTGAACTGCCAAATGTGAACTGATATATTTGTAAGTTTTCCACAAGCAGATGTATCCAACAAGCCGCAAAAAGAAAACCGCCGCAGTCCTTCCGTTTCCGGAACTTCTGCGGCGGCTGCCGTTTTCTTAACTTATTTTTGCAGCGGAAAGATGATCTTTTCCGCAAAAAACTCGCCCTGCTCTTCCAGAGTCAAAGTGCCTTTGTACTTCTGCACGATGCGCCGGATCACCTTCAGCTCGTATTGTGCAGAGCGGCTTGCCTGCTGTTCCGGCGGGCGCAGCGGGCTGATGATGTTCACCACCACAAAACCCTGCCGCACACAGACCAGCAGATCGATGACCCTGCACTCTGGCCGGGAGACCTGCACGGAGCTTTCCACGGCATGATCCAGTGCATTGGCAAACAATGCGTACAGATCCCCCGCTTCAAAAAAGCCCAGACAGCTGCCGTTTGCCACAGCATTCAGCTGGATGCCCCGGGACTCGCACAGCAGGCTCTTCTCGGTCAGCACCACATCCAGCACCTCATTGCCGGTGTTGCGGTTCGCGTCATACAGGCGGGCCGCGCGCTCGGCCTCATCAATGCGCTCCGGCGGTACCGCTTCGGGCGACAGCTTGCGGAGATTGGCGATTTGCACTTTCAGCTCATGGCAGCGCTTGTTGATGATCTGCACGTTCTGCCGGGCCACCTGATACTGCTGACGCTGACGCTCGTACAGCAGATTCAGTTCACTCATCTCTTTTTCCATGGCAGACTTCTTGAACAGCTCGCTCTGGAAATACAGCAGGGTGATAAAATAGAACTGCCCGATCAGAATGGTAACGGTAAGGCTCAGCGGAGTATGTTCGGCGCGGGCATTGTCCAGCACGGCGGCCTGCACCATGAACAGGATGCCAATGAAGAACGCGCTGAACAGCTGCCGGGGCCCGATGTTGTATTCTCCTTTATAAGGAAGCTGCCGTGCCAGCAGGATGTACACCGCCGCAAAGAATACCGCCCCGGACAGCAGCTGTACCAGAACCGCCCAAGGGGAAGCCATGTTCAGCGGGTGTCCATACCGGGTAAACTGCAGCTCCAGAAAGCACCAGCTCTCGTAGGCGCACTGCGCGATGAGCAGGCTCCATACTGCGCAGTACAGGGCACCTTTTTTATTGATATCCGTACACAGATAGATCATCCCGCCCAGCAGCGCAAAAAAGGAGATGTAAAGCACCAGCAGCAGGAGCTGCTGCTGCCACAGTGTTGTGGACTGTGCCAGAGGGTCCAGCAGCTGCGCCAGCAAAAGCAGCGGGAACAGCATCCCGCAGGCGCGCGCCCAGAAATGGGAGCGATGCCGCAAAGGCAGACAAAAGACCAGCGCCGCGCCCCAGCGCAGCAGCGCCCGGAGCAGGCTGTTCAGCAGCGATGTGGTCACAGCACACCTCCCATGTAGGACGCTACTGCGGTAAGAAAGGCCGTACGCTGCCTCCGGCTGATCTCCAGCCGGTCGTTTTTCACAAGGGCAAAGTCGTTTTCAATGCCCTTGACGTAGGCCAGATTGACCAGATAGCATTGGTTGCAGCGGACAAAATGATACTCGGCAAGCTGCTTTTCGGCACTTTGCAGGCTGGCGCGTGCCGCGAACTCGCCTTTGGAGGTGTGGTAGTACAGCATCCGGCTGTGGGTCTCCAGATAATAGATATCAGCGGTGTCCAGCAGCTGGATGCCGCCGCCCGCCAGCTGCAGCACCACCTGCCCGCCTCTGCGCCGCTGCACCCGTTGGATGGCGCGGGAAAGCTTGGTGCAGAACTGATAATAGTTCACCGGCTTCAGCACATAATCCAGTGCATCCACCTCGTAACCCCGGATGGCATACTGTGCCATGTTGGTCACAAAGACCAGCACCACATCCGCATCCACGGCCCGGATGGCTTCGGCCGCTCCAAAACCGTCCAGCCGTGGCATCTCCACGTCCATAAAAATAATGTCGAATCCCGGCGTATAGTGCTCTGCGATCTCGGCACCGTCTGTGATGAGACTGATCTCCACCTGCAGGCCCTGCTCCTGCGCATATTGCCGGACGAACCGGTTCAGGCTTTCCCGTGTTTCTTCCTGATCCTCTACGATCGCAATTTTGAACATCCTGCACCCACCTTCTCACTGCGTCTGATCGCCGTATGGCTCTTTTTATTGAAACACACTTTTCTATGAAATGCAATGGAAAACCTTGTGGGGAAAACAGATGCGGTTCTCGTCCTGCTCTGACGTGGGTTAGTGGATGGCGCAACAAAAAAGCCCCAGACCAAAAGGTCTGGCGGCATCTTTCTTGATAGACATTCCTATGCGTTGGGAACCGCGGGCTAAGCAACAGCCCACTGGGCTGATTGCTTACTCTGCTTCGCAGAGCCGCCCTGTTCGAGTCCTGTACCGTCCGGCTCCGACGTGGGTTAGTGGATGACGCAACAAAAAAGCCCCTGACCAAAAGGTCTGGCGGCATCTTTCTTGATAGACATTCCTACGCATTGGGAACCGCGCACTAACAAACACCCCACTGGGGTGTTTGTTACCCCGCCTGCGGCGTGGCCGTGCTGTTCGAGTCCTGTACCGTCCACCACGAAAAAAGTCCCCAGACCAAAAGGTCTGGGGACTCGTGGTGGACGGTACAGGACTCGAACCTGTGACCTCCTGCACGTCAAGCAGATGCTCTACCAGCTGAGCTAACCGTCCATAAGTCATATCGACTTGAATAGTTTACCACAGCCTGTGCAAAAAAGCAATACTTTTCTGTGATTTTTTATTTTTCCACCTTCAGCGACCTGCGGACGATATCGTACAGCACCGGCTTCATGGCTTCAATATCATCGGGCTTGCCCTCCAGCACGCTGGAATAGCACACCGACATGCACATGCTGCCCAGTGCCGTGATGCGCTGGTAGATCTCCCGCTCGGTGCGGCCGGCCATTTCCGGGCTGGTCAGCACCACATTCAGCAGCTTGCGCATCAGCGGCTCGGCTTCGCGGCTGGCTTCGATCTGGTCCAGCCCCGGCCATATGAAGTTGTGCTCCAGAAACTTGAGCACCAGCGTATCCTTCCGTAGTGCTTCGATGATGTGGTCGATCACCGCCACCATCTTGTCCGGGAAGTTTTCGAGCTCTGTCTGCTTTTCCACCGCTTCGCACGCGTTGCTCAGCAGCTGGTAGCTCACCCGGCCCAGCAGCGCCTGCATCACCGCACCTTTATCCTGAAAATACAGATAAAAGGTGCCCTTGGCCACCTTGGCCCGGCTGGTGATATCCTCTACGCTGGTTTTTGCGGCACCTCGCTCCAGAAACAGATCATAGGCTGCCTCCAGCAGTGCCCGGCGCTTCTCCTGCTTTTTGCCCTCCACGGTACCCATATTCCCTGACGATTCCTCTTTTCCGCTCGGTTTCATTCGCTCATTTGTGTTGTCTCAATCATTTTAGCAGTCCTTTCCCGATAGTGCAAGTCAAAAAAGCTATACAATTTCAGGCAGTTGATAAGAAAACTGACTTCTGGTCATTTTTGTACTTGACACCCGGTTTGTCATGGTTATAATAGTGTTTGCTTGGAAATGACCGCCAGTCATTTTACTAAGATTTTTAACCATTTTCTATGGAGGGTTCTCATGAAAAAGATCGCACAGGGCATTGTGCGGCTGCGCAAGCTGATCCTGACAGTAGCATTCCTGCTGTTGATCCCTTCCGCAATCGGCGCAATTGCTACCCGAATCAACTATGACATCCTCACCTACCTGCCGCAGGATCTGGACTCCATGATCGGCGAGGTAGCCCTTGAGGACGATTTCCATCTGGCCTCCACCGGTATGATCACGGTAGAAGGCTTACCCACAAACGAATTGATCGCCATGAAGAAGGACATCGAGGCTGTTCCCGGCGTGACCCAGACCTTCTGGCTCAGCGATGTGATCGACCCCAGCATCCCCACCGAGATGCTGCCCGCCGATGTACAGCAGTTCATGTTCGGCAAAAACGATTCCACCATGCTGATCGTCCGCTTTGACGCCCCCAGCGCCAGCGACGAGACCATGGAAGCCGTCGCTCAGATCGAAAAGCTGCTGCGCAAGGACTGCTTCTTCGGCGGTATGAGCGTTATCCTGCAGGACACCAAGGCACTGGTCAATCAGGAAATGCCCATGTACATCCTGATCGCCGTGGGTGCCAGCCTTTTGGTGCTGTTCCTTTCGCTGGAAAGCACCATCACCCCGCTGCTGTTCATGCTGGGTCTTTTGTTCCCCATTGCGTACAACTTCGGCACCAACATCTTTCTGGGCCAGATCAGCTACATCACCGAAGCACTGGCCACCGTGCTGCAGCTGGGTGTCACGATGGACTTCTCCATCTTCCTGCTGCACCGCTATCAGGAAGAGAAGGAGCTGCGCTCTTCCAACGAGGAGGCCATGACCAGCGCCATCTGCAAGACCATGACCTCCATCTCCGCTTCCAGCCTGACCACCATTGCAGGCTTCCTGGCACTGTGTGCCATGCGTCTGACGCTGGGCCGCGATATCGGCCTTGTCATGGCAAAGGGCGTTGCCCTCGGTGTCATCTGCACCGTGGTCATCCTGCCCTCCCTGATCCTTACCTTTGATAAATGGGTGGAAAAGTACAAGCACCGCACCGTGATCCCCAAGCTGAAAAAGCTCAGCTACTTTGTTTCCAACCACTCGGTGCCCATCGTGGTTATCTTTATCCTCATCCTCATCCCCTTTGCCATCGCGCAGAACAAGACCGAGGTGTACTACACCCTGTTCGACTCCCTGCCGCAGGACCTGACCGGCATCGTGGGCACCAACAAGCTGGGCGAGGACTTCGGCATGACCACCAGCCACTTCATTCTGGTGCATGACGACCTGACTGCCACCGAGGTGAGCGACCTGTGCGATGAACTCAAGGACGTGGATGGCATTACGCAGGTGGTAAGTCTGGATTCCATCACCGGCCCGGGCTTCCAGACCGAGCTGCTTCCCGACAGCATCATGGAGATCCTGCAGTCCGGCGGCTACAAGCTGATCCTTGCCAACAGCTCTTATAAGACTGGCACGGACGCCATCAACAACCAGCTGGACGAGATGATTTCCCTCATCAAGACCGTTGACCCCGAGGGCGTCATCACCGGCGAGGGTGCCATGACGAAAGACCTGATCGAAGTGGCAGATGTGGACTTCAAGAACGTCAACGTCTGGTCCATCATGGCCGTTCTGGTCATCATCGCCGTTTCCTTCAAGAGCATTTCCATCCCGGCGCTGCTGGTGGCCAGCATTGAAGCCGCCATCGCCATCAACATGGGCATCCCGTACTTCACCGGTACGCAGCTGCCCTTCATTGCAAGCATCGTCATTGGCACCATCCAGCTGGGTGCTACCGTGGACTACTCCATCCTGATGACCACCCGTTACCACGAGGAGCGCGCCTTTGGCCGCACACCGAAGGAAGCCGCCCAGCAGTCGCTGGAGCACTGCAGCCAGTCCATCCTGACCAGCGGCCTGACCTTCTTTGCCGCCACCGTCGGTGTGGCTGCCATCAGTAAGATGGAGCTGCTGAAGAGCATCTGCCTGCTGATCTCCCGCGGCGCACTGATCAGCATGGTGGTCATTCTGGTGATGCTGCCCGCAGCCCTGATGCTGTGCGACTGGATCATCCGCCACACCACCCTCAAGTGGATGGTACCCGAATCCGCCAACGCCAAGAAGTCTGAAAAGGAGTAATTACATTATGAAAAAATCGCTTCGTTTCGCCAGTGCGGCGCTGGCTCTCACCCTCGCCGCAGGCTGTGCAATGCCCGCATTTGCAGCTGGTAAGAGCAGCTTTTCCAAATCCGAGACCGTCTATGCTGTGATGAACGGCGACGGCTCCATCAAGAGCACCACCGTCAGCGAGCACCTGTACAGCGCCTCCGGCCTTGCAAACGTCACCGACAAGACCACCCTGACCGACATCCAGAACACTGAGAGCGATGCCGAGTTCACCCAGAACGGGGAAGAGCTGGTGTGGAACACCAACGACACCGATGTTTACTACAAGGGCAATACCGACAAGGCCCTGCCCATCGATGTGAAGGTGACCTACGCTCTGGACGGTCAGGAAGCCGCCCTTGAGGACATCATTGGCAAGAGCGGCCACCTGACTGTGACCGTCAACCTGAAGAACAACGAGACCGGCACCGTGAACGTGAACGGCAAGGACCGCACCATCGTCACTCCGCTGATCACCGCTGTGGGCGTCATTCTGGGCGGGGATGCTGCCAACGTGACCGCAGAACACGGTATGATCGAAAGCGCCGCCAAAAGCAGCGTTGCCGCCTTTGTTACCCTGCCGGGCGTGAAGAATTCCCTGTCCGGCCTGCTGCCCGATGAGGTGGACAGCATCGAAGACTATCTGCAGGACACCGTGACTGTGGAAGCCGATGTGGAAGACTTTACCTGCCCGCAGGTCATGGTGGCCTGCGCTACCAGCACCGCTGCTCTTGGCACGGACAATGTGTTTGACCTGAGCAGCATCAACGACCTGACCGATGGCATCAACCAGCTGAACGATGCCATGAGCCAGCTCATGGACGGCGCTTCCCAGCTGGTGGACGGCACCTCTCAGCTGGCAGGCGGTGTTCTGGCCCTGCTGGACGGTGCCAACACCCTGAACAACGGCGCTGCCGCTCTGGACGACGGCCTTGGCCAGCTGACCAACGGTCTGGACACCCTGAGCGCCAACAATGCAGCACTGAACGCCGGTGCGCAGCAGGTGGCTGACGGTGTGCTGGCTTCTGCCAACAAGACCCTGAAGGAAGGCGGCCTGATCGACGAGGACATGACATGGTCGAACTACGAGGCTGTGATCGACAACATCCTCACCATGAACGATAAGACCCTTGCTGCCGGCCGCAAAAAGATGGTGCGCACCATCTGGGAGCAGGCTCCCAGCTTCAAGGACAGCCAGCTGGATCTGGCCCTGTATCTGTCCGCGACCAAGACGAACCACGATCTGGAAGCAGCCCTGAAGCTGATGCAGAACTTTGACGCTTCCATGCTGACCGGCGCTCTGGAGATGGTGACCAATGCCGATGCAAAGAACACCATCCACGAAGAGCTGAAGTACCAGATCGAGAACAGCCAGGATATGGCCGATGTCCGCGCCCTGAAGACCAGCCTTTCTCAGATCCAGTTCTTTGTTTCCAGCGTGAACCAGTACACCGCAGGCGTGCAGACCGCTGCGGACGGTGCCCACTCCGCAAAGGATGGCAGCGCACAGCTGGCTGCAGGCACCAAGACCCTGTATGACGGCGTGAACACCCTGAACACCGGTGCAGGTCAGTTGAATGACGGCGCAGGCCAGCTGAACGATGGTCTGAACCAGTTCAACGAGGAAGGCATCTCCAAGCTGACCGGCGCGCTGGATCAGGATCAGCTCCATGGCCTGAAGACCGTGCTGGACGAGATGACCGACCGCCTGAACGACTACACCAGCTTTGCCGGTGCACCGGACGATGCCGAGAGCAGCGTGAAGTTCGTCTACAAGACCGCTGAAACCGTGGCCGCTGCCGACACCACTGCAGCCGAGACTGAGACGGTGAAGGAAGGCAATATCTTCACCCGCCTGTGGCAGCGCATCGTGAACCTGTTCAAGTTCTGATAAGACATCTTCGAGAATTCATGTTGAACCTCTTTCCATAGAGAAGGGGCTGTTGCAAAGCAGCCCCAACGAAAAATGAGATAGGCTTCCCCGAAAGGGGCTGCCTATCTCATTTTTTTTTTGAGATCTGCCTTTGAGTTTTCAGCGTTCTGCCCGTTTTGTACGGTGAATGCGGCTGTTTTCAACATTTTAAAGAGACGCTGTTTTGCAACAGCCCTGCGGGCGATGGAATGGCCCGACTCGTGTCCGGCAAGAAAGCTGCCCGCCCACGATATGCAGTTTACTTGCGTGCGATCATTTCGGTGTAAGCCAGCACCAGCGGGCCCACGCCCTTGGCATCGTTGCAGACCACCGGCTCGCTGAAGTAGTAGGCCAGAGAGCCGTCGCGGTGATCCTTGCCGCCAAGACCCGCCACCAAGCAGATGCCGTCCAGCTGCAGACTGCCATCCGGGTTCTTGGAGAGGTACTTGTCGCAGGTGCCGTAGAAGGCCTTTTCGGCCCATGCGGCCATGCGTTTCGGCAGGTAGCCCAGACGCACGCCTTTGAGCACCGCGTAGGCAAACAGAGCGGTGCCGCTGGTCTCGAGGTAGTTGCCCTCCACGCCGGGGTGATCCATCACCTGCCAGAACATGCCGGTCTCCTCGTCCTGGAATTTATGCACATCCTCAATGGTCTGCTTGAGCATTGCCATGATGCCGCGGTACTCGTTGTACAGCTGCTCGTCCATCCGCTCCAGCACGTCCACCATGGCTACCATGAACCAGCCCATGGCACGCAGCCAGAAGTTGGGGCTGCAGCCGGTGACGGGGTCGGCCCAGTACATCTGGCGGCTCTCATCATAGCCGTGGTAGTACAGGCCGGTCTTTTCGTCCCGCATGTGCTTTTTGATATTCATGAACTGTTTGTAGCTGTCGATGCAGCCCTGCATCTTGTTAAAGCGGGTCTCGTACTCCATGTAGAAGGGCTGGGCCATGTAGGTGCCGTCCAGCCACACCTGCCACGGGTAGATGTCCTTGTGCCAGAAATTACCCTCTTTGGTGCGGGGCTGGGTGGCCAGCTGGCTGCGGATGGTCTCGATGGCCTTGCGGTACTTTTCATCCCCAAAGATATCGTACAGGGTGAACAGGTTCTTGCCCTGATTTACGTTATCCAGATTGTACTCCTTGGGGTCGTAGGTCTTGATGGAGCCATCCTCCTGCACAAAGGAATCAATGAAGCTCTTGGAGAAGTTCAGATACTTCTCGTCGCCGGTGGTCTTGTACAGGCTCAGGCAGGCCGTGATCATGCAGCCGTCGATGTAGTTCCACTTGTTGGGCTTGCCGCTGCGCACCTTCTCGATGTTCCACATGGGTGCCTCGGCGCTGGAATTGGCGATCAGGTAGTTCACGTAATCGCCCAGCATGGCAAGAATTTCTTCATGGGTCATGGTATCAGTCCTCCTCAAAATGGCCGACATTTGCAAAGTGCAGGCGTTCGCCCTCGTAGCCCTCGATCTTCACGTTGTGCAGGTCGATCTCCTTGACGTTCTCGGCGTAGATGGCCAGCTTCTTCACCAGAGGGCGGTTATCTGCCATAGCGGCCTGACCGGCCTCGGCATTGGGGTCAAAGGTGATCGTGACGTTCTTCATGGAAACGCGCTCAATGGGCTGCTCCGGCAGGCCGTCGAAGTAGCATCCCGCGAACTGAGCGTCGGTGGCGACGATGTCCTCCATGGTCAGGCTGCCCAGCTTCGGGGTGTACTCGTCCACGGGCATGGCATCGCGGCACTGCACATAGGGGCCGTGGCCGTCCGGGTCACAGAAGTAGAACATGTTGATGACGAAGGGTGCCTTGACACCGCGCATCTCCACGTTGCGGAACACCAGCCCGTCGATGACGGCGGTGTTGCCGCGGCCACGGCGGGTCTTGACGCGCAGGCCGCGGTCGGTGTGGTCCATCAGGCACTGGGTGACCACCATATCCTTCACACCGCCGCTCATCTCGCTGCCAATGACGATGCCGCCATGGCCTTTGTCCAACAGGCAGTTGCGGATAACGGTGTGCTCACAGCTCTTTTTCAGCTTCATGCCAAGGAATACCTTACTGGCCTTCATGGCAATGCAGTCGTCGCCCACATGGATGTTCACGCCGATGATGCGGATATACTCGCAGCTTTCGGGGTCGATGCCGTCGGTGTTGGGGGCATTGTAAGGATTGTTGATGTTAAAGTTCAGCAGGTCAAGGTGCTTGACAAAGATGGGGTGGATCGTCCACGAATAGCTGTTCTGCACCGTGATGCCGTGCAGGCAGATGTTCTCGCTGTCCACAGCAGCCACAGCGCGGGGCCGCCATGCGATGCGCTTGATCTTGGGCGTTACCCACCAGTCGCCGTTCTCGGCATCGCAGTCCAGCGTGCCCTCGCCGGTCACAACGACATCGTGCACCTGCGTGATGTTCAACAGACCCGCAAAGCTGCTCAGGGGATTGCCCTCCCAGCCGGTCAGGTAGTATTCATCCACCTCGTTCTCGCTGGGGATCACGCCGGGCAGGATGGGGTAGTGGGTGCGGTCATTGTCGCCCAGCAGCACAGCGCCCTTTTCAAGATAGAGGGTGGTGTTGCTTTTCAGGAACAGGCTGCAGGTGCGGTAGCGGCCTGAGGGCACGTACACTGTGCCGCCCTTGGGGCAGGTAGAAAGAGCCGCCTGCAGCTTGAGGGTGTTGTCCGTGGTGCCGTCGGCCACCAGACCGTAGCGGGAAGCATCCACAAAGAAGGTCTCGGCCTCGGTGGTAAAGGTGCAGGTCAGGCTTTCGCCCTCGGCCTGCACACCCACCGTGTACTCCGTACCGGGCAGCAGGGAGAACAGGGAAAACACGTTGGTCTGGCAGGCTTCGTAGACGGTCTTTCCGTTCAGGGTAACGGTGAACGGGTGGGCCGGACGATAGCACAGGCCGTTTTCCAGCTCGAAAACAGCGCTGCGCGTCATGGAACGGATAAGCGACAGATTCATGAGAGAACCTCCTGATGGTTTTGTCTTGCCCGAATGCCTTGGGCATGGTATGATGAAAAAGAACCCTCTCAGTCAAACCCTTTGGGTTTGCCAGCTCCCCCGAAGGAGGGAGCTTTTATGGAGCGGAACGGTCAAATGCATAAAACCTCGCCCTTTGGGAGAGGTGGCATCGCGCAGCGATGACGGAGAGGGTTTTCCCTCGGAAGATGATGAGAAGTGTATTATGAGATCAGAACGTGAAAAGATCACCGGCAAGGTGGCCGCTGCCACCCTGCGGCTGAATGCGAACCGCTACGAGCTGCCGCCGGATGAGGACACCTGCTATCTGCTGCTGGTGTCGGAGGGCAGCGTCACGCTGGAATACGAGGGCGGGAATGTGCTGGTAAACCCCGGCAGCGCCGTGCTGCTTGGCCCCGGCGGCTGCCGCTTTGCACAGACCGGCAGCGCCGTGCCGCAGATCGTGGGGTGCCACTTTCCGCTGGGGATGCTGCATGATTTGAAAAACACAGCCGGGCGGGATTTCGGCCGCCTGTTTGCGCCCGGGGAGCACACAGTGCTGTATGCACCGGTGCAGTGGCAGAGCCGCATCCGTACCCTGCTGGAAATGATGGCCAGCGCCAGCACCGAGCAGGATTACCCCGGCCCGCTGTACCTGCTGCTGATCCTGCACTATGTGGAGCAGGAGTGCATTGCCGAGAGCAGCGCCGTGGCGCGTCCCCACAACGAAACGGTGGAGCAGATCTGCGCCTACCTTGCGGCCAATTACCGGCAGAAGTTTTCCCTCACCGAGGTTGCGGCGCAGTTTTATCTTTCGCCCTACTACCTGAGCCGTTTGTTCCGGCGGGTAACGGGCCAGTCCATCGTGGATTACATCAACAACCGCCGCATCGAAGCGGCCCAGAAGCTGCTGGAAACGACTGAGCTTTCCATCAGTGCGGTGGCCGAGCAGACCGGCTTTGCCAGCGCCGCCCATTTCCGCCGGGTGTTCCGCGAGGTGATGGGTACTGGCCCACTGCAGTACCGCAAAGGACATAAGAAATAAGAAACACCCCCTGCACCATCTACGGGAACGGCACAGGGGGTGTTTGTTTGTATCAGATGATCTTATGCTGTGCGGGGAAAGGGCTTAGCCCTTGACGGCACCGGCAGAGATACCTTCAACGAACTGGTCCTGTGCACAGAAGAAGACGATCAGCTGCGGCAGGATGGAGATGAGGGACAGAGCAAGGATCTTGTTCCATGCGAAACCGGTATCACCGTCCATGGACAGCTTGACGAACAGGGACATCGGGTACTTACCGGGAGTGCTGACGTAAAGCAGCGGACCCATGAAGTCGTTGCAGCTCCACATGAACTGGAACAGTGCGCAGGACACCAGAGCGGGGCCCAGCATGGGCACGATGACCTTGTACAGGGTCTGGAAGGAGGAGCAGCCGTCGATGGCAGCGGCTTCGTCCAGATCACGGGGGACATTGCGCATGAACTGCACCAGCTGGTAGACGAAGTAGGTCTCGGTCGCAAATGCGCAGTGCACCCAGATAGCCAGATAGAAGGGGCTGTCCAGCCAGCCGAACTTGTTGTACAGCAGGTACTGCGGCACATTCAGAACGACCTGCGGCAGGAACAGGGTGGCCAGCATGATGTTGAACATCAGCTTACGGCCGGGGAAATCGAAGCGGCCAAAGCCGTAGGCAGCCACACAGGCGGAGACCACCGTGCAGATCACCTTGGGGATGACGTAGCTGTAGGTGTTCAGCATGGCCTGCAGGATGTTGATGGAACCGCCAAAGTTGTTCAGAGCGCCGCGGTAGCCATCCAGAGTGGGGTGCTTGATCCACAGGCTGATGCCTGCAAAGATCTCGCTGTTGTCCTTAAAGGTAGCGCTGATCATCCACAGCAGAGGATAGATCATGATGACGCCGACCAGGATCAGGACGAAATACTTGAAGAAGGTCGCGATTTTATTCGATGCTTTCATTCCCATACTGGTCACCTTACCTTTCGTCAGAGTAGTAGACCCACTTCTTCTGGCTGGTGAATGCAATGATCGTCAGGATGCAGACGATGATGAACATGATCCATGCCAGAGCGGATGCCATACCCATGTCATAAGACTTGAATGCGTAGTTGTAGACCAGCAGAGAGATCAGAGTGGTGGAACCACGGGGGCCGCCGTTGGTGATGATGTAGGGGCCATTGAACTCCTGGAAAGCCTGGCAGATCTGAGTGACCAGGTTGTAGAAGATGATGGGGGTGATCATCGGAACGGTAATGGAGAAGAACTGACGCCACTTGCCGGCACCATCAATGGTAGCGGCTTCGTACAGGTCTGCAGGCACGCCCTTCAGAGCGGCCAGGAACAGCACCATGGCGGAACCAAACTGCCAGATACGCAGGAAGCAGATGATCCACAGCGCGTAGCTGGGGTCAGACAGCCACTCGGGGCCCTGCACCAGACCAAAGGTGACAGCGCGCAGCACGGTGTTGAGCAGGCCGTCCACACTGAATACAGCCTTCCACAGAACGGCGATCGCAACAGAGCCGCCCAGAATGGAGGGAATGTAGTACACAGTACGGAACAGGTTGACGCATGCAATCTTGAAGTTCAGGATGTATGCGATGAACAGCGCAAAGACCAGCTTCAGAGGCACGGTAATGAAAGCGTACTTGAAGGTGATGATCAGCGCCTTGGTGATCTTGGTGGTGGTAAAGGCCGTGATGTAGTTGGCCAGACCAACGAACTTGGTGCCGCTCTCGAAGAAGTTCATATCGGTGAAGCTGTAGTACAGCGACTGACCGAAGGGAACTGCCTTAAAGACGACGAAGCCGATGATCCAGGGGATCAGATAAAACAGACCCTGATATTTGTCCAGCCACTTCTGGAACGGGGTGCGCCCGACGGCGGGTGCATTGCTTTCTTTCATCTGGGAAATCCTCCTTTTTAAGGAATTTCGGAGCATGAGACGGACGAAGGGGTAACAGACTGGATACAGCTTTGTCAAGATTTTGTAATATATCTCTGACAAAAAAGGGGCATCTGCCGGTCGGGCGGCAGGTGCCCCTCAGGTTCAGTCAAAGGGTGCCCTTTTCTGTGCGTGACCGCACACGGCGGCACTCAAAAATGTAACTTAGCCGATGGTGTAGCCAACAGACTCCATGCCATCCAGCAGGGTGTCAACAACGTCTGCACCGGAAACGCCGTCGTAGTCAACGGTGTCGAACACTTCCTGATAGATGCCGGTGCCGGAAGCCTTCAGGTCGTTGTTCTCGAACAGGGGATCCAGCTTGTTGGTGGTGAAAGCCATGACCTTGGCATTTGCCTCAGCCACCAGATCCTTGACAGCGCCGGCAGCCTGAGCAGCAGCCAGACCAGCCTTGGAAGCGGGGATGCCGCACTCGGAACCCATGATGGAAGCGCCCTTCTCCTCGTTCAGCAGGAAGTTGATCAGGGTAGCAGCCTCGGCAACGCACTTGCTGGTCTTGGTGATGGCCAGACCCATGGAGACCTTGGAGAAGCCGCCGTTGTTGTCGCCGAACTTGATCTCTTCGCCAACGGTGAAGCCGTCCTTGTTGGCATCATCCAGAGCGGAGGAGTACTTGGAAGCAGCGGAATCCCACTCGAAGATGCCTGCGATCTTACCGGTGATCCACTCGTTGGACTGGTGGGTAGCGGTATCAGAGTTTGCAGAGTAGTAGGTCTTCAGGTTCATCATGACGTGGCCATCCACCAGGCTCTTGATGAAGTCGATGCCCTCAGCGATCTCGTCCTCGGTGTAGTTCAGGGTAGAGGTGACGGGGTCAGCCCAGTCCTTGCCGTACTTGGACTCGAGGTAGAAGACCATCAGGATCATACGGTCGTATGCGCCCAGATGCATGGGGTAGTAATCGTCGCCCAGCTTCTCCTTGAATGCCTTGCCGGCAGCCATCAGATCATCCAGAGACTTGGGAACTTCGGTGATGCCAGCCTTGTTGAAGGTGGTCATGTTCCAGAAGAAGATACGGCCGGTCATGGAAACGGGCACGCACTGCTGGCTGTTTGCAACGTAGCAGGCGTCCATGGCAGCGTCATCCCACTGGGTCAGATCCAGGAACTTGGAAACAGTGTTCAGGTCCACGAACTTGCTGCCATCAGCAGAGTAGTTGTACAGCCAGTTCCAGTTCACCTGGCACACATCCTGTGCGTTGCCAGCGATGAAGGCAGCTGCCATCTTCTCTTCCCAGCCGGACCATGCGGCGAAGGTGGGCTCGATGGTGATGTTGGTGTGCTCAGCCTGGAACTCCTTGATGGCGTTCTGGTAAGCCTCGTGACGGCTGTCGCCGCCCCACCAGCTGATGGTCATGGAAACAGGGCCGTCAGACAGTGCCAGGCTCTCGTCTGCAGAAGCAGCGGGAGCGGAAGAAGCGGTGGAAGCAGCAGAGCTGGATGCAGCAGAGTTGCCGCCGCAGGCAGCCAGAAGGCCGGCAGCGCCCACAGCGCCGGTGACCTTCATAAAATCACGACGAGAAATTGCCTTGCTCATTTTTGTTCTCCTCCTAAATACAGAAAACATCATCTCGAACGGGGGTTCTGCACATACCCCGTTGTATACAATTATGATAACAAAACAACAACCAAAAAGAAAGACGCAAATTGCAGATATCTAAACAAAAAACGTACAAATATTGCTCTTGTTTTCGCGCGAGAATTGACGCCTTTGCTGAAATGAATAAACTTGGCTCGAAAAACTGTGCAACATGTATACTTCGCCATTTTGCATAGAAAACTGGGATGCATCATAGGGGGAACGTCGAATTTTGCAATAATTTTGTAAACATTCCGTTTCAGAACGTGGAAGCGTTGCATACATTGTGGACGAACACCAGCTTAAAAAGCCCGGATGGGAGTCTTTGAACTGATATATCAATAGCGCAAAAAATGTTCACTCTGATATATCAATTGTTTGCGGCGGGCATCCGGCACCGGTCTTCGGGCATGGAAATCGGTGCTTTTTCGCCCTTTTGGGAGGTGAAGAAGCACCGACAGCAACATATTTTGCGCTGCTGCGTGGACTGCGCCTGTGGGCCGGGAATAAAAAAGAAAGGCTGCCGTGTCGTTGGACACAGCAGCCTTGTATACAAGCTTATTCGACCCGCGAAGCAGCTTTTTCGGCGTAGAACGCGCGCTTTGCCTTGAAATAGCACTGGGGGCACATGCTCACGTACTGCACATCGTTTTCCAGATCGATGGCCACCTGCTCGCCCTCAAAGACGAATCTGCCGTTCACTCTGCGGCAGTTGCAGATGGCCTTGCGGCCGCAGGTGCAGATAGTCTTCATCTCCTCGATGGTGTGGGCCAGCTCCAGCAGGCGGGTAGAGCCGGGAAAGCCCTTAAGCGAAAAATCTGCCCGCAGGCCGTAGCAGATCACCGGAATGTTCAGGTCCACCGTTACCATGAACAGCTGTTCTGCCTGCTGCGCAGTGAAAAACTGGCTCTCGTCGCACAGCACGCAGGCCAGCGGCGCACCGTCAGCGTTGGCCGTGCGCACGGCCTCGAACACGTCCGTCTCCGGCGGGATCAGCAGATCAGCCTTGCGGCGCACGCCCAGACGGCTCACCAGCTCACCGCCGCCCTTGGTGTCCACCTGTGGCTTGAGGATCAGCACCCGCATCCCCTGTTCTTCGTAGTTGTGGGCTACCTGCATCAGGGCGGTGCTCTTGCCGCTGTTCATCGCGCCGTAACGGAAATACAGTTTTGCCATTTGAAAAACTCTCCTTACAGAAAGAACCCTCTCAGCCAAAGCCTGACGGCTTTGCCAGCTCCCCCGATGGGGGAGCTTTTCTGCATCTTCCGGGCAGGCTGTCCTTCGCCGGAGAAGCAGAAACTTTCCCGTCCCCACTCATAAAGCTCCCCTTTCGGGGGAGCTGTCGAGCGTATGCGAGACTGAGAGGGTTCAGCGGCATCTCAGGCTTTGACTGAGAGGGTTCTCTTATTACTTACAATAGGTACGTTCAGTTCTGATTGCGCAGGCGGTAGCCAAGGCTCATCAGGCTGTCGCCCAGATGGACGTTCTCCACCACCACATCGGGATACGGCACAGAGAGGTCATAGTGGGAGAAGTTCCAGAAGCCCTCGATGCCCAGATCCACCAGACGGCCGCTGACCTGTTCCGCACCGTCGCGGGGCACACAGAGCACTGCGACCTTGGGGTGATGCTCGGCACAGAAAGACTCCAGCTCGTCGATATGGCGGATCTGGATGCCGCTGATCTCCTTGCCCACCTCGCTCTGTGCCACATCAAAGGCGGCGATCAGGCGGTAGCCGTTGGTGTCGGTGGTGATAAAGCGGCTCACTGCCTTGCCCAGACGGCCGCAGCCGATCAGGATGGTGGGCAGGCGGTCACCGTTGCCGAACAGCAGGCCTTCCAGAATGGAGAGCAGGTTTTCCACCGAGTAGCCGATGCCCTGCCGGCCATTCACATCGCCGATGCAGTTGAAGTCCTGCCGTACCTGCGAAGCGGTGGTGCCCATCTGAGCAGCCAGCTCGCGGGAGGAAATGCTGTTGATGCCGTCCGCCTGCAGAGAGCACAGATAGCGGTAATATTTGGGAAGACGCTTGATAACGGGAAGCGAAGCCCTTGCAGGAGTGTTCATAGAATACTTTCTCCTTTCGCTCTATTGCAGTACTTGCCGCAGCTGCCTGCTTTACAGATGCGGCACAGAGAAACCCCGATCCGTTTACGGGTTCATATTGCAGATATTACAGTCAATTATTTAAAGTATACTGCACCGATGGAGAATGTCAAATCATTCTCAAAAAAATTTTATGAAATGTTACCGCTTTTTTGCTGCAGCGGGTCTGCATAGCCCGGCACAGGCTGGGGAATGCTGACAAAAAACGCAGGAGGAAAGCATATGAACGATGAAACGCAGCAGACCGATGCGCGTCGGCTGGAAAAAGAAGAGATCGAGGATCTGGGCACGGTCACGCTGGCCCGCGGGGAGCATGTGATCCACTGCCTAACCGTCATCGGCCAGATCGAAGGCCATTCGGAAGCGCCGCAAGGCCAGAAGACCACGAAGTATGAGCATGTCATCCCGCAGCTGGTGGCCGCGCAGGAGGATCCTCGCATCGAAGGCCTGCTGGTGCTGCTGAACACGGTAGGCGGTGATGTGGAAGCGGGCCTTGCGCTGGCGGAGCTGATCGCCAGCGTGTCCAAACCCAGTGCAACGCTTGTGCTGGGCGGCGGGCACTCCATCGGTATCCCGCTGGCCGTCAGCGCCCGGCGCAGCTTCATCGTGCCCACAGCCACCATGACCGTGCACCCGGTGCGGCATTCCGGCGTCATTCTGGGGGTGCCGCAGACCATGCGCAGCTTTGAGCAGATGCAGCAGCGCATCACCGGCTTCGTAGCGGCCCACAGCGGCATGACCGAAAAACGCTACACCGACCTGATGCTCCACACCGGCGAGCTGGTGATGGACATGGGCACCGTGCTGGATGGACGCCGGGCCGTGAAGGAAAAGCTCATTGATGAGCTGGGCGGACTTTCGGATGCGCTGGCGTGGCTGTATAAAGAGATTGAACGCAAATGAAGGCCGATTTTGTACAACAATAGGTTTGCCATTTTCTTCCCTGCGTGGTACAATAATAAAATCAAATAGTGTGTCTACTACAAACGCGGGGAACAAAGAAACATGGCAACAAAAAAACGTAAAACGACAACACGGCGCGCAGCATCGCGCAAAAAACGCGCAGAACAGCGGCTCCCGGCAGGGCTTGGCACCCTGTTTGCAGGCCTTTTGCTGGTGGTGCTGGCCTTTGTGGAGGGAGATTCGGCATGGAAGGCCCTGCACGATGTGCTGTTCGGACTTTTTGGCTGTGGCAGCTTTGTGCTGGGCGCGGCAGTGTGCTGCCTTGCTGTGCAGTATACCCGGGGCGAAGACCTTCTGCCCAAGATCTTCAAGCTGGTTCTTGGGCTGGTGTTTGCCTGCGGCACGGTGATCGTTTTTTCTGATATCCAGCCGCAGGGCATGTCGGCATTTCAGATGACGGCTGCCTGCTACGCAAACGGCGTGAATGCATGGATCGGCGGCGGTGCGCTGGGCGCACTGCTGGGCGGCAGCCTGCTGCTGCTGTGCGGACGGCCTGCGGCAACCCTTATCATGATCGTGCTGGCACTGTGTGTCAGCCTGTACATTTTTGATCTGACCCCGGCAGAGGTGTGGCAATGGCTGTGCGCTGCGTTTGGCGGCGTGCACGCAAAGGGTGCGGCCATGGCGCAGCAGAGCGCAGCCCGCCGCGCTGAACGTGCCGCTGCCCGCGCGGCAGAAGCCGAGGCTGAGGAAGACTACGACGAAGCAGAAGATGAATACCGGGATGAGGAAGATGCCGAAGAGGAGATGGAAACTCCGGCTTTCCGCATCGGTGTGCCGGACTGGCTGAACGGCATCCGCCACTGGGGCCACAAGGTGACCGAAGAGATGGAGGCGGAGGAGCCGGAGGCCGCCCCGCAGCCGGAGCCGCCCGCAGATACTTCCGGCCAGCCGCTTGCCCAGCCGGAGCCTGCCGCCCCGGCCATCACGCCGGTGCAGGTACGGGTATCCCGGCCCCGGGCTTCCTTTGACGTAGACCTTGGTCCCGACCACACTGAGGTGAAGGAGGGCGGCAGCGAGCCCATCGAGCCGCTCATCGTGGGCCCGGGCGGCACCTTTGGGCAGAACCCGCTGCGCCCGGCCCCCAGACCTGCCCCGCAGCCCATCGTGGCAGATGCAGTGGAAACGGATGCATCCGATTTCTTTGCAAAGGCTGCACAGCCGGTGCAGCCTGCGGCAGCGGAAAGCTTTGATACTCCGGTCATGACCCCGGCAATGCCGACGGCCCAGCCGGAAAGCCCGGCAGCGGCAGTCACGCCGGAGATGCCCGCCGTGCCCATCCAGCCCACAGTCCCGGCGGCACCCGCCCGGGTGAGCGCCGAAAACGCCGTTGCCATGCGCGGCACACCCGATGAGGACGGCTGGATCAGCATTACCAGCGAACCGGTGGAGGAAAAGGATATCAGCACGCTGGTGGCAGCGGCAATGGAAAAGCCTGCCGCTTCCGAGCAGGCCGCGGCAGCGGCCCCTGTGGACGAGACCGAACCGGTGGATACTTATCAGTACCAGTATCCGCCCATTGAGCTGTTTGAAAAATCGCAGGACGAGACCGACCCCGGCGCGCAGGAAGAGCTGAAAGCCAACGCCCAGAAGCTGGTGGACACGCTGGAAAGCTTTGGCGTGCGCACCCGTGTGCTGGATATCTCCCGGGGCCCCTCCGTCACCCGGTACGAAGTGCAGCCCATGGCGGGTGTCAAGATCAGCCGCATCACCTCGCTGGCAGACGATATCGCCCTGAACCTTGCGGTGGCGGACGTGCGTATGGAAGCGCCCATCCCCGGCAAGCCTGCCGTGGGCATTGAGGTGCCCAACCACAAAAAGACCCCGGTGTATATCCGCAGCGTGTTCGAGAGCCAGAGCTTTTTGCGTATGACCTCACCTCTGGGCATTGCGCTTGGTAAGGACATTGCCGGTGTGGCACAGGTGGCAGACCTGTGCAAGATGCCCCATTTGCTCATTGCAGGCAGCACCGGCAGCGGTAAATCCGTGTGCGTGAACAGCATCATCATGAGCCTGCTGTTCCGCTCCAGCCCGGAGGACGTGAAGCTGCTGCTGATCGACCCCAAGGTGGTGGAGCTGGCCGAGTACAACGGCATTCCCCACCTGCTGATGCCGGTGGTCACCGAGCCGAAAAAGGCCGCAGGTGCCCTTGGCAGCGCGGTGCAGGAGATGGAGCGCCGCTATCATCTGTTTGCAGAGAACAATGTGCGCGACATCAAGTCTTTCAACAAGCTGGCCGCAGAACGGCCTGATCTGGAAAAGATGCCCTACATCGCCATTATCATCGACGAGCTGGCCGATCTGATGATGGTGGTGGGCAAGGATGTGGAGGACTCCATCTGCCGCATCGCCCAGAAGGCCCGCGCCGCCGGTATGCACCTGATCGTAGCCACCCAGCGCCCCAGCGTGGACGTGATCACCGGCCTGATCAAGGCCAACATCCCCAGCCGCATCGCATTTGCAGTGTCCAGTCAGGTGGACAGCCGCACTATTCTGGACGGCTCCGGTGCCGAAAAGCTGCTGGGCATGGGTGATATGCTGTTCATGCCCGTGGGTGCGCCCAAGCCTACCCGTATTCAGGGCACTTTCGTGCGGGATGAGGAGATCAGCCGTGTGCTGGACTTCATCAAGCAGAGCGGCACCGTGCAGTATGACGAAGCCATGATCGAAGCCATGGAAAAGCACGCCATTCAGGACGGCAAGAAAGGCAGCGGCGGCGCGGACTCCGACGAGGATCCCGATACCGACCCGATGTTCAAGCAGGCCGTGGAGGTGGTCATCGATGCCGGTCAGGCCTCCACCAGCCTGCTGCAGCGCCGCTGCAAGCTGGGCTACGCCCGCGCGGCCCGTATCATGGACGAGATGGAACAAAAAGGCATCATCGGACCCTACGAGGGTGCCAAGCCCCGTGCAGTGCTCATCAGCCGCCAGCAGTGGCTGGAGATGCAGATGAACCAGCCGGAGGAATGACCCTCTCAGGCGCTGACGCGCCAGCTCTCCCGAAGGGTGAGCTTTATGAGTGGGTAAGATATCGTCTGCCTTCAAAGAAAAACTGGATGAAAAGAAGCAAAAAGCTCCCCCTTTGAGGAAAGACTTCCCCCGCTCTGGGGGAAGATGTCGCGCAGTGACAAAAGGGGGAATCTGGCAACGCCGCAAGGCGTTGCCTGAGAGGGTTTAACAATAAAAGGAGCATTATGGACAACTCTTCCCCAAAGATCTACACCGAATTTCTTCCCATCAGCCGGGCCGATATGGAGGCCCGCGGGTGGGAGCAGCTGGACTTTGTGGTGGTGGGCGGCGATGCCTATGTGGACCACCCCAGCTTTGGCACTGCCATCATCAGCCGTCTGCTGGAAGCCGAGGGCTATAAGATCGGCGTGCTGGCCCAGCCACGCTACACCGACTGCGAGGACTTCAAGCGGTTCGGCAAGCCGAAGTACGGCTTCTTCATCGGCGGCGGCAACGTGGACAGCATGGTCAGCCACTATTCCGTGGCAAAGATTCCCCGCGCCGAGGACGAATACTCCCCCGGCGGCAAGGGCGGCGCACGCCCGGACCGCAGCGCCACCGTGTACACCCGCCTTGCCAAGCAGGCCTATCCCGACCTGCCGGTGATTCTGGGCGGTCTGGAGGCGTCCCTGCGCCGCTTTGCCCACTATGACTACTGGCTGGACACCGTGCTGCCCAGCATCGCCGAGGATTCCGGCGCGGACATCATCAGCTTTGGCATGGGCGAGCACCAGACCGTGGAGATCGCCCGCCGCCTTGCCGCCGGGGAGCCGGTGGAGAGCATCACGGACGTGGACGGCACCTGTTACATGACCGACTTCGACCATCTGCCCGAGCGCTACGTGGAGTGCGCAGGCTTTAAAAAGGTAGCGTCGGATAAGACGGCGTATGCCAAGGCCTGCCGCATCCAGATGGACAATCAGGATGTGGTCAGCGGCCAGATCATCGTGCAGAAGCAGAGCGAGAAGTATCTGGTGCAGAACATCCCCGCAAAGCCGCTGGTGCGCGGGGAGCTGGATAAGGTCTACGCTCTGCCCTACACCCGCCGTTACCACCCCATCTACGAGAGCATGGGCGGAGTGCCCGCCATCCGTGAGGTGCAGTTCTCCATCATCCAGAACCGCGGCTGCTTCGGCGGCTGCAACTTCTGCGCCATCCAGCTGCATCAGGGGCGGCGTGTCACCAGCCGCAGCGCGGACAGCATCGTGGCAGAAGCGGAGCGCATGACCCACGAGCCGGATTTCAAGGGCTACATCCACGATGTGGGCGGCCCCACCGCAAACTTCCGCTTTCCCTCCTGCCGGGAGCAGATGCTGCGGGGCATGTGCACCGGCGGCAAGCACTGTCTTGCCCCCACCACCTGCTCCCACATGATCGTGGACCACAGCGACTACCTGAAGATCCTGCGCCGGGTGCGGGAGCTGCCGGGCGTGAAAAAGGTGTTCATCCGCAGCGGTATCCGGTTCGACTATCTGATGGCCGACCCGGACGACACCTTCTTCAAGGAACTGGTAGAGTACCATGTGTCCGGCCAGCTGAAGGTGGCTCCGGAGCACTGTGCCCCCAACACGCTGGCCTACATGGGCAAGCCGCCCATCGAGACCTTCAACAAGTTCAAGGATAAGTTCTATGAGCTGAGCAAAAAGGCCGGCAAAAAGCAGTATTTGGTGCCCTATCTGATGTCCAGTCACCCGGGCAGCACCCTCAAGGATGCAGTCTATCTGGCAGAATATCTTTATAAAAACCACATGCGCCCGGAACAGGTGCAGGATTTTTACCCCACCCCCGGCACTGTGAGCACCTGCATGTTCTACACCGGCCTTGACCCCTACACCCTGAAGCCGGTGTTTGTGGAAAAGACCCCCGAGGGCAAGGCGCTGCAGCGGGCGCTGCTGCAATACTACGAGCCTCGCAACGCCGAGAAGGTAGTCAAGGCGCTGAAGATGACCCACCGGGAGGACCTGATCCCCCTGCTGGTGCCCGCCGTAGGCCGCCGCGCCGTGCAGCGCTCTGCCCGCCGGGCCGAAGCCGCCGATGTGACGATCCACAATGACGGCACCTATACGGTGCGCCCGAACCAGAAGGGCCATAACGGCAAGCCTGCCCACGGCCAGAGCCGTGCCGCTGCACCGACAGGCCGTGCGCCCAGCCCCGGCGCACGCTTTGCGCCCCATTCGGCACCCGCGCGCAAGCCAAAAAACGATCAACAGAAAGAGAACACAACGTGGAAAACTGGAAAGAAGAAAAAGTAAACGCGCCTAAGAAAGGCCTGTGGCAGCGCCTTGCTGCGCTGGCCGCTGCCGCCGCACTGGTGCTGAGCCTTGCGGGCTGCAGCGGGCTGCCGTCCGTCCCGGGCGGAAGCGCCGATGTAGTGCCGAACCCGTCCGCTTCTGCTGCGGCGGCTGTGGATACGGTGGACGCACCCTTGGAGGTGCATTTCATCGATGTGGGTCAGGCGCTGAGTGTGCTGGTGGAATGCGACGGACAGTTCATGCTCTACGACGGCGGCAATGTGGACGACGGCAGTCTCATCGTCTCTTACCTGCAGAGTCAGGGGGTGGAACAGCTGGAATATGTGTTCTGCTCCCACGCGCATGAGGATCATGTAGGCGGCTTGGCTGCCGCACTGGCCTACTTCCCGGCGTACCATGTGTACAGCCCGGTGACCGATGCCTCCACCAAGTGCTTTCAGGATTTTGTTAAATACACCCAACAGCAGGGCCTGCAGGTAGAGGTGCCCGCCGTGGGCACGATGTGGCCGCTGGGCGGCGCTACCGTGACCATGCTTGGCCCGGTGGCACAGTACAGCGACACCAACGATACCTCCATTGTGCTGCGCATCGACTACGGCTCCACCAGCTTCCTGCTGACCGGCGACATGGAAAAGACTGCGGAGACCGACCTTGTGAACAGCGGCGCGAACCTCAGGGCCGATGTGCTGCAGGTGGGCCACCACGGTTCCAGCACCTCCACCAGCTACCTCTTCCTGAACGCGGTGCTGCCGGAAATGGGCATCATCTCCTGCGGCGTGAACAACAAGTACGGCCACCCGCACGAGGAAACGCTGAGCATCCTGCGGGATGCCGGGGTGGATGTGTACCGCACCGACCTGCAGGGCACCATCACCATTGGCAGTGACGGCCAGAACTACACCGTGGGCACCGAGCACTTTGCGGCAGATTCCGCGCTGAACCCCACCGACCCGGCGGCATCCAGCACGGCCCAGCAGGCGTACATCGGCAATGTGAACAGCAAAAAGTTCCATCTGCCTACCTGCCCGAACCTGCCGGCAGAGAAGAACCAGATCCTCTTCTCCAGCTATCAGGAAGCCGTGGAAGCAGGCTATACGCCCTGTTCCAGCTGCATCAAATAAAGAACGAACTCCCCCAGTCTGCTTCACAGACAGCCCCCTCTGGGATGGGGCCTTTGGCAAAACCGAAAAGCTTACCTTTTCGACAGAGGCTCCCTCCTTGAGGGAGCTGGCACGGCGTGAGCTGTGACTGAGGGAGTTTTCTTTTATCCGCCGCTCTGCGGGATTGATAAAATCCCACAGGTGCGGTATACTTAAGACCACTTTATTTCAAAAAAGCAAGGAGGTGTGGCGGATGATCGGTGCACCGCAGCCGCTGGTGCTGGCAAAACCGGCGGCGATCGATACAGCACAGGCAGCGCGGTATTTCGGGGCCAGAGGGGAACCGGACGACCGCACCATGACCCTGTTGGAAACATGCGCCATGCCGCTGCTGGCGGCGGCAACGCCCCGGGCGGTCTGGCTGGAAGCGGACACGGCTGCCCTTGCCGAAGCAGGCATCCTGCGGGGTGGGGATGTGATGAAGCATCTGGAAAACTGCCCGCAGGCGGTGCTGCTGGCCGTGACCCTTGGCCCCGGCGTGGATGCACAGATCCGCCGTGCCGGTGTGGGAGATATCGCGGCGGGCGTTGCGTCCGACGCACTGGGCAGCGCGCTGGCCGAGCAGGCCGCAGACGCAGCCGAAGCAGAGCTGCGCCAGTGGGCCGCAAAAGAGGGAAAGTATTTGACCGGGCGGTTTTCGCCCGGCTACGGTGACTGGGATATTGCAGTACAGCCGCTGGTGGCAAACGCGCTGGATACGGTGCGCCGGGCGGGCCTGTGTGTGACCGATACCAACCTGATGACCCCGCGCAAGAGCGTGACGGCCATTCTGGGGGTCAGCGGCCACCCGGTAAAGGGAAAACTGGCCGGGTGCGGCCACTGCGTGCTGCGCACCCGGTGTGAGTATAGAAAGAGGGGAAAGACCTGTGCAAGCGAGTGAACTTTTCAAGCAGAGCAATACCGTCCTGCTGGACGGCGGCATGGGCACCATGCTGCAGGCTTCGGGCCTGAAGCTGGGTGCAAAGCCGGAGGAGCTGAACATCACCAATCCGGAGCTGATCGAGAGCATCCATGCCAAGTATGCCGCTGCGGGCAGCCGCATCGTCAACGCCAACACCTTTGGCGCATCGGCCCACAAGCTGGCGGGCAGCGCCTACAGTCTGGAAGAAATCATTGCGGCGGGCATCGCCAACTGCAAGCGCGCCTGTGCGCCCTACGGTGCCCTGACCGCGCTGGATGTCGGCCCGCTGGGAGAACTGCTGGAACCCAGCGGAACGCTGGCCTTTGAGGATGCGGTGAGCGAGTATGCGCGCATCGTCCGGGCAGGCGCTGCCGCCGGGGCCGACCTCATTTTCTTTGAGACCTTTACCGATCTGTACGAGCTGAAAGCCGCTCTGCTGGCAGCAAAGGAAAACAGCGGCCTGCCTATCTTAGCCAGCATGAGCTTTGAAGCCGGCGGGCGCACCTTTACCGGCTGCACGGTGGAAAGCTTCGGCGTGACCGCCCGTGGCCTGGGTGCCAACGCGGTGGGCATCAACTGCTCACTGGGCCCCAAGGAGATCTTTCCCATGGCAAAGCGTCTGGCAGAGGCTGTGCCCGGCGACTTTCCGGTGTTCGTCAAGCCCAATGCGGGCCTGCCCCGGGCCGACGGCAGCGGCTACGATATCACTCCGCAGCTCTTCGCCATGGAAATGAAGCCCTACCGGGACCTGCACCTGTTTGCGGCGGGCGGTTGCTGCGGCACTACGCCGGAGTTCATCAAGCTGCTGAACAGCGTTTTTGCAGGCTGCGTACCCGGCCGTTCGGCCCACAAAATGCCCTCGGTGCTCTGCACGCCGGTGGATTTCGTCAACGTGGACGGCATCACGGTGGTGGGTGAGCGCATCAACCCCACCGGCAAAAAGCGCTTCCAGCAGGCACTGCGGGAAGAGGATATGAACTACGTTCTGGAGCAGGCGGTCAGTCAGGTGGAAGCCGGTGCTCAGGTGCTGGACGTGAACGTGGGTGCACCCGGCGTGGACGAGCCTGCCCTGATGCCCAAGGTGGTCAAGGCCCTGCAGAGCGTCACCAGCCTGCCGCTGCAGCTGGATTCCTCCAATGTGGAGGCGCTGGAAAACGGTCTGCGCGTGTACAACGGCAAGCCCATCGTCAACTCTACCAACGGCGAGCAGGAAAAGCTGGACGCGATCCTGCCCCTGTGCAAAAAGTACGGTGCGGCCATCGTGGGTCTTGCCATCGATGAGCGGGGCATTCTGCCCGCCGCCGAGGACCGGGTGGCCATTGCCCGCCGCATCACGGAGGCGGCCCTTGCCGTCGGCATCCCGCGGGAGGACATCTACATCGACTGCCTGACCCTGACCGCCAGCGCCCAGCAGAAGGACGTTCTGGCCACCGTGCAGGCACTGGAAGCCTGCAAAAAAGAGCTGGGGGTGCGCACCATTCTGGGCGTGTCCAACATCAGCTTCGGCCTGCCCTGCCGCCCCTATCTGAACACCACCTTCCTCACCATGGCGATGTATGCGGGCCTTGACCTCGCCATCATGAACCCTTCCAGCGAGGACATGATGGCGGCAGTGTACGCTTACAATGTGCTGACCAACCGCGACCCGCAGAGCACCAAATACATTGAGCGCTATGCCGACCATGTGCCCGCCTCGGTGGCCCTCAAGCAGGCCGCGCAGGCGGTGCCTGCGGCTTCGGCATCCGCATCCGGTGAGAGCGCAGAGCTTACCGGCCCTTACGCTCCACTGATGAAGGCAGTGGAAAAGGGCCTGAAGGGCGATGCCGCCGCCCAGACCAAGGCACTGCTGGCCGAAAAGCAGCCGCTGGAAGTGGTGGACGAAGCACTGATCCCGGCGCTGGACATCGTGGGTGCCAAGTATGAGAAGGGCACGCTGTTCCTGCCGCAGCTGCTGCAGGCCGCAAGTGCGGCCCAGAGCGCCTTTGAGGAGATCAAGAACGTCATTGCCCAGAAGGGCGAGGGCAGCGCCAGCAAGGGCCGCATCGTGCTGGCCACCGTCAAGGGCGACGTGCACGACATCGGCAAGAACATCGTCAAGGTCATTCTGGAAAACTACGGCTTTGAGGTGATCGACCTGGGCCGTGATGTGCCGGTGGAGACGGTGGTGAACACCGTGCGGGAAAAGAATGTGCATCTGGTGGGCCTTTCCGCCCTGATGACCACTACCCTCAAGAGCATGGAGGAAACCATTGCCGCCCTGCACGAAGCAGGTTTGGACTGCAAGATCATGGTGGGCGGTGCGGTGCTCACGCCGGAATATGCCGAGAAGATCGGCGCGGACTGGTACGCCAAGGATGCCAAGCGCAGCGCGGACATCGCCAAGGAATTTTTCGGGGCGCAGTAAAAGCATGAATGCAGGCCAGTAGGAAGCTTTCTCCGCGAACAGCCCGGGACTCCAGTCCCGCCCCAACGCTTATGCGCGGGGCCTCCTTTGACAACACCTGAAAATCTATTTGCAAATTGTTCAAAAACTCCACAAAGAAATGCCACGATTGTCTGGTAGTATAAGGGTGCAGTCAGGGAGATGCAAAGACACCTCCCAAAAGCCGACAAGGGCTTTCACCTGCGGGGGCTGGTGCATCTTGCACAGCTCAGCAGGTACTTATTAAAACACTGTCCCCCGCCTATGCCAGGCAATCGCCAACGACGGCGGACAGACTACCAAATCCCTCCTGATCCGCCGCAAAGTTCGGGAGTTCTCATACCGCAGCCAGCACCGCTTTATCCTCCTTTCCACGGTGCTGGCTGCTTTTGTTTTTACCTGAATGCAAGAGAACGATTGGGAATAGCCGCCGCGTGCGCTTTGGCTGTTTTAGCGGAAATTCTATTATAATTAGTTGAGCCTCGGAAAAATCTGCGGATTTTTCCGAGGCTCTTTTTCACGAATAGGATCGAAGCGATATACTTCATCTGAATGTAAAAAGCAAAGCGAGAACGAGTGCGAGGCGAAATTGGTTTATACAGTTCGTTTTACTTCACTGCGTTTCGCCCATTTGTTGCTGATCTTATCTGACAGCAGGGAGCCGCAGGCCCCCAATGCAAGGCCCAGTGCCACGCCGCCCAGAATGTCGGTGGGGAAATGCACATACAGGTACATCCGCGTGAAGCCGATGAACCCGGCCAGCACAAGAGCCGGGACGCCGAGCCTGCGGTTCTGTAGCCAGAGCGCAAAGGCAGCGGCAAAGGCGGAGGATGTGTGTCCGGAAGGGAAGGACCAGCCATGGGGCCGAGCCACCAGCGTGAGCATCTCCGGCCGGAGGTCGCAGGGGCGTGGGCGTGCGAACAGCGGCTTTAAGGCGCAGTGGCCCGCCAGCATATAAAGGCCCAGCGCCAGCGCCATGGCCAGCCCGGCCCGGCGGGTGCGCCGGAACGCCAGCAGCACCGCCGTGAAGGCAATCCAGATCTCGCCGCGGGCACCGGCCTGATCGAAAAACACCGCCAGTGCATCCAGCACCGGACAGCGCAGAGCCTGCAAGGCATCCAGAAGGGTAAATTCAAAGGACATGGATAAAGCCTCCCTGCTTGTTGTTCTTGCCCTTATGGTAACATGGAACCGGGCAGAGAATAAGAACAAGGCTTGTACAAAGGATAAACAAATCTTAAACCGGCAGAAAAGATGTCGGAAACAGGACAAAACTGGAATATGATGGTGTAATACTACAGATAGTAAATAGAAAAGAGACCCTGCGGTTTTGTGACGTAGGGCATATTGTATGTTTTACTGCATCTGGTCAAGGGTGGGGTAGCTGTCGATGGCACCATTCGTCTGCACGCTGATGCCGCAGAACTGGTTGGAAAAGGCAAGGTATTCGTTCAGCTTTGTTTTGCTGAGCTTTGCCAGTTTTTCCAGTGTCACGCCGTCACGTTCCAGCTGCCACAAAAACGAGCCGATGAAGCCGTCGCCTGCGCCGGTGGTGTCCACAGCCCGGACTTTCCGGCAGGGGGCAAAGCCGTGGGCGGTGCGGGTATAGGCGTGGGCACCGCTGCTGCCGCAGGTGTACAGCACCAGCTGCACATCACCCACGAACAGCTGCGGCAGGGCGGATTCAATGTCCGCAGTGCCGGTGAGAAATTCCAGCTCTTCGTCCGAAATTTTGAGGATGTTGGAAAGCGGCAGGAACTGCAGCACCGTCCCGCGCAGCATGTCGCGGTCCGGCCAGAGGGGAAAGCGCAGGTTCGGGTCAAAGCTGACGATAGCACCAGCTTCGCGTGCGGAGGCAATGGCCGCAAGGTGAGCGTAGCGCATGGGGCTGTCCGCCAGCGAGACACTGCAGAAATGCAGGGCAAAGGCATCGGCGAACCATGCCGGGTCGATCTGCTCCGGAGAATAAAGCAGGTCCGCCGAGGGTTTGCGGTAGAAGCTGAAGGTACGGCTGCCGTCCTCTTCCAGACTGACGAAGGCAAGGGCCGTGTTGGCCTTGTCGGTAAAGGCCAGATGGGAGAGGTCGATGCCGCAGGCTTCCAATTCCCGGGCGATCTTGTGGCCGAAGGGGTCGTCGCCCAGCTGGCTCAGAAAAGCACTTTTGCCGCCCAGCCGGGCAAAGGCCGCGCACACGTTGGCCGGTGCGCCGCCAGTGCGCGGGCTGAACGAGGGGACCTCGTCAAAAGAACAGCCCACCCTGGACGGGATCATATCGATGAGTGCTTCGCCAATGGAAAACAGTGTGCTGCCGGACATAGAGAACCTCCCAAATTAAGATGCTGGTAATAAAAGACTTCCCCCGGCGAGGGGGATGATTTTGTGACCGCTCCCAGTGTAAGGGCCAGAGCCCGGGCTGTCAATGCTTTTTTGCACGGTACAGGGCGTTTTTGTGTTGACTTGCATTTTGGGGTGTGCTAAAATATGCCGGTATGCGTAAAAAATGCCATGAAAGGGAACTTGGATGAACCTGACAAAACAGTTCTTTAAATATGTATCACAGAATATCTTCGGCCTGCTGGGTACCTCGTGCTACATTCTGGCCGATACCTATTTCATCTCGCAGGCGGCGGGTACCGACGGCGTGACCCTGCTCAACCTCTGCCTGCCGGTCTACAACTTCATCTTTGCCGTCGGCTCCATGGTCGGCCTTGGCGCGGCCACCCGCTATGCCATCCTCAGGGCGCAGGGAGACGAGCGCTGCCAGCGCTATTTTTCCAATGCCATCTTCTGCGCCTGTGTGCTCAGCGTGCCGTTCCTGCTGGTGGGCATTTTTGCGCCCGGCGGCCTTCTGCGGCTGATGGGCGGTGATGCGGGGATCATGGCGCTGGGCATCCCGTATGCCCGTATCTTCCTTATGTTCACGCCCTTCTTCATGTGCAACTATATCGTGTCGGCCTTTGTGCGCAACGACGGCGACCCTTCCCTTGCCATGGTGGCTACCCTGAGCAGCAGCCTGTTCAATGTGGTGTTCGACTATATTTTCATGTTTCCCATGGGGCTGGGGCTGGCCGGTGCGGCGCTGGCCACCGCCGTGTCTCCCATCATCAGCATTTCCATCTGCAGCCGCCACTTCTTTAAAAAGGAGAACAGCGTGCAGTTCGTGCGCCAGCGCCCCTCGGCAAGGCTGCTGGGCCAGAGCTGCCAGCTTGGCATCTCCGGCTTTGTGGGTGAGATGTCCTCCGGCGTTACCACCACCGTGTTCAACTTCCTGCTGCTGGGTCTGGCGGGCAATGTGGCCGTGGCGGCCTATGGCGTGGTGGCGAACTTTGCGCTGGTGGCAACGGCCATCTTCAACGGCGTAGCACAGGGTGCACAGCCGCTGGTGAGCGAGTGCTACGGCAAAAGCGACAAGGCCGGTGCCAGAAAGCTGCTCATCCTGGGCAGCTGCACCGCACTGGTGCTGGCAGCGGTGCTGTACGGCATCATCTTTGGTGCTACCGATGCACTGGTTGACGTGTTCAACAGCGAAAGCTCCGCCCGGATGGCCCAGTTTGCCCACATGGGCATGAGGCTGTACTTTGTGGGCTACTTCTTTGCCGGGTTCAACATCGTGGCGGCGGGCTATCTGAGTGCGACCAACCGCCCGGTGGAAGCCTCCGTCACCTCCATCTGCCGCGGCATGGTGGCCATCGTGGCCTGCTCGCTGGTGCTGAGCCGCCTGTTTGGCATGAATGGTGTGTGGGCAGCGTTCCCGGCATCGGAACTGCTCACCGCAGTGCTGACCCTGTTTTTGCTGCTGCGCGGTAAAAAGCAGACCGCATAGCCCTTAAATATAAAGCTCCTGTTCGCGCAGAGATTCCTCGGGCGAAAGCCCACTCTGCGCGGCGTGACCGGCCATTGCCCGCCACTGTGCGGGGGATTGGCCGGTTTCTTTTTTGAACACCCGGCACAGGTAGTTGGCACCGGAAAAGCCGCACAGGCTGGCTACCACGTCCAGTGTGTACTCCCGGTGGAGCAGCAGCCGCTGGGCTGCTTCAACGCGCACCGTGGTGAGGTATTTGCCCGGCGGCACGCCAATGGCTGCGGTAAAGGTGCGCACCAGATGGCTCTTGGACACGCCCAGCCGTTCGCTCAGCTCCTCCACGCCGTAAAGGCCCGCGTAGTTTGCGCGGATGTCCTCAATGGCGGCCTGCACCAGCGGCGGCAGGGCGGACGCGGCACTGTCGGCATCGGCCAGCTCACACAGCAGTGCGTAGGCCAACTGGCTGCGGGCACGGCTGTGGGCGGCCTTTTCCTCAGCAAGGCGGTCCATCAGTTCGGCAGCGGCCGGGCAGGAACCGCCCTTGGCTAGGAAGGGCAGTTCGTGCAGCCCGGCCAGAAACTGGGAAGCCGCCTGCCCGGTAAGCTGGACGCAGAGCAGATGGCAGATGCTTTCCGGCACAAGGGCCAGCGGGGCACGGCTCAGGATCAGGTGCCCGGCAGGCACGGACTGCGGCGGCAAAATGAGCGCTGCACCCAGCGGCAGCGGCCCGGCAGCAGGTACGGATGCAGAGCACTGGCCGCTGGACACAAGGCACACCCACAGTCCTTCGCCGGAGAGGGTGAGGGGGGCAGACAGCTGCAGATCCTGCACTGAAGCGGGAAAAGCGATGGTGTTCCAGTCAAAAAGCAATATCTGACACCTCTGATCAATAAAATGCTATTTTATATCACAAAATTATCTGCTATTATAGTACCAACGAATGAACACGCCGTCAAGAGCGTGGAAACCTTAAAAATTATGGAGGCAAACGACTATGGCTTCGATCAGCTGCCAGCACATCTATAAGATCTATCCGGGTGCTACCGCTCCCGCTGTTACCGACTTTAACCTGGAGATCCAGGATAAGGAATTCATCATCTTCGTCGGCCCCTCTGGCTGCGGCAAGTCCACCACCCTGCGCATGATCGCCGGTCTGGAGGAGATCTCCAAGGGCGAAATGTACATCGGTGGCCGTCTGATCAACGACGTTCCCCCGAAGGATCGTGATATCGCAATGGTGTTCCAGAGCTACGCTCTGTACCCCCACATGACCGTTTACAAGAACATCGCTTTCGGTCTGGAACTGCGCAAGACCCCGAAGGACGAGATCGACAAGCGCGTGCACGAGGCTGCTAAGATCCTGGAGATCGAGCACCTGCTGGACCGCAAGCCCAAGGCTCTGTCCGGTGGTCAGCGTCAGCGTGTTGCTCTGGGCCGTGCAATGGTTCGTAACCCGGCAGTCTTCCTGCTGGACGAGCCTCTGTCCAACCTGGATGCTAAGCTGCGTACCAGCATGCGTACCGAGATCATCAAGCTGCACAAGAAGCTGGCTACCACCTTCATCTACGTTACCCACGACCAGACCGAGGCTATGACCATGGGCGACCGTATCGTTGTTATGAAGGACGGCATCATCCAGCAGGTCGATACCCCGCAGAACCTGTACGATATGCCTTGCAACATGTTCGTTGCTGGCTTCATCGGCAGCCCCCAGATGAACTTCCTGGACGGCACCCTGATCAAGAAGGGGGAGCTGTACGGTGTTGATCTGGGCGGCGACGTGATCCCCCTGCCCAAGGAGAAGACCGCAGACGGCAAGCTGGATGCTTACGTCGGCAAGAAGATCAAGATGGGCGTCCGTCCCGAGGACATCGACGACGAGCCCGAGTTTATGGCAAAGCACGCAGACTGCCAGCTGGATGCTCAGGTGGATGTCTCCGAAATGATGGGTGCTGAGATCTACCTGTATCTGGAGTACAAGGGCAACAAGATGACCGCTCGTGTGGCTCCCACCTCCAAGGCACGCAACGGAGACACCGTCCGCGTTGCATTCGATCCCCACAAGGTCCACCTGTTCGACATCGAGACCGAGCTGACCATCCTGAACTAAAATTTAGCGACGATCATTTTTGATCTTCCTATCATAAGAAAAACCGCCGAAGGGAAGCCTTCGGCGGTTTTTCGTTTGTGTGTTCAGCTTTACGCTTCAATGGACCCGTGCTTCTTTCATTTGCTGGCAGTGCCGGGCGCGGGCTGGCGCACCAGCTCGATAAAGGCTTTCATCTGAGGGGTCAGCCATTTGTCACGGTGGTAAAACAGCTGACGGTGCATCTCCACGGTGCAGTCCGGCACATTCAGCCGGGCAAGACGACCTGCGGCCAGCGCCGGACGCACGATGTACTCCGGCAGGAAGGAAAGACCCATGCCCTGCTCCACCATCTGGCACAGCAGCGCAGCGCTGCCCAGCTCCAGATAAGGGTGGATGGCAAGGCCGCGGGCGGCAAGGCACTGATCCAAAGCGTCGCGGTAGCTCATGCCGCGCTCAGTGAGCAGAAATTCCTGCCGGGGCAGCTCTTCCAGCGTAACGGCTTCCTGCCCGGCAAGCGGGTGAGCGGACGGTGCAATAAAACACACCGGCTCCGGCACATCCGCCGCAAGCACCAGATTGGGCTGCAGCAGGGGCTGGTCCAGCGTATAGGCCAGATCGATCTGATTTGTGCCCAGCATCTGCAGCATCCCGTCGGCAGTGGCGGTGCACAGCACCAGCTCCACCTGCGGGCACAGGGCGTGGTAGCGTTTGAGCAGACCGGGCAGGAAGGTGGAGCACACTGAATCCGCCAGAGCGATGCGCAGACTGCCGCTGATCTGCCGGGCGGGCTGCAGGGCAGCCTGCGCCTGCTGGGCCGTGGCCAGCAGGGTGCGTGCATAGCCCAAAAAGGTCTGGCCCGCATCGGTGAGCCGCACGGTCTTGCCCACGCGGTCGAACAGCGGTGCGCCCAGCTCTGCTTCCAGCTGTGCGATCTGGGAGGACACCGCCGACTGGGAATAGCCAAGCTGCCGCGCAGTGCGGGAAAAGCTGTGCAGCTCGGCGATGTGCAAAAAGGTATTGATGTTCCGCAGTTCCATAAACGCTTCCTCTCAGCGGCGGGCGATGCCGGTCACGGTGAGCACCTCGCCATCCACGGTAAAATGCACCTCTACCGGGCCGAACTCCATGCCGTACACCCGCTGCGGGTCGTGCTGGTAGGAGGGGCGCGGGTCACCTGCCAGTACGCCGGTCAGGGCGGCGCGGTCGGCCTGCGGCACCTGTGCCAGCAGTTCGGGCGGGAACTGTACCTGCAGACGGTGGAACTGGGTCTGGCCGGTAAAGCCCTCGGCGGCATCCGGGTGGCAGTCGGCATAGGGGATGTAAGGCTTGATGTCGTAGATAGGGGTGCCATCCATCAGGTCGGCACCGCGCACGATGAGCACCGGGCCAACGTCCGGCCGGTGCTCGATGCCTTCCAGACGCACGCTGGAAAGGCCCAGAGGATTGGGACGGAACGGCGACCGGGTGGCGAACACGCCCATGCGGGTGTTGCCGCCCAAGCGTGGCGGGCGCACAGTGGGGGACCAGCTGTCCCGCACCGCGCCGGAAAACTGCCACACCAGCCAGATGTGACTGAAATCTTCCAGACCGCGCACGGCATCGGCATTGCGGTATTCGGGCGTAAAAATCACCTCGCCGCGCAGCTCGTCCACAAGGCCGCTCTGGCGCGGGATGCCGAACTTGGTGGGAAAGGCAGTATGGATATGGGCAATGACCTTCAGGGTCATCTCTTCAGGTGCAGTGGGCATGGCGAATTCCTTTCTCTCTTACAATCCCCGGCAGAAGCCGACAGCGCGGCCCTCAATGTGCAGCTCTTCCAGCTGCAGGCCGGTAAAGATCATGGGTGGGCAGACGGCGGCATTGTCCGCAAGCAGCATCACAGCATCACCCTGCCGGTGGAAGTGCTTGAGGGTGGCCTCGCCGCCAATGCGCACTGCGGCGATCTCGCCCTGCTCCACCTCCGGCTGGCAGCGAATGCATACGATGTCGCCGTCGCAGATGGTGGGGGACATGCTGTCACCGTGGCAGGTCAGGGCAAAGTCGGCGCGCCACGCGGCGGGAACGCCGATATAGCGTTCAATGTTCTGCTCTGCCGTGATAGGAGTGCCGCAGGCAATGGAACCGATCAGCGGGACCTGCGTCATGGCAGGCAGCGGCTCAAAGCCCGGCGGCGGACAGGGTGCGTCCAGCCCCAGCAGATAGGCAGGGGTGGTCTCCAGCGCGGCTGCCAGCTCTTCCACCTTGGACTGCGGCAGGTCGTTGATGCCTTTTTCCAGCTTGGTAATGGAGGATTTGGACCGATAGCCCATGCGCTGGGCAAGCTCTTCCTGCGAAAGGCCCAGTTCTTTGCGGCGCAGATGCAGACGGGTAGAAAGCTCAGACATGCGAAACCTCTCTAAAAAACGTATGGTTGTTCTGTAAAAAGAATGCTGTTACCAGAAGTATACCAAAAAATTGCATTAAAATCAACTTTTTTCTGCGAATTTGCAAAAATGGGTTGACACTGAATCAATGCAGGAATATACTACAACTAAAGATTGTGGAACGGCATTGCCGATACGAAAAAAGGAGAGCGGAATATGGCAAATACTGAAATGATCCGGGATTATATCCGCGCCAGTGGGTACAAGATGCAGTATGTGGCACGAGCCTTGAAGATCAGCCCCAATGCACTGAACCTGAAACTGCAGGGGCGCACACAGTTCAAGCTGAGCGAAGCAGAACGGCTGAGCGCGGTGCTTGGTCTGAGCATGTACGAGCGGGATCTCTGCTTTTTTGAAGAGCAGAACCGCCGCGAAGTGCTGGCACGCCGCGCGGATGAAAAGAGGAGGGCAGAACATGACAAGCGAGCAGAGAAATCAGACGCGGCTGGCACTGTACCGGTATGGGATGCGGCAGCGTGCACGAAGCCCGGTGGAACGCAGCTGGTGCGCCGCCATTGAGGAGGGCCTTGCCTATTACCGTAAAAACGACCCGCTGCGTGCGGATCTGTTCGAGCTGCGCTATGTGCAGCACCGCACGGAGGACGATGTGATCGATCAGCTGCACATCGGCCGTACTACTTACCAGAAAGCCCATCAGGACCTGCTGAGCACCATTGCCGTGTACGCGGCAGAGCGCGGGGTGTTTTACCGCGAGACGGAAAGCTGAAAGCAGAATGCCCCCGGACGCTGCCAGCAGGCAATGTCCGGGGGCATTTTTGAACTCAGGCTTTTTTGTTCGGGTCCTGTTTTTCGCAGTGGCTGTGGCAGGATGCACAGTTGCCGCCGCAGCCCTCGCCCTTCCAGCCGCCCTGCTTGGAGATCCACACAACGGCCAGTGCAAACAGAACGATCAGAACGATCAGCGTAATGATTCCACGAAGTGTCAGCATTTTTTGTACCTCTTTTCCCGGTGGGAAAGTTTCTGTGTTCAGTATACACGATTTGGCATCAAAGGGCAACCGGAAAGCGGATACAAAAAGTGTGATTTTTTTAAAATTAGGGCTTGCATTTTGGCAAAGGCCGTGCTATAATAATCACGTTCCAGTTCGGAACGCACAAAACAAAATATGGAGGATTAGCTCAGCTGGTTAGAGCACCTGCATCACACGCAGGGGGTCTGGGGTTCGAGTCCCTAATTCTCCACCAAACGTAAGGCCGTTTACCTGAAAAGGTAAGCGGCCTTTTCTTGTATCTACGTGCTTTTTGATATGCAAAAGTGAAACGGATTCACTTTTGCATATTGATAATGAAACGTGTAGGAGGCCCCCTTTTCAGTCGTTTGTAGCAAGTTTGTAGCAGATCTGTAGCAAAATTCGGGGAGGAACGGCAAAATGACCTCAGAACCCCGATTTTTGCAGATTTTTTGGCATAAAATTTTATCCTTGGATTTTGTGCAGAATGACGGTGGTGCTTTTCATTCGGATTCTGATGCCGTATAATAAAGAAAAAGATCATGGATGAAAGGAGAAATCGCTGTGCGCTACACCATCAGGCATTTTGATTTGCCACTGCTTACCTTTGAAGCAAACATGGACAGTGCAGATACTGACCTCCATATTATAAAGGTCTACGAAGAAAATCGTTCCTTTTTACCTTTGAACCTGACTGTATCAGAAGATGGTGTAGAACGCTGGCTGCGGCATCGCACAATTCCGAAGAACCGAGCGTATGTAGATGCTCTGCTCTCTAAGGTGGGGCTTTCTTTGAATCGTCCGCTGGGAATTATCACCGTCTGCAAAGGACTTTCACTCAATGATTGCTTTTGGGTAGATGCAGAGGGCTCCGGTGACACCTTTGAAAAAGTAAATCTTTACGATAACCGATTCAGTCAGGTGCTGGCAGCAATCGCCTTTACGGGATATGGCAGCAGCATACGAACTTCGCTTGCGTCCTGCCCGGAGTTCTCGACTAACGGGATGCTGCCAAAATGCTGGCGCAGACAAAACGGAAAAATCTATCTTTATAAAGGTGGCACGTCAGGGTTCAGCAATTTTGGATTTGAACCGTACTCGGAACTGTATGCTTATCAAGTTGCACAGGTGATGGGCGTGAATGCGATTCGCTACACCCTGACAAAAGATCTGAAAAAGACGCTTTGTTCCAAGTGTGAGCTGTTCACCAGCAAAGAGTATTCTTATATTCCCATCGGACAGCTTGTGTCCAAAGGTGGAATGAAAGCAATTTTTGCGTATTATCAGACGTTAGGTCAGAACTTTGTGGATGCGCTGGAAGATATGCTGGTCTTTGATGCGATCATCTGCAACACTGACCGCCACTATGGAAATTTTGGTGTGCTGGTAGATAATAAGACCAACACGATTGCGGCACCCGCACCGCTGTTTGACCACGGAAACTCGCTGTTCAGTCTGGGCGGAACGGATCTTTGGGACAACCAGAAAGCATTTGATGAATATGCCCGCACACTGCTTCCGCTTGCATACGATGATTTCTTTGCAGCTGCAAAGAGTGCAATGAAACCTCGTCACCGTACAATGCTCCATAAGCTGCTGGATTTCCATTTTGACCGCAGAGCGACACGTTATAATCTGCCGCCAAATCGCTTGAAGATGATCGAAAAAGAGGTACAGCGCAGAGCAAGAGTGCTTTTAGGGTAAAAAGTGGGGCGTTGGCATCGACCACAATGGCTACGCTAACCGGTATAAAATCGAATGCGACGGTTTGACCATTCTGGATTTGAACGCTCCCGGTTACACGATGCTGCATTGGCTGACGATTCTTTTGGAGAACCGCGAATTCGATACTTCTGCCCCGCTGGCCGCAGAAGCCAAAGAATACCTGATGAACACTTTTCACCTCGACTATAAGTCTGCAGATATCATCATTGGCTACAGGGCAGATGACAGCTATTTTTCCTTTGCATCTGATTTTATCAACGGCGCAATCTCTTACCGCCAGTTGTGCAATGCCATGCGCTTGGGCAAGCTGGGGCAGCAGTTCGTGCTGAAAAGCAAAGCGGCCTTTGAACAGCTGGAATTTCTCGGCTATGAGACCGCAGACTCTAAAGAATGGTATAAGAAAAAGGCCTTCCGTGACCAGACAGCCCGCCGCCAATATCTTGACGTGGAGCGCAACCGCCGTCAGAGGGGAGACCTTTATATTACCACGATTCTCGACGAGGAGATGAAGCCCAATGATCCACGCTTACGATAAAAGCTATCTTTCTGCTGCACAGAAAAATCTTGCCCGGATGTTGGATTATCTTGTCAACGATCTGCATTATCCGTTGGAGACGGCATGGCAGTGGTTTGTGACCAGTGAACTGTCTGCCCGGTTCGAGCAGGGGGATTGTTCTGTGTTGGTGGGCTTGTCCGGTGTAGAACTTGCCCGCGCTGTATTGGAGCAGGCGGGCGAAGCCGTGCCCATGCAGAAACCCTCGTATGCCTACGACCGCAGCCCGGAATACTGGACAGGCTGGGTTCTTGCCTATTACCAGTGGCTGACAAGTTTGCGCTTTGCGGAGATTGAACAGGCAGTGTCTATCACGAAAGTGCGGCTGCTGTATACGCCCTACCACGAGATGGATGTACGGCAGTTTGCAGACAAGATGAACGAGTTGTACCGTGCGGCAAAGCCGGAAACAAACCTGAAAGCCATGCGCACATTGGCCGGATTGAGCCAATCGGAACTGGCAGGACAGGCTGATGTGCCTGTGCGTACCATCCAGCAGTACGAACAGCGACAGAAGGACATCAACAAAGCACAAGCAGAAACGCTGCTTCGCCTTGCGCGTGCGCTGAATTGCAACGTGGAGGATTCAGATACCTCGAATTATACCGCGCTGTGGCCGCTGCCTGAATATGATCTACTTCCAAACGTTCCGTGTCAGAACTATTGCCGGAAAGTTCATCATACAGTTTTCCATTTGCATCCCTTTGCTCTTTCCGATAAGCGTCTTTTCCATCATGCATCAATTTTTGGTCAACATACCGGCGGTGTTCTTTTCCATTTTTATCGGTGTAAGTCTCCTTTTCATGGAGCGTTTTCTGTGCTTTCTGACAATCTGCCGAAATCGTTTTCAGCGTCTCGCTGAACCGTGGATCGTCGTTTCGATTATACAGTTCTTTCCGGATCGCTGTTTTGCTTTCGGCAAGCGGATCCGGTTCATTTTCATACGAAAAATGCACGATACGGTCGTATAAAGCATCCACCGTCACATAAAAATCCGATGTATCAAAATACTTCCGTACCACTTCGCCCGCAGCATCTCGGGCACAATTCCGAACCAACGTACTGCCAAAATCGTTTTTCAGCAGTGCTCCGTACCGCATATTCAAATTCGATACGGAATTTTTGTATATCTTTTTCTGCTGGATCAGAAGCCGATCCCGCTCTTCCAAAAGTTGTTGCACATCGCCCGGCATCTCTGTTCCTCCTCCCCGGAAATTCTGATTTTTATCCGTTCAGTACGGCCTCGTTTCGGACACATTCCGCCTGAATGTTCAGAATATTATTTTCACGCTGAATTTTCTCTTGATCGGTTTCTGTCACACAATGATTCAGTAATTTTGTCAGAACCGGCGTATCGTATATTTTGCAGGCAATCACATAAAATGCAAACGCATTTTTCACAAACTGATAGTGCTTTTCATATTTTGTTTCCAGCAACGTTGCAATTGGATACTCCACATTCCCATCGCCTTCTGCATGATCTACCAAGACTCTATCCTTAATGCTTTCTGCCTGAAAGAACGCATCCACCACCCGAAATTCTGGAACGATCACGTTTCGGATCGTTTCGGAAATAAACGTTACATTTTCAATGTAGATCTTGCAAATTTCCGTTTCCAGATCGGTCGTAAATTTCTTTAACGACAACTCCTTTACGGTCTCTTCGATCATCAGCTGCAGGCTGTTTGCATTCTGTGCCAGCTGGATATTCTGATTTCTTGTTTTTACCCTCATGCCAATCGGCGTACGAAAAAACGTATTCCAGAAAACTTCGTCATCTGTCCAGTCGATTTCTTTCAGATAATCCTGAAGCGTCTCATAATCTTCTTCCGGAAATTCGCACTGCAATTTCTCGCTTTCATCCACATACGCCTCTATCGGTTTGCAGTTTCCGTATTTTCCGAGCGCGTGATTCAAGCTGACAATATTGTCCTTGATTTTCTCCACCCGAACCGCATTCAATTTCCGAATCCAATTGTTGAATTCGCTGATCGCTGTATTTAATTTTTCTACGGCTGCCGACACTTTTTCTTTAAATTCATCCGCAAGATCGTGCATTCTCGCCGTGCGTTCACGACGTTCTTTTTCACCCGTCGTGGACTGGATCTGATCGGCCAACCATCGTATCAGCCCCATTTAGTTCACCCCGTATGTATATGTTTTCGTTCCATCTGAGACAGACACGATTTGCCCATCTACCACATGGAAGGTCAATTTGTTATCTTTCACGATTGAAAATTCGTTTTTATTTCCAATTGCTACAATTGTACTTTCTCCCATTTGATATTCATATTGAAACGGCTTTTTTCGCTGGATTTCTTTTTTACGCCGCTGATATGCCATCCAAAGTGCCTTGTGGTTCCAAACAATCAGCCCCAACAAAATTCCCACGATAAAAATCAGAATCATGTTCCCACCTCTCATTTCAATTTGCGGCCACCTGACTATTTCAATTTTTGACTATATAGACATTTTAAGTCTATTATGTTTGTCCGATTATAGCACGTTCCTCTATATAATGCAATCAAAAGCATAAACTATAGTTAAACTGTATAGACAGAGGATAAGCTATGGACTACACCGCAATCGGAAAACGTATCTGCGCAAAGCGCAAGCAAAAAGACCTTTCTCAGGAAGAGTTCGCCGAGAAGGCACTACCGCATAATACAAACCCATGGCAAACGTGCTATAATAGAACTAGGAACAAACAAATGAGTCTGTCGGCTCTGAGCGATGAACTGTCATAGGTGCGGACAAAGAAACGAGAATTTTTAACACCTGCTGCGGAGGAATGTCAAGGGTATATGAACGGCTTCGCCGCCCTTGACATTCCCCCTTGCCGGCGTTATGTTGTTGTTAAGGCGACAGCCGGTTTCGCCGTCTGCCACCTCATATTAAAATTGCTCTTGTTTTATAGCTGTCTGGACTTTACACAAAATTTGGGAAAGCCCCGTCATTTGCATTAAAGGTCATAATCTGTCCTCCTTAGATTTCAATGATAAAAGCTCTGAATTTCTCTTTGTAGAAATCCATTGCACTCTGCGGCAGAGAAGTCAGATTCCCTTCGTTGTCACATCCGGCCAGAAATCCCGGCCCGGCAAGAACATCGGCTCCATCCCATAGCGGACGATTGAGAGGCAGGCCAAGCAGCTTGCCTTCATCATTGCAGACCAGTGTGACCTCTGAACCGGTGTCACTTAAGGCGATGCATTCGATCAGCCCGCCTACAAATTTCTGCATGGCTTCAAGGGTGTTGTCCAGATCAATCTCCTTTGGCAGCTCCATTGGCAGGAGCGCAAGGACTTTGATTTTTTCTTCTTTCATTGTGTGCCTCCAAATAAAAACAGGACAATCCACGCGGACTGTCCTGCAAAAGTAAAGGGAGAGCATCCGAAGATACTCCCCCTAAGTCATATACAGTTTAGCTGATGCCAAGCTCTTTCATAAGCTTGTCACGGTATGTTTTGTCTTCAGAAGCCCGCTTAACATCTTCAATGCGGCTCTGATCGAGGAGCTTCTTAACAAGAAGTGCCATTTGATTCTTGCCTTCGATTTTACCTTCAGCTTTTCCTTTGTTTTCCACTTTATCAAGCACATCGCACATATTGTGTGGGCCTCCTTTCTGGCCATCGGTATTTGTATTGTACGCTTCCTCAAACCGATTATTATAGTAGCATACAGATGTGAAATTTACAAGCATTCGCCTTATGCTACGTTCAATCTGGTGGCTTTATAGCAGTCTGCGCACATTCCCTCATGGGTGGCTGCAAACTCTGCCGCCTGCATGATGGAGCCATCCTTCAGCTTGACCCTCTTGATGGGCTGATTGCACCGGACACAGATGCAGGGCACAGGCGGCTGTTCCTGCTTCTGGCTGGTGGATTTCGGTTTCGGCTGCTTTTGCGGTTCTGCCTCCGGCTGCGGTGCGGCATCTTCCGGTAAATCCTCTCCGGCATAAACGTACAGGCCCAGACCAAACATAGCAAGGTTCTTCACCAAGCACCGCATGATAGCCTTGTTCACATCGAACATGGATGCTGCTTCTACGGTGCGCTCTTCCATGCCGACCTTTTCACGGCGGCGGGTCTGAGGATTGTAGTCCCATTTCGGGGTGGTGTAGGTATAAGGCACGGCTTTCATGGCTTTGTTGGAACTGTCCAAAACCGGAAGCCACATTTCGTGCGAAACGCCCTCTATCGTGACAGTGGTATACACCATGAAGCCGGTGATGGGGTCATAAACATAGGGCAGACCGTTGAATTTCTTGACCTCATAGCTGGCAGCAGGGTACAGCTTCTTCACCTCTGCCCAGGCATACGCCCAGCTTACATATTTCAGTTCCGTGCTGCCGGACTTTTTGACTTCCAGATGATCTTTGAAGTCGATAGCAAATAATTTTACGAATGGATTTTCCATAAGAATGCCTCCAATTCTGATAAAGAAAAAAGGGCACAACAGCGTCAACTGTTGTGCCCCATGATGTGAAAATTACGGATTGAGCAGAAAATCAATGATGTTTCGATGAATGATTCCGTTTCGGCTTAAATTCGCCAAATCACCACTGATAACATACTTAGGATAGTTGTCATGCAGCCGCTCAAGATTACCGAACTCCCGTTCTTCATCGGCGGGAGTGATCAGGTAAGCAACCTGAATATAGAGCTTTTCATCTCCACGGTAGCAGATAAAATCAATTTCGGTGTCGTCCAGCTTGCCGACCTGAACTTCATAGCCACGGCTCCGCATTTCCAGATATACGATGTTCTCATACAGCTTGTTGCTGTCAAGCTTTTCGCTTTTCTTGATAACGTTCCGCAGGCCAAGATCGACTGCATAGTACTTTTCTGTGCTGGACAGGAGCGCTTTTCCTTTGATATCATAGCGGCTTGCATTCAGAAGGATAAAGGCTTCCTTGAAATAATCAACGTAGTTCAGTACGGTAGCAGTGGTTGTCTTGATTCCTTCCGAAACCATGCGTCCACTGATATTACGGGCAGAAAACGGATTGCCGATATTGTCCAGCAGGAATGCAAGGACATTACGTAATGCGGTCTGTTCGCGAATATTGTGGCGCAGCATGATGTCACGGACAATGATAGCCTCGTAAAGATCGTCCAGATAGGTGGTGATTGAATGATCGTCAGGGAGGAAGAAACGCTGCGGAAAACCGCCGTACTTCAAATAGTCTGCGAAGAGCTTTTCATCCGAAGTATAGGTTCCGTTTTCAATGCATTGCTGTTTTGCTTCGGCCAGCGAAAAGGGGAAAACCTGAATCTGGATGTATCGTCCGGAAAGATAGGTTGCCAATTCGCCGGAAAGCAGCTTGGAATTGGAGCCGGTCAGGTAAATATCACAATCGAAATCGACACGAAGAGAATTGATTGCAATCTGCCAGCGCTCCACCTCCTGAATCTCATCCAGAAGAATATAAATTTTGCCGGTGCAGCCTTCCGCTTTTTTTGCGATGTAGTCGTAAAGCGTTTCTGCAGTACGGGTGTTGCGGAAGCGCATGGACTCAAAATTGGCCTGAATAATGTTCTGTGCGGGAATGTTGCGCTGGAGGAGCACGTCCTTGATCTGACCGAGAAGGACTGTTTTTCCACAGCGCCGGATTCCAACCAGAACTTTGATCAGATCCTGATCGATAAAAGGAATGATCTTATCCAAATAACTTTTGCGCAGAACCATCGTGCATCACCTCATATTCTTATCTTAGCATACAATTATTGTTGTGTAAACAGTATTGTGCTTTTCTATTAAACAAAAATAGCTGAAACGCGAATTTTGTGTGCCTGTAGGCGTACAAAAATTATGCTGCATGGATAATGGTAAACCTGCGGCTGCTTACATTCTTGCTGTACCGATTGAAAATATCGGGCTGTTCTTTCTTCAAACGCTGGGAGTCTACCCGTTTACTTTCGGAGCACACCCACGATACCTTATAACCCGGTGCTGTGCCATAGGCGGCATCCTGCATTTGCAGCTTGACCTGCTGCTCGATGGCCGTTTTCTCCTGTTCCATCTGCTCGATTTGATCAGAAAGCTCCTGCCGCTTGTCCAACAGATTGCGGATGGGATTCAGATCGGCAGTTTTGTTTCGATCATCTGCAGAGTACAGCTGATTGATCTGCTGTGTATCCCCCTCGCTTCCGGTAGGTACAGGTGGAATTTCGGGCATCACGTTGTATTTCCAGAAGTGCTCTTCTTTGGCAATGAGGTTGTTCAGAACTTCTTTGTCGGTTGTGATCTTGTGAATCACCAGCTCCTTCCCGAAAATCAGAGCAGCAATGTACCAGCAGTCAAAACCGCTGACAGCCAGATAGTGATTGACCTGAGCCATGTAATGTGCAGGGATTTTTCCATCAGCCCATTTGTCCGCAGAAAACGGCGAGACTGTCTTGCACTCCAGCCCGGCCTTCTGTCCAACGAGCAGGCGGTCAAAGTCTGCCAGAAGCAGCGGATGTTCCTCGCTCTGGTAGATGGCATTTGCCCGGCGTACCTTCAGACCGGTTGTTTCGGTAAACCGTTGCGCTACATAATCCTCCAAGTCACGTCCCTGCCGCATGGCCTCATTGTCGATATTCTCAAAGGTATCACTGATTTTATCGTGGTACACCTGAAATGCAGAACGATAGGGATTTACACCCAGAATGGCACCTGCATCGGTGCCGGTAATACCGCACTTGCGGTAGCGGAGCCAATCCTCTTTGGACAGGTTCAAAGTTGAAATCAATCTTTTCATGCGCTTTGCATCCTTTCTTTCATAATAGATTCGGCAAGAATGAAGTCATATTCCACCAAGTCTTTCATGATGGTGGAAAAGTCGCTGGCCAATGAATGGCAAGAGCCAACCCACAGGTCGTAAAGAAAATCCAGAATATTATTTTGCACCCTGAGATGGTTCCAGTAGCGCTCCTCCAGTCTGCCCTCGGATTCCAAAACAATAATGGCGGTGCTGATGGTACTTTTCATCGTGATCTCATAAGCCGTGGTAACGCTGATTTCAGAAGCACTCTTCTCAACGTTGTCAAAAAATTCCGTGAATTCCCTGAAAATGCGGTTATTTACATCATTCATGGCTTGCTCCTTTATGCTGCTGCCAGCACCATCTTGTAAGCCTTGTCGATCATGGGGTTGCCCTCTGCGGTGCGCAGGAACAGGTTCTCGTTGTAGTTTTTGGTCTTGCGGAGAGGATCTGCGTGGGTAGCGAAATCGGAGACTGCGTTGATAAAGCGCCAACCGTTTTTGCCGACCCATTCCAGATCCGGTGCGTTATAATAGCGAGCCTTCAGATCTTCCTGCAGGCGCAGGTTATTCTTCCGCTGGCAATCGGACAGGTCCTCAGAAATCGGGAAAAACTCATTGATGAATTCCTGCACCTTGTGATCGGATAAATCGATACGAGCCAGCTCTTCGCCACGGTTGCCGAGTTCAATCATATAGTTGCTGGCCAGCTGCAGGGTTTCACGGGCATCCTGCACGCGGAGCAGAACATTTTCGGTGTGGCGTGCAGTCCAGCTGCGCTTTGCGGTATTCAGCGCAAGGTTCAGAGTATTCTGGCAGACCACACGGATTGGAGTCATGGCCACTTTCACACCAGAACTGCCGTCATGACTGTTGAAAATCACAAGATATGGTACTACTTGATCTCCAGCAATAAGATATTTCCTCGGAAGCCTTGCCAGCATCCAGACCTTTCTGCCGCCCTGCAGGGAACCGGCAGTTTCGTAAGTAACACCCTCACCCAGCAGGTCATCGGTGAACTGAAATGCTTCTTCGTTCTGCACAATGCGGTAGCGGTCGGATACCACACCCAGAACAGCATCATCGGTGCTGCGGACATTTGCGCGATAGCCGGGGACCATAGCACCCGTGCCGGAATAGATATTACGGCTCTCCACCTGCCAATCCAGACCGGCCAGCTCCAAGGCTTCACGGCTTGCAGGGGCATCCATGATGATCCGGCCAAGGCCGTGCCAAGGTGTCTCACGGACAGAGAACATCGTTTCAACATTTGCGGGCATAGTAAAATCTCCTTTTCAGTGTATTTTGCTCAATCGTTGTTTTCCATTTCTTCAGCGATGCGGACGAGGACTTCCACCAGGACGGTGCCAACCTCTTTGACGATTTCGGACCAAAAGTTCATAATGCTTTCTCCTTTCTGCGCAGCTGCGCTTTAAAATACGATGGTAATAATGATAGTGATGGTGCGGAATAACAAAGTGCTCACCTCCAGACATAAAAAGCCCCTGAGTCTTTCGACTCAGAGGCTTTGGATCATGATTATTATATCTGGGTGAAAAATGGAAATTTGAGAAAGCTAGAGAGAGGAATTTATCATAAAAAATTATAATGCAGGACGTATTTGCGCTAAAAGAAGTTGGTCCGCCGGAAGCCACGGAACAGAATCAAGCTCCTCTTTAGTCAGCCAGCGTGCAGCCTCGGCTTCTTTCAACACCAGTTTGCCGGAGACCACCTCACACCAGAAACAGTCCATGGAAAGATGGAAGGCGGGATAATCGTATTCAATGGTGTCGATGAGGTCGCCTACCGCGATCTCGGTATCCAGCTCTTCCCGGATCTCTCGTTTCAGTGCCTGCTGCGGGGTTTCACCCGGCTCGATTTTGCCACCCGGGAACTCCCATCCGCCCTTATATTCGCCGTAGCCGCGGGCGGTGGCATAAATTTTATGTTTCGTCTGAATATCGTCGCAGATCACAGCTGCAACAACGCGAACAACCTTCATGATATTCTCCTTTTAACCGACTACCAGCTTGTTGGTCTTTTTGAGGAACTTTGCAGGAATCGGGCGGTCCAGCTTCCATGTGATATTCATGGGACGGGAGCCCTCATGCTTCACATAGTTCACCGTGCCCAGATAGGTATACGCTCCTGCACCGCCAAAACGGGCATCTGCCTTGAACTCACGCACGAATAACAGCACACGGCTTCCTTTTTCCCGGTGATGGATGTAGCGCTGCCCGGTGGCAGAGTTTTCGGCGGTGGTGCTCTGGCTCTGCCAGTGGAACAGGCTTTCGTTAATGGAATAATCCTTGTACATGGTGGTGGGAGAGTAATCCTTGTCCGCTTTGTTCAGGGTCACAAAGAATACGTCCAGCTGCTTTTCCGGCAGCCACTTCACACCCTCGCGGACAGTGGCAGGCTTCAAAAAGTCCAGTGCCACTAGCAGCTGGTCGCGGGTATAGGTGCAGTGCAGGTCCAGCGGACAATCAAAGCCTACATCCACAGGTTCGTCGATAAAATCAATGCGGTCATATTGATACTGCAAAAGTGCCTGCAGTTCCCCCAGCAAAACGGGACTATCCGAGAGAGCATACAGGTTATCGAGAACTTCTTCATCCTCCCAGCTTTCTGCAGTTTTGCCCCAGAGGGTCACATAAAACATTTGCAGCATCCGCTGCTCTACCGGCGGCAGGGCTGCAAAGTCGGTGTTATCCAATTTCGGCAGAAGCCCCAGCAAAAACCGGATCCACCTGCGGGAATCCACGACCGCAAAGCGGGCAAGGGCTTTGGTCATAGTTTCTTCCAAAGGCTCTGCAAAATCGGATGCCGCCCCTGCGCGGACGCACAGTCTGCTGAAGCAGACCTTTTTGCTGTAGATGGCCCGGGGGTCGAGATGGTAGTAGTCGAGGAAGTTCCCCAGTGTCAGGGGCAGACCGGTATCCTCGGTGAAGGCAGCCGCCCGCGCCACAAGCCCGGAGGTGCGGTCATAGGAGGCGCTGATATTGTCCAGCACATATTTTGCGGCATATTTCTCCAACTGAATATAGCAGCCTTTAGGTGCAGAGACAAAGCCCTCTTTGAGCTCCCGGCTGACGCTGCGGGTGGTGTTGGAAAGCAGTGCTGCGAATTTCTCCTCAAAATTGTACTTTTTGTTGGCCTGTCCGATGAAATCCAGAACGGTCAGGCAATCCTTGTTTTCTGCCAGACGTAAGCCGCGCCCCAACTGCTGCAAAAACACGGTCAGCGACTCGGTAGGACGCAGGAACAGCACCGTGTTCACCTCGGGGATATCCACACCCTCGTTGTAAATGTCCACTACAAAGAGGAATCGGAGTTCCCCGGAAACCAGCCGCTGCTTGGCGGCGTTGCGCTCCTCGTCAGGAGAATCGCCGGTCAGTGCCATAGACGGGATGCCGTGGGTATTAAAGTAGCGCGCCATAAATTGGGCATGAGCAATGGAAACGCAGAAGCCCAAACCCTTCACCTCTTCGATATCGGTGACATATTTCAGGATGGAGTTTACCACAAGGTCAGCGCGGCGCTCTGCCACCATGCCGCTGAGGGTGTACAGGTTGGACAACTCGTTTTTGTCGTAGCCGCCGGTACGCCATTTCAGGCTGCTCAGATCTGCGGTGTCGGTGACGCCGAAATATTGGAAGGGACAAAGTAGTTTCCGGTCAATGGCCTCCGGCAGACGGATCTCGGCGGCAATGCGTCCGCCGAAATAGTCCAGAACGCTTTTGCCGTCCATACGTTCCGGGGTAGCAGTCAGTCCAAGCAGGATCTTCGGCTGGTAGTATTCCAACAGCTTCTGATAAGTGGGTGCAGCTGCATGATGGAACTCGTCTACAACGATGTAATCGTAAAAATCTGCTGCCGTTTTGGCGGCAAGCTCCTGAGAATTGAAGGTCTGGATGGAAACAAACAGATGATCAATGCTGTCGGCTCTGTGACTGCCCACATACAGTTCACCGAAATTGGCATCCTTCAGTACCGCCCGGAAGGTGTACAGGCTCTGCTTCAGGATCTCCTCCCGGTGTGCCACAAACAGTAGCCGGCAGGGCTGCCCCGGATGCTGCCTGCAGAAGCGCTTGTAATCCAGTGCGGAGATCACGGTTTTACCGGTGCCGGTAGCGGCGACTACCAAGTTGCGGTTGTAACCCCGAACGGTGCGCTCGGCATCCAGTCGGTCCAGAATTTCCTGCTGGTAGGAATAGGGCAGAATATCAAGGGTGTAGATTCCGCTGTGGTCGGTCTCGCTGTATTTTTCGGCTTTCAGGGCGCGGGTCAGCCGCTCTCGCTGCCCTTCATCGTAATATTCAAACTCGCTGGAGTTCCAGTAGCTTTCAAAGGTGGCTGCGATCTTTTCAATGGTCTCCGGCAGGTCCTTTCGGGTCACCTTGACGTTCCATTCCAGACCACTGGAAATTGCTGCGTTGGACAGGTTGGAGGAGCCTACATACGCCGTAGTAAAGCCGGTTCTCCGGTAAAATACATAGGTCTTTGCGTGCAGGCGGGTACGTTTGGTATCGTAGCTGACCTTGATCTTTGTATTGGGCAGCGCGCGCAGCTCCTCAATGGCTTTTACGTCCGTAGCGCCCATATAAGAGGTGGTGATGATGCGCAACTCACCGCCGCTTTGCGCAAACTGCCGCAGCTCGTCCATGATGAGGCGCAAGCCGCTCCACTTGATAAAGGAGACCAGCATATCAATGCGGTCGGCGGAAACGATCTCCTTTTTTAGCTCCGTGTACATCTGCGGCTCATGGATAGCGCCGGTAAACAGGGAACTTTGCGCAATGGAGGTTTCCGGGCGGTCAAGGTCCTTTGCGCTTTTTCCTGTAGCAATGCGCGGGTCATTCTGCTGCAAAAGCGCAAGAAGCTGCTCTGCCCGCTGGTCAACACCGAGCGCGGCAAAGTCAGCTTCCTGTGTGGTGTTCTGGATGGTGGTCACGATCTGATTTGCCAGCTGGATCTGCGCCTCGATGCCGCCGCCGTTGTCCTGCACGTTCTCAAGACCCTTCTGTACCACGTCGGTCAGATACTGCGCCAGCACCTTGGCAGCCTCCGCCGTGTCGATGGGCGCAGTGGACTTGCAGGCTTCCGGGATCTCTGCAAGCTCGCGGTTCAGTGCGTTATTGATGACCTGTTCGTACAGACCGGGGTAGAGCATAGGTGCACTTCCTTACCGTTTTCTTTTATTATAGCGTCCGTTAGAAGAATATTCAATGATCGAGAATAAACCGCATCTGATTGAAAAAGAAGTTTTTGATCTCAGAAAATATACTGTAGCTGCATTGCTTTTATAAAAAATAATAGAGGTCGTGATAATTTGTATGATGCTACAATAAAAAGAGGCTGATGCAGTGCAACAGTCTCTCGATAGCAATGAGGCTTATATAACGGGTGTTTTTTTATAAAAATCCGTAGCAGCGCCTCCCATTCCAAGAGTGGTTTTGATGCCAACTCCGCCATGGGATGCAAAAGAGAGCAACGCGTTCCAAAGTTCCAGAAGCGGCGGCGCAAGGCGTGCCTCGATGGTCACATTGCCTTGAAAGGCTGGAATGCGCGTTTCTTTCAACAGATAACGTGTGGTATGGAGATTATAATCCACAATATGAAGCCCTTGCTGTAAAGCCTGCAGTGCATCAGAATCGATAAGGGCATATTCTGGAAAGGCAGCGTTCCAATGCGCAATCAGACTTTGCAAAAGCAGAGTTTCCTGCGGGAAAATAGTATAGCGGCCGGACTGCTTAAAGGCGCAAGGCGACAGAAAAGCAATTTTGGCACGGGTTTCGCTGCGGGAGCGCCCAGAACGGATCAGCTCTTCAGCGGAGATTGCCGGAAAGGTGCGGACCTCTGAAACCGGGAGTGTCAATTCATGCAGAGGGATTTCCTTTGCAGATTCCAAAACGGGAAAAACTACCTGTCGAGCAGCGTCATTTAGCAGGTTGACCGTCCAGATCAAAGACTGTTTTTCCGGCGAAAAACATAGAAAATGCGCAATGGGGTGTTCCCCTTGCAGATGCATCTGCTCTCCAAATTCAGAAGAAATCTGTGACATCAGCCAGCCATACAGACGATAGGACCACGACTGGGGAATCCGCACGTCATTGGGCGGAGATAAAACCAGTTGAATCTGCTGGATCATAAGATACTCACCCCGCAATATCCATAGGGATAAAGCCGACCACGAAAGCGAGCATATTTCATGGTGTGCGGGGAAATGCCATTTTCGGCATCACGCTCATGCTTGTGGTTGTGGAACATTTGTTTCATTTGTTCTGCCGTCCAGCGCAGTCCCTCTTCTTCGCCCAGATAGGGGTACGCCAGCGACTTGGCAAAGAACCCGGAGCCGCCGCCCAGGATCAGGTGTGGCTGCTGCGGCAGGTTGACTGCACCGCTCGGCGGGGTGAAGTGCCTGCTATACGTCTGCTCGTAGTAAGTATCAAACTGCTGAATGGCCTCCAGAAGGGACTCTTTGGTAATGCGCCCCTTCAGCACCGATTGATCCAGCGTCAGCTTGAAGCGTACCTTAGTGCCGGACGCTGCGCATTCCCGACACATGGGGATGCCGCGATTACTGCCCTTCGCAAAGGAACCGTTCACAAGTGCATCAAATTTTCCGACAAGGACCATCTGCGCATCCGGGATGGGGGCACTGTCGGAGACCTGAATGCCACGGAAAATGCTGTTAACGGCGTCCGAAGCGATGCTTTCATCTTTCAGAGTGCGCAGATGCAGCTGGTTGACATATTTCTCTTCCGGAAAGGTGGCCCGGCGGTTTTGTGCAAGGCTGTGTCCGGTGCTGCGGTCAGCCAATACCGCACTCAGCAGCCATGCGGTACGCAGCGCACCCTTGATGCTGCTGCCGGGAATGTAGGCATGGCCCTGCGCATCACGCTGGAAAGCATGGATCTCTTTCAGCGAGTGCTCCGCATCCAGGGCGTCCCCCACCTCGATCTGATAGCGCGTCAGCGTTTTCAGCTCCGCATCGGAAATGCCGCAGTCCTTAGTCAGAAATGCCCAGAGATTGGACTGCTCGCTAAGCATAAACTGTCCGTACTTGTCCACCAGATCGTGCTCGACCAGAAAACTGAAAAATTTTTGCTCGTCCAGAAAGGAGACTTTGCCATTGCGGGTATTGTACATGTATTCTTTTTTGGTATAGCTGCTGCCGTTGCCAACAAACAGAGGTGCCCATACATTTAGAGTAAGGTCAAAGATCTGAAGATGATCCTGCTGAATCATAATGTCACCCCCATAAAGATTGGCTTGGAATAGCGGTATACCGGATGCACATCCGACAAACCAACATCATACAAAGCACCTTGATAACGATTTTGCAGGACAGACCCTGCCGAAAGGGCATACTGCGTTTTTTTCTTCAGTGGAGTTTCCACACGATCGGATGCCATGAAGCCGCTGCGGCGCACCAGCTGGAAGGAGGCACCCTCTAATGCATTATCCAGTTCATCTGTCTGCGGCAAGCTGGTACTCAGCAGCAGATAAGGAGCATGCTCGGCAGAAAGAGCGTGATACATCCACTCCGTCTGCTCGTCAAAAGGTTCGTTCAGATAAATCTTGTCTACAACATGGAACTTTCCATAACCAGAGCTGACTTTGCCGCCGATGCCGGTAGCGCCCAGCCAATCCAGCAAATACTCCAGATCTTCATCCTGACCATCTTCGGTAAATCCGCAGATGAAATACAGTCCGCAGTCCGGCGCAAAACGGAACAGTCCAACCTGATACGGCATGGTATCCCCCTGCATGGGAACAGCTGCCTTGGTCTGCTCATAGTGGGTGCCAAAACTTTCCGGTTGCTCGTCAGGGGTAAAATGACCTTCATGCAGGCTTCTGGCGTAGCGGTCGAATTCCAACACAGGGATCCAGGCTAGCTTCTTTACCTTTTTACGCAGGGTGGTTTCTACCTCCTCGGTGGATTCTGACGCGGCAATGGGCTTTGGCAGGTAAAACGTTTCGCCATACCAGGGCATTGTATCGCTGAGCAGGAATTTTCCCTGCCGGACCTGCGCACAAAGCTGTTCTAAGGCTTCTTCTCCGTGCTGGACGAGGGTCTCATGGCAGAGGGTAGAAAACAGGGTATCTGCCCGCAGGGCCTCTTCGGAGGTATAAAGCGACAATGCAGAGTCGGCTCCTCCGAAATGAACAGCTGTGTCAAACTGCAGCTTAAACAGAAAATAGTTCATAACTATCCACCTCATCAAAGAGGGATTTCAGGCGGCTGAGATCCATCTGCGCGCCATAGCCTTCCAGCGCAAAGTTTTTCAGGCTGACACGGCCGCTGCCGCGAGAACCATGGCCGCCCAGATAATCCATCTGCAGCAGCTTCATGCCTTTGGCCAGAAGAGAAAGATCTTCCTTGACCTGTGCCGGGTCGGTCACATCGTAAACGATGCTGACACCGAACTTTGCGCCGGCGATCACACGCTCAATCTGGCGGGGATTGGCCACGGAGTTTGCACGGGAAATTGCGTTCTCGGTCTTGACCTCGGTCACACCCACATTGGAAAGCTCTTTGGCATTAGACAAAAAGGCATCCGCAAACTGCAGGCGGGAACGACGCACCGGTTCCGAGGAACCGAACAGGCGGAGGATTTGCTCGGGGTCTTTGTCGCAACTTCCGGCTTTTGCCATTGCTTCGATATCCTGATATGTGCTGCGAGCCAGCAGGGTACGCAGCTTGCCTTTCAAGCTGCTGCCGGGTACGATGGGATAGCCGGTATAGGGGTCACGCACCACCGGGCTGTCCACAGCACCAATGGCAGAAAAGGCAGAGGAACCGCCGATGTGCATACCGGTGCGCACTTCCAGATCGCACCGGATCAGAATTTTTCCATACATATGATTACCCCTCCTTGCCGCCGAAGTAGCGGTGGAAAGCGACCAGCGCTTCCATGTAGTGTGCAAAGCGGATCAGGTCCGCACGGTCGGTGGAAATGCCCTTGAGGTATTCCAGCAGATGCGATTGCGAAATAAAGTCTTTCATGGGATAAGCTTTATCTTTACCGACACTTTCTCCGGTATCGCGACCATATTCATAGGCTACCCGAACTCGCATCAGATTAATCTTTACAACACTTTCGGGCAAAAGTGCTTCTTCGGTGCGGAGATTTTCAACGTTAAAAATCTCTGTTACAAGACTCAGCAGGCCACGGATCTTGCTAGTGGTCACTTTTTTGGGCTGGCTCATCAGGTTGCTCATAATACGCTCGGCTTCGTCTACATAATCTTCCGGCACCTTTTTCGGCGTGATCTCCGGCGGCAGCTCTTTCTGCTGCCCATAGCTGCTACGGCTGTTATAGCTGCCGGAACTGCTGCGGTTTCCGTTGTAGCTGTTGCTATATCCGCTCCGGTTGTTGTTATAGCCACCGCCGCCATAGCTGCCCCGGCCATTGTCATTCCATCCTGCCATCTGTGTCGCCACCCTTTCTGTTCTGATAGACATAAATATAAATTGCGGTGATGAGCTGGTGACGCTGTACAGCATCCAATGCCCAATCCATCATGCTGTGAGAGAATTGCTTGTAGGCTTTGTAATTTGCTGCATTCTTTTTGGGGGAAAGCCGCGCCAGCAGGTAAGCGTACCGTGCAAGGTTGATGCGGTCGTTTTCGGCTTCCCGCAGCAGTGCCAGCAGGTTGTAGAGCATGGCGTTTCCATGCTCGGCGTTATCCTTGCCGAAGAAGCTTTGCAGGCAGCCGACCTTTTCGGTCAGGACCTTTGTACGGAATACATCCCACGCATAGATATGTCCCTGCTCCGGCTGCACCAGCAGGTTGCCCTTTGCATCCCGGACTGCTTTGCGCTCCGGCGTAAACAGTGCCACTGCATTTTTGCCGGGCAGATGCTTGGCGGCTTCTTCCAGCGCGGCGGTTTCCTCGGCGGAAAGCCGGATGGGGTAATGGTCATCAAAGATGCCGATGCCTGCGCTGAGGGTCAGTGCACCGCAGGAGAATACGGTAAAATTACGCTGGATGCGCTGCGCTGCATCCAGCACAGCGTTCCATGCGCCCACAAGGAATACATCATCGCCGCCGGCATAAACAATGCTCACTTGCAGCCCTTCGAGAATGCCGTTGATGTAGCACTTGAAAAACAGTGACATCTGCCGGGAGAACGCCGAGGTGCGGGACAGGGTAACATAGTGCATCCGTTTGACCGGGTCTTTCTCGTTTTCCTGCTCGAAACCGGAGATAAATGCGTGCCCGAGGTTGTCCACATCCATACGGCAGACCGCAATGCGGCGCACGCCCTCGGACTGCCCTGCCAGTTCTTCCATGCTGTTGCTGGCGGCGTAATCGCCAACGTACAGGTTGGTGCTGTAAGTAAGGCCGGTGAACGGTGCATTTTTGGTATATACACGCACGACCGGCTCGCCGGAAGCCAGCCGTTTGCGGGCAGAAAGCTGATCCGTCAGGGACAGATACTCGCTGCCGCCGTCCAGTGCAGGCAGCGTACAGTCATCGGCAGCCGAGGGCTGACGGCTTACCACCAGAACGCGCTTGTTCTGAATCTTGTTAGAAAGATCTACAAACAGTTTGCACCAAGGGCAGAGATCATCCTTCAAGTTGGCACTGGTGCCGCACACCTTACATTCCCGGCCATCCGGGTAAGCGGCGGTGCTGTTCAGCAGCCGCAGATCCTCTGCGGTATAGCGGTGGAATTTGTGCTGTTCCAGCAGCCGGTTCACCCGGCGGAACAGCTCTTTGTAGGGGCTTTTTTCAGCCGGGGTATTGGTCAGGTCGTTGCCGGAGCAGGGTGTCCATGCGTTGGCCAGAAACAGCTGGGTGCCGAACTGCAGCTGCAGCCAGCGGTTGAACTGCCGGTTCCACCGGGTCAGGGTATCGGCCACAGCGGCAGTGTTGGGCAGCAGCACATAGCAGTGTCCGCCGCCGCTGTAGATCAGGTTGGCGCGGGACACGCCGCACCCGGCCAGAAGCTCGTCCAGATAGTGCTCCATGAGCAGCTCCAGAAAGAACGACCGGCTGCGCAGGGAGCGCAGGGCGTTTTCGGTATGGACGGTATAAAGAAACTTCTGGATGCGGGAAAAATCAGCGGTATAGAGCAGAAAAGCGTCCTTCTGGCAAAAATCCTTCTCCTGCTCAAAAAGTGCCTTGCGCAGGTCGGTGATGTTGTTTGCCTGCACATATTCACTGATGCACGCCGCAATGGCTGCGGTGGTCTTGGCGTGGTCAAACAGAGAAACATCCGGGCTTTCGCCGGTAAAGGTGCTGGACGGAAAACAGCTGAACTGCGTTTCCAGCAGACCCAGCAGAGAGTTGATCCACTCCGGCTGCGGCTGCAGATCCGGCAGACACTCCTTCAACTTGCGTACAGCATCTGCATAGACGGAAGCGGAAAGCGGCTGCTGCTGCCGTGGCAGCTTCAGGCTGCCGTCCTGCGGCTGCGCAGGCATCATCCAGCCGGGGTGCGTACCGTTCAGGTGGGTGAACACCGAGTCCAGCGGAAGATCCCGCCGGAAGAAACTGCTTTCGCCTTCGACCTCCCGGCGGTCTGCGGCGGCAGAAAGATAATCTGCCAGATAAACGATATAGGCCGGGGAATCGGCGGGCAGAGTCTTTGCTGCACCGCGCAGCGCGGCGGCGTGGTGGTAGCGCACACAGTCCAGCGCCGGTGCCCAGCCTGCACCGGGCAAAACGCCGTGCAAAAACTGGTAGCCCTGTTCACTGTGGCTGCCGCGCTGCCCACCGGCACGGTACACCGCTTTGCCGGTGTCGTGCAGCAGCCCGCCATAGGTGGACTGCAGGGTGAGAACGTTCAAAATACCATCTCCTTTACGGATTGTGGAACAATTGCACAATAAACGGAAAACGTATTTGTCAATTTTGTAAGAGATGCTTGGAATTGGCTTTATTATAGCACATTTTGTCGCCATGCAAAAGCCGCAGCAGAGAAAATATCACAGCAGCTGCAATCGTTCCGTTCATAGAGGGACAGCCCACAGAAAACAAAGAGTTAAGGTTTGCAAAAGAAAAACTCCGCATCTTTTTTTGATGCGGAGTTTTTTGTCCCCTTGCGGGGATGGTACAGCTCGAAAAGGTTTACACAAAGGAGGACCCGAAGTTTTTGCCCCCTTACGGGGATGGTACTGCAAGCTACGAAAAACTCGTTACTCTGTTCAAGTTTTCGCCCCCTTACGGGGATGGTACCTGTACATGGACGACGGTGAAGCAACCTATAAGGTTTTCGCCCCCTTACGGGGATGGTACAGTCTGGCACTGACGAAGCTGGACGAGGCATTGGTTTTCGCCCCCTTACGGGGATGGTACGAGAATGAACCGGAATAATGAAGCGCACTTTAAGTTTTCGTCCCCTTACGGGGATAGTACCTGTACACGTACCTGAAAGCGTACAATCATCATAAGTTTTCGCCCCCTTGCGGGGATGGTACGGTGTGCTGTGAGCGCTGCTCCAAGGCAGGGGAGTTTTCGCCCCCTTACGGGGATGGTACCATTTATTGGGACACGGATAGCTGCAAGTTTGAGTTTTCGCCCCCTTACGGGGATGGTGCACTAAATATATCACAGAAGATCGTAAAATGGAAGAGCTGAATGCCTGAAAGCTATTCACTTTATTGAAATAAAGTGAAACCGCGCGAAAAGGACAACGATAAATCCTGAATCATTATTGTGCCGTGGAGGATAGAAAGAAAACCCTCTTTCAGGGCGAGCCATAGCGGCGGAAGCCTGCAAAGGCGAAGATGCTGCGCTTCAGGGTGCTGCCGTCCGGGTAGGTGGTCTCCTGACTCTTGCGGCGGGAGCAGGCGGCCAGCGTGGGGATGCCCGCGGCTTCCAGACGCTGGACTACCCGGTACACAAAGGTGCACTCGCCCTGACAGAGCACGGCATCCGGGCTAAGGTGCAGGATGTGGTCGGCATATACCGTGGCAAGGGAGTCCAGCACGGCCTCGTTGGTGGCGGGGTCAATGGCAGGAAAGGCAAGGTCGATCACCTTGCCGTAGACCTGCGCTGCAGCCTTTTGCTCGGCACTCCACTGAGTGGACGGGTGATTGGTAAAGTTGATGAACATAGGGCATTCCTCCTTGACATTGCAAAGAGAAAAAGCCCATGGAATGCGGATAGTTAAGCAAGAAACTTGAAATTACTTTTCTTGCTTTGGTTTGCCCCCTTACGGGGATTGTACCTTCGCCCTGAACTCTATGCCGAACTGGACCATGTTTTCGCCCCCTTACGGGGATGGTATTCTGACTCTGGCAAGCTGGGTGCTCTATACCGAGTTTTCGTCCCCTTACGGGGATGGTATCCATCACATGAATTTTTCATGGTATGGAATGTGGTTTTCGCCCCCTTACGGGGATGGTACATCGAAAGGATGGTACTTATGATGGCAATGTTAGTTTTCGCCCCCTTGCGGGGATTGTACAGAAAGGGGGTGTGACCGATGGCGCTTATCAGTATGTTTTCGCCCCCTTACGGGGATCGTACTATCACATGTTGTCTATGCCGTCCGCAAATTGCGTTTTCGCCCCCTTGCGGGGATTGTACCTCTTCTTCTCTGATTATGGATGGAATTCTGTTGTTTTCGTCCCCTTACGGGGATTGTACATCCAGTGCATCGTAGTACGCCTGCGCAAAGGCGTTTTCGCCCCCTTACGGGGATGGTACGGAAAAGAAAGCGGCTTTTGTAGCACAGTTCAGGTTTTCGCCCCCTTGCGGGGATTGTACTCCTATGCCGATGTACAGTGTGCCGGGCCTGATGTTTTCGCCCCCTTACGGGGATGGTACTTTCATCGCTAAGATGTTCTACGATGCGATGCGGTTTTCGCCCCCTTACGGGGATGGTACCAGCACGAAGAAGTTCCTCAAAAGCAGCGCTGTGTTTTCGCCCCCTTACGGGGATGGTACTGTTATCCCGCAGAGCAATCAAAACGTTTTTCTGTTTTCGCCCCCTTACGGGGATGGTACGCTGTCCTGATACAGCAGCACCCGCAGCACTTCGTTTTCGCCCCCTTACGGGGATGGTACCCTAAATATATCACAAAACACCGCAAAACTGAAGAGCCGGATGGCTAGAAAATACTCACTTTATTACAATGATGTGCTTTTGTGCTGAAAAGAACGGGCACAAATTCGTTTGGCCTGCCTTGTGCGCGGGGCAGTTTCATGGTATGATGCAGATAATGGATCTTATAAAAAGGAGTGTTGCCCTGTGCTGAAGACGTATATCACCACCGTACCTTTGCAGGGAAAGCTGGACCCTATGCTGTACCAGCGGGAACATGCAGCCCCGCCCACGGCCACCTGTTTCCCCATCGTGCAGGTGATGCGGGATACCCTTGAACCCGGGGATACGGTGCAGCTGCTGGCCATCCGGCAGGAAAATGCCGATACCGCCCGCAACTATCAGCGCCTGCTGGAAGAGCTGGCGCAGCTGGGCATTGCAGAAAATCAGGTGCGTCAGCTCCACCTGCCCGAGGATCAGCGCTCGGAAACACTGATCGGCCTGTGCAGGGATCTGGTGGATGCCCTGCCGCAGATCACGCGGGTGTATGCCTGCATCACCTACGGCTCCAAGAGCATCCCGGTGGTCACGCTGACGGCATTGACTTGTGCCGAAGCTACCCATACGGAGCTGGAAGTAGGCGGTGTGTATTATGGTGAGGTCAAGCGGGAAAACGGGCAGGTGCTCAGCGCGCGGCTTTACGATATGGCAGCACTGTATCAGCTTGCCGGGCTGGTAGGTACCATGCGCGACAGCAGGACCGCCGAACAAGTGTTCCATCAGCTGATCTGGATGAACGAGCACCGGGAGGACTGAGCAGCGATGAATGATGTGAAAACATGGGCGGACATTGACGCTTCGCCGCTGCTGCAGCTGCCGCCGGAACAGCGCAAAAAGCTGCACGATGCCAATGATGAACGGTTCCGCACTTTCTGGGCGGAATGCTTTCTGACTGCACAGACTCCCGGAAGGGGAGAGGATGCATGGAACAGCGTCGATTTCTGCAAGGCGTTTCTGGATGCGTTTGATTTTTGGGAAGCAAAGCCGGGGCAGACCTTCAGTATGTATCTGCGCGCCGCCGTCCGTCATGCACAGGCACACGACCAGCAGCAGGAAGAAATGGCTGTGATGGGTTTCGGACGCGAAACAAACCGCAAGATCAAAAAAGCGCTGGAGTACATGGAAAAGAACGGAATTACAGAGAGTATGCTCTGCCGTGACCCGGAAAAAGAACAGGTGATCGCCGATATTGTCGGGGTGGGTGTAAAGACCCTGCGGGAAGCACTGCGCAATAAGCAGTCGGTACTCAGTCTGGACGACACTGGCGGAGAGGATTCGGCGCTGGGTGACCGGGTGGCCTCCCAAGAAAAAAGCGTGGAAGAGCAGGTGGAGCAGAGCAGTGAAATGCTGGCATGGCTGCACCGCGGCATAGGGCTGATGAACCTGCAGCAGAAGGAAAAATACGGTAAGACATCTGGCCCGTTGTGGAGCAGCGTGCTGATGGGCTTTCTGCGCAACAACGACGCGCTGGACCCGGCAGAGGATGCGCCCGCGCGGCTGGCAAACTGCGATGATCTGCGTCCGCTGGAACAGGACAACTGCCTGTGGGATATCCTGCTGCTGCACCGGTATGTGGAGTTTACAGTTCAGCCGCCCTATGCACCCAAGGCACTGGAATGCGCCGCCGTCCATGCGCTGCTGGAGCCGGGGCGCAACCCGGCGCAGGATAAGACCGTGGCAGAGTTTCTCGGCGTGAGCAAAGCGGCTGTATCGCAGCGGCGCAAAACATGGCAGCAAAAACTGATGCAGATGAAAGTGGAACAGGAGGAGGTATAAGATGGAACGCAATGTATTGCTTTTATATATGAGCCCCTTCGGCAAAAATCCGAACATTCATACCCAGACCAATGAAGCGGCGGTTTTGGAGCTGAAAAAGCACAAGGAAGGTCTGGACTGTATTCTGGCACTGTGCAGTGAGCTGGTGCGCACCAGCCCTACCGTGCATCTGCCGGACGGGAAAACCTGCACCACCGTGGAATATTTCCGGGATGTATTCCTGCCTTCGGCGGGCATTCCGGCAGAGCGGCTTGTGGTGATCCCGGTACCGGACAGCATGGACGACAAGGCACAGTTCCGGGCGATCTCTCTGTTACTGGGAAAAATTGAAGCGGAAGATACCCTTTCCATCGACCTTTCCGGCGGCATGCGGGACACGGCGATGCTTCTGGTAACAGCAGCTCGCTGTATGCGTGACCTGCGCGGTGTGGAGACCCGCAGGGTGATCTACTCCGAACTGCTTCCGGATGGCACTTCCCGCATCCATGACAGCAGTCAGCTGTACAGCCTGTTCGACCTCATCACGGCCATGGACGAGTTCTTTTCCACCGGCACTGCACAGAAGCTGAAAGGCTATCTGTGGAGCGAGGGCGAGAGCGACCCGGCTCTGCATACCCTGCTTGCCCGCATCAACCAGTTCTCGGATGACCTGGCGCTGTGCCGGGTGCAGGCGCTGAATGAAGACCTGAGCCAGATCGCACAGGCACTGCAGGCGCCGCCCAAGGAGAGCAAAAATCTGACCAGCTTGTTCTTCCACCTGCTGAATGACCGCTTCCGCACAGAATTTGAAGGTCTGCTGGCTTCCCCCAAAAACAATCTTCCTGCGCTGGTAAGCTGGTGCACAGAACACGGCATGTATCAGCAGGCACTGACCCTGCTGTGTGAGCAGATGCCGACCTATGTCTGCCGTCATCTTTTTGTGCAGCCTACAGAAACCGGCTGGGCATATCTGGCAGAGCAGAATCAGAATAAGGGCAAGGCGTGGGTATATCCGCTGTTCCACTTCCATTTTTGCCGCCTGACTTTGATGCAAAAGGAGTATCCCTATACAACGGATCTGCGCCTGACCCACAGCAAGGACGATGCAGATGGCAATATGCTGTTCGGTGTAGCAAATTCGAAAGAAATGCACGCCTATATGGATACGATCCTCGCTTCCGGTCAGCTGGTGATCGACCCGGAGGTCCGGTGGCAGATCGAGGATGCGGCACTGTTCTACCAGTGTGTGATGCAGTACCGCAACCAGATCAACCATGCCAGTGATACGGCTTTTGGTCTGCAAAGCGACCGTATTCTTCCGCTGGACACGGCCCATATTGAGCAGACCCTGCAGGATGTGGCAGATTATCTGCAGGAGATTCGCCCCATGAAGCCGGATGTTCCGCAAGGCGTCAAGGCGCTGCCTGTTACAAAGACGATTCCGGCAGGCGCAGCTCCCAACCTGTAAAGTAGAATATAAGAAAAAGCAAAGCACCTCCGCTGCTGGCAAACGCCAGTGGCAGAGGTGCTTTGTTGTCCCCTTGCGGGGATTGCATCCGAATGACAACGCCTAAATATCCAGTTATGGAGCTTTCGTCCCCTTGCGGGGATAAATTGCAATAGGACAGCATCATGGGCAGCGGGCAGGGCGCAAAGTTTTCGTCCCCTTGCGGGGATAAATTGTAAGTACACGTTCATCAAGACCAGCTACCCCATCAAGCTAGTTCCATCCCCTTACGGAGTATAACTTTACTATATCACACATTGAGTCAAAAGAAAAGAACTATACACCGGAGAAGCGCGGATGGAGCAGAAAAGATAAGTCATAAAGATCACCTCGATTCGGCAGAAGGGGCGTCAAAGCCCTGAATGGGCAGGCCGAGGAAGTATTCCTCGATACGGTCCCAGAGCTGCTCGCTGGAAAAGCCGCTGGTAAACAGCCAGCTCATCAGCCGCACAGCATCGGTGTGGCGCTGGGCAATGCGCTCCAGCAAGCGGTTGCGGTAAAAGCCGCGGTCAGCCAGCTCCAGGGTCTGGGTCTGGTTAATATAGAGGTACAGGCGGCTGTTGGAGCCGCCCAGCAGGGCAAAGTGGAGCAGGTCCAGCTCCTCCAGCACGCCCAGAGCCGGGGTCAGACGCTCGCTGCTCTGGGCAGAATCATTCACCGGCAGATAGCGGCAGGTCTCGCTGCTGTGCAGAACAGCAAAGCTCTGCTCCAGCCAGTGGAAAAACTCGCTGATGAACGGGTCCACGACGCTGTACTCTGCGCCTTCCTGCGTGGTGCCGCGGCGCAGCACACGGGTGCGCTGCAGGCGGGACGAATGCTGCTGCCAGGACTGCACAGCCGCCAGCACTACGCGCACTGCACTGGTGGCACGGGTGCTGCTCAGGCCTGTGGCCTGCGCCAGCCGTGCGGCGGCATCCCGATCGTAGAGATACTGGCCACTACGGGCAGCCTCGAAGAAGATCTCCTTCAGGGCGCGCAGCAGTACGGAAAAACGGGCATCCGCATTGGCGTGCCACTCCAGCGTCAGCTGCATGGCGGGGGTCAGGCGCAGCTGGGCATTCAGCGGCAGCTTGTCGCTGTGGGTGTACAGCAGGTACTTGAACTGCGGGAAGGAAAAATCGTTCTGCCAGCGGCTGATCCACAGGCGGGCAAGGTCTACGTCGTAGACTCCGGCGGCCTCATCCTGCAGGGTGGCAGCACCGGTACAGATGCAGTTGACTGCGGCGGCATCGGCGCTGCTGAGCAGAAAATACCCGTGGGTGAACAGAGGAGAGGGCCGCATGATGAAGGGCGCATAGCCGCGTGCTTCGCTGTCCTTCTGGATCAGTAGCATGGCGGTCTTGACCTTGGCCAGCGGGTCCTGCTGGTGCTCGCCGTTAGGGCTGGCAAAGATGTAGGCGAAACTCTCGGCGTCCACCAGAAGCTCGTTGCGGTGCTTGGTGGCAGTGGCCGGCTGGCTGGCGCGGTGCTGGCGGTACAGCTGCAGCACCTTGCGCATCACCTGCACCAGCTGCCAGGGCTGAATGCTGGAAAGGCCGTGCAGGCGGTTGATGTGCTTGAAGTCGTTGGCCATGTGCTCGTACACGGCACGGCCGTGGATCTCTGGGTCACGGGCGGCGCGGCCGATCTCCTGCGTGTAATCACACAGGTTACCGGTGGGGGCAAAGTGCAGCACAAGGGCAATGTCCGGGATGTCGATGCCCATGCCAAAGGCTTTGGTGGCCAGCATGATCCGGCGCTTGCCGCTGCGGAAATCCTCCAGATCCTCCGCTTTGGCCTCGCCGGAAAGCTGCGCGTGGTAACGGGTCACAGCATTGCCCAGACGCTGTGCAAGGCAATGGGTGTAGAAGCGCTCCAGCAGACTGACGGTGGGAAAGTAGACCAGGGTCTTCTGCCCCTGCTCCAGTGCGGCGGTGATCTGCCCGGTCAGAGCCTGGAACTTGTCCAGCTCGTACTCCCGGCGGCCGGTCACGCGTGGCACCTCCCGGATGCACAGCTCGATGTTGCGGCGGCGCACGCAGCCAAGATAAACGATGGGGTCCGGGGACATGTGCAGGCTCCGCAGGGTCTCGCGGTACATGTCCTCCTCGCCGCCGTAGGTGGCGGTGGCGGTAAAGGTGGCGGTGACAAAGGCGTGATGGTGGGGACCGTTCAGCTGCTGTTTGCGCAGCTTGTTCACGTAGTCACCCAGAAACCAGTAGTCCGGGCGGAACTGCTTGCCCCAGGTGGTCACAATATGGGCCTCGTCCACGATCAGCAGGCCGATGGCACGGTCGCCGATCAGGTCGGAGATATCGCTGCGGCTCAGCAAGGACTCCGGCGAAAGATACAGGATGTCGCAGCGGCCTTCCTGCACCTCCTGCGCAATGGTCTTTTTGACCATTGGCGGGATGTCGGAGTTGATGGTGCGGGCCTTGGCGTAGCGGTGCTTCTCCATGCCCTGTACCTGATCGTTCATCAGGCCGATCAGCGGCGAGATCACCAGCGTGACCATCCCGTACTTCTCGGCAAGGTCGATCGCCGGGATCTGGAACATCACGCTTTTGCCCGCACCGGTGGAGGCAGTCACGAACAGGTCGCGGTAAGTCTGCCCTGTGCGGCAAAGCTCTGCCTGCTGGATGAGGTCATCGATGATGTCCTCTTGGGTGATGGTGCGCAGCTTCTTCTCGCCGCAATGCAGAGCGTCCAGGTCGTAGACATCCAGCGGGAGAAAGTCCGGGTAACCCCAGTGCTGCTGCAGAAGGGTGCGCGCCTCCGGGCAGACGGGGCGCTCCGGCTGCATCGTCTGCGCATGCGCTCTGGAAAGCTGACCCGGAAAAGCGCCAGCCAACGCCGCAAGGCTGTCGGCAAGATCAGCCTCATCGCCGATGAAGCTGTCGGCTGAAACGCAGAGCGTTTTGCCACGGCGCAGCTGCTGCACAAGGCAGAAATAATCGGCTTCTCCGGTAAGCGCAAAGGCAGAGCTGCTGGCGGCGGTTTCGGGAACCATATGCGGTGCTGCACCAAGCGATACGCGCTCGACCTGTGGGTACTGACGCAGCAGAGCGTCCAAAGGAATGCAGCAGGCAATGCCTTCCTCCGTATGCAGCAGGTTGGAGTAGACACGCAGGCAGGGTTCAATGCCGGGCAGCGGAGTATCCTGCGGCGTTTCCGGGTCAAAGTGACTCAGAAGGCCGGACTGCATCTCCGGCGTAAGCGTCACAGACATGGGCAGCAGCGTGCGGTAGCAGGTGTTCTGCACCAGAATGATGTGCGGGAACTCCTGCGCAAGGGTATCGGCGTGCAGGGCAAACTCCTCTGCGGTGATCACACAGGGGCTCTGCTGCAGCAGACTGCTCAGGTAGCGGGACAGGCGCTGCTGCAGCAAAGCATCCAGAGAAGGACGTGGAAGGCCAGCGTCCTCCGGAGAAAAACCCCACAAGACAAACAGAGCATCCTCAGCAGCATGGGCGGAAAGATAAGAACAAAGCAATGTATTCATGGCAAAATCTTCCATCAGGTCAAAAAATCAGGCAGCAAAAAGGGTGGATGAGGAGCGGCGCTTCAGCATCTCCCGCAGATGGCGCTCGGCACGCACCTGAATCTGGCGGATACGTTCCCGCGTGACGCCCAGCTGCGCACCGATCTCGTCCAGCGTACGGCAGCGGTCATCCGGGATACCGTAGCGCAGCCGGAGCACAGTGGACTCACGTTCGGGAAGCTGAGAAAGAAGCAACCGGACTTCCTGAACGGTCTCGTTCTCGCTCACAGTGTCCACAGGATCGGGGCTGACGTCATCCGCCAGAAGCTCCGCAAGCTCGGTGTCGTGGCTCTCGCCGACCATAAGATTCAGGCTGGTAACGTTGAGGTAAACGAGCATGTCGCTCAGGTAGCGGCGCGCCTGCTCCACCGTGCAGGGGTGACCGCTGCTGGCTTCAGCCTCGGCAATGGCATGCCAGAGATCCGGACCATCTAGCTGCATGCAGGTGCTGCAGACGACGCGCACCCGGCAGAGCGTGTCAAAATAGTGTACCGGGATGCGTACCGTAAGGCCGGTGTTGATGGCTTCGCGCAGGATGGACTGGCGGATCCAGTAAGCGGCATAGGTCAGGAAGCTGTAGCCCTGAAGCGCATCGAACCGCTGGATCGCAGCAAACAGTCCAAGAATGCCGTTCTGGAAGTTATCCTCCTCGGTCAGGCAGCTATGGGCGAGCAGCTGCGGAACTCTGCGGGCCATCAGGTGGACAAAACCGGCGGTCTTGCGCACAAGGATCTCCTTGGCGCTCTCATCACCCTGCTGTGCCAATACGCAGAGCTGCTCGTTGGTCATAGACCAAAGCTGCTTGGAGGTAAAGTCGCTGCGGCAGAAAGAAGTGGCCTTTCTGCTGCTGGGTATAGCGGCGCTGGTATCCACTAGGATGCCGAGCCCCGCCAGCTCGGCCAGCAGATGCTCCTGTTCCTGCTGAGAACAGGAACCAAACAGCGCCTCAAAGCCTTGCGCAGACAGGTGATTGCCGTTCGTCAGCATCGGGCGTACACGATTCAAAACTGCATTATATTCCATGGTAAAACCCCGCTTTCACTTCCAACTGTAAGTGTCTTCGCTTAGTAGAAGCCCATGGATGCAGTAGAGTTAAGTCTTTTGAGAAAAAACTTATGGTTATCTTTTTGGAAACGTCAGTCAAATAAAAAATCAATGAGTTCTCTTATAAAGGTATAGAATTAAGCAGCAAGGACAGAAAACCTTGCCAAAGAAACAAACTATACAGAGCTTTTTGCGTATGATATAATAAAATTATAAATCTTAATTGGGAATATCGTTTTAGGAGGCCACCATGGAGCCAATGAAAGCAACCAGTGTCAACAGCCGTGCGGAGGAGCTGTTTGTGCAGCTTTTCTGTGAGGCTTTTGGACCTGAGAAAACCGAGAATTTGCAGGTCCAGTACCCCTGTGTGGACATCTATGGTCGGCACCGTTATATCGATTTTGCGCTGGAATCATCTGAATCCAAAATCGCAATCGAAATTGACGGCGAGACCTACCACAACCCGAGCAAGGTGTCCGAAAACAAATACGCTGACGACCTCCTGAAGCAGAACAGCCTGATCTATGATAACTGGAAAGTCTACCGTTGGATCTACAGCCAGTTGGAAAAGCAACCGGAAAAGGTCAAGGATGAGCTGATCACATTTCTGGGCACCAGCCCCATGTTCAAGGCGTTTGAAGCGGACCTGCCGGTTCAGATGGGACAGACCATCGAGCTTCGGGATTATCAGCAGGAGGCTATCGACAACCTCAAGAAGATGCGTGAGGGCGGCAAAACCATTGCGCTGCTGTACCATGCAACCGGCGTAGGTAAAACTATCACAGCAGCAACGGATGCCAAGGCAGTGGGCGGACGCACGCTGTTTCTGGTCAACGCCCTGAAGCTGGCATCTCAGGCAAAAGAGACTTTCGCCAAGGTCTGGCCGGAAGCGACTTTGGGAGAGTACACCGGAAGTCAGAAGGATATGACCCAGACGGTCATTTTTGCCACGGTGCAGAGCATCTCTAAGGATCTGGAAAAGTTCTCGCCTATGGATTTTGACTACCTGATTGTAGACGAATGCCACCATGCGGCAGCCAACACCTACCAGAAGATTTTCACCTACTTCCACCCGAAGTTCATTCTGGGTCTGACCGCCACTCCGGAACGCAGCGATGGCGAAGATATGCTGGAGCTGTTCCAGAACGTTGCCCACAAAATGGATCTCAAGACTGCCGTGGAGCGTGGCGTTCTGGTGCCGATTCGCTGTATCTGGGTCAAGACCAACATCGACCTGACCGATGTGCGGATCAACGGCATCAAATACAATTCGCAGGATCTGGAAAGCAAGCTGTTCATCCCGGAACGGAATCAGTTGATCGTTGATACATATTTAAAGTATGTCAACGGCAAAAAGACCGTGATCTTCTGCGCCAGCGTAGACCATGCAGCCGAAATTGCAAAGCTACTGCGGGATAGCGGCGTGAAGGCGGAAGCAGTTTCCGGGCGGGATCGGGTAGAGGCTCGGGAAAAAATCCTGAAGGACTATGAAACCGGCTCGACCAATGTTCTTTGCGCCTGCGACCTTCTGAACGAAGGCTGGGACAGCCCGCATACCACGGTGCTGTTCATGGCGCGCCCGACCATGTCCAAAACGATTTATTTGCAGCAGCTTGGTCGTGGCACCCGCCGCTGTCCGGGAAAAGATGACCTGCTGGTGATTGATTTTGTAGACAACGCCAATATGTTCAATATGCCCTACAGTCTGCATCGGGTGCTGGATATTTCAAAATATCAGCCCATGGCGTATGTGCTGGCGCCAGAGAACAAGCGCAAGCTGGATCAGGATATGTTGTTCCAGGGTGAAAAGCCCGAAGCATGGTTGGATGTGCCGATCGATGTGTCTGACTATGAGATCATCGACCTTTTCAACTGGCAGAACAGCGTCAAGGATATGATCTCGCAGATCGAGTTCGTCCGGATGGTGGATGTACAGTCCGAGACGGTGGAGCGCTACATTAAGGACGGAAAAGTCAAACCGGACCTTTCGATTCCCTTTGGCGATAAGCGGATGTTCCACTATTTCCGCGAGGAAAGTGTCCGAAACATTGCCAAGCAGTACGGCTGGGATCTCATCACGCCGCAGAATATGGCAGATAAGTTCATGAAATTCATTGAAACGATGGATATGAGCTTTTCCTATAAGCCGGTCCTGCTCAAAGCAATTTATGAGTACATGGACAGCAATGGCAGAGTTGCCCTGCCGGATGTGGTGGATTACTTCATCGACTTCTACGAGGACCGCAAGGCGCACGGAATGATCGCAGAGAAATCCACCAGCATTTACCAGAAGGGCGGTTATACCCGGAAGGATGTGGAGAAGAACATCCTCTCCAACCCCTTCAAGCGCTTTGAAGATATGCGATTCCTGATGCGCTGCAAGGATGTGGAGACTATCGAGGTAAATCCGATCATCTTCCGCAAGCTTACACGGGAAGATTGGTTGCATATTGTGGATGTCTGCGATAAGAGCCTTGAAAAATACTATTTGCGGCTCAAAAAATGATGTGAACGCCGATAATTGACTGCGGGTGACGTGCATGATGAAAATAGCGAGAAATATGATCCGGTGCAAAAAGTGCGGGGACAGTATTGAAAGCTGTTCTGTACATGATTTCAAGTTTTGTTTTTGTGGATCATGTGCTGTCGATGGGGGAAATGAGTATCTCCGTAGGAGTGGAAACACGGAAGACTGGGAAGAATTATCTGAAACGCAAAGTGTAGACGATTGAAAATTAAGTTGAACACGATCTTTGAAGCAGAAGTTCAGCGGCAAGCAAAAAAGCTCTTGACCTCTATATTAAAGGCCAAGAGCTTTTTGCAAAGATGATGCTGTAAAGAAGTAAAACAGTGAAAGCAATAAGAACAGGCGGTCAATTACTTTGCATTTTTTGCATGCGTTGCGCTAACCAGTGATTGAGAAGGCGTTAATGGAGCAAGCCATACTTTGCCAGTTCCCTTATAAACATTTACCAGACCCTCGCCGGATGCGGCAGAACCAAGCAAGGTTTTTCCGGAACGTTCAACCGTAAAGCTGAGACTGCCGGACCAGCAAATCGCAAAGCTGCCATCAATTTTTAAAACGTCGTCTTGAAGGTCGATTTCTACGATTTCCGAACGGGGAACATTGCTTTCCAGTACACATACACCATTGCCAGCAAGCCGTAGATTGAAGAGTCCTTCATTTCCGAGTGCTGCAGAAGAAAGCGAGGAGCGTGCTTGAACCTCGTGCTTGACAGTGGATTCACAGGCCAGGAACATGCCGTCTTCCATTACAAGACCGCCTGTCCAGTCACCGACATTTTCGGTCAGAAGATATTTATAGGTGGGTTCGGTCACGAGCACACCCGTTCCGACGTACTCCGGCTTGATTGCGCTTTCTTTTGTGACGGAACTTTTTACCATTTTGCCTAAGAAGTCGCCAACACCCTTCAATCCGGTGGTTGCTTGCACGTTGCCAACAATGTACTGCATTGCGCCCGCTTGAAGAACAAGCCCAACTTTTCCGTTGAGATTGGCAATGGCCTGTTTCCGTTTGACATTCATCTGGCTCATATAGTATTCTTCCATTGCATTGCAAGGCGCTACGGAGAAATCGATATTGTGCTCAACAATAGAGAAGATACCCTTCTGTTCGGTGACGATGTGACTTATCTGATTTGCCAGATTGTTGATTTTAAACATAAGCAAATACCCCATTTCAAAGCAGATTTCGCATTTTTGTATGCAAGATTTGGTGTCCGTAAAAATGCTTAGATAAGTAGTCACAGTACAACTGAATAACTCCTTAAAATTCAGTGTATCATACGTCAACTGAAAATACTATCATCAAACCACACAAAACATTTGAGACTTTTTTGGCGAGGGGAGAGTATAGGAATTGAAAGTTTGGCCAGTGAGAATATAAAAAACAGGTTACTGATGCAAGTCGAAAAACTGCCGTTTGTAGCAGATCTGTAGCAAAATTCGGGGAGGATCGGCAAAATGGCTCCGAAAACCCGATTTTTTGCAGATTTTTGGGTACAAAATTTTATCCTCAAATTTTGTACAGAATGACGGTGGCAAAACAAAAAAGAAAAACGCCAAACGCGAGAGATTGCTCTCTCATGCGTTGACGTTTTTTCTGGTTTGTGGGGATTATTCTTCTGGCAGAGCCAAAACTTCATCTTTGGCCAGTTGATTGGCCGAGTCAAAGGCTTCGATCATCTGGTTGGCTTTCGGATCTAAAACCTATTATTCAAAATGATAACACGGGGCTGTTGCACACGCCCCAACAAAAAAGACCAGAGTTATTTAGCCAAAAGGCTGAACCGGTCCGTAAAAAGTAGACAATGCGCCGCTTGCCTTGGCACGCTCTTCCAAGCCTTCCAGCTCACCCTTCTGCCCCACATTGCCGCACACGGCAATGACTTCGCAGTTGTTATAGTGCTCTTTCAGCCACGGGATGATAATCGATGTGTCCAGACCGCCGGAATATGCCAGCACGACCTTTTTGACTTCAGACATAGGAACTGCCTTCGTTCAAACCAACTTATATATTTTTCGATTTCCCTCGTGCAATTTCATGATTGCAGTGTCCATTATCCGGGCACTTGGAAAATGTGTAAAAAGTGTTCTGTATATAGCAGCAATATGAAAGCAGTATTTCACAGCGGGGCATTATGAATCTATAATAGGTAGCTGGAAATAAACAGAAAGAGGGTCTTTTTGATGGCAACGATATTTCCAAGAGAAGAAAAGGCAGAGGCACTGTTCGGGGAGATCCTGAAAAATCCAGAAGCCTGCCGACGCCTGATGGATACCTTCAACGACTCGCTGGACATGGCAGACGTACTGGATGCGCCGGCCGTGAGTGCACAGCAGTTTGCCGCAGCACTGTTCAATGCCTATGAGAACAAGGATCTGTCTGCCTTTTTGATGGCGATCTGCCAGCACAGTATGTTTGATCTGCTACGGAACGCTGCCCTGATCCCGTTCAAATTCAACGCCGATGGTCAGCCGAACCCGGTGATCCTGACGGATGATGTCGGCGTTCTTTTGCCGAACAACAAATTTGCCGTGAGCAGCAAAGTATACGACCGGTTCATCCGGGTGTTCCAGAAGCAGGAAAAGGTAAAAATGTACCTTGCCAGCGGCTACTGCAAGTATCACGGCTACGACGAAGGATCGATGGATGTGGTGGAGTACCACTACAACCAGCATTTGGGGCTGCTGCTGATCTACGAACTGCCGGACACCGTGAAGCAGAAGGTAACGGAAGCGGAGGCCTACTCCACCGTCTGGGATATCCAGATGAAGCTGCAGCACGCACTGCCCCGTTCCGTGGTCTACTATGGACAGGATACGCTCAAGGACGGTGAAACCCGCTACGATGAACTTGGCGTTTTTCTGCCGCTGGAACACTTTTCCGACCGGCTGGAACGCCATGTGGAAACTGCTACCAAGATCGTTTACGGCGAGTAAACGCCCTGTAAACGAACTCCCTTTATAAGTGCATCACAGCAAAACAAAACGCAGCGAACCGTTAAAAGATTCGCTGCGTTTTGCCTTATATGGGAGAATGGAAATGCTGCACATCAGGTGCAATAACGGAAAGTCTTGTCAGTGACAACACGGGCGAAGATCAGCCCTAACGGCAGTGCTACGATGATGAGAATGGCATCTGCAAACCATGTGGCAGAGTTCATCAGAGACAGGATGCCCAGATTATAGATGGCACGGTAGAAATACAGTCCCGGTACCATGATAACGATGGACGGCACGGTGACGGAGATGCGGGGATAACCGGCGGCGCTCTTCAGGCAGGAGGCCAGCAGTCCGGACAGCAGTGCGCCCAGAAACGCTGCAACAGCGGGCGGAAAGCCCGCAAGGCTCACCAGCTCCAGGCGGAACGTGTTCGTTACCGCACCGATAAGGGCGGCGCAGACTGCCAGGTTCCGGGGACTGTTGAACATGAGCGAAAAGCCGAACACACCGCCAAAACTTGCCAGCAGCCGGAACACGATCTCTTCCGGGAGTGTCAGGCTCAGGGCAGGGAACTGCACCGGCTGCAAATGCAGCAGCAGTGCCATGATCCAAGCCGTCATGGTTGCCACCAGAATGATGAGGACGGCGTAGGCCAGACGTTCCAGCCCGGAGCGCATATCCAGCTTGGCAAGGTCGATGCCGCTGGTAATGAACGGAAAGCCCGGAATGATGAAGAGCATGGAGCAGATATACCCCGCCTCGTGCTGCGCCGATACGGCAAACAGCACCTCGGCCAGCTTCAGCAGGATGGCATACACGAGGCTTGCTGAACAGACCGACGCCGTAATGCCCAGAAACAGGGTGAAATGGTGCTTTGTCAGCTTGCACCGTACAAAGTTGCCGATGCCTGCACCGCAGAAGGCACACAGCATTTCCACAATGCCGCCGCCCAGCAGAAAGGTGAAGCAGCCGCAGGCCAGTGCAGCTGCAAAGCCTAGTGCGATGGGCGAATACAAGCCGTGGATGCGCTCGATCTCATCGAGGTGGCTGTGCAGTTCTTCGCCGGTCATAAATTTTCCTTCCCGGTCGAAGTCGTTGACGAAATGCTCCAGTCGGTTCAGTCGGGAGGTATTCACGCCCGTATTTGTCAGACAGAGTGACTGGGTATAACACTGGTCACCGTCAAAGCAGGTGAACTCAATGGACAACAGGCCGATGTCCGCTGTTGTTGTGACTCCCAGCTCCCGCGAAAGGGTGTTCATGGAGCTTCGGACACGCCATGCGCCGGTGCCGCATTCCAGCAGCATCAGCCCGGTGCGTCCAATGACGGAGGCTTTTTCCACAAGCCCCGCCTCGGTAATGGGAACGCCCTTGCTGGCCGACGCATAGTCGTGCCAGTAAACTTCCATGTGATTTTTGATGATCTCACTTTGCCGTTGTCCCATACCGGAAAGCCTCCTTTGTGATATGGGAATGTTGCAGCTGTTTCAAGACTGCGGTGCTATTATAAGGGAAATTGCAGGGTGGGTAAAACGTATCTTGGATATGCCGGCAATATTCGTTTGGTATTTCAAAGAAGAAAATACGTTGCGTTTTTGGCGGCTCTGCGGTAGGATAGAAAAAACACGCCGAAAGGAAACTGCCGTGACCCTTCAACAACTCCGCTATGTCACGGCTGTTGCCGGCGCCGGCACCATCGAACAGCTGGCTGAGTACATCGGTGTGGAGCCTGCAGCCCTTTCCGCTACTGTGGAGCAATACAATAAGGTTTGCGCCGAGGGCTGCGACAGCGACTTTGCCAAGGACCCGCACTTCCTGAATGCAGTTGCAAAGGCTCCCTTCTACGCCCATGTCACCACCCCGAGTCTGGGCTTTGCACTGGTGACCACCGGCGGCTTTGTGACCACCAATGACCAGCAGGTGCTGAACGAGGATTATCAGCCCATCGAGGGCCTGTACGCTTCCGGCAACACCTGCGGTATGCGCTTTGGTCCCGAGTATATCACCCCGATCCCCGGTGTGAGCATTGGTATGTGCCTGACGCTGGGCCGCGAACTGGGCAAATATCTGGCTGTAAAGTAAGCAGCTGCCTTCGTCAAAGCCTGATCGGCTGCAGTAAAGCCCCATAAGCAATAAAAGATCCCGTCCACTTCTGGGTGAACGGGATCTTTTTTGCGTATCAGACAGGAAAAAGCGGCTCAGAGGTCGTTTTTCTCCTGCCCCAGATTATCGGATTCCAGATCGTACAGGCCGTGCTGCAGATGCTCTTCCATCATGACCCGGGCACGCTTGGCGTCATGCTTGCGGAAAGCGTCCAACAGAATGCCGTGGTAGTAGATGCCGCCGTAGTAACCGTTGGAAAGAATGAGCATCTTACCCAGACTAGCACGGCGCTGGAAGGTCTCGTTCATAATGGCAATGGTGTAATCGTTGCCGCAGGCGTTGATGATCTCCATATGGAACGCCACGTCCGCGTTGATGAACTCTTCGCACTTGCCCACAGAGGCCTTCATGGCCTTGAGGTGGCCCTCCAGTTTGGCAATCAGCTCCGGCGAGGCGGTCTGGGCCACCTGTGCGCAGACTGCCGGTTCCACGATGCTGCGGAACTCCAAGATCTGCTTCATGGTCTCGGTAGCATCGATGGTGGGAGCCGGTTCCTCCACATTGGAATAGAAGGCCGAAAGATCGTCCGAGATCAGGAAGGTGCCCTTGCCGTGCACGCTTTCCAGAATGCCCAGCGCAATGAACTGCTGCAGGGCGCTGCGCACGGACACACGGCTGACCCCCAGCTCTTCGCACAGCTGGTTTTCACTGGGAATCTTCTCGCCCACGGTCCAGTTGCCGTTGCGGATATTTTTGCGGATATAGTGGGCAATCTTTCCGGTGACGCTGCCCTTATCGGCCATAGTGGAACACCTCTTTGTATTACAACTTTTTCTAACTATATCATAGGATGTTGCAAAAGTAAATCAAAATCAGCGAAAACTGGCAGAAAAAAACTTGTATGCAGACAACTGCTCACGGGATCAGGACGGCTTTGGTCAGGCTTTCGTCCCGGTGCACAAGGCGGTCGAACACCTGCGCACCCTCGGCCAGCGGAAAGCTCTGCCACAGGCCGGTCAGGCCGGCGCGGCCCTCGGCAATGGCCTGCAGGCAGACCGGGTACTCCCCGGCGGAGGAATAGCTGAACTGCACATCGATCTGCTCGGTGATGCAGCGCTGCAGCGGGAAGTCGATGGTCCGGGCGTGGTTGCCAATGACCATGATGCGTCCGCCCTTGCGCACCAGCTCCATGGCCTGTGTAAAGGAGCTTTGGGAACCGACGGCATCGTACACCACATCGGCACCGCGCTCTGCGGTGAGCTGCGGCAGCTGAGCGCAGTCCAGTGCACCCAGCTGTGCGGCCAGCTGCATGGGCCGGGCGTGGTGGCCGCTTATGCAGACCTGTGCGCCCTGACTTTTTGCGGCAATCAGGGTCATCAGGCCAATGGTGCCGTCACCGATCACGGCAGCGGTCTGCCCGGCGGCAAGGCCGCTGCGCAGCACGGCGTGCATTCCCACGGCAAACGGTTCCACAAGGCAGCCCTGTTCAAAGCTGACGGTGGGCGGCAGGGCATACAAAGTGCGGGCCTTTACGGCGATGTACTGGGCCATGGCACCATTTTTGCGGTACTCGGTGCAGGCAACGCCTACGATGCGGCGCTGTGCGCAGAGGTTGTGCATCCCGTGGGTGCAGAACCAGCAGCAGCCGCAGTATTCGGTGGAATCAAAGGTGACGCGGTCGCCCACGGCCCAGCTCTGCACGGCTTCGCCCAGCTGCGCAATGGTGCCGCTGGCTTCGTGGCCCATGACCAGCGGCGGGATGCGCCGCCCGTTCTCACCGCTGCTGCCGTGCACATCGCTGCCACAGATGGCGCAGGCCTTTACCTCCACCAGCACCTCGTCCGGTGCCGGTTCAGGGCGGGGAACATCCTGGTATTCAAAGGTATGCGGTGCGGTGAACACCAGTGCTTTCATCATGTTTACCATTCTGCCACGCTCCCGTCCTCATGCCTCCAAACCGGGTTCTTCCAGCTATGCGGGGTTTGGCCCTCTTCCTCCACCAGAGCCTTGTTCACCTCTACGCCAAGGCCGGGCTTCTGGGGCAGGCTGACAAAGCCGTTCACGAACTTGAAATCCTCGGGGTTCAGCGCATAGTCCAGCACGCTGCGGCCCTCGTTGTAGTGGATGCCGATGCTTTGCTCCTGAATGGCCGCGTTGTAGCAGGTGGCATCCAGATTCAGGCAGCTGGCAAGGGCCACCGGGCCAAGCGGGCAGTGGGGAGCAAGGGCCACATCGTGGGCTTCGGCCATGGCGGCGATCTTCTTGCACTCGGTCAGGCCACCGGCATGGGAAAGGTCCGGCTGCACGATGTCCACGCCGCCAATGGCCAGCAGATGCTTGAAATCGTACTTGGTGAACAGGCGTTCACCGGTAGCAATGGGGATGTTGCAGGCCGCCGCAATCTCGGGGAAATACTCCATGTTATCGCAGAGAACGGGTTCCTCAATGAACATGGGGTCGAACTCTTCCAGCTTTTTGGCCACGATCTTTGCCATGGGCTTGTGCACCCGGCCGTGAAAATCAATGGCAATGCCAAAATCCTTGCCGCAGCTCTCACGCACGCTGGCTACGCGCTCCAGCAGGGCATCGATCTTGGCGTAGCTGTCCAGAAACTGCAGCTCGTCGGTGCCGTTCATCTTGATGGCGGTGAAGCCCTGCTGTTTCTTTTCCAGCGCAGCGCGGCCCACATCGGCTGGGCGGTCGCCGCCCACCCAGCTGTACACCCGCATCTTATCGCGGCAGCTGCCGCCCATCAGCTGCCAGACCGGCACATTGCAGTATTTGCCCTTGATATCCCACAGGGCCTGATCGATGCCGGAGATGGCGCTCATCAGGATGCCGCCGCCGCGGTAGAAGCCGCCGCGGAACAGCACAGTCCACAGGTCTTCGATCTTCATGGGGTCGGCACCAATGAGGTACGGCTCCATCTCATGGATGCACTCGCATACGGTGGCGGCGCGGCCTTCCAGCACCGGCTCGCCCCAGCCGGAAATGCCTGCATCGGTGCTGATCTCAATAAAAGCCCAGCGGGGACGCACCAGCCATGTCTGAAGTTTTGTGATCTTCATAGCAATGCTCCTTTGAGAACAAAAAACACTGTACGATTCCAGCCGTGTTTCTCCGTCAGGGATCGTACAGTGTCAAAGATTATTGCAAATTACGGAGTCTGCAGGCTGCCGTCGCGGTTGCGGGTCTGGGTCCAGGTGGTCACAGTATTCTCACAGGGATACTTTGCGGCCTCCTTCTCATTCAGGTCTACGCCGAGACCGGGCTTGTCGTTGGCGTAAACAAAGCCGTCGTTGCCGTACTCGGGCATACCGGGGAACACTTCCAGCAGAGCGCCGTGGTTATCCTTCAGCTTCTGGATGACGAAGTTGGGCGGTTCGATGCCGCTCCACTCCTGCAGGCCCAGATTCTGAGCGGCCAGATCGATGTGGATGTTGGCTGCATGGGCCAGCGGGCTCATGTCGCCGGGGCCGTGCCAGCAGATGCGCACACCATACTGCTCGCAGAACATCTGCAGCTTGCGGGCCGGGGTGATGCCGCCCACCTGGCTCAGATGCACGCGCATGTAGTCGATGCTGCGGTTCTGCACCAGCTTCTTGTACTCGGCAGGGTTGTTGAACAGCTCGCCCTGGCTCAGCGGGGTCACGCTGGTCTGCTTGATCTTATCCAGCCATTCCACCTGCTCCAGAGGCACAACGTCCTCCATGAAGAACAGCTTGTAAGGCTCCATCTCCTTGACAAAGGTGACAGCCTCGGTGGGGTGGATGCGCTCGTGCACATCGTGCACCAGATCAATGTCGAAGCCTTCCTTGGCACGGATGCCGTCGAACAGCTTCAGGGTGTCGCGCATATACTTCTTGCTGTCCAGATACACGCCCGGCTCTGCGCCCTTGGCTGCCCACTCCGGAGCAGGGCCAAAGCCGCCGCCGCCGTAGCCGCCGCACTGGCAGCGGATGTGCTTGACACCGATGGAACGATACTTCTCGATGTTCTCGCAGATCTCGTCCACATTGGCACCGTCCACATGGCGGTACACCGGAACACCGGCGCGCATTTTGCCGCCGAACAGGTCGTACACAGGCATGTTGGCCATTTTGCCCTTGATGTCCCACAGGGCCATATCCACACCGGAGATGGCATTGTTGACGATGGGGCCGCAGCGCCAGTAGGCGTTCTGGTGCATCAGCTGCCACAGGTCGGAGATGTTGCGCACATCCTTGCCGATCAGCAGCGGACGCAGATAGGTCTCAATGAGATGCTGCACGGTCAGGTGGCGGTAAGCGAAGGTGGCGCAGCCCAGACCGTACAGGCCCGGCTCGCTGGTCTCCACCTTCACCACCACCAGATTGATGCCCTCGGGGGCGGTGCAGATCACTTTAATATCGCGTATGGTAGGGGCCATGACAGGGTTCCTCCCTTTTTATGTGTTGATTACTTGACCAGATAGCCGCCGTCAACGGGGATCAGGGTACCGTTCAGGTAGTCGGATGCAGCGGAAGCCAGGAAGACGACGGGACCCTTCATATCCTCGGGCAGGCCCCAGCGGCCAGCGGGGATGCGCTTGGTGCACTCGTCCTTGCGCTCCTGCGTCATGTTGGCGCACATCTCGGTGTCCATGTAGCCCGGGCAGATGCAGTTGATGTTGATGCCGCGGCCGGCGCAGTCAACAGCAACGCTCTTGGTCAGCTGAGCAACAGCGCCCTTGGTTGCGGTGTAGGCAGGCACAGTGGTGCAGCCGAAGTAGGAAGCCATGGAGCCGATGGTGATGATCTTGCCGCCAGTGGGCTGCTTGAGCATGACCTGCAGAGAACGCTGGATCATGAACCAGACGTGGTCCAGATTGATCTTCATGACCAGATCCCACTGCTCTGCGGGGAACTCCTCGGGCAGATAGCGGCGCTGGATGCCTGCAGCGGGGACCAGAACGTCCAGACGACCGTCCAAAATCTGCAGTGCTTCGTCGAAGGCGCGGTTCAGGTCCTCACGGTCAGCCAGATTGCCGATGACAGAGTAGGCTTCCAGACCCTTGGCGCGGTACTCCTCGCAGACCTTTTCCACTTTTTCCTTCTGGACATCGATGATGACGACCTTGCAGCCTGCCTCCAGCAGACCTTCGGCCATGCCGCGGGACAGACCCTGTGCGCCGCCGGTAACGATCGCATGCTTGCCGGCAATATCAAACTTAGTAAGAGCAGCCATAATAATGATCTCCTTCTATTTTATAATGTACGTGTTTATATCAGGGCCAGAGGGTCAGTCCTCTGCGCCGTCGAACAGGATAACGGTCTTCTTGACGGCCGGGTCCGGATGAACGATGTTGTCGAAGACCTTTTCGATCTCGCTGAACTTGACGAAGGTGGTTGCAAGACCTTCCATGTGGTACTTGCCCTCGGCCATCTTCTGTGCAGTGGGGACCCACTGGTTCAGGCTCATGCGGGTGCCGCAGATGGTCAGCTCACGGCCATTGATCATCTGCTGAGTGATCTTTTCGGGCACGGTGCAGAAGCCCATGGGGACCACACGGCCTGCGTTGCACACGATGCCGGGCTGCATGATCATGGTCAGGCTGCCGGGGAAGCAGGCGGAGTCGAATGCGACGGTGCAGCCGTGGCCGTTGGTGATCTTCTGCACTTCGGCAACGATGTCCTGCGTTTTGCTGTTCACGGTGTAATCGGCACCGAACTGCTTGCTGCGCTCCAGACTACTGTCGCTGATGTCGCAGCAGATGACGGTTTTAGCACCCTTGAGCTTGCAGGCCTGTGCAATGATGGTGCCGATGGTGCCGGTGCCCAGAATGAACACCACATCGTCCTCGCACACGCCTGCACGGCTGGTGCTGTGCTCGCCGATGGTCAGCGGCTCGATCAGAGCGGCATCTTTCCAGGGAATGCTGTCGTCGATCTTGTAGACGTAAGGCTCTTCGACGCACCAGTATTCACGCCAGCCGCCGTTGGTGCCGCTGCCGCGCACCAGAACGTGCTCGCAGACATTGCCGCGGCCATGCTTGCACTGGTAGCACTCGCCGCAGCGAATCACGTAGTCAATCACGACGTGGTCGCCCACCTTGATGTTTTTGCAGTCTGCGCCAACCTTGGTGACCAGACCAACATTCTCGTGGCCGGGGATCAGCGGGTAGCGGGAGTTGGGGTTCTCGCCCTTATAAATATGGATGTCGCTGCCGCAGACACCAGCAGCCATCATCTTGATCTGGACTTCGTTGTCCTTCGGTTCAGGGATCTCAGTCTCGCGCATCTCAAAGTGGAGCGGCTCGGTGACCCAACACTCTTTCATAACAGTAGACCTCCTTGTTGGTGATCAGTGATCTTCTTGTAAATGTTCCGTCGTCGTATCTTGTTGTAATACAAGATTCATTGGCTTTAGTATACACGACAATACAAGAAAAGCAAGAGGAAATTTGAAAAAACAGGGATTTAAGGATGATTTTCGACTAACTGCACAATTCTGGGCATGCCGTTTTGTGATACAAGACGGAAACTGATGTCAAGACAAGCGCCCGGCAGAGCATAAGAGCGGAATAGAAGGAGTATTAAAAATAAAGATACGGCAAAGAATAGCAGCTGCGGGCAGGAATTCTGACGAAACTGGACATGTATCACAGAAAAAATGGCAGGACGGATTGTTTTATGGATATTTCCTATTATAAATGCCTCTTGCGGAAGATGAACTTGTTTCGGCCAAAAAACAAGTTGGGGTGCGCCAGCGGTGCCGGATCGGGTCGGAAGAGGGGAGAAAGAGGCGGTGGACGGTGGAAGCCGGCAGAAGAAAATGAAGCCCCAAAAGTGAAAAACGTCAACTTGAACGGACAAAAAGCACAGGAATATGAAGAGATGTGACAACGATGAAACGTCAAAAAAGTCAAAAGTATAACAAAAGTGGCTAAAAATCTTAAGTTTTATCTTTGAATTGTACAGATTTGCATTTTGAAACAAGTGCACTCTGCACAAAAAACATGTAACTTGTAAAAAGAATGTTGACAATGCTTGTATTACATGCTATTATGTTGGCAACAGAAAGTCCCACGCAGGTGGGCGCCAGAAAAGTACGTGCAGACCGGCTGACACAAGCCCGGTCATGATGTTTAAGAAAATTGGAGGACAACAAGATGAAACAGTACATCAACCGCCGTGATTTCCTGAAGGCTGCTGGCGTGACCGCAGCTGCCGCTGCTCTGGCTGGCTGCGGTGTCACTTCCGGCTCCACCGCCACTGCATCCAGCACGGCTGCATCCAGCACCGCCGCTGCCGGCAAGTACGATGATGTCAAGGCCGATGTCACCCTGACCATGAGCCACCAGATGGCTGCAAGCCACTCCATCAACAAGACTGCTGAGGAGTTCGCTCGTCTGGTCGCTGAGAAGTCCGAGGGCAAGATGAAGGTGGACGTTTACTCCGCTGCAACTCTGGGCACCGAGACCGAGAACCTGCAGGCCCTGACCAACGGCACTCTGGATCTGGCCGTGATCGCTGCCGAGTTCTATGCAAACTACGTGGACGAGGCCGGCTGCCTGTGCCTGCCCTTCGTATACAGCAGCTACGACGACTGCGCTGAGAAGCTGGCCGGTGAGGCTGGCACCACCGTTGCACAGATGATCCTGGACAAGACCAATGTCCGCATTCTGGACTACTACGTGCTGGCATTCCGTCAGATCTTTACCACCGATAAGCCTCTGAACACCGTGGACGATATGTCCGGCCTGATCATCCGCATCCCGGACTCCTCTACTTATAAAGAGACCTTCACCCAGCTGGGCGCTGCTCCCACTCCTGTGGCATGGGGCGAGACCTACACCGCACTGGATACCGGTCTGGTGTCCGCTGTGGAGAACATCCCCGAGTCCATCATGTCCGCCTCCATGCAGGAAGTGTGCAAGTACGTCAACGTTTCCAACCACATCATTGGACCCACCACCATCTCCGTTTCCGAGCAGGTGTTCCAGAAGCTGACCGAAGAGCAGCAGAACATCCTGACCGAGGCCGCTAAGGAAGCCTGCGAGTTTGGCCTGAATGCTACCAAGGACGGCAGCGATGCAAACTTCGACGCTCTGAAAGGTGCCGGTCTGGAAGTGGTGGACACCGATGTTGACAGCCTGAAGGCAAAGATCAACTACAACGCATATGCTTGCGCAAAGACCGATGTCGGCAAGCAGATCCTGACTTCCATGGGTGTTGCTCTCTGATAGACCGTCCGTCTTTCCCTGAAAAAATGTGCGGGCAGGCCTCAAAGGGCTTGCCCGCACTTAATTGAATAAAAGGAGATGAACCCCGCATGAAAAATGTGCGTAAAACGGTGGATAAGATCCTGAATGTGTGCATTCTGGTTCTCTTCATCGCAATGTTCGGTGTTACCACCCTGAACGTTATCATGCGTTATATCTTTAACTCGCCGCTGAGCTTTGCAGTCGAGTTTGGCCGCTACACCTTTGCAGGCATGGTCTATCTCGGCTCCATCTACGTCATGCGCGACGACGGCCACATCGGTCTGGACATCGTGGTGGATGCTCTTCCGGAGCCGCTGCACACCATCGTGAAAAAGTTCTCCCGCGTGCTGGTTCTTGCCTATCTGGCCATATTCTTCTGCATGAGCACCCGCATGGTTATTGAGAACTGGACCAACCGTTCCAGCACCATGCATCTGCCCATGTCTGTTGTGTATCTGGCCATGGTCATTGGCAGTGCCGGTATGTTCATTGAAGAGCTGCTTCTCCTGCTGGGCAAGGGCGGCAGCGAAAAATTAGATGCAGGCGACATGGGAGGTGGCATGTAATATGTGGATGATCATTGGTATCTTCTTTCTGATGCTGCTCATCGGCGTGCCTGTTGCGTTCGGCGTCGGCATCTCCTCCATGCTGTATCTGGCCCTGAACGGTAAAGATCTCGTCATCCTCACCCAGCGCATCTTCGCTGGTGGTGACTCCTTCACCCTGATGGCAATTCCGCTGTTCATCTTCGCAGGCGAGATCATGAATGCCTGTGGCGTTACCAAGCGCATCGTCGGCTTTGCAAACGAGCTGGTCGGCTTTATCCCCGGCGGTCTGGCACACGTCAACATTCTGGCATCCATGCTGTTTGCAGGCGTTTCCGGCTCCACCTCTGCCGACGTTGCTTCCATCGGCGGCATGCTGATCGGCTCCATGGACGAAGCCGGTTTCGACCGCGACTACGCCACTGCCGTCACCGCTGCATCCGCAACCATCGGTTCCATCATTCCGCCTTCCATCCTGATGGTGCTATACAGCTCCATTACCGGTATCTCCGTTGGTAAGCTGTTCATGGCAGGCGTGATCCCCGGCATTCTGGTGGGTGTCAGTCAGATGATCTACGCTTTCATCAAGGCAAAGAAGAACCCTGCCAAGTACGACGGCGATGTGAAGGTCAAGTTCGACTTCAAGCGCATGGTCAAGTCCTTCATCAATGCTCTGCCTGCGCTGGTCATGCCTCTGATCATCATTGGCGGCATCCTGTCCGGTGTGTTCACTGCAACCGAGGCCGGTGCAATCGCCGGTGCTTACGGTCTGATCATCGGCATCTTCGTCTACAAGGAGTTCACCTTTGAGGGTGCCATCAAGACGGTCCTCAGCGCAGCCCGCACCTCCGGCATGACCATGCTCATCGTGGCAAGCACCACCGCATTCGGTTACTGCCTGGCCATTGAGAAGTTCCCCGAGCAGGTGTCCGCTCTGCTGACCGGCATCTCCACCAACCCCAACATCCTGATGCTCCTGATGATCATTGCCATGTGCATCATCGGCATGTTCATGGATACCACCTCTGCCGCCATCATCATGGTGCCCATCTTCTACCCCATCGCCGCAGCTGCCGGCATCGACGGCATCCACTTCGGCATGGTCATGGTGCTCACCTTCATTCTGGGCGGCATCACTCCTCCCGTTGGCGTTACCCTGTACATCGCAACCGCTGTTGCAAAGATCAAGTTCACCAATCTGCTCAAGGAAATGTGGCCGTTCATCCTTCTGTTCATCGCGGTCATGTTCGCAGTTGCTTACTGCCCGGCTATCTGCCTGACCATCCCCAACATGCTGGCCTGATCTGCAACCGGACAGCAGATGCTCATGAAAAGCTTTTTCTAAATTTTCTCCTAAATCTCCTATCCCTTGCTTTGCATTCTCCATTACTTCCCAACGATCTCCCAAAACAGAAACCATTCGTGCAGAGGTCAGGCTGCTTTCATCCCTCCCGGGTGGAAGCGGCCTGATTCTCTTTTTTTGCCAAAGACCCGGAAAGGAGCATTGTTTATGGCACAACTTGTTACCCTTGGCGAGACCATGGCCGCCTTTGCGCCGGACCGCATGGGCCCGCTGCGCTATGTTTCCAACTACGGCATCCGCATTGCGGGGGCCGAGAGCAACACTGCCATTGGCGGCGTAACGCCGGAGAACATCCCGGAGTTCCGCAAGGCGGGATGCCTTGGCGTGGGCCTTGCCAGCAGCCTGATGCCGAAGGACAAGGTCGCCGCCCGCGACTGGGATGCCTGCGCGGAATACGTGCACATGCTGCTTACAAAAGCCAAAGGCGAATAAACCGCAGAAACAGCAAGACCGCTCACCCGAAAAGATGAGCGGTCTTTTGTTGTGTGATGGGATGGCATTGCGGCCTACTCTTTAGACCATGGCTTCGCGTCATCCTGCCGGAGCAGTCGGCATCGATGCCGTTCTGCTTTGTCTGCTGCGTGAACCACTTTCACTCCTGAAATGAACTGCATGAAAAATCAGAAGGCCCCATTCTATTGACTTTGCCTTTGCAGGGGAGTATACTCCATGTCACCAAGAATATTACGGCTATGACGAGAAAAAGTACCCGGAAGGAATGCTGCAGAGAGCTGCCGGTTGGTGCAAGGCAGTGCAGGGCATCCGTGGGAAGATCCTCTCCGAGCTTTCCGGCTGAATGGGCAGTGTGCGCCCCAGTAAGCAGGAACGGCAGGCCCCCGTTATCACGGGCCGCGCGTTGTTGGACGTGCACTGAGTGGTCAGCGTTGTGCTGGCAATAAGAGTGGTACCGCAGAGGATATTATACGCCTTTGTCTCTTACAGACCGTAGGGGACAAGGGCGTTTTGTTTTGCGGATGCTTTTGTCCCAAAGCATGTCAGAAGGAAAAGGAGAAACAATTATGAAGACACTGGAAAAAGTAAGCGACTTTGTGGGCAAGTACATGGCCGCCATCGTTATTGTGGTGGCCGCGGGTGCCCTGTTCTTCCCCGGCCCGTTCAGCGTGGTAAAGACGGCGTGGGTCAATAACCTGCTGGGCATCGTGATGTTCGGCATGGGCCTTACCCTGAAGCCGGGGGACTTCAAGGTGGTGTTCAGCCGCCCGAAGGACGTGATTATCGGCTGCGTTGCACAGTTCACCCTCATGCCGTTTCTGGCATGGGCGCTCACGCAGGTGTTCCACCTGCCCACCGAGCTGGCCATTGGCGTGATCCTGGTTGGCACCTGCCCCGGCGGCACCTCTTCCAACGTGATGACCTACCTTTCCAAGGGCGACGTTGCACTGTCCGTTGGCATGACCGCTGTTTCCACCGTGCTGGCTCCGCTCCTCACCCCGCTGCTCACCCTGCTGTACGCTGGCCAGCGTGTTGACGTGAACCCCATGAGCATGTTCATGTCCATCGTCAAGGTGGTGCTGGTGCCCATCGCACTGGGCTTTGTGGTCAATCACTTCTTCCATAAGTTCACCGAGGAAGCCGTCCGTGTGCTGCCTCTGGTCTCCACTACCGCCATCGTGCTGATCATCTGCGCCGTGGTCTCCGCCAACAGCGCCAAGATCATGACCAGCGGTCTGCTGATCCTTGTGGTGGTCATCCTGCACAATGTGCTGGGCTATCTCACCGGCTTTGGCGTGGGCAAGCTGCTCAAGCTGGACTCCACCAAGTGCCGCGCGATCTCCATCGAGGTGGGCATGCAGAACTCCGGCCTTGCAACCAGTCTGGCCGCCGCACACTTTGCACAGTATCCGCTGGCTACCATTCCCGGCGCTGTGTTCTCCGTGTGGCATAACATTTCCGGTGCGATCCTCGCCAACTTCTTTGCCCGCACAGCAGAGAAGAAGGATTGATCTTTCATAACACAGTAAAGCCCCCGGCAGGCGCAAACCTGCCGGGGGTTTTGCTGTGCCTGTGGGCCGGACATCTGCAACAGAACCGGCACAAATCGTGCTTTTCACGCTGCTTTTAGGGCGATTCACGCAGGTTTGCTTCCAAAATGCGGTAAAGTGTGGGATAATCAAGATACTGTAATATATACCCCCCCCCGTAAAAATGCGAGGGGAAAAAGGAGGTTGTACCATGAAACAAGGCAAACTTATCCGGCGTGCAGTATCGGCGGCACTGGCCGGATGCATGATGTTCACCTTTTCCGCTCCGGCGCTGGCCGAAAGCACCGATGCGCTGATGCAGTTGAGCATGACTCGCCGCAGCGCCGTGAGCGTGCTGGACGAAGAGAACGATGAGGATGTGCAGGATTATGGCCTTGAAGTAGGCGGTGAATCCACTACACCAACCCGCGTTACCAGCAAAAACTATAAAGACATTTTAAATAAGGGTGTGCTGAGTTATGACCCGACCACCCAAACGTTGAAGTCGAATGGCAAACTACCAAGGTCGCTTCAAAAAATCAACGCACCCGGCAAGGATATAGAACTGAAGGGAGAAAATAGCAGCACAGTAACGGATAAACTGATCGTAGTGAAGGCACATAATGTAACGATCAGCAGTGATGAGTATGATGCGATTTTCTCCAGAGGTGATACCAGCACGATCAACTGCACCGGTAAGGTGGATATCCGCAGCGACAAAAATAGGGCTGTGAACGGAAGCCTGAACATTTATGATTCCAGCGAAGTGATCCTTTCTGCAGGCTACAGCGTTGTAACGGACAACGCAAATATCACCAGCGAGGGTAACGTGACCATTGAGAGTACCGACGGTAGAGCGGCGAAAAACCTGACGATCAACAAGGCTGATAATGTTACTGTTATAATCAATGACACACAAGCGATTTCCGAAAACACCCAAATCACCGCTTCCGGCACTGTGATCCTGAAAAACAACGCACAGGGCGGCCCTGTGGGCACTGTCACCTTTACACAGGCAAAAGGCAAAAACTACGTCTACTATACCAGCGAAGGTGCAGATGAGGGCGCAATTGATGCAAGCGTTACGCCTATCCCGTCCGATGTGCCCTATCGCTACCTGCGTATTGAAGAAAAGCAGAACGCCAGGATCAAGGTAAACAATGGCACTGTTACAGTGGGCGATACAACAGAAGCTCAGTTGGACAGCTTTAAGGGCCAGAAGGTCAAGGTTACTGCAACCGGAGCCGAATCTGACGACCGGAAGTTTGACGGCTGGGAAGTGGTAGCTCCTGATGGCTTTACCATTGATGCCGATAAGCTGAGAGAAAAATCGTTTGAATTCATCATGCCTGCAGGCGAAGTGGAGCTGACTGCGCACTACGCCAGCAAGTTGAGTGTGACCGGCGGCACTGCCGAAGTGAACGGCAACGCGGTGGACTTTGCCCGCCCGGATGCAGACGTGACCGTGACTGCGACCGATCGCAGCGCGGATGGCTACCAGTTTGACCACTGGGTGGTGTCTGGCGGTGATATTGGCAAGACCGAGGAAGAACTGAAAGCCAACCCGCTGAAGTTTACCATGCCGGATGCGGCGGTCAAGCTGACTGCTGTGTACCGTGCCGCTGTTACGGTGGTCAACGGCATTGCCGAAGCAGGCACCGAGAGCGGAGAAACAATCTTTGTGCTGCAGGGCGAAAAGGTCACGGTGAGCGGTAAGAACAGAAACCCGGATGTTACAAAGTTCGGCGGCTGGAAAGTGATCAGCCCGGAAGGCTTTGAACTGACCGAAGAGCAGAAAAATACCGAAGAAAGCATGACCTTCACCATGCCGGCCAGCCCGGTGGAGCTGAAAGCTTCTTATAGTTTCCCGGCACCTGTATTAGATATGCAGGTCACAGTGAATGGCGGCACGATCCGCGTCGGAGAGGGCAAAAGCCAGACGGGCACGGTGTTCGTACAGCCGGGCCAGACCGTCACGATCGAAGCCGATGAGCCTGCCAAGGAGAATGAGTCGTTCCATCACTGGAAGGTGGAAAAAGATTCCAGCAAGAATATTGGCATAATTGAGGGTAGTCTGGGTTCCGAAACGGAAAAGGGCACGGAAAAGATCGTCTTTACCATGCCGCAGGACGGCGTGAATCTGACCGCCGTTTACAGCATCCCCGCTTCCGTGCTGAGGAGTACCGTTACTGTTGAGGGCGGCACGGCAAAGTCCACTCTGGGCGAGGGCAGCGATATCCCCGCAGAGATCGGCACCGAGGTGAAGATCACAGCTACCCCATATGATGCCGAGAAATACCCCGGCATGGAGTTCGTGGAATGGGAGATCAAGTACC
>ERZ781272.105-NODE-105-length-114682-cov-36.249549_pt1 | contig 114682 bp, 96 predicted proteins | sample MGYA00375850_ERZ781272 | MGnify/ENA primary metagenome ERZ781272 (study PRJEB29790, sample SAMN06051246) | human gut metagenome | host: Homo sapiens | place: USA: Cincinnati, Ohio | collected 2013-06-21 | study: EMG produced TPA metagenomics assembly of the Gut...
ACCCCTTTCCATTATACAGATTGTTTTTCTGTCCGGCAAATCGGGTATGGGGGCAGTAATAGGCGAAAAGAAAATACGGCTCGGCAGGGTGTGCCGGTGGAGGATATGAAGCAGTTTGCAAGGTTCTTACTTCCGAAAATTCAGGTGTTTTACGAAACGGAAGAAGGACAACGGGCGTTTCAGGAATGGAAAAAAGAAACAATGATTAAAACATTATACTGCATAGAGTAAACAGAAAAACGGCCGGGAGAGAGATTTCCCGGTCGTTCTATATGAATTCTGACTGAAAATAAAAATATTTGAATTAACCTGTCCCCAAATGGGGTAGTCGCTGGTTATAATGGGTGTAAGGGAAAGGCGGTGGCACTCGTTTGAAATTCGATAAAACGGCTCAACAACGTTTCACAGACTTATATAAGCGCTATTATAAGTTGATGTATCATGTCGCATTTGAGGTGCTACATAATCGAGTCACAACGGAAGATGTAGTGCATACATCCTGCGTGCGTGTTCTGGAGCATTTTTCGCAAGTGTCCGCAATTGACAGCCCCCAAACAAGAAACTTTGTTGCGATCATTACCAAACGCATTGCCCTTACAGAATGTTCGCGAATGAAACGTGAAGTGCCGGCAGACGTGCCGACAGAGTTGGAAAATTTTGATGATCCGCATGAAACGCCCGTTGTCGCTGTGGAACGGCGTGATGCGCAAACAGCGTTGCTGATGGAAATACGGCGATTAGGCGCTGAGGATCAAGATATTTTGATGTTAAAATACGACAACAAATTTACAGTCGTGCAGATTGCACAGGCGCTGAACATGGATGCACAAGTCGTAAAAAAACGGCTGCAGCGCATTCGGGCGCGCCTAAAATCTGCGCTTGAAGAGAAAGGGTATGACACAATATGAACGATGTTGTTTTTGAAAATCTACTTTGTGATGCTGCGGCTCAATTGAGGGAAGAACGTTTAGAAAAAATTAAACTACCACATAAAAATCAGCACATACTACGTGCTTTTGCGGTATGCGTATGTGCAGCAATATTGTCTTTATCCGTTGTTTATGCTGTTCCATCAATGCGTGCTCAACTATTTTCACTGCTTCAAATCGAAGAAGAATCTGATTGGATACTTCGCTTCGAAAGTCAAACACAAACAGAGCCAATTACAACGCTGCCGGAATTTACGCCGAATTGGCTACCAGAAGACACCGTCCGTACAAAATTCAATTCGAGTGAAGGGCCGCTCTATGACACATACTCATATCGTCAATCCCAATATGGGGTGACTGTAAATTCTTTGGATATCGCAATATTCCCTGCACAGGATATCCAATTGTATCTCCCAAAAGAGGATTTCCCCTTGGAAATGGACGAAACAACGACAAGCATTCGCACATATTATTACCTTGACTTTGACAAAGGGAATGTTGATTCCAAGAGGATGAACAAAGTAATCTTTGAAGAAAATGGAATAGCCGTGATGATGGATAGTTCTTTCGAAGTGAAAGTTCTTCTGCAAATTGCTGATTCATTGTGGAAATAAAAAAATTTTTGGAATTTTTGTCCCCTTTTGCCATATTGCTGGTTATTATAGTTGAGCAAAGGTTATCTTTGTTAAAAAATGAAGGAAGTGTTGTCATGAAACGGTTAGCTGCTCGCCTATTATCTCTGATGGGTGTATTTGTGCTGTGTTTGGGCGTAATGGGGAGTGCCATTGCGGCCAGTCCCGTCATCCTACAGGATACTACAGTGGGAACGCAGACGAGAACACTTTGCAATCATGCGTACCGTTACCTAGAAAGAACTGAGACACAATATGTCTATTCTGGAGCATTGAACAGAACATATAAATATATCATTGAATATTATCGCTGCGCAGATTGTGGATATACATATCCTGTAACCATTGATTGCGGATGGTTTTCTGGAGAAGTAGTAGGATGGTAAATCGCATGCAATCTCTGTTTTGAACAACTTAAAATGAAACAGCTTGGGGAAGTCAGACATCAGCGCGCGAAATGTCGGTACAATAGAAAAGTGTCAAACCATGAAGAAGGAGTTTAAGAATTATGAAGAAAAAGCTGTTCGCATTTGCATTTTGTATTATTATGGTAGTTGCAATAGCCGTGCCCGCATTTGCAGCGGAACCTCCGCAAAGGAGTGAAGGTGACACCACCGTGATTGATCTTACCTACGAAGAGTTTATCAAAAAACTGCAGAATTGAATGGAATTAGTGAGGAATAAGCCGTACAGCTTTTTGAAGGAATTCGTAAAAATTCCCAAAGTGATGGTATAGCACCTTATGCTGATCTGGTCGATCATTATCAGGTGGTTTCAAAAACCTTTACTTATTCAAAAAATAGTACTTATAGTGCAACGTCCGAAGCAACATTGTGGCTTAGAGGAAAAGGCTCCTATTTTCAAATTCAAGGCGTAGTAGGAAGTGCCACAAGGATACAGACCGGAACATCCACCGCTTCTTGGGTGCAGTTGTACAATAACTACAACGCTTCATTCCCTTCTCTTTCTGTCGATTTTGTTGGAAGTGGACATTTTACTGAATCCAGAACGCATTCCGGAGGCGGCTCAGTAAATATTAACGGGTTTAATTTGACCGGCTCAACTGCATATACAGACACTTACTCCAGTGATACAATGAGCCTGATTTGGACATATAAGCTGTACGCTTAAGGAATAAAGGATGATTAATAAAAACATTATCTTTTGCTTGGAATATTTTTTATTGATATTTTTAGTAGGATGTACGGCGTTCAAAAATGTACCGGGTGAAGAATACCAATATGAGCAGCTTTCAGAAACGCCTGGAATTGACGCATACCAAGCAATTGAAACAATTTATTCTCCTGAAGATGCTGCACTTATGGAAGAAGACTTCTACGAAGAAGCTAAACTATGGAGGTATGCAGCCCAAAAGGAAGTGTTCGTCTGTAGAGGAAAAGAAAAAATAGAAGCGAATATAGTGTTGAAGCTTTGTGAGTACAAAGGATATTCGGCAATTTATGCGGTTATTGATTACGGTTTTGAAAATTCGGATGTTTGGGAGCAAACAAGTGAGGCATGGCTCAATATAAAAAACAGCCAAACGCCAGAAGCTTTGCCAGAGGCAACGCTCGGCGTGACCGTTACAGGAAAGGGGCTTCCCGATCCGATTTTGACCGTATGCTCCTTTTACCCTAACATATTTGATTTACAGTATCAAAAAGGAATATCCTTCGCTGAAGAAAAGTTTTCTTTTAAGTAACAAATCAGTTGCCATTCAAGTGCCGTTGCCGCACGAAATTGTAAAACTTCGTTCAGTGACGGCACTATTTTAGCTCAATATTTTATCGCAGGCACCTCCTGATTATAACTTTAAAATAGGTATATAAGGACACAGTGATTCCGGATGCGATTCCGGCTATCATTACACCGGAGGTTTTTGACCGAGTACAAAAACGCTGTGAACAGAACCAAAAAGCTCCGGCGCATACGAGAACGAATGTCAATTATATGCTGACAACAAAACTGTTTTGCAGAAACTGTGGCTCTATAATGGCAGGTGAAAGCGGAAAAGTCATACAGGCACATGGCACGATTATTATAAATGTGGGAACCGTAAACGCAATGGCCGCGCGGGATGCGATTTAAAATCAGTGCGAAAGGAACCTTTGGAACGTTTTGTAGTAAAGGCTGCGATAGAAAAGGCTCTCAATAAGGACACGATTGAACGTTTGACGCAAAAGCTTTTAGCTTATCAAAGCAGAGAAAATACACGTTTGCCGGTACTGCCGGCCGCGCTGAAAGATGTTAATAAACCAATCGAAAATATCGTATCTGCAATCGAACAGGGAATCATTATACCAGCTACCAAACAGCGGTTGGACGATTGGGAGGAGCAGCGTAAGGCGCTGGAAACAAACATCCTGCAGGAGCAGATTGCAAAGCCGCTTCTTACAAGGGAGCAGATTCTGTTCCGGTTTGAGCGGTTTCGGCAGGGCGACCCGAGTGTCTCGGCATATCAGCGAAATATCATAGATTGTTTTGTAAACTCGGTATATATTTTTGATGACCGATTCGTTGTCAATTTCAATTACAGAGATGGGGATAAACTGGTATCTCTGCAAGAGGTAAAAAGTTCGTCCTTAGCTGAATATGGTGCACCACACAGCCACCGTTCATGTAAAAATGAACGGTACTTTTTTATATCCAAAAATATTTAACCGCCCGCAGTTCAGATCAGATGGCCCGCTGCTTTTTTCGAAACAGCATTGGGCCTTTTGTTTTGCTGGGAAGGGTCATGTACAATAAAAAAACTATACAGAAGGGAGGAAGCAGATTGGATAAACGGATGTATCTTTCCATTGACTTAAAGTCGTTTTACGCATCTGTGGAATGCCTGGAACATGGACTTGACCCCATGACGACAAACCTTGTGGTAGCGGACGCTGGCTGCACGGAAAAGACAATCTGCCTTGCCATCTCTCCCTCCTTGAAGTCTTGCGGCATACCGGGCCGGGCACGGCTGTTCAAGGTGAAACAGGCAGGCCAACGCGCAGCGGCAGCGATTTAGGGACAGTTCCGTGTCAGCTATGGAACTGCAGGAGAATCCAAAGTTCTCGATGTTCCTTTCGGGCGCATGGACAGCCCTATATCTCGCGGTGCTGGGCACAATGTTTGGCTGCTTGATCGGATTCGGCGTGGGAATCGTGTATACAGTGCCGAACCCGTTAGAGAGCAAGCGATTAAAGTGTGTGGGTATTGGCGGCGCGAAGATTATCGTGGGTGCGGTTCTTGTCTTAGGATTAGGTGAAAGTCACGACTCTGGCGCAACATACAAATGTTGTTGCTTTTGAAGAAATATGGACAGGACGGGAGGCAGGAAGAGAAAAAGTGTGTCTATACAACGTTTCTTTTTTTGTGATAAAATAAAGGTAAAAATCTAATGTACGTCAATAAGGCTTTGTCAGTAACAGATCAAGATGACAGTAAGATGGAATAACCGATAGAAATGTTCGGTCGCAAGAGGAGAGAACCATGCAGTTATCACTCGACAATATCTATATTTCCGCCAGACTGCAGAAAAAGCTGGACAGAATACCGATGTATCCGCTGACCACAGTAGTTGCACCTGCAGGATATGGGAAAACAACGGCTGTGCGATGGTTTCGCGAAGGTCTTTCAAAAGAATGCATGGTGCTGAGACTGAATGTGTTGGGCGGAGGGCTGAATGAATTTTGGCGTGATTTTGCCGAATTGATCGGCAGGGAAGCGGGAGCTTCATTTTCTGAAACTCTGTTGAAAATGGGGCCGCCACTGGACACTACGACACAGCGAGAATTCCTGCGCAAGATACACGAGCTTGCGCCCGCAAGGGAAACCTACCTCTTTGTCGATGATTACCACCTTGTGGAGGGCGAAATGATGACCGGCTTTGTGCTGTTCATTAGCCGTAATCTGCCGAAGCATATTCATGTGGTGCTCATATCCCGTATCGCGGTTTTGAGCATCAGAGACAGATTGCTGCTCTCAGGGCGCGTCAATGAGATCGAGGAGGGTGATTTGCGGTTTGATGCGCAGGATATCGGTAATTACTTTGCGCAATGCGGGTATCCAATCTCTTCAGAGGACATCTCCCATCTCATATATATTAGTGAGGGCTGGGCGGCGGCACTGTACCTAAATCTTGTTTCCTATGCGGATACGGGGAAATTCTCGGACTTTGGGGATATCCACACCATGATGGGGACGATTTTGTTCGAGCCATTGCCGCCCGATGAAAAAGAGCTGTTGACGGTAATGTCAATGATGTTGGTGTTTAGTGCTTCACAGGCTGAATGGATCAGCGGCCGCGCGGACGCAGAAATACTGCTGAGGCGGCTCGCGCGGAGTAATGGTTTCATTACCTATATCTCGCAGGACGGTACCTACAAACTGCATCATCTGATGCAGGAGAGCGTACAACAAGCCTTTGCTCGCCTGCCGGAGGAGCAACAGGCGAAATATCTGTCCCGCGCGGCTATGTGGCAACTGGAGCACGGATATGCTGCTTCAGCAGCGCGGCTGTTCTACAAAGCACGGGATTTTCACGGGCTGATGCGTGCAGTGGAGTGTGGCCAAGGCGCTGATCTTTCGGCAGAACACAAAAATGAGATGCTGGCTTGGTTCAGAGAATGCCCCCGCGCCGTGTGCAATGCATATCCGGTGGCCATGCTGGTATATGCGCGGCGCCTGTTTACTTTCAATATGCGCGCCGAGTGCACTGCCACGCTCAATGGCCTTTTACAGAGCTTAAATACCAATACTACACTGTCAGAGGCTGAAAAAAACAATCTGCTGGGCGAAGTGGAGATCGTCAAAAGCTTTCTTGATTTCAATAATATCAAAGCGATGAGCGCCCATCACCGTCGGGCCTGTGCACTGATGGATCGCCCGACTACCGCGGTTTCGCCCACAGCGGTATGGGGCTATGGTTCGCCCAGCGTGCTTATATCCTATTACCGTCTGCCGGATACACTGGATAGGGAAGTAGCGGTGATGAAGGAGTCCATGCCGTTTTGGTATCGCCTCAATCCCAATCAAGGCAGCGGTGCGGAACATGTGATGGAGGGAGAAGCCTTTTTGATGCGCGGCAGCTTTGTGGACGCGGAGATTTGCCAGTACCGTGCACTACATGACGCAGAGCGTGACGGTCAACTGTGCATGGTGCTGGCTGCCCATTTTTTGCGGCTGCGCGCAGAGGTGCTTCAGGGAGAATTCAGCGGGGTAGAGCCTACGCTTCGTACTTTGCGTGACAAGGTGCTGGCACAGCAAGAATATGTGTTGCTGCATTCGATAGACATGTGCGAGGCATGGTTGTATGCACTTTTGGGACAGCCGCATTCAGCGGCGGACTGGCTGGACGAGGGGCGGCTGGAGGATACGCGTCTTCTGTTCCCCAGTGTGCCTTTTCTGAACACTGTTTACGGACAACTTCTTCTTGCACAGGGACAATTTACCCGGCTTATCGCCCGAGAGGAGAACGAGCGGCGGCTTTATCGTGTGTACCCAATGCTTCTGTGCGAGATATACTTGGATATTCAGCTTGCCGGTGCGCTGGAGCGGGTGGGTAAACACCGCGCGGCAATCATTCATTTGTCTCAAGCGTTAAATGTTGCGATGCCGGACAGGCTTTACCTCCCGTTTGTGGAAAATCAAGAGTATATTGCCGCACTTTTGTGCGAGCTGAAAAGCGGGCCGTGGGAAAAAGAAATCGGCACTATTCTGGAGCAATGTGCGCAATGGCGCGCGGCCAATTTGCAAATCCAACACACAGCGTTTGGTCAAGCGCCTTCCTTTGGGCTTACAGAAAAGGAGCGCTCTATTGCGCGCCTTGCCGCCGAAGGGCACACAAATAAGGAAATTGCTGCGCAAATGTTCCTCTCTGAAAGTCGTGTGAAGGCGTGCCTTGGCAGTGCATTTCAAAAAATGGGAATCACGGAAAAGCGAAACAAGCGCAGTGCTTTGAAACACTTGCTGGGGTGAAAAGCAGAAGAAAAGAGCGCGATGTCCGGCAATCTGCAGACGGCACTGCCATTCGGGAAAAGATATGGTGAGCGTTATTTAGAAGGCATACATCCTCGCGTTTTTTGTGTGGGGCTAGAATGGTTTCCGCCATCGGATGAAGGAAGACAGATGTGAAAGTCGGTGCTATTTTAAAACAATACCTGTGCGATACCAGCGCAATACCATTGGGCTCTACACGTTGTTGGTCATCAAGTTTATAATAAAAATAACGGTGAAAACAGTATTTTTTACCGAAAAATTTGGAGACCATGGAGGAAAGACATGAAAAAGAAAATCGTCTGGCTACTTTGTAGCGCGCTGTTGCTGACGATACTTTCTGCATGCGGTGGCAATGACGATGCACCAAAAGGCAGAGGAAACAATGCACCAACATCTGCAAGCAGTGCTGTAACGGCTCCGGTGCGATCTACAACACTTGCGGTGACTGTTGCAAACGTTTCGGGCTACAATTTCCAAGAGCTGTATGTTTCGCCCACCGGTACAAACAACTGGGGTGAGGACCATTTGGGAAGCACCAGCATTTTGAAAAATAACGGCTCTTACGACATTACCCTTGCCCGGTATGATTTCGAAAACTACGATGTCCTGATCATCGACGAAGACGGCGACGAATACGAGTTTAAGTATGTGCCCCTTGTCGACGGCTGCGAGATGCAGATCGGCTTCGATGAAAACGGTGTCCCGGGTGTGGTTGTCGTAGGCGCAGACGGCACGGAGAACTATGTGTCCGGCACCTTGAATGGCAGCAGTGGAGCGACTGGAGGCGGCGAAACAGTTGTCGTTCAGGAACAGCAACAGACTGTGACCGGAACTGGATATGACACGAACGGTCAATTTGTATTCGAGGTATACAATAATTCTGCTTATGACATTTATGCGCTGTATATTGGCGTCATCAATGCCAGCAGCGATCATGACATCGATGTACTGCCTCAAATTCTTCCAGCTAACAGCAGCACCACTATTGTGGGCCAGGCTACAATGGGAGACTGGCCGCAGACAGAGTGGACGCTGTATGTTGAGGATGTAGACGGCGATACCAGCGCTTCCTTTGATTCCTTCAACCCCTGGACAGTGAGCTATGTGGACATCTACTGGCAGGGTGATTCCTATGTGTGCGATTTTACCTATTGATTTCCGTCTGAACATTCCCACTTGTGCAAGAGCTGCTCCGGCTTTTGATGAATTGCTTGGGCCATAGGGCGTAATTTGTAGCATGCCTTATCTACAGGGAATCAATACGTGGGTATCGATAGATCCCTAAAAAGTACAAATCAACATCCCTCGAAATACCGAGGGGTGTTTTTCTTGTATCCCAAAACCACACGTCTATTCTGGCGGAAAGCGTCAATATCGCTTTTTTCACGCCGTATAGTCAGGATTTTACGCAGAATGCTCCCGGAATTGATTGTTCGGCTTGTTTTTTATGCTTGGATACACTACAATGGATAAAAAGGATGGGCCATTTTTCACAAACCGGCCCCGGCAAGGAGGCATGTATATGCCGTTTTCTGAAGAAAATGTGCTGGATTTTGTAAAATGGCTCGAAAAGTCGTATTTTGTAGAACGGGCTCTGGGAAGGATTGAAAAGCTTCTGGCACCGGAATTTATGATGGTGGGAACCGGACGGCGGGAGGTCTGCTATGACATGCCGCAGATGAGGTTCCTGCTGCAGCAGGAGCAAAGTGGATTTCATGATACGTTTCTGGTGCTAAGTGCCCATTACAGCGTCCGAACGCTCACACCGGAGGTGTTTTCCGTGTGCGGTGAGCTTGTCGTGCGCGAAAACAATGAATCCTGTGAAATGCTGGATCTTCCTGTCCGCGTTACGATCATTTTGCGCGCGGAGCAGGGATGTCTGCTGCTTTCGCAGCTGCATTTGTCGCTGCCCAGTCCCGACCAGGATGACGCGGAATTTTTTCCGCGGCTGTTGGTGGGGGAGAACATCTCCACACTGCGCAGGCTTGCAGACGAGCGCTCCGCAGAGCTGCGGGAGCGCAACCGTGACCTCGATGCTCTGATGAACAATATCCCCGGCGGCGTCATGTGCTGCGACGCCACGGACGAACTGAACCTTCTGCAGTTCAGCGACGGACTTCTGTCAATGTTGGGTTATACACGCGAGGAGCTGAGGACTGTTTTCCATAACCGATTCTCCGAGATGATTTACGAGCCGGATATTGCACCTACATGGGAGGCTGTGCATGCGCAGCTGGAAAAAGGCAATACGAAGCTCATTGAGTACCGGATGGCCCGCAAGGATGGTGGTTTGATTTGGGTGCAAGACAGAGGCCAGCTCATGCGCCGGGAGGATGGGCGAGAGGTATTCTACTGCATTCTGTTGGATATTACTGAAACAAAAAAGGCGCAGGAGGATCTGCGCCTTTCGCTGGAACGCCACCAAATCATTATGGATCAGACCAACGACATTATTTTTGAGTGGCAGGTCAAACAGGATACACTGACTTTCTCGCCCAACTGGGAAAAGAAATTTGGCTATGAGCCGGTGCGGGAAAATGTTCATGCGCGCCTGCTGGACAACCCGCATCTGCATCCTGATGATGCACCACTGCTGCGGCGCAAGCTGTCGGATATTCTGGAAAGAGAACCCTATCAGGAGGCGGAACTTCGCATTCAGAAGCGGGACGGGGGCTATTTGTGGTGCCGTGTGCGTGCGACGCTGCAGAAAGACCGCGCGGGTGAACCGGCCAAAGCGGTGGGCGTGATTTTGGACATCGACGCGGAAAAGCGGGAGGCCCAGCGCATGCGGGAGCGTGCAGAGCGCGACACCTTGACGGGGCTGTATAACAAAGGGACCATGGAAGCCAAGGCAGACCACGCGTTGGGTGCACTGATGCCCGGGGAAAACGCCGTGCTTTTGATGATCGACATTGACAATTTCAAGCAGGTAAATGATTTTTACGGGCATCTGAGCGGTGACGTGATGTTGACGGAGGCCGCACGTATGCTGCAGGATATGTTCCGCGCAAGCGATATTCTGGGACGCATCGGCGGGGACGAATTCACCGTACTGCTGCGTGGTTCCGGGGCGCAGGCCATAGCGGGCCGCAAGGCGCAGGAGGTGTTGGACGCTTTTGCGCGGCTCCTGCCGGCACAGGGCGGCGGGCCAGTTTTTTCCTGCAGTGTTGGCATCGCTCAAGCGCCGCAGGATGGTACCGATTATCTCACGCTTTATAAGAAGGCAGACGCGGCGTTGTACCGAGCCAAAATGCAGGGGAAAAATACCTATGCGTTTTATACCCAGTTGCCGTTGGAAGGGCTGGGAGCGCCTACACAGAGCACCGTGGGACAGACGATTGATTCCGAGCTGGGCACAGGCGTGATGCGCAGCTCGCTGGCGGAGTATGTATTTCACATTCTCTACCAGTCCGACGATGTGGAGAAAGCGATTCCCAGCGTGCTGGAGATCGTAGGGCGGCATGTAGGTGTGAGCCGCGTTTATATTTTTGAAGATTCCGAGGACGGAACATACTGCGATAACACCTTTGAATGGTGCAACGATGGCATTGTGCCGCAGATAGACCAGCTTCAGCATATGCTGGAGGGCGAACTGGCGGATTATTATAAGAATTTTAACGAGGACGGTATTTTTTACTGCCGCGACATCCATGCACTGCCCCCGAATCAGGTGCAGGTTCTGGAGGCGCAAGGCATCAAGTCCATGCTGCAGTGTGTGATCCGCGACGACGGCAAGCCTAGGGGCTACATCGGCTTTGATGAATGCCGGGAAAGCCGATTCTGGACGCAGGAGCAGACGGACCTGCTGTGCATTGTAGCGGAAATCGTGAGCGTATACCTGCTGAAGGCGCGGGCACGCACAAGGCTCACCCATGCGCTGCAGGGCGCGCAGGCGATTTTGGACTCGCAGGACGCATGGCTGTATGTCATCCGAAAAGGAACGTATGAGCTGCTTTACGCCAATAAAAAAACAATGCAGGATGTACCCGGCGCAATGCCCGGCGAGCCTTGTTACCGTGTGTTTTACCGGGCGGACAAGCCGTGCGTGCATTGCCCGCTGGTAAAGCTGGCCCCCGAAGGCCCGGACCGCGTCACCGCGAGGCTGTACAGCGAGGTTTTGGACATGGAAGTAACGGCTGTGGGCATGGAAATCCCCTGGGCGGGCGGAGAGGATGCCTATCTGATGGCCTGTGAAAAATTAAAAACTCAGAAGAAAAAGTGAACTGAAAAACAGAAAAGGCGCCCGGCTGCGGAAAAATAAGCGGCCGGGAATTTTTGCCGGTATTTTTTCACCTGAAAAGTAAAAAAACACTTGCATTTTTTGCTGGGATGGTGTATATTAAATAAGCAGTTTTCGTTCCTCTTTAGCTCAGCCGGTAGAGCATGCGGCTGTTAACCGCAGGGTCGTTGGTTCGAGTCCAACAAGGGGAGCCAAAAGCGCCTAACTGAGAATTCAGTTGGGCGCTTTTTTTTCGAAAAGCGGAGCGAATGTTCATCGGCATTCCAAACGGCAGCCTTTTCTGCGGTATTGGCAGTAAGGCAAAAGGCGAAAGATTTCGCTGACAGAAAAAGCGGGCAAAAAACTGCCAAAAAAGCCAAAAAACACATAGCCGGGAAAAATTGGAAAGAGTATGATCGATACAGAAGAAAAAACAGGAAAGAGACATTGACATTTCAGCAAAAGCATGTAGAATTTAGATACACAAAAGAATCAGACTGGTCATGGTTGCACGAAAGTGCATGAAAAGGGAATCCGGTGAAAATCCGGGACAGCTCACTCTACTGTAAGGGCTACGAAACGCGGCAAAGTCACTGGGAAACCGGGAAGACACGCGGAATAGGCATGAAGCTCTAAGTCAGGAGACCTGCCATGAACAGAAACAATCTGTCGGTGGGGATAAGATTGGTGTGTTTCGTATTGTCGGATACGATTCATATAAAAGGCGGCCCACATTCGTGGGCCGCCTTTGTTTGTTTGGAAAAACAAACGGAAATATACGAAAAAGGAGGGATGGAATGAAAAGGATCGTAATGCTCAACTGCTTGAGGGCAAACTCCGTCTGCACAGGAGCGGCATGTCTTCAGGCTTTCAACGCCAAAACAAAAACCTTTGCGCGCTATGGGGACGAGCCGCTGGAGCTGGTTGCGTTTTTTCGCTGCAACGGGTGCGATGCACCACAGGACGACGCAGGAATGGAGGAAAAGATCGAGCGGCTTTTACAGCTTCGGCCTGACGCTGCCCATATGGGCGTATGTATCCGGCGCAAAGCAGACGGCACACGCTGTCCCACGATTCAGAAAGTAGCGGACCGGCTTGCTGCAGAGGGTGTCGTTCTGGTGGACGGTACACATTGACAAGCGCGGCGGGGGACTCCACCGTCTGTGCAGAACAGAAGAAAGGAATGAAATAAGCATGAAAAAAATACTGGCAATCGTACTATCCCTGACTTTGGCACTCAGCCTGGCTGCCTGTACGGGGAGCGGGGCGTCCTCGTCTGCCCCGGCTCCCTCCGCAGCGCCGTCGGCCAGTGCCGTCCGGCCTGTAAGCACGGCGTCTGCGAACAGCGAATATTATTATCCCGTGACATTGGAGGTGTACAACAATGCGCGCGAACTTGTGCCGTATACATTTGAGCAATGTCCTGAGCGGACGCTGGTCTATGGAAAAAACAATGTGGAGATCATGCTGGCGCTGGGGCTGGAAGACAAGATTCTGATGACGGCAGACTGCAGCAGCGTTCTGCCGGAGTATGAGGAAGCTTTCGCGGAGCTGGACCGTGTGAAAAACCATCAGGATGTTGGATATTTTGTGAAGGAATACGCCCTCAGCCTGGAGCCGGATATGGTCATCGGATGGTATTCCCTGTTCAACATTGAAGATCGCATGGGTGACGTTGGCTTTTGGCACGAACGCGGCATCGGCACTTATACCAGCATCAACAGCGTGTTGAAGGATGACCAGTCTCTTCAAAATGAATATGCGGATATCCGCAACATTGCAGCGATCTACAACAAGCAGGAAAAGGCAGAGGAGATCATTGCCGAGATAGAGGCGGATGTCGCCAAAGGAAAGCAGGCGGCTGCCGGCAGCGAGCCGCAGAGGATTTTGATCGCGGAAAAGTATGAGGGCGAATATGACATCTACCATGCAAAAAGCTGTGCGGGCGACATTGCCGCGCAGCTGGGGGCAGAGCCCTTGGGCGAAAAAGGCTGGACAGATGAACAGATCGTTGAAGCCAACCCGGAGGCGATCTTCTCCGTGCATGTGAGCTCTGTGACAGACGAGGAGGCCGTGAACCTGTTTCTGGACAATCCCGCACTGGCCAGCGTGGATGCCGTCAAGAACGGGCGTGTATATCCTGTGGAATACGGCCTGGCCTATACGCCCGGTGTCCGCACGGGCCTGACGGTGAAGATGTTCCTGAAAGACCTGTACGGAATCGGGGAATGAAAGCACCAGGCCGAGCTGCGGAAACAGACGCACCCGGTACCAGCGTCCGGGTGCGTCTGCTTTAAGAAAGCCGGGGAGGAATCGAATCACAAAGGAATTGAAGGCATGAAACAGAAAATGAATTTGAAGAGCGGCATGTTCAACGGGCTGCCGGCTTATGCCTGCGCGCTTCTGCTGCTGGCCGCAGGCTTGGTCCTTTCCGTGCTGTACGCGGTCACAGTCGGCTCCGCGGAGCTATCGGTGGGGGAGGTTTACCGGGTGATCCTGTACGAGCTGTTCCGCTGGGGAGACCCGGAGCAGCTCGGCAGCGGAGCGGTACACGATATTGTATGGCTGATCCGCCTGCCGCGCGTTGTATTGGCTGTTTTGGTCGGGATGGGTCTGTCCGTGGTGGGGGCAGTGATGCAGGCCATCGTCAAAAATCCGCTGGCGGATCCGTATGTGCTGGGTATTTCCTCCGGCGCATCGCTGGGCGCTACACTTACGCTCCTGCTGGGCGCAGGACTTTTCGGTGCGGCCGGAGTGGGACTCGGGGCGTTCATCGGTGCGCTGGCGGCCGCATTTTCCGTAATCGCCATTGCCGGCATCGGGGGGCGCATCACTTCGGTAAAGCTGATTTTGGCCGGCGTTGCACTGAGCTCGCTCTGCTCTGCTTTTTCGAACCTGATCGTGTACGTCGCGGATGACCCGAGCCGGTTTATGACGGTGCAGTTCTGGCTGATGGGAAGCCTGGCCGGCGCACAGTGGAGCGGTAATTTTCGTATTATGTGCGTCGTGCTGCCCTGCACGCTTTTCTTTATTTCCCAGGCGCGGATACTGAACCTGATGCTCATGGGGGATGACACGGCGGTCACGCTGGGGACGGACCTGCAGCCGTACCGGCGGGTATATCTGGTCATCGCTTCGCTGATGGTGGGATTTGTCGTGCACGTGTCGGGCGTGATCGGGTTTGTGGGGCTGATCATCCCGCATACGGTCCGCGGGATATTCGGCGTGGACCATAAAAAGCTGCTGCCGCTTTCCGCGCTGACAGGCAGCGTGTTCCTTGTGTGGGCGGATGTGGCGGCGCGCACGATTCTGCCGCGCACGGAGGTTCCCATCGGAATTTTGATCTCTGTTGTGGGCGCACCCTTTTTTATTTTTCTTATGGTTCGGAAAAATTACAGCTTTGGAGGAAGAGCATGAGCTTTATCACGGCCGAAGGCGTTTCATTTTCATGGGGACAGGCAAGAATCCTGCAAGAGGTTTCCCTGTGTGCGGGAAAGGGAAAATTTGTCGGCGTCATCGGCCCCAACGGAAGCGGCAAAAGCACGCTTCTGAAATGCATCTACCGGGTGCTGCACCAGGACGCAGGCTGCATTTTTCTGGATGGAAAGGAAAATACAAAAATGGGCTATAAGGAAACGGCGCGTTTCCTGGGCGTTGTGGCGCAGCACAACATCTATGATTTCGATTTTTCCGTCCGGGATATCGTGTTGATGGGCCGATCCCCGCACAAAAAAACAATGGAGCAGGACAACGCGGAGGACCGCCGCATCGCCCGGGAGGCACTGGCGCGGGTGGGATTGAGCGGCTTCGAGGAGAGGACATTTGCGGAATTGTCCGGCGGCGAGCAGCAGCGGGTGATCCTTGCGCGGGCATTGGCGCAGCAGACCCGGGCGTTGATCCTGGACGAGCCGACCAACCATCTTGACGTCAAATACCAGCTGCAGCTTTTGAATACGGTAAAGTCACTTGACCTGACGGTGGTGGCGGCTTTTCACGATCTCAATCTGGCGGGGCTGTACTGTGATGAGATATACGTTTTGAAGGATGGACGGGTGCGGGCCGCAGGCGCTCCATGGGAGGTGCTTACAGCGCCGCTGATCGAGGAGGTCTACGGCGTACATGCGGATATACTTCCTGGAAAAGACGGCAACCCCCGTATAATTTATTACGCAGGCTGACAGTGTGCCGCGTCCGGCCGTTGGAGAAACCGGAAAACGGGCTTCCCGTGCTCTGGGCATTTTGCCGCGGCGCGGCAAAAAAAGGCGCGCACCGCAAAGAAAGCAAAAATAAAACGTCAAATATTGAAGCGGATATCAATTTTTGCAGATGGAAAATTTAAGGACGGCGGTGTAAAATACAACAAATGGACGGCCTGGCTGGTGCAAAGCGGCCGCGTTGCTTCAAGATGCAGCGGCGCGGGACGCTCGAAGCGGGCGGACACCGTTGACAGGGGGAGTTGTGTTTGGCGCGTTCTCACGATATGACGAGCGGTTCCATCTGGCGCAGTCTGCTGGGATTCTCCATACCGATCATGATCTCGAATCTGGTGCAGTCTACCTACAACGCGGTGGACATGCTGTTTGTCGGCCGGTTTACCGGCACGGAAAGCCTGGCTGCGGTTTCTGTGTGCGGGCCGATCCTGAACGTGATGATCATTACTCTGTCGGGCATGTCGGCGGGGGTGCTGGTGGTCATCAGCGGCCTGCTGGGTGCGGGCGATATAAAGCAGGCGCAGGATGCAGCCCACACCAGCGTGGCGCTGTATGCGTTGATGGCTGCTGTTATGACCGTACTGGGGCTTTTGTTTGTGCCGCAGATATTGCGGCTTGTGCAGACTCCGGCCGCCGCGATGCCGGAGGCAAAGCGGTACCTGTATACGGTGTTTGCGGGAACCGTGTTCACCTTTGGATATAACCTGATCGGCGCGCTGCAGCGCGGGCTGGGCAATGCAACGGCATCCATGTCTTTCGTGATCATTTCCTCGGCGGCGAATATTGCGCTGGACGCGGTGTTCATTGTATGGCTGGGCATGGGCGCCCTCGGCGCGGCGCTGGGCACCGTGCTTTCTCAGGTGGCGGCATTCGTCATCGGCACCGTACAGCTCGCAAGGGGCGGAGCGGCGCTGCGCCTTTCGGCAAGGGCAGTGCGCTTCCATAAAAAGCATTTGAAAAATATCCTGCTGTTCGGCGTGCCCACGGCGCTCAACGAGGTCATGGTCAACCTGGCCATGCTCACCGTCAGCGGCGTGGCCAACAGCTTCGGGCTGGCCTCCAGCGCCGCCTATGGAGTGGGCTCGCGGATCAACAGCCTTGCCATTTTTACGGACGGAGCCATGAACCAGACCATGTCGGCTTACGCCTCCCAGAACATAGGGGCCGGCCGGCAGAAGCGGGCGCTGGAGGGGTTGTGGAAAGCAATCATCCTTTCGGCAGGAGCCGCTCTGGGGACATCGCTCCTGGTGCTTGGGTTTGCCTCCGAGTTTTCCGCCTGTTTTGATTCCGACCCTGCGGTCATTGAGCAGTCCGCAGCATTTTTGCGCGTTACGGTGTGGTCTTACCCGCTGTTTGCCACGGTCGGCCCGCTTATCGGGTTCATCCGCGGCACGGGAAATGTGGAGGCGAGCCTTTTGGTGGGGGTCGTCGCGCAGTTGTGCTGCCGCGTTCCGGCGTCGTTCCTGTTCTCCCGGTGGATGGGGTTCCCGGGCGTCGGGGTGGCTGTTCTGGTGGGGCCGCTGGTCAGCGTTTCCATTTATCTTTGGTATATCCTCACGCGCCGATGGCACAGAGGGCTGGCGCGTGTTGCAAGGCTGTGAGGCGCGTGGAACGCCGCAGCGGAAAAAATGAAAGCCCGGGCCCAGACAGACCGACGAAAAAGGTAAAGAAGCAAAAGAAGCGTCCGGGGAAAAAGCTGGCGGTGGCAAAGCCATGCATCTTTGCGCAGCAAAGTGCAAGCCACGCGGCGAATGCCGCCAAAAGGGGTGGAGCCCCTTTTTTCATTTAAAATAACCCCGCGACGCCCCGCAGGGCTAGTGCCGAGGCGTGTAGAGCGAAGCGACCGCCGAAGGCCGCCGTGCGCGGCGAACGGGGCCGCAGGCCCTGTTCGTAGGTAGCTTGGCGCAAAAGCGCAGCTTTTTCGACAAGCTGAGCCCGGCGCTTTCCCAGAAACGGGAAAGCGCCGGGCTTTTGCCGTTATTTCTGCATGGCGCGGTATTGAGTGGGCGTAACGCCTTCATATTTTTTGAATTTGCGGGAAAAATTCGCCTCGTCGGTGTAGCCAACGCGCTCCACAATGGCCTTAACGGGCAAAGCGGTGGCAGCCAGCAGGCGCTTGCTCTCCTCAAAGCGCTTACGGTCGATGTACTGCATCAGGGAAATACCTGTCTTTTCCTTAAAATAACGGGTGAGATAAGAGGGAGAAAAACGCAGGCTCTCGGCAATGGAGGAAAGCGAAAGCGCGGGCGAGGCATAATTTTCCTCCACATAGTCATAAATCGTGCCCAGCAGGCCGACGCTCAGCTGCGCCGAGCGCTGCTCGTACAGGGTATCGGCCAGCAGGATACAGAATTTGTACAGGTCCTGCTGGAGCACTTCCGTGCTCTCGTAACAGTTTTCATACAGCAGGTCCAACATGTTTACCAGCATGGTCTGCTTGTTTTCGGCGCATTCCGGAATCAGCTTGTTCAGGCGTGAAAGCATGTCAAAATAGGCGAGTTTGTAGGAGGGAAGGGTGGCGGCCCGGGTGATATCGGCAAAGAAGCGCCCCACTCCGCGGGAGATGTCCGGGTAGCTGCACGCCTTGACTGCTTGAAGAATATCGTCCGCGCCCGTATAAGAGAGACGCGTGCGCTGGTTGCGGATGTCGGCCACAAATTCCGGCGTAATGGTGGAATTGGCGTGGAAGAGGCGGTACCGGCAGTTGGCGCTCGCCTCCCGGAAGGCATGGGGCAGATCTCCGGCCGCATAGACCGCGCTGCTGATGCCGCAGGAGAGCGACAGCCCGCAGCTGCGGCACAGCGCTTCGCGGATGGCGTCCAGAATGCAGGCGCAGTCTGCGTCCGGCCCGAAGGCAGCGACCGCCGCGATCCCCTGCCCGTTTTGCAGGTCCACCGCCGCGCCGAAGCCGTCCTGCGCCCCGCACATCGCGGCAAATTCCTGCCGCAAAGCGGATTTGATGCTCCATTGCTGCTTGGGGAGATACGTCTCCACAAAATGAATGGTATCGTCAAAGCGGAACACCAGGACGCGCAGGCCGAAGCGGCTCCAGCGGGAAAGCAGCGTACTGTATTTCTGTACGACGGTTTCGGAAAAGTCCCGCCCGCCAAGCACGCCCAGCAGATACAGCAGGTACTGGGATTCCTCCAGTTGGCTGTGGCTCTCCATAGCGGCTGTCAGAGAAGTCTGCTGCTCCACGAGGTCTTCAAAAATATGAGAGAGCCGGGCGATCTCATCCGGTTCCTCCGCGGGCGTCACGCCGCCCAGCTGGGAGGCGCGCTGTACCAATACGGAAAACGGGCGGGCGGTATTTTGTGCCAGCACATAAGAAAGGCGGAGGCCCGACACCGTGACGAAAGCTGCCAGCAGCACAAGGCTGAGAACAGCTGTGAGCGTAGGCTGATAATATTGCCAGAAATCCAGGGCCTGCACCACCTGGATACCGTAATTCTCCAGCTCGTGGCGAAATACGGCCTTGCCGGAAAGGCTTTCAGGCCCGACTGCGGCAGCACGGGCGGCGGTGATATCGTTGCCGTAAGTGGGGCCAAAGTACAAAAGCAGGTTTTCTTCGCTGTCGAATACATAAATGTCGCTGTTTCCGGCCGCTGTGGCGCGCAGCCCGCGTGTAAAGGAGGTATAGTCCAGCCGCAGCAGCAGTCTGCCGGGAGAGAACACATACGAGGAGGGGATGGGCATCACATACAAAAGGCTTCTGGTATTGCCTGAGAGTTGGGGCACGAAATGGGCATGATCCGCGGCATACACCACTTCCATAAGCTGGTTTTCCGTGAGGCTGCCGCTCAGTTCGTCGCGGCAGTAATCGGCGTAGCTGAACCGCCCGGCGCTGGAATAGATGACGCCGTTGATTTGCGGGTACAGCGAATCTACGTAAACGATGCTGAGGGAGGAGAGAGAGTTGACGGAGGGCGCCAGCATTTCCAGCTCCCAGACGATATTGTGGGGCAGGTCTCTGTTATTATAAAGGTTATAAGCCATGAGCTGGGAATCATTCTGGACGACGATGCCCAACTGTTCGGCACTGGCGATGAAATCCCCGATCTGCTGGCTGGCCTGGCTCAGGGCCATCGTCTGCAGGCTGGCCTGCCGCTGCTGTGTGCGGACAATGGAAAAAACATTGAAAACAGAGAACATCAGAATGATGACCATTACAGCGGTTACATTGAATTTCATCAGCGGACGAAAGAGCCCGGGCAGCTTTTCTTTCATACTCATCACCTCCAATTGTAGAATTTTGCTGTTTTTTCTTCTGTTGTAAAAATATTATAGGAATATTTAACAATAAAAACAAGAATTAAGGGTGTATCTGGGCAAATATTGCGGCGGATGTCAATTTTTGCACATGGCAAAATCGTGTTTTGGGTTGTACTATGAACACAAATCCAAAGGACGGACGGTGAAAAAAATGGTTAAAATGCTGCAGGGCGGCCGGACGGCCGCACCGGCACGGACACGCGCCGAAAAGCGGGCGCGCGGCAGGCAGCGGCGCAGGCGGGTGCTCACAAAGCTCAACCAAAGCAAGAGCCTTTACTTGTTTTTGATCCCTGCGATCGTCTATTTCATTATTTTTTGTTATCTGCCGATGTACGGCGTGCAGATCGCCTTCAAGTACTACTCGCCCCGGCTGGGCATCTGGGGCAGCACGTGGACGGGAATGGAGAACCTGAACCGTTTCTTTGATTCATATTATTTCTGGAGGCTGCTGCGAAATACGGTAGGGTTGAGCCTGTATAACCTTATAGTGGCGTTCCCGTTCCCGATTTTGCTGGCGCTGGTATTCAACGAGGTGAAAAGCCCAAAGCTGAAAAAAGCCGTGCAGACCATTTCTTACGCGCCGCATTTTATTTCTGTGGTGGTCCTTGTAGGCATCCTGAACCTGTTCTTCAACCAGGGCAACGGCCTGATCAACGTGTTCCTCGACAAAATGGGTTTTGAGAAGTTCGGGTTTCTCACAAGCTCGGCGGCGTTCCCGTCCATGTATGTATGGTCGGGCGTGTGGCAGAACGCGGGCTGGAACTCCATCATTTATATTGCGGCGCTGGCCGCCATCGACCCGCAGCTGCATGAGGCGGCACAGATCGACGGCGCGTCCCGCCTCCAGCGTATTCTGCACATCAACCTGCCGGGTATCCTGCCTACGGCCATCATCATGTTCATCCTGGATGTGGGCCAGGTAATGAATATGGGCTTTGAAAAAGTATTCCTGATGCAGAACGCCCAGAATACTGAAACGTCGCAGGTGATATCCACCTTTGTATATGAAGCGGGCCTCATCAACAGCGATTACGGGTTTTCCACGGCCATCGGGCTGTTCAACAACATTATCAACATTGTTTTGCTGCTGACAGTCAATAAGATCGCAAAAAAAATCAGCGATACGAGCCTGTTCTAATGGTGGGAAGAAGGAGGTATGGATTATGTCGGCAGTAAAAAGGCGCAAACAAAAACTGGGCGCAGGAGACAGGGCGTTCAATATTGTGCTTGGGGGCCTCACCGCAGTCAGCGTTGTAGTGATTTTGTATCCTCTGATTTTCGTGCTTGTCGCATCCATCAGCGACCCGATGGAGATATTTCAGGGGAACGTGTGGCTGTGGCCGAAAGGCTTCAACCTGGAAGCATACAAGCAGGTATTCCGCAACGGGGACATTTTTACCGGTTATAAAAACACTCTGATCTATACGGTTGTGGGGACGCTTGTCACCATCATAATCACATTCAGCGCGGCATATCCGCTGTCCCGCAAAAAACTGTACGGACGAAGCAAGCTGATGGGGTTTTTCCTGTTCACAATGTTTTTTTCCGGAGGGATGATACCCACTTACCTGATGGTGAAAAATCTGGGCTTATACAATACCATGTGGGCCGTCATCCTGGTGGGAACGGTGTCGGTGTATAACATTATCGTTGCCCGCACTTTCATGCAGAACACGATACCGGAAGAGCTGTATGAGGCCGCATCCATGGACGGCTGCGGAGACATCCGCGTATTCTTTAAAATGGTGCTTCCGCTTTCGGCGCCCATCCTTGCCGTTCTGGTGCTGTTCTACGGCGTGAACTTCTGGAACAGCTATTTCAACGGCCTGATTTATTTGAGCGAGCGCTCGGCCTATCCGCTGCAGATGTTCCTGCGGGAAATACTGCTGAACAACATGGCGGACAGCATGATCGACACCGCGGGTATGGACATCAGTAAGTTTATGGTGGGAGAGAGCATCAAATACGCGGTGATCATCGTTTCCAGCGTGCCGATGCTGGTTTTGTATCCGTTCCTGCAGAAGTTTTTCGTCAAGGGCGTCATGATCGGCGCGGTAAAAGGGTAGACGGGAGGCCGTAAGGCCTCCGGGATATATAAAAAAGAGAAAGAAGGATGAAAGATGAAAAAGTGGTTGAGCATGTTTTTGGCAGCCGTGATGCTGTGCGGCGTGCTGGCGGGCTGCGGCGGCACACAGAGCGGCAGTACGCCTGCGTCCGGCGCGCAGAGCGCGAGCGCGGCGGGGGACTCCAACGTGAACGCCGAGGGCTTCCCCATCGTGAACGAGCCGATCACACTGCGGGGCATGGTCGCCCTGAACGCGAATGTGAAGGACTGGAACGAGCACCCGGCCCTCAAGCGCATGGAGGAGCTGACAGGCATCCACATCGAATGGGAATGCGTGCCGGACGCGGGCTTCACGGAGAAGCGCAACCTGGCCTTTGCCTCCGATGACCTGCCGGACATTATCCTGCGCGCGAAGATCAGCCCGCAGGAAGAGATGAAATATGCGGCCAACGGACAGCTCGTTGCGCTGGACGAGTATCTGGATTATGCGCCCAACCTTTCGGCGCTGATCGAGCAGGACGACGCCATCCGCAAGGGCATTACCATGCCGGACGGCCATATCTATTCCTGCCCGCAGCTCAACAAGACCGAGGGCAACCTGATCCACCACTACTGGATCAACAAAACCTGGCTGGACAACCTGGGCCTGGAAGCGCCTACGACGGTTGACGAGCTGTATGACGTGCTGGTGGCGTTCCGCGACAACGACCCCAACGGCAACGGCCAAAAGGACGAGATTCCCTACTGCGTGGTGGGTAAGGACTATCCCCACCGTATGTTCTACGACCTGCTCGGCTCCTGGGGCTTCGGCATCAACGGCGTTATGGACTCCGACTATGCCTTCAGCTGGCTGGATATCGACGACGCGGGCAACGTGCGCTTCATCGGCCGTGAGGACAAATTCAAAAATATGGTGGAATTTTACAACAAGCTGTGGACGGAGGGCCTGGTAGACAAGGAAAGCTATTCTCAGGACCAGACCCAGGCCGCCGCAAAGGTGAACGCCGGCCAGGTGGGCTTTGTGGCCCGCGCGCAGAACACCCAGTGGATGGGCGCCGCCGCTGAGAACTATGTGCAGTGCCCCGTGCTGGAAGGCCCCTACGGCGACCGCGCGCTCATCAACGTGGAGAGCAACGTGCAGATGACGGGCGTTGCCGTCATCACCACCGCCAACAAATATCCCGAAGCAACCATGCGCTGGCTGGACTATTTTTACAGCGAAGAAGGCACCGTGCTGTGCCGCCTGGGCATCGAGGGCGAGAGCTATGAGGTCGTGGACGGCAAGTACCAGCTGCTGGATAACATCAAGAACAACCCCGACGGGCTGACGCTGGACCAGGCTCTGGGCCAGTGGGCCATCTTCCCGGGCGGCTACCTGCCTCAGTATATCACCAACGAAGTGGACCAGAGCGCGGCCCAGCTGCCCGAAACCAAAGCGGCCAACGATGTGGTACGCGATTATGTGGTGCCCTTTGAGACAGTGCCTCGCGTAAAGTTTACCGAGGAGGAGAGCATCAAGCTGGGCACCTATGCGCAGGATATCGTCAACTACGCCACGGAGAATGTGGTGAAGTTCATCACGGGCGAAAAGAGCCTGAGCGAGTGGGACGCCTACGTGGCGGAACTGAACAATATGCCGGTTGAGGATTACATCAAAATCAACCAGGACGCTTACGACCGCTGGAAGGGTTGAGCGGAAAATGCATTATGCGGCGCCCCGCGCCTGTAAACCAGGCGCGGGGGGACGCCGCTCCAAAGGAGAAGAACAATGAAAAAAATCAGATTTGGCGTGATCGGCTGCGGAAGCATCGCCAACGAATACCATCTGCCCGCGCTGCGGCGCGTGGAGGGCGCGCAGCTCGTGTGGGCCTGCGATCTGATCGAGGAGCGCGCGCAGAAAGCAAAGGACGACTTCGGCTTTGAAAAATATACGCTGGATTATCACGACATCCTGAACGACAGCAGCATCGACGCGGTGTGCATCTTCACAAAGATCGAGATGCACGCGACGCTCTGCATCGAGGCGGCCGCCGCGGGCAAGCATATCTTTTCGCAAAAGCCCTTTGCCTATAACATTGAGGAAGGCCGCAAGATCATCCGCGCTGTGGACGAGGCGGGCGTCAAACTCACGCCGTCCTTCATGCACAGCTATATGGACGGCTCCATCGCGGCGCGCAGGATCGTGGAAGAGGGGAAGATCGGCGAGATCCGCCACATCCGCATGCGCAACGCCACCAAAAATCCGTTCGATTCCGCGCCCGGCTACGGCGGCTGTATGATGGACATCGGCTGCCACGGGATGGACCTGATCCACACAGTGGCGGGGTCCTCCATTGAAGAGGTGTTCGCGCTGCACCTGTCCCCGCGGGACGAAAAGCGCAGAGAGGAATTCGGCGAGCGTGCCAACCTGAACGGTGTGGAAAATACCGCCATCCTCAACTACAGGCTGGCCAGCGGCGCAACGGTGTTCCACGAGGTTTTCTGGACGCAGGTGGCGCAGACCAACCGCTTTGAAATGGAAATCTACGGTGCGAAGGGTGTTATCTATCTGTACAATCCCCACCGCAGCGATATCGTATATTATGGCTGGAATCTGGACGGCCATCCCCGCAAGGATATCCACTGGCAGGCCGCCCCCGTCGACCCGCAGTTCTTTGGGTACATTCATCACAAGACATTTGTGGACGATCTGCTGAACGGCACGAACAACAGCAAAACAGCGCGCGACGCATTTGTGCCGCTCCAGGTGGTAGAGGCCGCCCGGCGCTCCTTTGAATCGGGCCGCATCGAGCGCGTGCTGGGCATCTGAAGGAGGAATAGAACATGAAAAAACTCGGTTTTATCGTAGAGATGAAGGACTGCAAGGACGCAGCCGACCTGCGCCGCTGGGTGGACCTGGCCCAGCAGCAGGGCATCGACGGCGTGGAACTGCTGTTCAACTCAAAGTGCGGCGTGGACTTCACGCTGGACAAAATCAAGCCTGCGTTTGAAAATACACCCGTGGAGCCCGCTGCCTGCGGCCTCTGGTGGCTGAACACCATCAGCCCGGACCCGGACGAGCGCGCGGCAGTACGCAGGACCATGCTGGAATTTCTGGACATGGCGGAGGCCATCGGCTGCAGGATGGCGTTTTTCAACACCGGCGAGTACGACCCGGAGGACCCGGACAAGAATATCGCCGAGTTCAAAAAAGAATATCTTTACTATAAGGACATCGCGGACAAAAAGGGCATCAAGCTGGCCTGCTACCTGGGCCACGGCGGAAACTTCGTCCATTCCCGCGAGATTTTGGACAAGCTGCTGAAGGAAGTGCCTGAGTTCAACATCAAGCTGGACCCGGTGGGTATTATGCGCAACATGAAGGACGACCCCTATGAGATCATGAAGCGTTACGCCAACCGCATCGCGCACTTCCATGCCAAGGACATTTTCCGCTATGGCGACGACGGCTGGGAGATCGAACCCATCGTAGGCATGGGCCAGCTGAAGTGGAACGTGATGCTGGGTATGCTGTGGAATGTGGGCTATGACGGCTATATCATCATCGAGCCCCACGGCGACGTGTGGGCCGAGCCGGAGAACCGCTGGAAGCACATCGTGCTGGCGAAGCGCCATCTGGAACAATACATGATCCGCTGAGAAAGGAGCCGCTCATGCTGTTATGGGGAGATTTACATAACCACTGCGGCATCACCTATGGTTTCGGAAGCCTGCAGAATGCGCTGAAGATCGCCCGCAGCCATCTGGATTTCTGCTGCATTACAGGACACGCCATGTGGCCGGACATCTATGCGCGTACGCCGGAGACGGAATTTATCGTGGATTTTCACCGGGAGGGCTTTAAAAAGCTTCTGGAGCACTGGGACGAGATCCGGGCCGAGATGGCGCGGCAGAATGACGGCGAACTGGTGACCTTCCAAAGCTATGAGATGCATTCCTCGCTTTACGGAGACCACCACATCATCTCGCCGGATGACACATTCCCGCTCATTTATCGGGACAGCCCTGCGCGGCTGGTGGCGGATTGCGGCGTGCGCGCCATCGCGGTGCCGCACCACATCGGCTATACGCCGGGATACCGGGGCATCAATTGGGAACTGTACGACCAGAACATCTCGCCCTGCGTGGAGGTATGCTCCAAGCACGGCTGCGCCATGAGCGAAACGGCTCCCTATCCGTATTATCACGACATGGGCCCGCGGGATTCCCGCAACACGGTATACGCCGGATTGCGGCGGGGCAGCCGGTTCTGCTTTTTGGGCTCCACCGACCACCACGCCGGGTTCCCCGGCTCCTACGGCGACGGCCTGACGGCTGTTTTGGCAAAGGAGAAAAGCCGGGAGGCCATTTGGGAGGCGCTGCTTTCGGGCCGTGCCTACGCGGTGACGGGCGACCGGATCGAATGCGATTTTACCGTCAACGGCCAGGGCCTGGGCGAGACGGTGCGCGGCGCAAAGAGAAAGCTGCGCTGCGCCGTAAAGGGCGAATACTGGGCCGACAAGCTGGTGATCTATAAAAACTGCAGACCGCTGGCGGTTTTGTGCGGCGAACAGCTTCGCCCGAAGCCTGCCCGTGCGTACAAGCTGCGGGTGGAGATGGGCTGGGGAAACAGCGAGGAGCTGACGCGCTGGGCCGGGCGCATTACAACCGACGGGCGGCTGGCCGGCGCGAACCTGTACCTGCGGGGCCGCAGCCTGCTTTCGCCCACAAACCACGACGGAAGCCCTGTCGAGGTAAACGAGATCGACAACCGTGTGCTGGAACAGGACACGCAGGCCTTTGCCTGGCAGTGCGAGACCGTGCGCAACAAGAGCACGCTGCACCCCCAGACGGACGCCGTCGTTGCCGAGATAGAGGGCGGGCCGGACACTGTGGTAAACGTGACGGTAAATGGCCGTACGCACACGGCGTCCATCGCGCAGCTTTTGGACGGCGGCGTAACCTGGCACGTGAAGCCCTGGCATTCCGAGGCGGTAAAAATTCATGCCGCCGTGCCGGACAGCGCCTATGAAATGGTGCTGGAGGCAGAGGACGAGGGCAGCGGGGGCATGGACGTGTATCATGCGGAATTTGCCCAGAAGAACGGCCAGTGGGCGTTTGTCTCGCCCATATACGCCGGGCTGTAAAGCAGAGGCCCGGCGCAGACGCAAAACGGAAAAAAACGCCGCTTGGGACGGCGCACGCTGTACCCGGCACGGAAAAAACAAGAAAGAGGGTAAACACAATGTCTATCGCGATTGTAAAAAAGGAAGAAATGGCGCCTCAGTATGACGCAAACGGATTTTCCCGCATGGAAATGCTGCCCGGAACGTTCCCCGGCGCCCACAACTACAAATGCTTTTTGAAGGCCGGGCATGATGTGCAGCCGGAAAAATATGCAGATAAGACCGCAGTGTACTGCTTTACAGCCGGCAAGGGCTATGTCACTACGGATAAGTTCGCCCGCAACATCACCGAACTGGCTTTCTTTGTGCCGGATTTTGACAACGGCGATTTTACCATTCACGCCGTCGAGGATCTGGAGTTCCTGTGCCTGGTGCTGGATATGACAGAGGGAGACCACAAAAATTATGCGGCGTGCCACACAACGCTGCCGATCTTCCGTTCCTTCTCTGAGACGCATGAATATACGCAGGACTGCAAGGGCCCCCACACCCGCAGCTGGCAGGTGCTGTACTCCGGCGAGGTAGGCCGCAATCTGCTGGGCGTGGTGAAAGCCGTGGGAGAAGGCACTGTGGAAAAAGGCCATCCCGCGGTGGACCAGTGGAACTACGGCCTGGACAATGCCGATTTCACGCTGACGGTGGAAAACGAGAGCGTGGCCCATCATGCGGGCGACTGGAGCTTCGTGCCCGCCGGGCTGGACCACTCCCTGACGGCGGAGCCGGGCAAGGAAGTGGCGTACATCTGGTTCGAGCGCTTCGTGAAAGAGCGGGAGGCCTGAATTTCTGCAGCGGCAGAAAAAAACAGAAACGGCGGGATGCACTCCGGTGCGCCCCGCTCATCCATCAGGCTGTTTCAAGGCAATAGCTTGCCTTGGGGCGGCCTGATGCCAAAAGGGGACGAAGTGATGGAAGTACGGAAACTGAAAACGGTAATCGCAGGCTGCGGAAAGATATTCCCCATGCATGCCGTACCGGTCTCCAGGGACCCGCACGCCGTGTTCACGGCGGTGTGTGATGTGAAGCCCGAGCGTGCCGGGGCTGCGGCGGAGCGCTTCGGCTGCCGGGCGTATACGGATTTTGAAGTGATGCTGGAGCAGGAAAAGCCGGATGTGGTGCATATCTGCACGCCGCACTATCTGCATGCGCCGCTGGCGTGCCTTGCCATGGAGCGCGGCTGCCATGTGCTGACAGAAAAGCCTATGGCCATTGCGCTGGCGGACGCGCGCCGTATGCTGGACACCGCGGCCGCCACAGGCAGAACGCTGGGCGTCATTTTCCAGAACCGCTATAACGCGGGTTCCCAGCTCATCCGCCGTTGTCTGGACAACGGAGATTTGGGCGAGGTGCGCGCGGCGCGCGTGCTGCTGACATGGGACCGCTCACCGGAATATTATTCCCAAAGCGACTGGAAAGGCACTTGGGATAAAGAGGGCGGCGGCGTCATCATCGACCAGGCCATCCATACGCTGGACCTGATGCGCTGGTTCATCGGCCGTCCGGTGACAGGCGTACAGGCCAGCCTGGCCAACCGCACGCACCCGGATATTCCGGTGGAGGACACAGCCGAGGGACGGGTGGAATTTGAAGGCGGTGCGTACGGCGCCTTTTATGTGATGAACCACTACTGCACAGACGAGCCGGTTCGTCTGGAGCTGGCGTGCACCCGGGGCAAAGCCGTTATGGAAGGGCCCAAGGCACGGGTGGAACTGAACAACGGCCTCACCTGCCTTGCGGACAACGACCCGGCACAGATGTTTGAATACGGGGACGTCAAGCAATATTGGGGCACCAGCCATGTCAAGCAGATCGGTAACTTTTATCAGAGCCTGCTGGGGCTTGCGCCCATGTATGTCACCGCGGAAAACGCCTTTTTGACACAGGAAATGATCTGCGCCCTGTATGAGCACGGCCGCAGGCATTTTGTAAGGGAAGTACGATGAAGGTCATCTATTTTGATATCGACACGCTGCGGCCGGACCATTTGTCCTGCTGCGGGTATGGGCGGCCGACGCCGCACATCGACGCGCTGGCGGCGGACGGGGTGCGTTTTTCCCGGGCGTATGCTTCCAACACGCCCTGCATGCCGGCCCGCGCAGCGCTGTTTACCGGCTGCTTCGGCGTGGTCAACGGCGTGGAGACCCACGGTACGGCTGCACTTTCCGTGGCCACGCCGCCGGAAACGGCCCTGCCTCGTGTACTGTCCTGGGAGGGCGTGCACACGGCGGCGGTTTCTTCGTTCGGGCGGCATCCTGCGCCATGGTTTTACAATGGATTTTCCCATGTGATCGACCCCTCCTACCGCTGCCGTGCGGAAAATTTCCAGCGCTTTCCGGGCGCCGCGGTGAATGAGGCGGCAATGGATTTTCTGGACGGCTTTTGTGGGGAAGACCTTTTCCTGCATCTGCATTACTGGGATCCTCACGGGCCGCTGTCCCCGCCGCCGGAATGGATCGACCGCGGCTATGAGCCGGACACCTCCGCCGTAACCGATGAACAGCTCACCCGGCTGGCCGCATCTCCGCTGTACCAGGGCGGCCGGCATACGGGCGTGCGCAGCCGACGGGAGCTGGCGGAGCTGCTTCGCCTGTACGACGCCGAGATCCGCTATACCGACCATCTGGTAGGGCAGATGTGCGCATACCTGAAAAAAAGAGGCTGGTATGACGACTGTGCCGTGATACTGAGTGCGGACCACGGCGAGCAGTATGGAGAGGGGCAGATGATCCTGGAGCACGGCACGGTGCATGACAGCTGTATCCATATCCCGATGCTGCTCAAGCTGCCGGGCGGCGCCCACAGGGGCGAGGTGTGCGCCCATCCTGTGTATGGGCTGGACATCGCGCCTGCCGCGGCGCGCTTTTTCGGCGTGGCCGCACCGGAGATGTGGCACGGTACAGCGCTGCAGGACACGCTGGACGGAACAGCGGCGCCCCGGGAATATCTTGTGTGTGAGCACGGGCTGTACACCTGCCAGAGGGCGGTTTTACAGGACGGCTGGAAGATGGTGCATACCTTCAGCCCCGGCCTGTGGGATTTTGCAGAATATGCCCTGTATCATACGGAAGAGGACCCGCGGGAAACGGCGGATGTAAAGGCCCGGTATCCGGAGGTGCTGGCGCGGATGCAGGCGCTGGAGGCGGAATGGCTGGAGCGCACGCTGCACGGCGCGCCGGACCCGCTTGCACGGCTGGGCGCTGAAAATGCACAGCACGGCCTGCGTGTTGCCCGGGAGGTGACCCGGCGCCTGCGTGCGGACAAGGAGCAATAACCGGCTGCCAAAGGGACAAAAGGGTGCGGAAAGCTGAACGCTTTCTGTACCCTTTTTCTATTGACAAACCTAAAAAAAAGCAGTAAGATATGGTTCGTCCCCTAACAAACGGGGCATAGCTGGCGCTTAAAATTCAAGAGCCGCGGGCGGCAGCCCGCATGGCCGCGTCGGGCCGCACTGCCTGTCGCAGGGCGGCCGAAGAGACTGCGGCTGATTTTTTTGAGCCGAATTGTTAGCGTCATAACAAATAATACAGAAAGGCTCCTCGGAGCCGGAGAGAAAGGGGTATCTTTTTATGCTGAGTGTTTTGGCCAAAAGCATCCGCGAGTACAAGAAGCCTTCGCTGCTCGCGCCGCTGTTGGTCTCGGGCGAGGTGGTGATGGAGTGCATCATCCCGTTTGTCACGGCGAATCTGGTAAACCAGATCAAAGCCGGGTGCTCCATCGGCGTCATTGTGCAGTACGGCGCGGTGCTGGTGGTGATGGCTGGGCTGTCGCTCACCTTCGGCGCACTGGCGGGCAGCGCCTGCGCCACCGCAAGCTGCGGCTTCGCGCGCAATCTGCGCAAGGACATGTTCTATAAAATACAGGATTATTCTTTCGAGAACATCGACAAGTTTTCGGTGTCCAGCCTTGTGACACGCATGACCACCGATGTGACCAACGTGCAGATGGCATATATGATGATCGTGCGCACGGCCATCCGCTGCCCTCTGATGCTGGTGTTTTCGTTTGCGATGGCGTTTATCATGGGCGGCAAGATGGCGGTGATCTTCCTGCTGGTCATCCCGGTGTTGGGCGTGGGGCTGGCGCTGGTGGTGCGCAGCACGATGCCGCTGTTCAAGCGCGTGTTCAAAAAATACGACGCGTTGAACAGCTCTGTGCAGGAAAACATCAAAGGTATGCGCGTCGTGAAGTCCTATGTGCGCGAGGAATATGAAAAACAGAAATTCGGCGCGGCGGCAGCAGACGTCCAGCGGGACTTCACGAGAGCGGAGCGCATCCTTGCTTTCAACAACCCGCTCATGCAGTTCTGTGTGTATGCGGTGATGGTGTTCGTGCTGTCCTTCGGCTCGTATACGGTCATCACCAGCCGCGGCCTTGCGCTGGATGTGGGCCAGATGTCCTCCATGCTCACGTACAGCTTCCAGATATTGATGAGCCTGATGATGCTCTCCATGGTGTTCGTGATGATCACCATGGCCAGTGAATCGGCTCAGCGCATCGTGGAGGTGCTGTGCGAAGAGAGCGCGCTGCAAAGCCCGGAAAACCCTGTGCGCGAGGTGAAGGACGGCTCCATCGATTTTGATAATGTGAGCTTCAAGTACGCAAAGACGGCGGAGCGCATGGCGCTTTCCGGCATTGACCTGCACATTCGTTCCGGCGAGACCATCGGCATTATCGGCGGCACGGGCTCGTCCAAATCCACGCTGATCCAGCTCATCTCCCGTCTGTATGACGCCACTGAGGGCGCTGTGCGCGTGGGCGGTGTGGATGTGCGCAGCTACGACCTGGAGGCTCTGCGCGACCAGGTAGCCGTGGTGCTGCAGAAAAACGTGCTGTTCAGCGGTTCCATCCGGGAAAATCTGCGTTGGGGAAACAAGGACGCCACCGATGCAGAGATGGAGGAGGCCTGCCGCCTGGCGCAGGCGGATGAGTTTATCCGCCAGTTCCCGGACGGCTACGACACCCATATCGAGCAGGGCGGCGCCAATGTTTCCGGAGGGCAGAAGCAGCGCCTGTGCATTGCCCGCGCGCTGCTGAAAAAGCCCAAGATCCTGGTCCTGGACGATTCAACCAGTGCCGTGGATACGCGCACCGACGCACTGATCCGCCAGGCGCTGCGCCGGTATATACCCGAAACGACAAAGATCATCATTGCCCAGCGCATCGCCTCCGTACAGGACGCGGACCGCATCGTCGTCATGGACGGCGGCGCGGTGAATGCCGTGGGCACCCATGCGGAGCTTATGAAAACAAACAAAATCTACCGCGAGGTGTATACCTCTCAGAACAAGGCAGGTGACGACGATGCCGAATAAAGGAACCGCAAAGCGCCGCGCGCCCAAGGGCGTGCTGGGCCGTCTCATCCGCACGCTGTTCGGTTTTTATCCGGTGCTGCTGCCCGTTACCGTGGCGTGCATCCTGTTCAACGCCGTCGTCAGTTCGGTGCCGTCCATCTTCATGCAGAACGTCATTGCCGCCGTGGAGCAGAGCTGGCAGAGCGGCGATTGGTCCGCCGTATCCGGCCGCATTTTGGGACTGGTGGCGTTGCTGGCGGTGTTTTATGTCCTCAGCCTGGCAGCGGGTGTTGTATATACTCAGCTCATGGCCGTCATCACGCAGGGCTCGCTGGAAAAAATGCGCGAGAAGATGTTCAACGGCATGCAGGACCTTCCCATCCGCTATTTCGATACCCACAATCATGGCGATATCATGAGCTATTATACCAACGATATCGACACGCTGCGCCAGATGATCAGCCAGAGCTTTCCGCAGCTGCTGATCTCCGCCGTAACGGTGATAACGGTGTTCAGCATCATGCTGTATTACAGCATCTGGCTGGCCGCTGTGGTGGTGCTGGGCGTGGTGTGCATGGTGCTTGTGGTGCGCAGGATCGGCGGCGGCTCCGCCAAATATTTTGTACGCCAGCAGCAGGCATTGGGCCGTACCGAGGGCTACATTGAGGAAATGATGAACGGTCAGAAAGTCGTTAAGGTGTTCTGCCACGAGCAGGAGGCCAAGCGCGCCTTCGACGCCATCAATGATGCCCTTTTTTCCGACGCCGAAAAAGCCAACCGCTACGCCAACATGCTCATGCCCATTCTGAACAACATCGGGAATGTGCTGTATGTGGTGGTGGCGCTGGCCGGCGGAATTCTGCTGCTGAGCGGAGCGCCCAACCTGAGCATTTCAGGCCTGGCGTTCAGCATCAGCATCGTGGTGCCGTTTCTGAACATGACGAAGCAGTTTTCCGGCAATGTCAGCCAGGTGTCCAATCAGATCAATTCCATCGTCATGGGCCTGGCCGGCACGCAGCGCATTTTTGCGCTCATCGACGAGCATCCGGAAGCCGACGAGGGCTATGTGACGCTGGTGAACGCGAAAGAGGGGGCGGACGGCACGCTGGAGGAGTGCGCGGCGCGCACAAATGTATGGGCCTGGAAGCATCCGCATGGCGACGGAACTACCACCTATACCCGCCTGACCGGCGATGTGCGTCTGTTTGACGTGGATTTCGCCTACGAAGAAGGCAAAACGGTGCTGCATGATGTGACGCTGTATGCAAAGCCCGGCCAGAAGGTGGCTTTTGTGGGCTCCACCGGCGCGGGCAAGACGACCATCACCAATCTCATCAACCGTTTTTACGATATCGCGGATGGAAAGATCCGCTATGACGGCATCAATATCAATAAAATAAAAAAGGCAGACCTGCGCCGAAGCCTGGGCGTTGTGCTGCAGGATACCAACCTGTTCACCGGAACGGTGATGGACAACATTCGCTACGGGCGCCTGGACGCCTGTGACGAGGAGTGCATCGCCGCGGCCAAGCTGGCGGGGGCGCACGATTTCATCACGCGCCTGCCGCAGGGCTATGATACGCCGCTGAGCGGCAACGGCGCAAGCCTGTCCCAGGGCCAAAGACAGCTGCTGGCCATTGCCCGTGCGGCGGTGGCGGACCCGCCCGTGATGATCCTGGACGAGGCGACCAGCTCCATCGACACCCGCACCGAGGCCATTGTACAACGGGGCATGGACGCGCTGATGACGGGCCGCACGGTGTTTGTCATCGCACACCGGCTGAGCACTGTGAAAAACGCCGACGCCATCATGGTGCTGGACCACGGACGCATCATTGAGCGCGGTACGCACGACGAGCTGCTGGCCCTGAAGGGGACTTATTACCAGCTTTATACCGGCGCGCTGGAACTGGATTGAAGCGCGCGGAAAACACCGGCAGGCGCGCCCCGCTTCGTGCGGAGCGCGCCTGCTTTTTTTGCAGGGCGGGCGATGCTTGCAAAGCGCGGTGCCCGGCGGCTATAATAAGATGTATTTACCACGGAAAGGGGCGGTTTTATGGAAACTGTCGTGGGCGTTTTCGCTCATGTGGACGCGGGCAAGACGACGCTTTCGGAGCAGCTTTTGTACCGGGGCGGCACGCTGCGGCGCGCCGGGCGCGTGGACAGCGGCGACACCTGTCTGGACCATGACGTCATCGAGCGCAGCCGCGGCATCACGGTATTTGCCGACGAAGCGGCGTTTACGGCCTGCGGGCTTCCGTTCCGCTTAATCGACACCCCGGGCCACGCGGATTTCAGCGGCGAGATGGAGCGCAGCATCTGGGCCGTGGACTGCGCGGTATTGGTGGTAAGCTGTGTGGAGGGCGTACAGGCCCATACGGAGACCGTCTGGCGGCTGCTGCGGCAAAACGACGTGCCCGTGGTGTTTTTTCTGAACAAGGCGGACCTGCCCACCGCTGATGCTGCCGGAACGCTGGCGGCGGTACGCGCACGCCTGGGGGCGGATGTGCTGGCGTGCGGGCCGGATTTCTGCGCGGCGGACATTGGAGAGGCCTTGGCGGAGGAGCTGGCCGCGCGGGACGAAACGCTGATGGAGGATTATCTTGTCCGCGGCTATGACGCGCAGGCCGCCCGGGAGCGCGGCGCCGCACTGGTGCGGGCGGGGCTTGTTTGTCCGGCAGTGGTGGGCGCGGCTCTGAACGGCACAGGCGTTGACACGTTGCTGAACGTATTGGCGGCGTTCTGCGCCGCACCGCAGGAAGAGGCCGGAGACGCGCTTTTCCGCGCCCGTGTGTACAAGGTGCGTCATGAGAAAAACGGCGGCCGCATCGTGTTTTTGAAGGTGTTGGCAGGGCGTCTGCGCCCCAAAGAGAATGTGGCCTGCCCGGAAAAGGGCGGGACTGCGTATTACAAGGTGAACGGGCTGCGGGCATACAGCGGCGGAAAAAGCGCGCCGCTGGCCGAAGCGGGGCCTGGCACGCTGTGCGCCGCCGCCGGTCTGGGCCGGGTGATGCCCGGGGATGTTGTGGGGGCGGATGCCCGGCCGGGTATACCGCCCGCACTGCGGCCGCTGCTTTCCGCCCAGGTATTGGCAGGGCCGGAGCTTCCGCCCCGCCGCCTGCTGGAGCTGCTGCGTGAGGTGGAGGACGAGGAGCCGCTACTGGGCGTGGAATTCAGCGAAGAGTTGCAGCGTGTGAACGTTCAGGTGATGGGAGAGGTCCAGCTGGAGGTACTGCAGGCCGTGCTGCGGGAGCGATACGGCGCAGAGGTATCGTTCGGCCCCTGCGGCGTTCTGTACAGGGAAACCATCGCAAACGCCGTAGTGGGCTGCGGCCATTTCGAGCCGCTGCGCCATTATGCCGAGGTACACCTGCGCCTTTCGCCGGGCGCGCCGGGAAGCGGCATAACGTTTGACAGTGAATGCCATACCGATGTGCTGGCACAGAATTGGCAGAATCTCATCCGCACCCACGTTCTGGAAAAGAGCCACCGGGGCGTGCTTACCGGCGCGCCGCTGACGGACGTGCGCGTGACGCTGCTGGCCGGGCGCGCCCATCTGAAGCACACCGAGGGCGGGGATTTCCGCCAGGCCGTATACCGTGCGGTGCGCCAGGGGCTGATGCAGGCGGAAAGCGTGCTGCTGGAGCCATGGTATTCTTTCACGGCAGAGGCGGATGCGGCACTGGCGGGGCGTATCCTGTCCGACATACCGCGTATGGGCGGCCGGTATGAAGCGCCTGTGACAGGCCGCGACGGCCGGGTGGCTGTGACGGGTACATGCCCTGTGGCACAGATGCAGGCCTATGCCCGGGAGCTGACCGCGCTGGGCAAGGGGCGGGCGCAGCTTTCGTTGGCGTTCGAGGCATATCATCCCTGTACGCCCGCACAGCAGCAGCACCTGGCCGAACAAACCGGCTACGACCCGGAGAGGGATGTGGAAAACACGCCGGATTCCGTATTTTGCAGCCACGGAGCGGGGTATCCCGTCAAATGGAACGAGGCACCGGCCCAAATGCACATCCAGTTAAAATAAAAGCAGCCGGGACCTGAACCGCCGTTCGCCCACGGGCGGCAGGCGGAGGAAAAAGAGATTCACCATTGTCACAGGGAGGGAATTATGACAGATCACAGGGCGTGGGCCAAAATGCTTGCGGAAAAGGCGCTGGCGCGTTTTGGTGCGCGGGTATGGTTTATGGGGCTGCAGGGCAGTGTCCGGCGGGGCGCGGCCACAGAGAGCAGCGACATTGATTTTGTGCTCATTTTGGACAGGCTGGACACGGCCGACCTGTCGGCTTACCGGGAATTGGTGCGCAGCATGCCGGACAGCGAAAAGGCCTGCGGCTTTGTTTCAGGCAGGAAAGAGCTGCTGGCTTGGCCCCGGGCGGACCTGTTCCAGTTTTACCATGACACAGAGGCGCTGTACGGTTCACTTTCGGAGGTGGGCGCGCTGTTGTGCCCGCGGGACGCGCGTGGCGCCCTGCACATGGGCGCGGCGAATGTATATCACGCGGCGTGTCACAGCTTTTTGTTCGAGGATGCCTCCGCCAATCTGCCTGCGCTGTACAAGGCCGCGTTTTTTGTCCTGCAGGCGCAGGCCTTTGCCGCGTCGGGCGTGTACTGTGAGGACGCCGCCGCGCTGGAGCGGCATCTGCCCGACGCGGACAGCCGGGCCGTGCTGGCGGGGCGCGGGCAAAAGGCATTCACGCCGCAGGAGGCGCCGGAGCATTATGCGCTGCTGGTGCGCTGGGCCGGGGCGGTTTTGCGCGGATTCGGAGAGGATTGAATCCCCCGCGGCGTCCCGAAGGCCGACCAGAAAAGCCGTCCGTCGAATTCCCGGCGGGCGGCTTTTTCAGAGCGGATGCGGCGGCGAATGGCTCAATCCATATAATCGCCGCAATCGTGGTGGTTGTATTGCTTTTTGATCTTGATGAGGATGGAATCGTCCGGTTGAACGGTCTCCTCTACGATTTTGTATCTGGTACGGCTGCGCTCCAGCTGCATCTTGTAGTGCTCGTACTCTTCCTTTACCGCACGTGCCGCCGCCGCGTGGCCCAGGTCGTCCTTGAGCTGAAAGTGTACCGTCTGCTCCAGACACGCTGCTTTGATCCGTTTCATTGGGAAACGCCTCCTTTTTTGATGGCTTTATTTTACCACTTCCGCCGCCGGCGCCGCCAACGGAAATTTCGCTCTGTTCAAAAATTCAGCGTTTTGCGCAGACGAAGGCCGTCTGTGGCTTGTGCATCCCGCGCATGCCCGGTTTGCCGGCTCAGGAGGTAAGGAACGTCAGCTCTCCCACCGAGAGCGCCGGCTGCAGCGCTTTATTGATGGCCAGCGCCAGCAACGTCGCGCCCCGGCGGATGATGGCGTCGATGTCCTTGGGCGTCACCACCAGCGGGCGTTTTGCGCCCAGCATCGTGTCGGCCTCCATAACGGTGGGCACGCCTACGGCTACCACGGGCACGCCCAGCGTCTGCTGCGTGAGCGGCGGCGCAGTGTGGGGCGAAAGCCCTGCCGTGGAAAGCTGGACGCTGCATCCCAGCCGGCGCACGTCCGAGGTACACAGGCTGTCCACACACACAACGGCCGCCGGCTCCAGCCTGCGCACCACACTTTGCAGGAGCTCGGCTGTGGCAAGGCCTGTATTGCCCTCTACCCCCGGTGAAAACGCGGCTACGGGCCGCAGCGCTACATCGTCCCCGGCGTCCGGGTGTTCGCACAGATGGCGTGTGACGAACACGCGGTCCGCGGTTTCGGGGCCAAGGGCATCCGCGGTGACGGCCCGGTTGCCCACTCCGGCTACCAGGACAAGCCCCTCCTTGGGCAGAAGCGCGCGCAGCTGGCTGGCAATGGCCCATACATAAGCCTCGTTGCGGTCGTCGATGGCGGCGAACTGGGGCATATCCAGCGTGATGTACCGTCCTTTGGGGCGGCGCAGGCCGCTGCGCTCAATCTCCACCCGCGTCAGGCCGATGCCCGACGCGGTGGCCGTGAAGGTCTTGACGCCGCGGGGGACGCTCCCGCGGGATTCGGGATACAGTTCGGCGGCGATATCCGTGTATACTGCCATGATATTCCTTCCTTTCGGGAGATAATGCGCCTGTTTGGGCGCTTTTTTCAAAAAAAGGCTTGCCTTGCGGGGCAAAAAGTGGTATTATAAATTGCACTGTTATGGGTATTAAGGAGGTGGTACGATGCCTAATATTAAGTCGCAGAAAGACCGCGTGGTGCAGGCGAAAAAAGAGGCTCTGCACAACAAAGCGATCAAGTCCAACCTGAAAACAGTCGTCAAGAAGGCAGACGCCGCCATTTCCGCCGGCGCCGCCGACAAAGACGCTGCTGTGAAGGCTGCTGTCGTCGCGATCGACAAGGCCGCGGCGAAAGGTGTGCTTCACAAGAACACGGCTTCCCGCAAGGTTTCCCGTCTGGCCAAGGCCGCAGACAAAGCCGGCAAGTAAGCTACGCTTTCAAATAAACCCGCTGTTCGTCTGAACAGCGGGTTTTTTGTCGTGCCTTGGCCGGGTTCTGCGCCCGGCGCAGCGGGGTCAGCTCTGGTCCCGGCTTTTGCCCAGCAGCGCGGCCAGAAAGCCCGCCGTCAACGAGGCTGTCACACCGCCCGCGGCGGCCGTAAAGCCGCCCGTCAGCGCGCCCACAAGGCCGCTCTGCGCCACAGAATCCATTACGCCCTGGGCCAGCAGGTGCCCGAAGCCGATGAGCGGTACCGTGGCGCCCGCGCCTGCAAAATCAACCAGCGGATCGTACCAGCCCAGCGCGCTGAGCACCACGCCCGCCACAACGTACAGCACCAGAATGCGCGCGGGGGTAAGCTTGGTCAGGTCGATGAGGAGCTGGCCTACCACGCAGATCAGCCCTCCCACAAGAAACGCCCATACAAAATTCATCGCACGCCGCCTCCTTTTTCCGTTTCCTCCGGCAATTCGGAAGAAAGCTCGATCAGATGGGCGACGCCCGGGATGCTCTCGCCCTGTAAAAACGTAGTTTGGCTCATCAGCGCGCCGGTGGAGAGGAACAGCACGCGCTTCATGCGGCCCTCGCGCAGCGCGGGCAGCACGTGGCAGCACAGAACCGTGGCGCTGCAGCCCGCGCCGGACCCGCCCGCCTGAACGTTCTGCGCGTCCCGGTCGTATACCAGCAGGCCGCAGTCCTGATGGTTTTCCAGCGGCAGACCTTCCTCCTTGAGCAACTGCAGCAGCAGCGTGCGGCCCACAAAGCCCAGGTCCCCGGTGAAAATGGCGTCAAAGTGCTCCGGTTTTTCGCCCGTATCGGCGAAGTAGCGCAGGATCGTTTCACAGGCGGCCGGGGCCATGGCCGCGCCCATATTGTTGATGTCGGTGACGTTATAATCCCGCACGCGGCCGAATGTGACGGCGCGCACATAGGGCGGACCGCCGGCCGGAGCCAGGATGGCGGCGCCCGCGCCCGTTACCGTCCACTGGGCTGTGGGCGTGCGTTTGCCGCCATAGTCCAGCGGCGTGCGGAACTGGCGTTCCGCCGCGCAGAAATGACTGCTGCTCATGGCAGCGGCATACTGCATGTGGCCGCCTGCCACCATGCACGCGGCCAGGCCAAAGCCTTCGGCCATGGTGCTGCACGCGCCGTACAGGCCCAGGTACGGGGTGTCGAACCCGCGCATCGTGTAAGCCGACGCGGTGCACTGGCACTGTAGGTCGCCCGCGAACACGGCGTCCAGCGCGCCCGCCTGCAGACGGCCTTTTTTCAGCGCGGTTTCCAGGCAGTAACGGGCAAAATCGCTCTCGGCCTTTTCCCAGGTCTTTTCGCCGCACTGGGTGTCGGCGATGAGCATATCAAAGGCGTCTGCCAGAGGGCCTTCCGCCTCTTTTTTGCCGCCCACGGCCGCATATGCGACAGCGCTGGGCGGAGCTTCAAACAGGATGGTGTCTCCCTTACGCATGCGTTACCCTCCCATCAGCGGGCGGATGAAATGGTAGATCACGCCCCATACAACGCTGGCCAGCATGCCGTAAACGATGACAGGCCCTGCGATGATGAACATTTTTGCACCCACGCCGGAGACGAGCCCCTCGTTGCGGAATTCGATGGCAGGGGAGACGACAGCGTTGGCAAAGCCTGTGATGGGTACCAGAGTACCGGCGCCGGCCTTGGCGGCCAGCTTCTGGTACCAGCCCATTGCTGTGGTAAAGGCCGACAGGCCGATGAGCGTGGCGCTCGTCAGTGTGCCAGCGTCGGTAAGTGTGAAGCCCAGGGCCGCATACAGCGTGCGCAGGCCCTCGCCCAAAAGGCAGATGGCGCCGCCCACGAAAAACGCCCACAGGCAGTCCTTCAAAAGCGGCGAGGGCGGCGACGCGGCCTTGCGCATCTCGTCGTATTTTTTTGCGTCCAGTTTCATTTTTCTGTCGCTCCTTCTGCGAAACATATTTGCGGCGGCCGTTTTCATACCGTCCCCAAAGCCGTGTTGGATGCGTTCCGGCCCGGGAAGGCATAGGATCTTACGGCAGTGGTAAAAGTGTTTGCAGACGCGGGGCGGAATATGTGCGCGCAAACGCGAAAAAACAGGGCGGGACGCGCTTCGGCATATCCCGCCCTGTTTCGCGGAAAAAAGCGGCGCGCCGCTTCCCGAAAAGGGAAGCGGCGCGCCTGTTGGTTTGATTTGAGCAGGTGAACCTACCAGTTGTTCACTGCGTGCTCGGCAAAAGCCTGCAGATCGTCGATCTGCAGCACGGTGCCGTCGTCCAGCACGGCTCTGCCTGAAAAGCCGCCGAACATCTGGTGGCAGCAGTTGTCCACGAACAGCGCTTTCATGCGGGTGGTGCGGTCATAGCACGGCGTCAGGGTCAGGTCCAGGCGGCCCTCGTCGTCATACAGCCGCCAGGGCTTCATGTATTCGGTGTCCAGGTCAAAATGCACGCGGCCCAGCTTATGGTATTTCCCGTTGTAGAACAGCATGTTTTCGGTGGCCTGGCTGGTGTTGCCGAAGCCGGTTCCCAGGTTGAAACCGAAAATTTTGCCGTCCACTGTGCCGGTGCCGTTGGACCAGTACCATTCATTGTGGAACGGCCACACGCCGCGCCCCCAGTCCAGCAGGCCGAAAGCGCCGTCTCCGAAAATGTATTCCTTTCCTCCGCATACCGCCCGGCCGCGGGCCGTCATGCAGTTGATCTTGTGGTTATAATAGAACGCTGTTTTGTATTCATCAAAGGGGATATGGATGACCAGAGAATAGGGGTTTTTGCGCTCCAGCGTGATGTTCGCTTCAAAATCCGGCGCGAAAAACGAAAGGTAACGCGTGTCGCCCTCCACTTTAAAGCGCAGGTGCACGCCGCCTTTGTCGTAGCATATATCGCTGTCCTGCTCGGCGTTTTCAGGCAGATGCAGGCTGCCGAAGGGCAGGGCGAGCAGCTTGCTGATATTGGCGATGACTTCACCCGTTTTGAAGTTGAACAGCATCACCGCTACCTGGCCCGCATAAGAGGCATGGCCATATGTAAACTGGAGACACTTTTCGCCGTCGGACACCTGATAGAAGTCCCATTCCTTGATGCGGTAGAACGGGGCTTTGATATCTGCGCGGCGGTAAGTACAAATGGACCGTTCCGAATAGCCGGGCGTGATGACGCCGTGTTCGTCCAGCACGGGGCCGGGCGTGGTGATGTGGCGTTCCTGCATGCGTATTCCTCCCCCGGACGGACGCGTTTTGCCGCGCCGCCGCAAAAGCGTATTTTTAAAGAGCTTATTTACAAACAGTATAGCACACATCCGCCCATGCGGCGTAACAAATTTGTCGGCGGTTATTTGTGCTGTTTTGCGCGGGTACCATGTGCCGGTACATATACCAAAAAAGGGGCCCGCTTTGCACGGGCCCCATGAAAGGAGGTCGGGCCGGAAAAAGAACGCCCCGGGATTCAGTTTTGGGCGGCGCTTATTAGCCGTAGTAAGCTTCCCTGTACAGCTCCTTGATTTCGGACACCAGGGGATATACCGGGTTTGCGGTGGTGCACTGGTCCTCGAACGCCTTGTAGGAAAGCTCGTCGACCTTGCTCATGAACTCGGCCTCGCTGACGCCGCAGTCCTTGATGCAGAGCGGGCGCTCGGTGACGGTCATCAGTTCCCGGATGGCCTTCACAAGGCAGTCCACTGCCTCGGAGATGGGCGTGTCCGCGCTGCACAGGCCCACGCGGCGGGCGATCTTCGCATAGCGCTCGTCGGCCACATATTCCTTGTATTTCGGGAATGAGGCGAACTTGGTCGGTTTGGTAGCGTTGTATTTGATGACATACGGCAGCAGGATGGCGTTGGCGCGGCCATGGGGAATGTGGCACTCGGCCCCCAGCTTGTGCGCCATGGAGTGGTTCAGGCCCAGGAACGCGTTGGTGAAGGCCATGCCGGCGATGCAGGACGCGTTGTGCATCTTTTCGCGGGCCAGCGGGTCGCCGTTGTAGGATTTCTCCAGATAAGTGAACACCATTTCGATGGCGTGCAGCGCAAGGCCGTCGGTATAATCGCTGGCCATGACGGATACATACGCCTCAATGGCGTGGGTCAGCACGTCCAGGCCGGTGTCGGCCACGATGCTCTTGGGCATCGAGCGGGTGAACTGCGGGTCAATGATGGCCACGTCCGGCGTCAGGCGGTAGTCGGCCAGGGGATATTTGATGTTGCCGTTTTGCTTATCCGTAATGACGGAGAAGCTGGTGACCTCGGAGCCGGTGCCGGAGGTGGTGGGGATGGCGACCAGTTTGGCCTTCTGGCCCAGCTTCGGGAACTTGAACGCACGCTTGCGAATGTCCAGGAAGCGCTGGCGCAGGCCGTCGAAGCTGGTGTCCGGATGCTCGTAGAACAGCCACATGCCCTTGGCCGCGTCGATGGCCGAGCCGCCGCCGATGGCGATGATGACGTCCGGCTGGAAGGCGTTCATGGCCTTGACGCCGCGCATGATGCACTCAACGGACGGGTCGCTTTCCACGTCGGAGTAGATCTCGCTGTGGCAGTATTCCTCGCGCTTGCGCAGGTAGTACAGGACTTTGTCCACATTGCCCAGCTTCACCATCATCGGGTCGGTGACGATGAAGGCGCGGGAGATGCCCTCCATCTTTTCCAGGTACTGGATGGAATCCTCCTCAAAATAGATGCGGGGCGGCACCTTGAACCACTGCATGTTGACCCTCCTCTTGGCGATGCGCTTTTTGTTGATGAGGTTCACCGTCGTGACGTTCTGGGACACGCTGTTCTTGCCATAGGAGCCGCAGCCCAGCGTCAGGGAAGGCGTGTTGGTATTATAGATGTCGCCGATGGCGCCCTGGGAGGACGGGCTGTTCACAATGATTCGGCCCACGCGCATGGCCACGCCGTATTCATCGGCGATCTTCATGTCGCCGGTATGAATGACGGCGGAGTGGCCCAGGCCGCCCAGCTCCAGCATCTTGTTGGCGTAATCAAAGCCCTGCTGCTTGCTGTTTACAACAAAGTAGGCCAGCACCGGGGAAAGCTTTTCCTTCGCCAGCGGATGGTTTTCGTCCGGCGAGGAGATGGGCGCGATGAGGATCTTCGTTTTTTCGGGCACCTTCAGGCCGGCCTGCTCGGCGATCCAGTTTGCAGATTTGCCCACCAGCGGGCCGTAAACGCCCTTGCTGGGGTCCGGGAACATGAATTTCGTCAGCTTTTCCGTTTCTTCCTTGTTGAGGAAGTAGCAGTTGTTGGCCTTCATATAGTCTTCGAACGCTTTGGCGATCTCTTTGTCCACGATGACGGCCTGCTCGGAAGCGCAGATCATGCCGTTGTCGAAGGTCTTGGACATCATCAGGTCGGTGCAGGCGCGGTGCAGGTCCGCGGATTTTTCAATATAGCACGGCACGTTGCCCGGGCCGACGCCCAGCGCCGGCTTGCCGCAGCTGTAAGCGGCCTTTACCATGCCGGGGCCGCCCGTGGCCAGGATGGTGGCCACGCCGGGGTGGTTCATCAGCGCCCCCGTCGCTTCGATGGACGGCGTGTCGATCCACTGGATGCAGTTCTCCGGTGCGCCGGCCTTCACAGCGGCCTCATATACGATGCGCGCAGCCTCGGCCGAGCACTTCTGCGCGGACGGGTGGAAACCGAAGATGATGGGGTTGCGCGTTTTCACGGCGATCAGGCTTTTGAACAGCGTAGTGGAGGTGGGGTTGGTGGTGGGGGTGACGCCTGCGATAACGCCTACAGGCTCGGCCACTTCCACATAGCCCTCCATCTCGTTCTCGTCCAGCACGCCCACGGTCTTTTCCTTTTTGATGTCGTGCCAGATATACTCGGTGGCAAACATATTCTTGATGACCTTGTCCTCGTACACGCCGCGGCCGGTTTCCTCCACGGCCATGCGGGCCAGCTCCTGGTGCTTGTCAAGGCCGGCCAGCGCCATCTCGTGCACGATGTGGTCGATCTGTTCCTGATCCAGCGTCAGGAATTCCTTCAAAGCTGCCTGGGCTTTTTCCACCAGGCCGTCGATCATTTTGTTCACAGGGTTCTCCACGGTCTCCACAGCGGGGGCCGGAGCGGTTTTGGCGGTCGTCTTTTTCTCTGCCATCAGTTTGTCCTCCCAAAGTTCATTGATATGGTTTGAACGGTTCGTTTTGTGATTTTAGGATGCTTTCTCACTGACACTATCATACCATATCGTTAAAAGTTTATCAATGTACAACACGACGAATGTTATAAGTTTAACAAAGTTCTTTTGTGCATTCTAACAAAAGAAGAGGAAAGAAGATTGTGAAAAATTTCTGCAGAACCGGCACGAAATGCGGGATATACCGCCGGCTTGTTTCGTTTTTGGATGTATTTGTGTATAATGAAAAGAAAACGGCGCCTTACGGCGCAAAAACAAATTGCAGGCGCGCCAAGCGCAGGGAGTAAAAAGCTATGGAATGGACAGACATCAAGACGACGGTGCCGGCGGTTTGGGCCGAAACAGCGGAGGCCATTGCCACGGGCATCTCGGGCGGCGGCATCTACATCGAGGATTACCGGGATCTGGAGGCCCAGGTGGAGGCCATTGCCCACGTTGACCTCATCGAGCAGGAACTGCTGGACAAAAGCCGGGATGAGGTAGCGGTGCACCTGTACATTGCGCCGGACGAGAATTTTGCGGAGATCGGCGAGCTGATGCGGGACCGCCTGGAGCGCGCCGAGGTGCCTTACCGGATGGAGTACACGGGTGTGCGCCAGGAGGACTGGGAGACGGGCTGGAAGGCATACTACCACGCTATGGATATCGGCACACGGCTGGCTGTGGTGCCGAGTTGGGAAGCGTACGAAACGGACCGCACGGTCATCACGCTGGACCCGGGAATGGCCTTCGGCACCGGCACGCACGAGACCACGGCCCTGTGCCTGGAAACGCTGGATGGCCTGGTGAAGGGCGGCGAGCGCGTGTTGGACATCGGCACGGGCAGCGGCATTCTTGCCATTGCGGCATTGAAATTGGGCGCGGCCAAAGCGGAAGGCGTGGACATCGACCCGATGTGCGTGCGCACGGCAGGCGAAAACGCGGCCCTCAATGGCGTGCAGAACGACCTTACGGTACTGGTGGGCGACCTTTCCGAAAAGGCCACGGGTGTATACGACGTCATCTGCGCCAACATCGTGGCCAATGCCATCATCCACCTGGTGCCGAACGTACCCGCGTTGCTGGCAAAGCATGGAACCTTTCTGGCCAGCGGCATCATCGACACCCGCAAGGATGAGGTGATCGCCGCGGTACAGGCCGCAGGCCTTGCACTGCGGGAGGTAAAGGAAAAGAACGGTTGGGTGGCGCTGGTGTGCGGCCACACAGGGCGGGAATAACTGCGCGCCAAGCACAAAGGCGGAAATACCGTGCATACGCCGGGTGCTAAATTATCTGCCACCGGGCTGAAATGGATTGCGTATGCCTGTATGCTGCTCGATCATTTTGCATACGCCTTTTTGTATTACCGCTCTCCTGCATGCATTGCGCTGCGCACCGCCGGCAAAATGGCGCTGCCTATTTTCTGCTTTCTTTTGGCGGAGGGCTATTGCCACACCAAAAGCGTGCGCCGCTATTTGATGCGGCTGCTGATGCTTGCAATGATTTCGCAGCCGTTTTACAGCAGCTTTTGCGGCTGAGTGTATACGCGCGAATGGAAATTTACGGTATTTTCGGGCGGAGGCAATGTGCTGTTTACGCTGTTTCTTGCGCTGCTTTCGCTTGTGGCATGGGAGCACATCAAGCCGTTGTTCGCACGGTGCGCCGCTTGCACCACCCTTTTCGTCTGCGCCGCTCTTCTTCCTTTGGATTGGGGCTGGTATGCGTTGGCCATTGTTTGGGGCTGCTTTTACATGCGCGGCCGCAGCGGCCGCCCGGCTTTGCTGCTGTGCGGTATCTTTGCGGTAATTGTCGCGTCGCTTTGGCTTGGCGCGCTGCCCAATTTGGGCTCGCAGTATCTGCAATTTTTCGGTGTGTTTTTTCGCTTTTGCCAATGCGGCTGTACGACGGCACGCCCGGCGCCGGTGCGCGCGTGAAGTGGAGGTTTTACCTCATCTATCCGGCGCAGTTTATCTTAATTCCGCTGCTTGGCATGCGGCTTGCGCCTTAAACAGCGCACCGCAGTGCCGCGCCCTTGCGCCATAAATACACAGAAGGAGTTTTATTATGCCCCACCGTTATTTTACAACTGATATCTCCGGAGGCACGGCCGTGCTGTCGGGGGCGGACGCGCATCACCTGGCCCATGTGATGCGTGCCCGGCCCGGCGAGACCGTTACGCTTTGCGACGGCAAGGGCACGGACTATGCCTGCGCGGTGCGCGGCTTTGCCCCCGATACGGTAGAGCTGGAAATCCTTTCCAGCTCTGCCAGCGTATCGGAGCCGGGCGTGCGGGTTACGCTATATGTGGGTTACCCAAAGCAGGATAAGCTGGAGACAATCGTCCAGAAGGCTGTGGAGCTTGGCGCCGTGCGGATAGTGCCGTTTTTCAGCCGCTACTGTGTGGCTGCGCCAAAAAAGGAAGAGCAGAAAAATCTGCGCTATAACCGTATCGCCTTTGAGGCCGCCAAGCAGAGCGGACGGGGCGTGGTGCCGCAGGTGGAACTTCCGGTAACATACAAACAGATGCTCGCGGACGCAGCGCGCAACGACGCGGCATTTTTTTGCTACGAGGCGGGCGGGGAGCCATTACTTAGCCGGCTGGGCGGCGCCGAGACCATCGGCCTCATCACCGGCAGCGAAGGCGGCTTTTCCCCCGAGGAAGCGGCCGCGGCCCGCGAAGCGGGATGCGTACAAATCGGCCTGGGGCCGCGCATCCTGCGTTGTGAGACCGCGCCGCTGGCGGCGCTCGCTGCGGTAATGACCCTGACCGGCAATTTACAATGACCTTCCCGCGCGCCGCCCGGCGTCTGCGGGCAGGCGAAAGGGAGTTTGTATTTTGCCTAAGAAAACTTTGGTCCTTACCCTCGCGCTGGTGCTTGTGGCGGCGCTGTTCGCAGGCTGCTGGGGCAGCTCCGGCAGTTCGTCCTCCAAGCCTTCGTCCAGCTCCTCCATGGCGCCCAGCTCCTCGTCTGTGACATCCGGCTCCGGCAGCATGTCCGGTTCCATGTCCGGCTCTATGAGCGGCGTCCCCGGCGACGGCGGCGCTGCCTCCGGCCCTGTTTCCGGCAGTATGTCCGGCAGCGGCGCGGGCGGCGCTTCTTCTTCCGGCTCCATGAGCGGTTCCTCCTCGGCTGCGGCACCCGCCGCAGCCCCGGCGGACGGCGACGGCTGGATGACGCGCCTTGTCAACGCCGGGAACCCTCTGCCCGAGGGTTTTACCGTGGAGACCGTGGACATCAGGGGATACGAAAACCGTCCTTTTGACAAGCGCGCGGCAGCGGACCTGGAGGCCATGCTGGCGGACGCCGAGGCGGCGGGCTGCAAGCTCTACTTAGTGTCGGGCTACCGCAGCGTGGAGCGGCAGACGGCGCTGTTCAAGCGCAAGACAAATTCCTTCATGGCGGAGGGCTTCAGCCGGGAGGAGGCCGAAAAACAGGCTGCCATGTGGGTGGCGCGTCCCGGCACCTCGGAGCATAACACGGGCCTTGCCGCAGATATCGTTTCGGCGGACTGGTATTCGAAGCACAGCGACCTGACGGCGGATTTTGAAGACACGCCGGAATTTGAATGGCTGTACGCCCACTGCGCGGACTACGGCTTCATCCTGCGCTACCCCAGGGGAAAAGAAAATGTCACGGGCGTGACGTATGAACCGTGGCATTATCGTTATGTAGGTAAGGATGCCGCGAAAGCCATCATGCAGGCGGGCGGCACCCTGGAAGAATACACCGGGGCGCATACCGCCTGATGCGGCGGTGCGCCCGGGAAAACGGGGCGTGGATACGAGTGGCATTCATAAAAAAATACGCGGGCACGGTATTGGGCGCGGCGCTTCTGCTGGCGCTGGCCGTGTTCGGCATTACATATCGAAACGAGATCTGGGCCGTGCTGACGCAGCAGGATGCGCGGGATGCGTTTATTGCGTTTGTCCACGACAACGGTTTTTTGGGCCTTCTGGCATTTTTGGGCCTGCAGGTGCTGCAGGTGGTGGTGGCCGTGCTGCCCGGCGAACCGGTGGAGCTGATGGCGGGGCTTTTGTACGGTACCTGGGGAGGGCTGGCCTTGTGCCTTTTGGGCGTGGGCCTTTCCAGCGCCGCAGTTTATTACTGCGTGCGTGCCGCGGGTGCCAGAGCCATCGACGCTTCCGTTCTGGCAAAATACCATTTTCTGCGGGACGAGGCACACGTGAAGTTCTTTTTGTTTCTGCTGTTTTTCATCCCGGGCACGCCCAAGGACGTGCTCATCTATCTGGGCCCGTTCCTGCCCGTCAGGCCCCATGCGTTTTTTCTCATCTCCACACTGGCGCGCATCCCGTCGGTGATCACCAGTACCTTTGCGGGCAGCCAGTTCGCCGAGGGAAGCTGGGACGTGAGCCTGGTGGTGTTCCTTGCCACCGGGGCTGTGGCGGGGCTGTGCGTGATTTTTCAGGACCGCATTCTGGCAGGCATTGCCGCGCTGAAGGGGAAATTCAGTCTGGAAAAGCACGGGGATTTGTGATATACTGCCTGTGGATTTCCCAGCAGAGAGCTGGGGACTGATTTTCCAGCAAACATAAAGGAGCGACAACGATGCGTGAATATAAGATCCTGACGGATTCCACCACGGACCTTTCGCCGCAGCTTGTGGCGCAGACGGGCGTTACTGTACTGCCCATGACCTATACCATCGGCGAAAAAAGCTATCGGAACGACCCTGAGGAAACAGAACTTTCTTCCGGGGACTTTTACGATATGCTCCGCGGCGGGGCTATGTCCACCACCAGCCAGATCAATGTGGAGACATTCCGGGAAGTGGCGGGTAAAATGGCGCGGGACGGCTTCGACGTGCTGTATGTGGGCTTTTCGTCCGGGCTGTCCGGCACATTCAACTCCGCGCGCATCGCCTTCGAGGACCTGAGCGCAGAATATCCGGAGCACAAATTCCTCGCGGTGGACAGCTTGTGCGCCTCCATGGGCGAGGGCCTGCTGGTCTACCATGCGGCGCAGCAGCAGAAGGCGGGCCGCAGCATTGAAGAAACGGCCCGGTGGCTGGAGGAAAACAAGCTGCATCTGGCCCACTGGTTCACGGTGGACGACCTGAATCATCTCAAGCGCGGCGGGCGTGTGTCCGGCGCGGCGGCGTTTTTCGGCACGATGCTCAACATCAAGCCGGTGCTGCACGTGGATGACGCGGGTCATCTGATCCCCATGGAAAAGGCGCGCGGCCGCAAGGCCAGCCTGGACGCGCTGGTGGCGCATATGGAAAAGGACGCAGTGGACCCGGCCTCCCAAACGGTGTTCATCAGCCACGGGGACTGCCGTGCGGACGCGGAATATGTAGCGGACCTGGTGCGGGAAAAATTCGGCACGCAGGATATCCGCATCCATTCCATCGGCCCGGTCATCGGCAGCCATTCAGGCCCCGGCACAGTGGCGCTTTTCTATCTTGGCCGCACGCGTGGATAAAATACTTGAAGTATAAACCGGATTTAAAATAACAAAACAAGCCCCCGGCCGCGCAGGATAGACCCGCGGCCGGGGGCTTGTTTGTATTCGCAAAATATGCACGGAAATACCTGAGGCGGCGGGCAGAGTTCCTCATTGCGCGCGTTCCCGTTTTTTGCTATGATGGGAACAGGAATCATCTGCTTGCCGCGGGCGGTTTTTCGCGGCGGAAAAGGGGGAATGCAGCAATGAGCGCACAGGAAAAAACGGCGGGCGGGCTTTCGCGCCGCAACCTCTGGGCGTATCCCGTGGGCACCGTGGGCCGGGATATGGCCGGATGCATGTTTACCAACTATCTGCTCACCTATGTGTTGTTCACCAAAACGCTTACGTCGGTGCAGTTTGCCTGCATCAGCGTCATCATGGTGGCGGCGCGCGTATTCGACGCTTTCAACGACCCGATCATGGGCAACGTGGTGGAGGCCACGCGCACGCGCTGGGGCAAATTCAAGCCATGGATCGCCATTGGCGGCGTGCTGAGCGTCATCGTGTTCATCACCTCGTTTTCCACCACGCTTCAGGGCTGGGCTTATGTGGCGGCCTTCGGCTTGTTGTACTTCGCGTACAGCGTCGTATTTACAATGAACGACATCGCCTACTGGGGCATGGTGCCGGCGCTGGCGCGCCGCGCCGACGACCGCAACCGTCTTACCTCCCGCACGGTGCTGTTTGCGGGCGTGGGGCAGTTTCTGGGCGGCATCGTTGTACCCACGTTTACGGCGGGCAGCCTTGTGATCGGCGGCAACGCCGTCACCGCGTACCGTGCCGTTGTCCTTATTGTATGCGCTGCGTTTACGGCTACACAGCTCATCACGCTGCTTGTGGTGCGCGAGCCGTCTGCGCGGGACGAAGCGCCCGCCGAAAAGGTCGGCATCCGGAAGGCCTTTTCCACCATTGCCCGCAACGATCAGCTTGTCTGGTGCGCCGTTGTTTTTCTGATTTTTTCCGTGGCGCAGACACTGATGGGCGGCGGCCTTTCGGTGACATACCTGTATTTTGAATTCGGCTACAACGGCCTGCTGCTGTCCATCTTCAGCATTCTGGGCAATGTGGCGGGCGCGGTGCTGATGCTCGTGTTCGCGGCTCTGTCCGGCCGTTTCACCCGCGCGCAGCTGATGAAGGCAGGCGCTTTCGGCGCTGCGGCGGGATACCTCTGCATCATGCTCTCCGGCCTGTTCATCCCGCGGGAGATGTGGGCGCTCAAGTTCACGATGCTCACCGTGAGCAACCTGTTTGCATTTCTGGGGCAGACGCTGGTTTACCTTATTATGATCATCTGCATTGCAAATACCGTGGAATACAACGAGTGGAAAACGGGCCGCCGGGAGGAGGGCATCGTCTTTTCCGTGCGGCCCTTCATCACCAAGCTGGGCACTGCGCTGGTGCAGCTTCTGGTGCTTGTCATCTATCTGGCGGTGGGAGTGCGCGCCGTGACGAACCAGATCTCCGATTTGGAGAACGCGGCCTCCCAGGGGCTGATCACCATAGCGGAAAAGACAGAACGAATCGGGGCGGTGCTGGCCTCGGTGCCCAGCGGCAAAAGCGCCGCGCTGCTGGTCTGCATGACGGTCATCCCGGCGGCGCTTCTGTTGGCTGCTTATTTCATCTACCGTGTCAAATATACGATCACGGAAGAATCTTATGAAGCGATGGTGCGGGATATTGAGGTGCGCCGCGCGGCGAAAGGAGAAACAGCGGAATGAAAGGCTGGAAAACGGCACTGGCGCTGGGCGCCGCGGCCGCGGCTGCGGGAGCTGTGGCCGGAGAGTACTTTTACCGCTTTGCGCTTACACAGCAAATCGACAAAACAGCGGCGTTCAACGCGCCGCATAACCGTCCCACCGGCGCGCCCCGGGGCACGCTGGCGGCGGACAGGGAATGGCTGAACGCGCAGCCCCATGAGGATTGGTGGCTGACCTCGGGCGACGGCCTGCAGCTGCACGCTCTGTGTGTGCGCGCGGGCGGGAATGCGCCCTGGGCGGTGCTGTGCCACGGCTATACCGGGCAGGCATCGGGCATGGCGGAATACGCGCGCCGGTTTTATGACGCGGGCTTCAGCCTGCTGCTGCCGGACGCACGCGGCCACGGCCAAAGCGAGGGCAGGTATATCGGGATGGGCTGGCCCGAGCGGCGGGACATTGCCGCATGGGTGCAGCGTGTTACCGCAGAGAACGGCGCGCCGGATATCGTGCTCATGGGCGTGTCCATGGGGGCCGCCACCGTAATGATGACGGCGGGAGAGCCTCTGCCGCCCAACGTGCGGGCTATCGTGGAGGACTGCGGCTATACCACTGCATGGGAGGAGTTCCGTTATCAGCTGAAAAAAACCTATGGCCTGCCGCCGTTTCCCGTGCTGTACACGGCAGACGCGCTGCTGCGCCGCCGGGCGGGCTTTTCTTTGCGGGAGGCCAGCGCTGCGGCACAGGTGGCGCACTCCCGCACGCCGATGCTGTTCATCCACGGCGGGAAGGATGCCTTCGTTCCCTTTGCCATGCTGGATGAGGTGTATGCGGCGGCGCGGTGTCCCAAGGAAAAATATGTGGAGCCGGATGCAGGCCATGCGGAGTCCCTGCGCATGGCGCCCGCGCGCTATTGGGCAAAGGTGTTCGGATTCATCGGCCGCTGGATGCCGCTGCCCGGCGCGGAGCGGACAGTGGCTGCGGACCCGGCGGAAAAGCCGGTATAAGGCGTCGCATACATAAAAGAAAAAGCAGCTTGAACACAAAGAAGGAAAGCATATCCCGGTGCTTAAAACAGGGCGGAGACGCCGTCCACGACTCCGGATCGTGTGAAAGGGTCCGGCTGAGCGAAAGGATGGCCGTTCCGGTCGGTGAGGGCGGCGCGGGCCGCGTCCTCCATACGCTTGTACCGGATCTCTACGGAGAGAGGGCCGGGCATGCGGTAGGGGACGAGCGTTCCGGCGCCGGGTACGGCGGCCCGCACGGTGCGGTAGATGTCGTCGCACACAGCTTGGGGATGGCGGCTCAAAGCAGACGTCCAGGAGAGCGCCTCCTTCGTCACAACGGCGGCGAGGCCGGGAAACAGCGCACGGGCCTCGGCCACACAGGCGTCGTCGCCCGCGCAGAACAGCACCGGAACGCCCAGCTCGCCCGCGTATGCCGCGTCGATGGCAAGCTCGCCCGCTTCTTTTCCGTCCAGCTTATAATATTGGAACGCGGTGGAACAGAAGGTGTGGGCCAACACGGCCCGGGAGGTGTTTTCCCGCGCATGATAGCCGATGAACAGCACGGCGGTATAGCTTTTGTCCATGCCTGCAAAACGGCCTCTGTGCCCGCTGCCCAGCAGGATGCGGCAGCGTGGGTCCAGCAGGTCGTACTGCAGGTTTACGCCTGTGCCGTGCGCGTCCCAGACGACGACCTCCTGCGCGCCTGCGTCGAACAAAGCACGGGCCGCTGCGTTCGCCTCCCGCGTGGCCTGCAGGCAGGCGAACCGGTAGTTTTCTCCGCTGCCCAGGCCCTTTCCCGGTTCGCCCACCACACAGGCGGGGCCTTCGCAGTCTACCGCGATATAAAATTTCATGGCGGCACTCCTTTTTCCTTTACTTGAAGCGTCAAACGTTCACAGCTTCAGCAGCCCCAGCCCCGAGCCGAGCGGTTTGCCTTGCAGCAAAAGCTCCTTTGCGCCCCGCTGCAGAGACGTGCGCTCAGGCAGCGCGGCGTCCGGGATACCCGGTGCGCCGAACAGCCAGAGACGGCCGGAATTGTCATCGGGATCCCAGTCTGCCAGCGTGTAATCCTCCATAAAATTGCGAATGCCGGAACCGGGCGGGAGCAGCTCCTTCACGCGGGGCGAAAGAAGCCATGTGCGGCAATAGGTCAACGGCAAAGCGCCGTCGCGGGCAAAAAAGTCCGCACGCCGCGCATAGGAGGCATGGAGCGCTTCGGGCGTACACATCGCATCACCGGGAATATGCACCGAGAGCGCGGGCGCGCCCGCCGCCGCGCCCAACGGCCCGGCAAGCTCAGCGGGCAGGGGAAGCGCCTCGAATTCCAGTGTGCCGAGGCGGAGCAGCCGCCCGCAGAGCTGCCGCCAGACCCAGAAGCCGCGGTCGAACTGCCAGCGGCCTGTCCAGCGGTGCGTCTCGTTCAGAAAACGGGAAAAGCAGCCCATCGTGGCAAGGTAGACATCGTCGGGAACGCCCCGCGCCGCATAATGTTTGCGCGCCTCCAATGCGGCGGACAGCAGCACGGCCAGCTCCAGCAGCCCATTGGGGCACAGCGGCGCGCATTTCGCCTGAAGTTCACGCATGGCGGCTTCGGCCCGCGATGCATCCAGCAGAGCGGGGATATGGCGCAGCAAGGGTGCCGCCTGTGCCGAAGCGGCCTGCGCAAGGCAGGCTTCGGCGGCGGGGCCGGGAATCGAAAGCTCGATGCACAGCGCGTGCAGGGCCGGGATGTCAAAGGCTTCCATGGCTGCCTCCTTGTTTGTTGTGCAAAGGCCGGCCCGGCCCCTTCGCTGTAAAGGGCTTTCCGCCGGGCCGGCCTGCGGCACCGGTTCCGGCCGCCCTTGAGCACGGCCGGAAAAGCGCGTTATTTTTCGGTAAACTCGGCCAGCTCCACTGCGGAGCCGCCGTGTGTGCGGGAGTGCTCGGCCGCCAGCGCCATCACGTGGCTTTCCACCGAGGCGTCCACCGAGGTGAGGCCTTCTGCACCGCCTGCGGCGATAAGCTCGCACACATAATCCATCATCAGCGCGTCGCCGCCGCCGTGACCGGCAAAGCGGTCGGGGATGGTGCCCAGGTCCAGAACCTGCTCGGGCTGTCCGAATTTGCGCAGGTACAGTACGTTGGCGTCCATATCGCCTTCGATCTCACCCATCGTACCCATCACCTTGATGCTGCGGTAGCATTTTGCCGTGAAGGCGCTCATGGTGAAGGTGGCTGTCGCGCCGCCGGCAAAGCGCATGGAGACGACCTGGTGGTCCACCACGTCGTTGTCACACCGGTATACGCACCGGCCGTAGGGCCCTGTGCGCAGCGCGTCATACAGCTTTTCCTCGGTGGGTTTATTCACCAGCACCGAGCAGGGCCACTCGTCATTGCCCGAACGGATGCCGCTTTTGTCATTGAAAATGTAGATCTTCTCCGCGTCGTAGGGGCATCCTTCCTTACAGGCGCAGCCGGAAAGACAGCGGTCTGCACTGCCATCCGGCGCGTTTTCCGCGCGGAACCAGTCCAGAGAGCCGTAGGAGGAAACGCTTTCGCAGGGAACGCCCATCAGCCAGCGGATGATGTCCATGTCGTGGCAGCTTTTTGCCAGGATCATGGGGCTGGATTCCTCCGCCCGTCGCCAGTTGCCGCGTACATAGCTGTGGGCATAATGCCAGTAAGCCACGTTCTCCACCGCGTCCAGGGATTCGATACGGCCGATGGCACCTCCGCGCAGCAGCTCGTACAGCGTGCCGTAGAATTTGGTATAGCGCAGCACATGGCACACCACCACCACGCGGTTCGCCTCATGCGCTTTTTTTTGCAGTGCAAGGCATTCGTCCAGCAGCGGAGAAATGGGTTTTTCCAGCACAAGGTGATAGCCCTTGTCCAGCGCGGCCAGCGCCTGCGCCACATGCTGGCGGTCCTGCGTGGCAATGATCATCACATCCGCAAGGCGCGGCTGGGCCAGCAGCTCTTCGCCTGTGGCAAAGCAGCTTCCGGCGGGCACGCCGTAATTCGCCTGCAGTGCGGCGCGGCGGTCGGGGTCCGGGTCGGCCCCGGCGGTGATCTTCATTTTTTCAGGGTGCTGCTTCTGGAAGGCGGCATACGCCTCCAGCCCGCGGATGCCCAGGCCGCAGATGGCAAATGTAACGGGTTTGTCCATGGTAGTTCGTCCTTTCTTTTTTTTGCGGATAACAGCGCGGCCGGATGCGGCGCGCTTAGAACCCGTATTCACAGAACGGAACGCCATCTATCCGGCGGATTTTGCGCCCTGCTGCGTTAAATTTCCTTGAAATAGCGCTGCTATTCCTGCGAAAATTTGCCTTGCATGGCACAAAATCCGCTCGAATATCCGACATTCCTTATCTAAGAATACAGATTCTTAGATATCGAGCTTGCAGGCGGAGACGATCTCCCCCACCGCGTAGCTGCCGAACAGCGTGCCGTCCGGGCGCAGCGTATAAGGCAAGGCGGGAGCGGAAAGCTCGGGGATGTCCGCGCAGACGCCCGCGGCAAACGCGCGCATGCGCGCTGCGGCGGTGGAAAGCCTTGCGGCCACGCCGCCCAGGCGGAGGTCGATGATCTCGAAACCCTGGGGCCTGTTTGTGGCTTCCCACAGCGCGCGCCATGCGGTGCGAAGCGCCTCCGTCGCCGCAATGGTCCCGGGCAGGGCTTCGGCAAGGCGTGCCGCCAGAGCAAGATCCTTTCGGAGGACGGCCTGCGCGGCCTGCTCGTGCCAGGCGCATTTGCCGGCCAGCACGCGGGCCAAAAGGGAGTAAAAACGGAAAAGCGGTTCAAAGGCCGGGTTTTCATCGGCATACCGGGTATAGCGCGCCTCAAGCTCCGTATAATGCGCGCTCATGGCGAGCCCGGCGGTGTCGGCGGCAAAGAGCTGCACCAGGGGGTCCTGATACAGCAGGAATTTGGCCGCGTTGACAGGCCGCAGCGCGCCCGAGCGCATGCCGGGCACGGCGTTGAACAGCGAAAGGTCCAAAAACGCCTGTGCATCTGCACCGCAGCAGCAGGCAAAGCGGCGGGCGAGAGAGCCGGCATCGTATGTGCCGGTATACATGAATTCGGCGTACAGCTGCATGCCCAGCAGAGCGGACGTGAGATTGGCCTCGGCGCCGTTGTCGCCCCAGGCCGTGGCCAGCACCAGCGGCACACCCGCTTTTTTGCAGGCGGTCAGCGCTGGGACGGCCGCAGCCAGCGTTTTGGCGTAATCCGGCGCAGGCCCGCACCATGTCCAGATCCCGCCCGCGAATACGGTGGGCGCGGGCAGTGCTGCGTGCTTTTGCAGCATATCGGTATACTCCTGCTCGGTCTCGTGGTAATAGTCCCAATACACAAGCGTCACATCCGGCGGCACGGCGGCCACTGCTTCGGCCGAGGGCATACCGCTGTCATAATAGCCGTCGGTGGGGGAATCGGGACGGAAATACATATCGCTCCACATCATGGCCGAAAGGCCGTGGCGGCGTGTGATCTCCAGCACACGGGAAAGATGCCGGCGGATGATGGTGTGGGGGTCCTCGTAGCCGTGGCGGCGCAGGTGCGCGCCCAAACCGATGCCGTGGGCCTCGTCCATGCCGATGTGGATGCGTTTGGAACGGTAGGGCGCGGCGGCAGCCGCGATAAGCTCCTCCAGGAATGCGTAGGTTTGCGCATCGTCGGCCAGCAGAACCTCCTCGTTGTCCTTCAGATGCGCCAGCGCGGGCCAGTGCAGCGCGCGGTTCAAATGGCCCAGCGTCTGGATGCAGGGACAAAGCTCGATGCCCAGCATATCGGCATAATCATCCAGCGCCCGCAGCTCGTCTGCGGAATAGCGCCCGCGCTGATAGCCGAAGTAGGGCTGGCCGGGCACCTCATAGGTGTCCTCGGTGTACATCATGCCCAGGTTGAGCCCCATCATGGCCATTTTGCGCAGGAAAAACCGCAGCGTGTCCGGCTGCAGCACCGCATTGCGGGAAACGTCGAACATCATGCCCGTTGTTTCAAAGCAGGGCGTTTCCTCAATGCAGAAAGCGTCCTCCGCCCAGTGCTGGCGCAGCAGTGAAAGTGCGCGGTATACCTGTACGGGTTCGGCCCAGGTGACCACCACGCCGTCCGCACGCTTTTCCGCGCGCAGGCAGCCGCCCTGATGCAGGGCTACGCTCAGGCCTCCCTGTCCGGCGCGGGCAAAGCCCAGCTCGGGGCCGATCTCCGCAAAAGCAGCGTCAAAATGCTCCGGCAGCTGGCCGGAGAAGGAGAGAATTTCGTTCATGGCCGTCTCCTTTCCCTGCACGCGGCAGGCTTACAGCAGGCTGGCGCTGTCCGCGTCCAGATACAGTGTCGCAGCGGGGTGGCGCCGCAGGATGCTGGCGGGGCAGGCGGTGCGGATGTCGCCCAGCAGCGTATCGCGTACGGCGCGCGCCTTGGTGGCGGCGGGCACCACACAGAACACCTGGGCAGCGTGCATCAGTGCGGGCACTGTCAGCGTCAGCGCATGGGTGGGCACGTCGTCCAGAGTGGCGAAGCAGCCGTCATGCACCTGCTGGTTGCGGCATATCTCGTCCAGCGCCACGGGCTTTACCAGGGCGGGGTCGTCGAAATCGGCCACGGGGGGGTCGTTGAAGGCGATGTGCCCGTTTTCCCCTATGCCCATGCAGGTGATGTCCACGGGGAAACGGCGCAGCAGCTGGGAATAGCGGGCACACTCGGCTGCCGGATCCCGGGACGCCGCGGTCCCATCCAGGCAGTTAACGGATCGAAAGGGCACCTTGGTGAAGATGGCCGCCCGCAGAAAATTGGCAAAGCCCTGGGGCGCGTCCGGCGCAAGGCCGATGTACTCGTCCATATGAAAGGCGTTCACACGGTTCCATTCAATGCCCGGCTGCGACGCAAGCGCGGCCAGCATCTCGTTCTGCGAGGGTGCGGCGGCGAAGATCATATTACACTCTTCCTTCTGCGCCAATACGCCGCGGATGGCGGCGGCGGCTTCGTCTGCGGCGCAGAAGCCCATTTCCGCGCGAGTGTCGTAGATCTTTACGCGGAACTGGTTGATGGAAATGGTTTTTGTCATTGGAATGCCTCCTCTCGGTTTTCAAAACACACGGCGCCGTCCTTGAACACCATGGCGATGCGGACGGTATGGTCGAACACGGCAAGGTCGGCCGCGCGGCCCGCCTCCACGCGGCCGTAAAAATCGGAAAGGCCCAGTACGCGGGCGGGGGTTTCGGTGATCATACGCACTGCATCGGGCAGGCTGGCGCCGGCCAGCGTCACCATTGTGCGGACCAGCCTGTCGGCTGTGCAGATGCTGCCCGCGAAGGCCGTGCGGTCCGGCATTTTGGCGACGCCGTCCTCCAGGATGACGCGCTGGCCGTTTTCCAGGCTGCCCAGGATGCTCTCGCCCTGTGTCTGTCCGGCGCCGCGCATGGCGTCCGTGACCAGCACCAGCCGCTGCGGGCCGATGTGTCTGTAGGCAAGCTGCAGCAATGGAGCGGGCAGGTGGCAGCCGTCGGCGATGATCTCGCTGGACAGCTCATCGTACAGATACGCACTTTCCACGATGCCTGCGTGGCGGAAGCCGGCCTTGCGCACGATGGTGGACATGGCCGAATACAGGTGCGTCACATGGCGGTAGCCGCAGGGAATGGCGGCACGCACCGCTTCGCTGTCGGCCTCACTGTGGCCGATGCTGGGCAGTACGCCGCGCGCCAGCAGCGCAAGCCCCATCTCCCGTGCGCCGGGCAGCTCGGGCGCGATGGTCCAGCGAAGGATGTGCGGGCAGGTGTCAAGCAGCTCGTTGTATTCGGCGGGGTCCGGCTCGCGGATGAAGCGCGGGTCCTGTGCGCCGCACTGGCTTTTGGCGATGTAAGGCCCCTCGATGTGCAGGCCCAGAAGCTTCGCGCCGTCCGCAAAGCCGTCCCGGCAGCGTTCAAATACAGAAAAGGAGCGCAGCAGCTCTTCCTTTGAGGCGGCCAGCGTAGTGGGCACCATGGCCGTGGTGCCGTGGCGGAGGTGCAGCGCGCTCGCGCCGTGATATGCCTCCGGCGTGCCGTCCATAAAATCGTGTCCGCCGCCTCCGTGGACGTGGATGTCGATAAAGCCCGCGCTGACGTACAGGCCGGCCAGGTCATATACGAAGTCCGCCGCCGCGCCGCTGTCCGGCGGCAGGACGGCATCCACAGCCTTGCCGCGCAGCAGAATATCGCAGCGGGTGATGCAGCCATCCTGCACCAGGCGCCCGCCGCGCAAAAGTGTTGTGCTCACAGCAGCCCCTCCTTTTGCAGAATGTCCTTCAGCGCCGCGACGCTCTCGGCCGTGGCCGCCGCACCGCCCGCTGAAAAGCCCGCGCCGCCGGGCAGGCGCATTTGTTCCTCCGTCAGGTGGGAATCCAGACGGTAATGGGTCTCCATGGACAGCCAGCCCGCATAGCCGTCCGCCGCAAGGCGGCGCAGCAGAGCGGGATAGCCCACCTGCCCCGTGCCCACCTTTACGCAGTAGCTTTCCGGCACAGCGCGCACCGCGTCCTTGATGTGCACATGGGCAAAGAAGGGACGGATGGCCTCGTAGCCGTCCGGATAGGGCGTTTCGCCCAAGGGGTCGTACAGGCAATTGCCCGGGTCGAAGATTGCGCGCACACGGGGCGAGCCGATGGCTTCGACAAGCCGGGCCAGCGCCGCATGGTTCGAGGTGTTGACGCTGGGGTCCGCCTCCAGCAGCAGCGTTTTGCCGCGCTGCTCCAGCAGGCGTACGGGCCGCTCAAAATAAGGCGCCAGCGTTTCGGCGGGCAGGGGCCCTTCCTCCGGTGCGAAGAATGCAAAGCCGCGGATGAACGCGCAGCCCAAAATGTCCGCCGCGGCGCACAGGCGTTCCAGCTTGGCCAGCTCGGCTTCCACAGCGTCCGGTTCCGGCGCGCATTTGTAAAACGAACCGGCCAGGCCGCAAACGGTCAAACCCTCGGCGTCCAGCCTGCGGCGCCATGTGCGCAGCGTTTCAGCCGGAAGCATGTCGATGGCAGTGTCCTCCACGCTGCGCAGCTCCAGCCCTGCCAAGCCGTTCTGCCTTGCGAACCGTACGGCCTCGTCAAAGCTCTGCGTCACCTCGTCGGTGATGAATGAGATTTTCATAAGAACCTCCATGTGCCGCGTCCCATAGCTTGAAAAGGAACGCGGCACGTCGTTTTTACAGGGATGAGGGGAAAACGCGCGGGCTTAGAAAACGATGGGCCTGCCCGTGCGGGTGGATTCGTAAATAGAACAGATGACGCGCACGGCCAGCGCGGCCTCCTGCGGGGGAATGGCAGGAGAACGGCCGTCGCGTACGGCCTGTGCGATATCGCGCAGCAGGCAGATGTGGCCGTAATTGCCGATTTTCGTCGGGTCGCCCGCACCGCCCACGCGTTCGCCCATATCGGGGCGCTGAGGCGCGTCGGCCTCGTCGAGGAACTTCCACTCCAGTATGCCCTCGTCGTTGAATACGACGGTGCCCTTTTCGCCGTGAATATAGAAGGTGGACGAAAAGCCCGGATATGCCGTGGTGCAGCCCTGGATGACGCAGATACCGCCGTGCTTCATATTCAGCACGGCCGCGGCGGTATCCTCCACAGGGATGTCGCGGGCCAGCGTCTCGGCGCGGCCGTACAGCGTGGAGACCTCGTCGCCCAGCATCCACAAAATAAGGTCGATGCCATGCACGCCCTGGTTCATCAGCGCGCCGCCGCCGTCCTGCTCCCAGGTGCCGCGCCAGCCCGCGCTGTTGTAATAGGCCTGGTCACGATAATATTTCAGGTCCGCTCCGGCCAGGCAGATCCTGCCGAACCTGCCCTCGGCCACGGCCTGCTTCACAGCGATGGCCACAGGCATCATGCGCCGCTGGAAGATGCACTGCATCTTCGCGTGGGTGCGCTCCACCACGCCGATCACATCCGCGATCTTCTCCGGCGTGATCTCCATAGGCTTTTCGCACACAATGGCCTTACCGGCTTCGGCGGCGGCTTTGCACACCTCGCCGTGGGTGCCGCTGGGTACGCAGACGCATACGATGTCCACGGCAGGGTCCGCCAGAACGTCGTGATAATCATAGTAGACGTGGGGCACGCCGTGTTCGGCGGCATAAGCGTCGGCCTTTTCCGGGATGATATCGCACGCGCCGTACAGCACGCAGCCCTCGCCGCGCAGGGCCTCCAGCGCTTTGGCATGGGTGAAAGCGATCACGCCGCAGCCGATGATGGCAAAATTCATACTCTCAAATCTCTCCTTTTCGCCGTGCAGGTCACACGGAGTTCTGATTTGATGGTACTCCCTTTTGCTCAAAAGAGATTTGCATATCATCCCATAAAGTTGGCAAATCGTCAAAACATAGGCGCTGTGTACAAAAAAGCAGCGTCCGTGCCGGGGCAGGGCGCTGCTTTCGGAGAATATCAGTACAGTCTGCCAGCCGCCGCGCCGTAGCTCCTGCAGAAGGCACGGCCGTCGTAAGCGGGCATTGCGTCCGTCAGGGCATCCAGCGCAACGGGCGCGCCTCCCTGCGCGCGGGAGGCCGTGGCCGCCAGCATTACTTTGACGGATTCCAGCAGTGCGTCCGGCCCCGCCAGAAGATTGGGCTTGCCCTCCATATAATTGCAGATCTCGCACATCAGCGCCTCGTACAGGCGGTTGGAGTCCATGCGGAAATGGTGGGTGGTTTTGGTCGTCATAATGGTGAGAACAAAGGGCTGCCAGGTGCCTGTGAAGGTGTTGAAAACAGCGCTTTTTCCGTTTTCGTACTGTACGAAATAGCTCTCGGAGTACTTGCCGCCGGCTTCGCCGCGGCCCATGTAGCGCACGCTCTGTGCGCCCTGTCCCAAAATGCCGCCGATGGCCTCGGCAATGTGTACGCCGTAGTTGAATTCGTCCACGCCGGCAGTGCCGAACACGTTCACCACCTCGCCGCGCTCCTCTTCAGGCAGCGCCAGGAACTGCTGCACTTCGTAAGCGTAGCGCGCGCTGGACGCGCCGAGGATCACCGCGCCGTCTTTTACAAGCTGTTCCACGCGGCGGCAGTCGGCCAGATTTCCCACCAGAGGCTTGTCGATGAACACAGGCTTGCCCTGCTCGATGAAAGGCATTGCGCAGCGCAGATGGTCGTCCCAGTCGCAGCCGTGGATGAAGCCGATGTCGCACATCGCGGCAAGCTCCTCCAGCGTATTGCAGCGCTTTTCCAAGCCGAAGCGGCGGATGAAGCCCTCCACCTCGCTGTCCGGACGGAAAGAGTCGTTGTACACGCCCACATAGCGTGCACGGTCGTCCTTTTCCATGACCTCGCCGAATCCCAGAGGGTGGGAGGTGTCGATGTTGACGGCGCCGATGCGTATCATAAATTCAGCACTTCCTTTTACGGGCCGCCGCACAGGCGGCTGTTGTTTTGTTTGCATTATAGGGCTGTTGACAGGCCCGCGTCTTTCCGGGCCGTTTTGTTTGTCAACGGCCTCATTATAAAACGAAACCGCCGGGATTGCTTTGCATATTATCCAGAATTTTTTGCTTTTTTTTCGCCGGCGGCAGCAGCCTTACCACAGGCTGCTGCCGCCCTGCCGCTGAAAGTTGAAATAACGGCTCTGCCCGTTGCGCATGCGGTATTCCATGGGCGTGCAGTTTTCCTTCGCTTTGAAAAAGCGGCTGAAATAGTGGATGCTCTGGAAGCCCACAAGGTCTGCGATCTCGCTGACGCTGGTGTCGGTGTTCACCAGAAGCTCCTTGGCCTTGCGCAGGCGGATACGGTTGATGTAGCGGATGGGCGTGGTGCCGTACACCTCCTTGAAGATGCTGATGAGCGTTGTTTTGTTGACGCCCGCCAGGGTGGAAAGATCCTCCAGGCTGATGATGCGGGAATAGTTGAAATCGATATACTGCATCAGTGCGGCAACGTCCACACCCTTGAACGTGGCGACGCGGGGCGCCTCCTCCTCGGGCGCTGCGGCGGGCTGGCCCAGCCGTTCCCGCACGATACGTACCAGCATCTCCAGCAAATAGCCGCTGATGATGGAGTAATAATAGGGGCGCTGCTGGGCGCTCTCTGCGATGATCTTATCAAAAAAGCGCACGAACCATCCGAAATCCTGCAAATGGAACATATCGCCCACGCGCACCAGATCCTCGAACAGCGCGGGATCCGCCACGGTGAATTTTACATCCAGCATTTTCAGCGGCGCAGCGTTTTTTTCACCGCAGTGGATGGCGTGCAGCTGCTGGGGGCACAGCAGAAACACCTGCTCCTTTTCAATCCCATAAGGCTGGTCGTCCACATACACGGTGCCGCTGCCGCTCAGAATGCCTACCATTTGGAAATAGTTGTGGCAGTGCAGCTCGTTTTCCCAGTTTTGGTGGTACTTGCCGCACCAGAGGATGCTGCATTCGTTCATCCGTGTTCCCCTTCCTTTCACTGCTTTTCTACAATATCAGTATACAGCAACGCCATGCGCAAAGGGAACACCTGCGAAAAAATAGTACAATATTCCTAAAAAAAGTGTAAAGACACCGGCGGGAGGCGACGGTATAATGTGGGCAAGAGGGCCGGCCGGACAACGGGCGGCGGAAAAGGAGCTTACCGAACGATGAAAATTGCCGTGCTGATGGACGCGCCGCTGCGCGCGACGCTGCTTTCCGAAAAAACAATGGCCCGCCTGGCCGAATGGGGCGAGGTGGCCGTGAACGAAACGGACAAGGCCGAAAAAGAGACCGTCAAGCAGATCATTGCCGGGGCGGATATCGCCATTACATCCTGGGGCGTGCCGCAGCTGGATAAGGAAATTTTGGACTGCGCACCCAACCTGCGCTTTGTGGCCCACGCCGCGGGCAGCGTGAAGGGCATCGTCAGCGACGAGCTGTATGCCCGCGGCATCCGCGTTGTCAGCAGCGCGCGCATCCTCAGCTACGGTGTGTCGGAAACGGCGCTGGGCCTTACCATCTGCGCCTGCAAAAACGTGTTTGCTTTCAACGAGGAGATCCGCAACGGCGGCTGGGTGGAGGATTACAGCGTCATCACCGAGCTGTTCGACATCACCGTGGGCGTGGTAGGCTGTGGCTTTGCAGGCTCCCACTACATCGAGCTGCTGCAGGCGTTCGGCGTAAATGTGCTGGCCTATGACCCGCTGCTGGACGAAGCCGCCATCGCCGCCATGGGCGCGAAAAAGGCAGATTTGGATACGCTGCTGGCCGAAAGCGATGTGGTTTCGCTGCACGCGCCCGCGCTGGATTCCACCCGCCATATGATCAACGGCCGCGCGCTTTCTTTGATGAAGGACCGAGCCATCCTCATCAACACCGCCCGGGGCGCCCTGGTAGACGAGGAAGCGCTTGCGCAAGCGCTGCGCGGCGGCAAGCTGAAATATGCCTGCCTGGATGTGACGGACCCCGAGCCGCCTGCCGCGGACAGCTCTCTGCGCGGCATCCCCAACTGCATCATGACGCCGCATCTGGCGGGCCTTGCCAACAACGGCAAGCTGAAGATCGGCGCGCACGTGGCCGACGAGATCGGACGGTTCCTTACAGGTGGGGCGCTGGTGTCTGAGATCACGCAGGCCATGCTGGCCACCATCGCGTAAGCGCCATGGAACGTATCGTTAACACAGAGCTCGGCGTCATACGGGAACCGCTGCGCGCACCTTTCGGCTTCAAGGGAGGCACGCTGAGCGAGCTGTGGCAGACGGCCGTGCGCCTGACGCTGGACAGCGGAGCGAGCGGCATGGGTGTGGGCGTACAGAGCGTGCTCTGGTCCGACCCCGTCACCTTCTGCGCCTGTGACGAAGCGGGCGGCAACGAAAGAATGCTGGCGGTCACGCGCCGCGCGCTGGAGCTTTTGCAGGGACAGGCTTTCACAGACCCGCCCGGTATGACTGCGGGCCTGGTGCCGGAGCTTCTGGCGTTCGCCCGCAGACTTCTGGGACGGGCAGACGTGCCGCAAACCTTTGTACTCAACGCGCTGGTACCCGTGGATTTTGCGCTGTGGCAGCTTTGGAACGCAAAACGGGGGAACGGCACCTTCGACGCGCTGTGCGCGTCCTTCTGCCCGGAGCTGACGAACCGGGAAAAAGAGTTGGGGAGCATCCCGCTCATCACTTACCATACGCCGGAGGACGAGCTGCACGCCCTGCTGGAGGACGGCGCCTTTTTATTAAAGGTAAAGATCGGTTCCGACCCGGAGAAGAACGGAGACCCGGAGGCCATGCTTGCGTGGGACATCGGGCGCCTGCGCACCGTCCACACGGCAGCCGCCGGCTTTACCACGCCGTATACGGAGTGTGGCCGCCCCGTCTATTATCTGGACGCCAACGGCCGTTATCCGGACAGGGAATTTCTGCTGCGCTTTCTGGATGCTGCGGACAAGATGGATGCGCTGGAGCGCATCGTGCTGCTGGAGGAGCCGTTTGCGGGGGACCGGCCGGAACCCGTGCATGGCCTGCCGGTACGCGTAGCGGGCGACGAAAGCGCCCACAGCGCACAGGACGTTGCCCGCCTGACCCGGGAATACGGCTATTCGGCCATCGCCTGCAAACCCATTGCAAAAACGCTGTCCGTCACGCTGGAGATGGTGCGCGCGGCGCAGAAAAGCGGCGCGGCGTGCTTCTGCGCGGACCTGACGGTGCCGCCTGCGCTTTTGGACTGGAATATGTCTCTGGCGGCGCGGCTGCCGCGTGTACCGGGCCTGCGCGTGGGTGTTGTGGAGAGCAACGGCCCGCAGAATTATACCGATTGGCGCCGTCTGGACGCTATGTGCGCCGCGCCCGGAGCCGCCTGGCGCACACCGCAGAACGGCGTGTACCGGCTTGACGGAGGTTTTTATGGGGAAAGCGGCATTTTTGCGCCGCTGCCCGCTTATGCGGACACGCTGCGCCCGGTTTGAACAGGAGGGCCGCGCCCGGAAAGGAATGTTGAACCTTTGGATTTGAAAGTGCATTTTGCCGTGGCGGGCTGCGGCGTGATCTCCCGGTTCCATCTGGACGCGATCCGCTCCATCGAGGACGCGGCGCTGTGCGGCGTGTATGATCCTGTGGAAGCAAGCGCCCGTGCCGCGGCACAGGCTTACGGCACCCGGGCGTATCCGGATTACGACGCGCTTCTGGCAGACCCGCAGGTGGACGCGGTGTGTATCTGCACGCCCAGCCACCTGCATGCGCCGCTGGCACTGCAGGCTGTGGCCGCGGGCAAGCATGTGCTCATTGAAAAGCCCGTGGCGCTGACGTTGGAGGACTGCGACGCTGTGGCCGCCGCAGCACGCGCCGCCGGTGTTCAGGTGGGGGTAGTCTCCCAGCTGCGTTACGGCCCGGCCGTGGCGCGCGTAAAGCGCGCCTTGGAGAGCGGGGCGCTGGGGCGCATCACGCGCTGCGATTTGTATATGAAATATTTCCGCCCCCAGAGCTATTATGATTCGGGTACCTGGCGGGGCACACAGGCGATGGACGGCGGCGGGGCGCTGATGAACCAGGGGATCCACGGTGTGGACCTTGTGCGGTATCTGATGGGGCCGGCAGACAGCATCTATGCGCTGAGCGGCACGCTGGTGCGGGATATTGAGGTGGAGGATACACTCACAGCTGTAGTGGCCTGGCACTGCGGCGCGCAGGGCGTCATTCAGGCGTCGGTGGGGGATTACCCCGGCTTTCCGCGCCGCATCGAGCTGAACGGCGAGTCAGGAACGATCATTTTGGAAGAAGACCGCATCGTTAAATGGGAGGTGGCGGGAGACTCCGCTTACCATATTTATGAGCAGGAACCCGCGCCGGAGGTGCGCTCCCACAGTGAGGCGGGCGCGATTGACCCTTCGGGGCATGTGGCACAGCTGCGCAACTTTATCGACGCGGTGCGCGGCGAGGGGACGCTGCTGGTGGACGAGGCCGAAGGCCGCAAGGCACTGGCGCTGGTGCTGGCCGCTTACCGCTCCGCGGCCGAGGGGAAGCCCGTAGTTCTGTGACGCTTTTACCAGTAAAACTGCTCGGCGACGGTTCTGTTTTGGATGTTTTTTCAAATTCGGTGGGTCAGGATTGAACGATTTATCAAGTTTGCCTGCCAAATGCGGCGTTTTGAAATTTAATTTTGTGTAAATTGTTTTTACGAGGCGAAGGACGCAGCAAAGCCGTTTTTAGGCGGAACTGCCCGCGGCGCCTCAAAAAAAGTGCAAAAAAGGCCGCCCGGAAGGCGGCGGCCGAAAATGGAAGATTTGCCAAGAAGAATTTTTGCAGATTTGGTATAGTATAGGAGGGCAAAAAAGCACCCGGGGCACATCGACGCGCGCTTTTGCGCAAAAGCGCCGGTGCCTGGAGCCAACGGCTCCAGGATATTCTTTTAAAAGAGACCCGTGTGCACGCCCGGAATTGATGCCATGTACGGGCCGGGCTGACCGGTCGTCCGGCCCGTTCGGAAATAATGTTTCATCAGGAGGTCACTTATGAAAAAGGCACTCGCTTTGATCCTTTCTCTTGCGCTGGCTGTTTCGGCGCTCACCGCCTGCGGCGGCGGAGCATCTTCTTCCGCAGCCGGCAGCACATCTGGTTCCGCCCCGGCATCCGCCGCGCCCTCCGGCGAAAAGACGGTGGTCACCGTCTGGCACATGTATGCCGAGGATGAGGAAGTAACCAAGCCCCATCAGCGTCTGCTGCAGTGGGCCGAGAATTACAACGCCACCAACACCGATAACATCGAAGTCGTTGTGTCCGGCGCCAAAACGGCGGACGTCATCATGACGACGATCGCTTCCGGCTCTACGCCGGACATCTTCCAGAACTACTGGAACAACGCGCCCACCTGGGCGAACAACGGCGCTTTGTACGACCTTACCGAGTTTGTCAACGGCGGCGACGCCGAGTGGAACAAGGACGATTTCATCGACGCCGCATGGGATGTGTGCACCTACGAGGATAAGGTATATTCCATCCCCTTCACGTACAGCTCCACGTTCCTGTTCTACAACAAGGACATGCTGGCCGAGGCCGGCTGGGAAGAATTCCCCAAAACGATGGACGAGCTGATCCAGTGCATTGACGACTGCACGAAGGTTGGCGCTGACGGTTCCATTGAGCAGATGGGCCTGATCCCCGATTATCCCTGGCTGGACAACGTTCTGTGGCCTGTGGCGTTCGGTGCGCAGTTCATCGACGAAGAGACCAACACCATCACCTTCGATTCTCCCGAGATGCTCAAGGCTTATCAGTTCCAGGCCGACATTTACAGCAAGTACGGCTATGACAACGTGAAGCGCTTCATCGATTCTCTGGGCGCCCGCGCCACAACCGAGGACCCGCTGTTCACTGGAAAGCTGGCCATCCGCTGGCAGGCGGACTCCGCGCTGGCTTCCATGGTGGATGCTGCGAAGGAGACCGGCACCAACATGGGCATCGCCCCGATGCCGGCTCCCGCCGAGGGCGGCGAAGGCCAGGGCATGCTGAGCTGCGGCGTGTGGGAAGTGAACGCCAAAACGGCGAACGCCGAAGCCACGCTGAAGGTGCTCAAGAGCCTGACCAGCGCCGAGAACATGGCCTTCATGGCTGAGGGCGACTATGGCAACGGCGCGTTCATGCCGCGCAAGAGCGCTCTGGACGCGGTCATCGCGATGGACGGCGTTTCCGAAGAGGCCAAACAGGTGGCTGAGATGCTGCGCGACGGCGAGTTCCGTGCGTTCCCCATGAGCTCCTATGTCAACGAGTATCTGACTGAGATCAGCACTTACATGACCGAGGCGCTCGCCGGCAATATGACCGTAGAAGACGCGGCCAAGGCCGTTGTGGAAGCGGTGCAGCCCATGGCGGACGAGGCCGCCGGCTGAACAGACAAAAGAAACAGTAAAGAATAGAGGAAAGCGCCGGCTGTGCGGTTACCCGGCCCGGTCGGCGCTTTCCTTTTTTGTATCGCGCCTGTATTCCCAAAGCCCGTGCCGCGGGCCATCTCTACGAAAGCGAGGTTTTGGCATGAGAAATGCATCGGCCGCCAAAAAGGAAGGAAACGGGATCAAAAAACGAAAATCGAAACAAGAGCGGAGGTTCTTCCTCCTTGGCCTGCTGTTTGTCTCGCCGTGGCTCATCGGGTTTTTGTGCTTCCAGCTTTATCCGATCCTCTCCGCGCTGTATTATAGTTTTACGGATTTTAACATCTTCCAGCCGGCAGAGTTCACAGGGCTGGACAACTATGTCACGCTGTTCAACGACAAATATTTTCCGGTGTCGATCAAGAACACCGCCGTCATGTCCTTCATCGGCATGCCCATCGGCCTTGTGGTCGCTCTGGCGCTGGCCGTGCTGCTGTCGAAGGAGGTCAAGGGCATGCCCGCGTTCCGCACCATCTATTATCTGCCCACAGTGGTGCCCATTGTGGCCAGCGCCATGCTGTTTTTGTGGGTGCTCAACCCGGAATACGGCCTGCTGAACAACTTTTTGTCCTGGTTCGGCATCCGAGGCCCAAGCTGGCTGAGCGACCCGAAGTTCACCAAGATCTCGCTGATGATTATGGACGTGTGGCGTTGCGGGCAGAACACCGTCATTTTCCTTTCGGCGCTGAAGGCGGTGCCAAAGTCATTCTACGAGGCGGCAGAGCTGGACGGCGCGGGTCCTGTCAAGCGTTTCTTTAAGATCACTCTGCCGTACATTTCGCCCACCATTCAGTTCCTGGTGGTGATGGGGCTTATTTCGTCCTTTCAGTATTTCACGCAGGCGTATGTGTTTGCCAGTGTTTCCCAGGTGGGGCAGAGCATCACCGGCGGGCCGCAGAACTCGCTTTTGTTCTATTCGATGTATCTGTATATGAACGGCTTCAGCTACATGAAGATGGGCTACGCCTCGGCTATGGCCATCGTGCTGTTCCTGATTGTGCTGGTGGTTTCGTTCGTGGCCATGTACCTGATGGAAAAACGCGTCACCTACGACGTAGAGTAAGGGGGGAACAGCTGTGAAAAAATGGATCATCTCTGCAAAAACCTCGCGCACCGTGGGCAAGGTCTGCTCTTATATTCTGCTGATCTTTTTTGCCTGCATCTTTTTCATGCCGTTCCTGTGGATGCTTTCCACCGCGGTAAAGCCTACGAACCAGATATTTCTGAATCCGCCCAAGTGGATTCCGGACCCCATTAAGTGGGAAAATTTTGCGACGATCTTTAAGCGTATGCCGCTGTTCGCTTATACGAAGAACACGCTGGTGGTCGCGATTCTGCCGGTTCTCGGCCAAATCTTCGCCGCGCCGATGATCGCCTATTCCCTGACGAAGATCCCCTGGAAGGGTGCGAAATATATTTTCCCGCTCATTCTCGCCACAATGATGATTCCCTGGCAGGTCACGCAGATCCCGCTGTTCATCACATGGTCGAAGCTGGGGCTGGTGAATACCTTCGTACCCCTGGTGCTGCCCGCGTTTTTCGGCACGCCGTATTACATCTATCTTATGCGGCAGTTCGTAAAGGGCCTGCCCGACAGCGTCATTGAGGCCGCGCGCATCGACGGTGCGAACGAGTTCGTCATTCTGTACCGCATCGTCTACCCGATGTGCAAGCCCGTGCTGACGACGATCATGGTACTTGTATTCATCGGCGGCTGGAACGATTTGAACGGCCCTCTGCTTTATTTGCAGGACAGCACAAAGTATACGCTGTCCATCGGCCTGCAGATGTTCCTGACCACTGCGCGTCAGGAATGGGATCTGCTGATGGCCGCAGGCGTGATGTTCACCCTGCCGCTCATCATCATCTTCTTCCTTGCACAAAAACAGTTTATAAGCGGCATTTCCACGACTTCCGGCTTAAAATAAAAGCCGGTGAGCTGAAATCCTGCGCCCGTGCGTTTTGGCGCATGGGCGTTTTTTGTGAAACAGAACAGACAGAGTACAGAGTACCCATTTTGCGGCACCCTTGTTTTGGTGCGCTCAAAAACAAACAGAAAACAAGAAAGAAGACTCAGAACAAGCCCATTGGTATCATTGAGAAGGAGTTATCCGAATGCGTAAAGAAAAAATCATGCGTTTTTTCCTGGCGGCGGTCCTTGCAATATCCATGCTGGCGATGCCGCTCACAACCGCCTATGCGGAAAGCGTGTCGTCTTCCTCTGACGCGGCGCCGTCTTCCGCTGTTTCATCCTCCACCGGGACAGAGTCCTCCCCGGATGCTTCGTCTTCCTCCGGGGCGGCGTCCTCTCCGGACGTTTCGTCTTCCTCCGGGGCGGCGTCCTCCCCAGACGTTTCGTCCTCCTCCGGGGCGGCGTTCTCTCCGGACGTTTCGTCCTCCTCCGGGACAGAGTCCTCTCCGGACGTTTTGTCCTCCTCCGGGGCGGCGTCCTCTCCGGACGTTTCGTCCTCTTCCGGGGCGGCGTCCTCTTCAGGCGCTTCGTCTTCCTCCGAGACGGTGTCTTCGGATGTCTCATCTTCTTCCGGTTCTGCGGATACAGCCAGCGCCGCAACGGCGGCAGATACTGTAAACCTGGCGCAGGGAAAGGGCAATGATGCCTTCACACTGGAAATGGAAGGCGCCGGTACGGACCTTGACCCTGCCACCAAGGATACAACGATCCGCGAAAAAGAGGAGAGCATCCTCAACCGCCTGACAGACGGCTATTACGGCAGCGGCGAGATATTGGACGGCAATTGGAATGGCAGCGGCATGCGCTCCCATTACTATGAGGCATACCGGCAGATCGACCGCGCCATCACGCTGGATCTGGGGCAGCTGAGCCATATTGAATCGCTTTCCTTCCACATGCAGGAGGGCCTGGGATGGGGGATTTCTGCGCCGTCGATGGTCACCTACTTCCTGTCGGAGGACGGCGTAACGTTCCACCGCGTGGGCCGTGTTTCCCGCTTCGACGCCGTGAAGGACGAGGACCCGGACCATTATTATTCCGTGGTGGAAAACGGCAAAGAGGTGAATTGCCAGAGCTACTATTTTACGCTGGACGGCCTGAACTACAATGCGCGTTATGTAAAGGTCGCGTTTGAGCTGACAGGCACCTGGGCCTTTGCCGACGAGCTGGAGGTACGGGGCACAGCGGCGCCTTCGGATACCGCCGAAACGCTGCCGGATACTCCGGGCACGGATTATGAAGTTGTGAACAAATATGCCTGGACAGACCAGGCACGCGGCATCCAGCACGAGGCGCTGGCCTATGCCGGACACTGGTTCTCTTCCGCGGGCGGTGCGCTGCAGACCAGCCAGAAAACCGTGGAGGAGCTTCTTCCCATGGTGGGCTATGTGGACGAGGAGGGCAATATTACGGATAAGTTTTTTGAATCCGTTACCTTCCTGTCCCACGGCTATACACCAAATCTGGATACGCCGGATGACGATACGGATTACCATAACCTCATCTATGTGAGCAGTACGATGACCTCCAACCCCGATGCGGCACAGATGTGTGCCACCGCGGAGGACTGGCAGACCTATCTTGATTTTCTGTTCCACTACGGCGAGGGTACAGGCACGGCTTATAACCTGGACGCGCTGAACGAGGCTGTGGCCCTGGTGAAAGAGGCCACAGGCGACGCGGATTACAAAGTGGGCGTGAAGATTGCGTTTTATCCGCCCATTCTGTGCCAGGATGCCTTCGGCACGCTGCCCGGCGGCACCCATTCGCTGAATTTCGCGGTCTCGGATACCAATCCGGCGCAGCAGGCTCTGGCGGACCGCATGGAGGCCTCCAGGTGGTATCTGGACACCGTGATTCGGGAATTCAAGGCCAAGGGTTACGAGAACCTGCGTCTGGACGGCTTCTATTGGTACGATGAAGTGATGCACTACGACGTGGACCCGTTGGTTCTGGAAACGGTGCAGGGTGTAACGGATTACGTCCACAGCCTGGAGAACGGCGCGTATCAAATTTACTGGATCCCCTTCTACCAGTCCTCCGGGTTCCGCGCCTGGAAGACCTTCGGCTTTGACTACGCCATCATGCAGCCCAACTATGCGTTCGACGCCAATGCCTCCGAACAGCGCATTGCGGATACCGCTGCGCTGTGCAAAAAGTACGGCCTGGGCATCGAGATGGAATTCGGCGGCATCAACGACAAATACATCAGCCAGTTCCGCTCTTACCTCACGCAAGGGGCGGACGACAAGCTTGCCTATCAGAACAACAGCCTGATTGCCTGGTACACGGGCACATGGGGCATTGCAGAGACGAGCCAGAACGTCTCGGGCACGCGGTATATCTACGACGCGATGCATGATTTCTTCAGCGGCATCCCCACGGAGATGGAGAAGCCTGTCAAGAATCTTGCGGCGGCGGGCACGCTTACACTGGAAGCGGACAATGTAAAAAATACCGAAGAATTCAACAAGCTGCTGCAGGCGCTTCCGAAACTGGTGGACGGCAATGAAAAGGCCGGCGCCTGGAACGACAGCTATGTGAAGATCAATGCCAATCACGCGCAGGGGCCGTTTACGCTGACAGCGGATCTGGGCGGTATCGGGCAGGTGGAGCGTGTGGCGCTGGGCTCCGTTTCCAATCCGGGATGGGGCATCGGCGCGCCGGACAGTGTTTCATACAGTGTTTCACAGGACGGCCAGACATGGAAAGAGCTGGGTACTGTAACCTATGCGCAGGCGGAGATAAGCCCGGGAGCGGCCAACGGCTTCGAGACGGTCGAGTATGTGCTCAAGCTGGATGCCGCCGAAAAGGCCCGTTATATCCGCGCGGAGTTCGGCCACGGCCTGGACGTCTCCAAAGACCCGGCTGCGCCCTATACATGGCTGGGCGTGGACGAATTCACGGTAAACGGCACGGCGCCGCTGGCTTCGGGCGAGGGCATCGCATCTATGGGTACCATAACGTTGGAAAGCGGAAATGTCCTGAACAGTGAAAGCTTTGCAAACCTTCAGAACGTGGCTTCTGTGCTGCTGAACAACGGCGTCCTTCAAACAGGAAGCTGGGCGAACCAGAATACGCTGAACGGTGATTATATCGGCGTCCTGCAGACCGTGGCTACGGAGCCTTTTACGCTGCAGATCTCCTTTGACACTGTCGCTGAGGTGCAGGCTTTGGGGGTAGACTATCTTGCCTGGGTATCCGCGGGCATCGGCGCGCCGGATAAGGTGACATATTCCGCGTCGCTGGACGGCAAGAGCTGGACGGAGCTCGGCACCGTGGCGCAGGAGGACGCTCGCCGCTATGAAGCCATCGCCACGGGTATGGACGCCTACCACTTTGTACTGGAGACTGGTGCTCCGGTGCGTGTGAAATACCTGAAGGCCGAGTTTGAGCGCGGCTTCAACACGGACAAAAATACCAAATTCGGCTGGGTGGCTTTTGATGAATTCACCGTGGAGGGCGCGCTCACTTCGGAACAGCCCGCTCCCGTGTTCAACGAGGTGGACAGTGCAACAGGGATCCGTGTTGCGGCAGGGCTGGACACAGTGCCGGCCGGCGCGCATCTCAAGGTGAAGCCGGTGGATGCGGGCGACGCGGCATATGCTTCTGTGGCGCGCGCTTTCCGCAATGAAAATGTTGACCTTGCGGCATTTGATATTTCTTTGCTGCTGGATGGCGGCACGGTGCAGCCGCGCGGCGTGCTGAATGTGGCGTTCCCGCTTCCCCAGGGCTTTGACGCAGCCAAAACGCAGCTGTATCACGTAAGCCCTGAGGGCGAAAAAGAACTGCTGACGGCAAAAACAGCAGACGGCCTGCTGAATGCGGAGCTGACACATCTGAGCCTGTATGTATTGGCACAGCCGAAGGCGGGCGCCGAAAGCGGCGGCTCATCTTCTTCCGCTCCTTCGGGCGGGACGAGCAGTTCTTCTGCAGACACATCTTCCTCTTCCGGCACGCCTTCCGGCGGCGCGGGGGGCGCGTCTTCCGGTACGGCCGCACCTGCGCCGGGAATGCCCCGGACAGGGGATGCGTTCCCGCTGGTCTGGGTCACCGTAGCCGCAGCGGCTTGTGTGGTCCTGCTGGCTGTGCTGGCTTGGAAAAAGCACCGGGAGACACGCGCATAAAAAATGTGACATTTTGGTAAAAGCCGGATACATTCCAGCGGCGGTGTGCTATAATGGTTTCGAGCCAGAAGCTTGTGCGGCTGTGTGCCGGGCATAAACCGATGCGCATGCGCGCAGCTTTGGAAACATTGAACCACGCAGAACGGCAACGGGGCCGCGCGTCCGCACATGGCGGGCGCGCGGCCGTTTTTCAGCAGCACGGCTGCGCCGGTATATCAGAAGGAGGGACAAAGCGATGGAAGTATGGAATGAGCCGGCCGTTTTATTTGAAAAGAGCACGATGTTCACCAAGAGCAGATTCTGTAAGATCTATAAGGTCACATCGGAGAATCCCTCCGGCTATCTGCCCCATTCCCACGATTATATGCAGATTTGGTATATCACCCGAGGCTGCTGTGAGCATTGGGTGGAGGGGCAAAAGCATCTGATGGCCCGCGGCGATATCTTCATCGTTCCTCCGAAGGTCGAGCATCAGGTGGTGCGGCTGGAAGATGCCGAGATCATCAGCTGCGAATTTTCTTTCGACCATTTTTTCCCGCCGAAGGAGAACAGCGCCTATCAGCAGGTGCATGAAGCGGCGCTGAATCTTTCTTTTGCCTGGCTGTTCCTCAAGGATGCCGATGACATCCATTCCCAGTTTTCGCTTCGGCCTGAAACGGGAGAGCGCGTGAACACGCTGATGAACGCGATGCTGGTGGAATACGAAAACGGAGATATCTATTATGAGGAATTCCTGCGCGTGCAGATCATGGAGCTGCTGCTTGTACTGGCACGGGAATATTCTCAGTCGCCCCAAAGCCATACCGCAGCGGCCGTTTACGACAAATACAAGCCTATGGTGGAAGACGCCATCCGGTATGTGGAAGCGCATTACAACGAGCCGCTCAAGCTGGAGGATGTGTGCCGTATCTCCATGGTGTCCAAAACATATTTCTGCTATCTGTTCAAGCTGCTCACCCAGCAGACCTTGGTGGAGTATATTATGAACCTGCGCATCCAAAAGGCCATTGAGCTTTTGAAGGACCCGGCCAATTCCATTACCTGGGTGGGATACGAGGTGGGCTTCAACGATTCGACGCACTTTTCGCGCACATTCAAAAAGATCGTAGGTATTTCGCCGCGCACCTATCGGGCAATCAAGAACTCTGAAAGCTGAACCGCGCCCGGACGGGCGCGGCGGCTTTGCAAAAAAACAGACCGCGCGGCGCGCGGCCGGGGAGAGATGGGATATGGAAAATTTTGTGCATGCGTCTGTTTCGCATGCGGCCCTTGCGGAGTTTGGGCGGAACGCCCGCGCCGTTGGAGTGCAGCTGCACACGCTGGAGATTTTTGAAAAAAATGAGTGCATGGTCCGCTGGGCCGTCGCGCCTTACAGCTGCGGCGATAAACGGGAAATGTACTCGCTGAGCAAAAGCTTTACTTCCACGGCTGCAGGAGTTGCGTTTGGAATGGGAAAGCTGCATCCGGACGACCGGGTGCTGGACTGGTTCCCCGAATATGCATCCCTGTGTTCGGGCGACGCGCGTTGGAGCCGCCTGCGCGTGGGGCATGTACTCTCCATGAATACAGGGCATGCGGCCTGTGTGATGCCGCAGGCGGCATTTTCGCAGGATGGCGTGCGCGCTTTTTTTGAAGCGCCGCTGTCCCATGAGCCGGGGACATTTTTCGCCTATAATACCGCCGCCTCCTATCTCGCGGCAGAGCTGGTGCGCCGTGCCGCGGGCCGCACGGTTCCCGAGCTTCTGGCACGCACGGTGTTCCCCGCGCTGGGTGTGGAGGAGTTTTCGTGGCTGACCTGTGCAGACGGACGGTGCCAGGGCGGCACCGGGCTGCAGGCATCCTGCGATGACGTCGCGAAGCTGGCCCTTCTGTATCTGAACGAGGGCGAGTGGGCGGGACGCCGGGTGCTGCCGCGGGACTGGGTACATATGGCTGCGCAGCCGCACTCCGTAAATGCGGGAAACGGCACGCCGGACTGGTGTGCGGGCTACGGCTATCAGTTCTGGATGAACCGGCGTGGAGGCTTCCGCGGCGACGGCGCCTTTGGGCAGTTGTGTGTGGTTCTGCCTGAAAACGGAATTGCGGCCGCCGTTACGGCCGAGTGCACAAATATGAGTGCCGAGCTGGACGCGCTGTGGCTCCTGCTGGAAAATCTGCATAAGCAGGACGGCGCGTGCGCAGACGGAGGGCTGCCGGAGGCGTACATACCCCAAGGCAGGCTGGACGGCAGAGAATGGGATACGGGCTGGCTGGATTTCCGGCCAAACCCGGCGGGTTTCACAGGCCTGCGTGTGCGCGTGGACGGGGAAGCCGCCTGTGTATGGCTGTGCGACGGCAGCAGTGTGCAGAAGGTGTGCGCGCCGTCCGGTACGTGGCGGGAGAATACGCTCTGGGCGAAAAATTTCCGTCCCGCCATCTTCCGCCAGATGCCGAGGGCGGAACGCGCGCCGCTGCGTTTCGCCGCGGCGGCGCATATGCGCGGGGACCTGCTGGTGCTGGAGTGCCGCAGCCTGAATACGCCCCATGCCTTTGAAATGCGTTTTGCCTCCAGCGGGGACGGCATGCGCATGGAACTTTTCTCCCCGCTGGATGTCTTTGGGGAAGAAAAGCTGCTGGAAGCGGGCCGCCCGCAGCGCAAAGTAGAGCGGTAAAGGAATGTGGAGGCAATGACCAGAATACTGTTTGTCTGCCACGGCATTATCTGTATAAATCTCTAAAAACTCCAGTAATATCAAGGTTTTTCTGACTTGAAGGTGGTGCTGCTACACCACTACTACACCAGTGAGTCTCGATGTGACGAAAATCATGAAATCGAGGTCAAGTTTATGAAAAACAAAATGAGCGAAAATGGCATTGAATATGTGCTGGCAGGAGATTACTACATTCCGGATCTGAAACTCCCCGACGAAGAGCGAACCATCGGAAAGTACGGTCGGATGCACCGTGATTATCTCGAAGAGCATCATCCCTTGCGGTTTAACCATCTCGTTCTGGAAGGACAGCTATGGACTTATCTTGCCGATCTGAATGAGCAGGCGCAGCGCAGATTGCAGCTGATTATCCGTCAGATGCAGGAGACCGAGTCTGTGAATGAGGAATTAAAAGCATACGATCAGTTGGCATGGGTACGAGCTATGAACAACATCCATAACCGGGCAGAGGAAATCATCCTCCGGGAATTGGTATACGGGGAGGATGTTGTATGAGAATCCTTGAAGAATTCTGGTACGGCAATATCGAGCCGACAGAGTACGATACCTCTTCCTGTACGGAGTATAAGAAACTGCAGGAACTGATCTGCAGAAATGAAGAAAAGCTCCGGGCAACCATGACGGATGAGCAGAAGGAGTTGTTTGAGAAGTACACGGATTGCGTCCGGGAGTTTCAGACAATAACGAATTGCCTGATCTTCCAGAACAGCTTCAAATTGGGAGCCAGAATGATGCTGGAGGTCATGGAAGGATAACGGAATACATAGCGCAGCGCCCATCGGTCACAACAGACCGATGGGCGCTTTTTGCATTAGGGCACATGCTTGATGTTGTAAAAACGCTATATCGGTGATATAATAAGTTTAAACATCTGGTAAAGGAGAGTTGCAGATGCCTTTCAGCTCCGAAATTAAGAATTTCAGATTGTCTTGTCTGATGAATCAAACAGAGTTTGGCAACGCTCTCGGCGTTTCTTTTACAACTGTGAATCGTTGGGAAAACGGAAAAGCCCGTCCCAACATCAAGGCAATGAAAGCTTTGAAGCAGTATTGTGAGGAGAATGACCTCCCCTATGAGCCGCTTGAAAAAAGCTGGCGTGAGAACAGAATTCAGGAGGGCGCGGTATGATTGATTTCAACAATCTTGAAAAATATAGAGAGAATAACCGCATTGAGGCGAAGAAGGCCATGGGCGGTCTGCCCGGAAGCATCTGGGAGACCTACTCTGCTTTTGCCAACACTCTTGGCGGTGTCATTTTGTTGGGCGTGGAAGAATGGCCTGACAAGACGCTACATGCGGTTGACCTCCCCGACCCAGACAGACTTATCAAGGAGTTTTGGGACATCGTCAACAACCCCAACAAGACCAGCGTGAATATACTGTCCTCTAAAGATGTGTTCGTGCAGGAAGTGGACGGAAACCATATCGTAGTCATCAATGTCCCCCGTGCCGAGCGTTCTTATCGACCAGTCTATGTGGACGGAAATCCGCTGTCCACCTATCGTCGCAATGGTGAAGGTGATTACAAGTGCACCAAGGAAGAATATCAGGCCATGGTACGCGATGCGTCTGTTAAGACGCAGGATATGCTGGTTCTGAATGAAATGGACATGCGCGTGTTCAACAAGGAGAGTGTCCGCAGCTATCGTCAACGGATGCGGCTTTCCCGACCCGGTCATGTTTGGGAGGCTTTGGAGGACGAAGACTTCCTGCTGAAACTCGGTGCTGTAGGCATCGGCTCCGACGGCAAGAAGCACCCCACCTCCGCAGGACTTCTTATGTTCGGCAACGAGTATGACATCGTGCGGGAGTATAACGCCTATTTCCTTGATTATCAGGAACAGTATGACGCCGACACCCGTTGGACAGATCGCATTATTTCCTCTTCCGGCGATTGGAGCGGCAACGTATATGACTTCTATTTCCGTGTTTATAACAAGCTGACGCAGGATATCAAAGTGCCGTTCAAAATGGAGGGCGGTGCCCGAGTGGATGACACCGCTGTGCATCAGGCTCTGCGCGAGGCTCTGGCAAACTGTCTGGTCAATGCCGACTATTATGGCAGACAGGGTTTGGTGGTCATCAAAAAGCGCGATGCCATTACTATGTCCAATCCTGGTAACTTCCGTATTGAGATCGATACCGCGAAGAGCGGCGGCGTGTCTGATCCCCGTAACGGCACTATGCTAAAAATGTTCAATATGATCGATATTGGTGAGCGCGCAGGCAGCGGCATTCCTAACATCTTCCGTGTGTGGCGTGAACAGGGGTGGACCGCACCGGTGATCTCCGAAAGCTTCGATCCTGATCGGATTATGTTATCACTTGCATTCAAGAAAAGTGACGATAAAAAAGCGACGATAAAAAGTGACGATAAAAAAGTGACGATAAAAACCGCACGGCAAAAGAATGAAATCATCACGTATCTTACAGATCATGTTTCTGCGAAGAATACAGATATTGCTGAACTGCTGGGTGTGAAGAGCACGCGCGTAAAGCAGCTGTTGAAGGAACTCCTGGATGAGGGTGTTGTCGTTGCAGAGGGCAACAATAAGAACCGCGTATACAAATTGAAAAGATAACACAAGGCGGTTCCTGTGTAACCGATTTGCGGGAAGGCAGAAACACCAAATTAAGAAAAGCGTGGTAAACAGACATGGCGATAAAGAAAAATGAGTTGTATAGTTCCCTTTGGGCGAGCTGCGATAAACTGAGAGGCGGCATGGATGCCTCTCAGTATAAGGACTATATCCTAACCCTGTTGTTCGTGAAGTATGTCACGGACAAGTTCAAGGGTGTAAAATATGCTGATATTACAGTTCCGGAGGGTGGCAGCTTCGACGATTTGGTTGCGTTGAAAGGGAATAAGAACATCGGCGAAGAAATGGACAAAGTCATTGCCAAGCTGGCAGAAGCCGGGGAAAACAATCTTCGCGGTGTGATCGACAATGCCCATTTTAACGACGAGGCCAAGCTGGGCAGCGGCAAAGAAATGGTGGATAAGCTCACCGGGCTGATCGCTATTTTCCAGCGCGATGAATTCAATTTCAAAAAGAACAAAGCCAGCGGCGATGATATTCTTGGAGACGCCTATGAATATCTGATGCGTCATTTCGCCACGGAAAGTGGTAAAAGCAAGGGTCAGTTCTATACACCGGCCGAAGTCTCCCGTATTCTTGCCAAAGTGATTGGTATCGACAGAATTGAAGAACGGGACGAGGGTTACTCCGTGTATGACCCTGCCTGCGGCTCCGGTTCACTTCTGATTCGCGCAGCGGACGAAGCTCCCTTTGAGATTGCAATTTGGGGACAGGAAAAGGAAGTGACCACCGCCGGGCTTGCAAAAATGAATCTCGTTCTGCACAATAAGGCCGCTGGTGAGATCAAGGCAGGCAACACATTCTCATCACCCCACTATTTTGAAGATGGTTCCGACGATGAAGTGCTGAAGCGCTTCGACTTTGCGGTGGCCAATCCCCCGTTCTCCCTGAAAAACTGGACGGATGGCCTCAAAGATTATGGCCGTTTTGACGGCTATGGTGATAGACCGCCCGAAAAGAATGGCGACTTTGCGTGGCTTCTCCACATCCTGAAGTCCCTGAAAAGCACCGGCAAGGCTGCGGTCATTCTGCCCCATGGCGTTCTGTTCCGCGGCAATGCAGAGGCCACCATCCGTAAGGCCATCATCGATAAAGGTTATATCAAGGGCATCATCGGTCTGCCTGCCAACCTGTTTTATGGTACCGGCATCCCTGCCTGTATCATCATTATCGATAAGGCCGATGCAGCCGAGCGCAAGGGAATCTTTATGATCGATGCCAGCCATGACTTCGTAAAGGATGGCAACAAGAACCGCCTGCGCGAGCGGGACATCTATAAAATCGTCACTACATTCAATCAGCAAATCACAGACGATCCCAAATATGCCCGGTTTGTCCCCAATGACGAGATTAAGAAGAAAAACGAGTATAACCTGAATATCCCCCGTTACATTGACAGCTCTACTCCGGAAGATCTGCAGGACATTGACGGCCACCTGCATGGCGGTATTCCTGCGGCTGATGTGGATTCCATGGAAAAGTATTGGGCGCTGTTCCCCGGCTTGAAAAGCAAGTTGTTCTCTCAGATGCGGGATGGCTATTATCAGCTAAACATTCCCAAAGAGGATATCCGCAATGTGGTCTACAATGACCCCGAGTTTTCTGCCTATGCCGAGCGCATTGACGATGCCTTTGACGCGTGGATGCAGATGGTGGATTCCGGTCTCCGGAGCATTGATGAAGATACGGAAGTCAAGTCCTATATCGTGGAGCTGTCGGAGCAGTTGATTGGATGCTTTGATGGTCTGGAGCTGGTGGATAAGTACGATGTTTATGAAGTGCTGCTTTCCTACTGGCACGAAGTCATGGGTGACGATGTATATCTTGTGTCGGTGGACGGCTATGATGCTGCCCGGACATGGGAAAATATCATGGGCGAATATACCTCCGGAAAGAAAAAAGGACAGGAAAAGGTCATTGACTGGGAGGGCGTTTTGCTGCCCAAGGCACTGATCGAGTCTGTGTTTTTTGCCGCCGAGCGCAAGAAAATCAATGAGGCGCAGGCCATCGCTGAAGAGACCCAGAGCAGACTGGACGAGTTTGTGGAGGAGCAGACCGGCGACGATGGATATCTGAAGGAACACCTGAACGACAAAGACAAGGTGGACGCCAAGGCTGTCGCCGCCCGTTTGAAGGTGTTGAAAAAGACTGATCCCAAGAGTGAGGAATATGCGGCATTGAAGCAGTATGCGGATTTGACGGATTCCCTTTCCAAGCAGAACAAGGCTGTCAAGGAAATGAACGCCGAATTGGAGGAAAAGGTTCGGGCGCAATATGCCCTGCTGACCGAAGAAGAGATTCTGGATCTGCTGGTGAACCGCAAATGGTATGCCACCATTTTTGAAGGAATCAAGGCACTGTATGTCACCACTTCCCACCAGATGACCAACCGCATTGTGGAACTGGTGGAGCGGTATGAGGAGACTCTGCCGGAACTGTCGGCTGCTGTTGCTGATTATGAGGTCAAAGTCAAAACCCACCTGGAAAGGATGGGGTTTGTATGGTAAAGCCGGGATATAAGCAGACGGAGGTTGGCGTGATTCCCCAGGATTGGGAAGATGAGAAACTCGGCGAACTCGCAAAGGTTTGTATGTGTAAGCGAATCTTTGCTGATCAAACCACAGAAAACGGAGAAATTCCCTTTTTTAAGATTGGAACATTTGGAAAAGAGGCGGATGCGTATATATCACGGTCACTTTATGAGGACTTCAAGCATCGGTTTTCCTATCCACAAAAAGGTGATGTTCTGATTTCTGCTGCCGGAACTTTGGGCCGATCTGTTATATTTGATGGAAAGGACGCATATTTTCAAGACTCTAATATTGTATGGCTTGATATTGATAAGACAAAGTTATGCAATGAATACCTGTATCACTACTACAAAGTAATTCAATGGGCATCCTCCGAGGGAAGCACAATCGCAAGATTGTATAATGGAATTATTTGCGATACGCACATTGCACTACCAAAGGTTGATGAGCAGGAGCAAATTGCGGGGGCCCTTTCCGAGATGGACGAATTGATTTTCACCCTCGAAAAACAGCTTTCCAAGAAAAAAGCCATCAAACAGGGTGCAATGCAGGAACTGCTGACTGGTAAAAAACGATTGCCGGGCTTCAAAGGTGAATGGCAAAACTTCAACCTTATGAAGCACTCCAAGATCAAGGCCAGAATCGGTTGGCAAGGGTTAAAAAAATCCGAATATCTGGATAGCGGATATGCGCTCTTGGTTACCGGAACAGATTTTGACGATGGCAGAGTCCGGTGGGATAGCTGTCACTATGTAACCCGCTCCCGCTATGATCAGGATTACAATATCCAGATTCAGAATGACGATATTCTGATTACCAAAGATGGTTCCTTGGGCAAGGTGGCTCTGGTACATGGACTCACGAAACCGGCTACTTTGAATAGCGGTATTTTTGTGATTCGTCCGTTGCAGGATGCCTATGATCCGATTTTTGTGTACCACACCCTGTCATCATTCGTGTTTAAGAATTTCTTGGACAAGCTTTCTGCGGGATCAACAATCATTCACTTGTATCAGAAAGATGTGGGTAAATTTGAGTTTTTGCTTCCTCCAACCATTGCAGAACAAAAAGCTATCGCAGCAGTTTTGTCCGAAATGGATGCTGATATTACAGCATTGGAAGAAAAACTTGCCAAATACCGTCAGGTCAAGCAAGGCATGATGCAGCAACTTCTGACGGGTAAGATCAGGCTTGTGTAAAGGAGAGAGAAAGATGAGTGTATTATCCGCTCCCTTAAAAGATGACATTGCAATGCAAAAAGATATTTTTCGTTTGGCAGCTATGCTTTATTCTGAAACAAGCGATACATACTCCACCGATGATGCCCAGTTGCAAATGGTAAAATGCGTATTTGCATCTACAAACAATCAATGTATGGAGACGAGCGAAATCATTTCTGAATTGCTGGGAGTATATCGGTACCATATTTCAGAGGATGAAGTTGAGGCAATAATCCGGAAAAGTAAAAAAACATTTTTGAAACTAAAACTTGATGAACAGGACGTATATAAACTAACTGATGAAGCATATGCCCAAACTGTAGAGTCGCAGAAAAAAAACATTGATTATTATATTGACCAGTATATTTCGCATTTTGGCATCTCAGATGAACAACGCTGTAGAGATGCGATCCACAAATATCTTTACGAATTGACTACCACAAACATAAACTCCTACCGTATTTTGTACACCGGTAAAAAGGGATTTGATTTCTCTGACAAGGAGTTGTCTGTTGATGTAGAAGACCTATACCCAGATGAAAAAGAGATGATTCGCGGTTTTCTTTCTTGGGAGGATAGCGATAAAAATGTAGCTCTTGGCAATATCGTTTATTGCTGTTTGGAATATTGCCTTTTGGTAAACGGAGATTCTCCTAACCGTTTTTTAAAAGGGATTACGCGGAAACGCGAAGTATATCTGGATACAAACATTATATTTAGAGCACTTGGCATAAATGGTGTTTCCAGACAGAGAATTGTTGAAGCTTTCTTGAAGAAATGCAAACAAGCTAAAATTAAACTTATTATTTCGATGCACACAAAAAATGAGTTTTCTGAAACAATAACACACTATCTTTCTCAGATTGCTGCTTATCCGCGTGGCGATGTTTATGATGGTGCTTATGAGCAATTGGCAGATTACACCATTTTCTCTTTCTATGATGATTGGAGAAAAACGCACAAAGGCGTTTCGCTACTTTATTTTAAAAGCTATATAGAATCATTGTACAAAACAATGGCATCTCGGTATGGTATCGTTGATAACGAAAGAATCCCACGGCATATTTTTGACTCAGAGGCCTTTAAGGATATTCGAAATCGTTATTCAGCTGAAATTCGAAAAACAAAGCAGGAATTACGTCCCTACTATATCGGAGAAGACTATTACTACGATTATTCACGAAAAGACAGCCATGATGCAACTATAGTTCATTATGCGGAGTTGCAAAGAGAATCGGCTGGGACTGAGACTGATATATTCGTTGTGTCATCGGACAAGTCTTTGCGTTATTGGGATATGTCAAGGCCGGATACCGATTATCCAATAGTTGTGTATCCCAGTCAGTTATTCCTTGTTTTGATAAAACTGTGTGGAAGATCAGACAGCGATTTTGATAGTTTTGTTAGCTTTATCAATATAAGGACAAATACACATCAAATGACCCCTGATCAAGCTAACATTATACTTTCTGGTATTAGCTCTATCACAGAAGATATTAAGACACAAGAACACCTTGTTTCAGCTATCTGCGGAGAGCATTTCCAGGATATTGTTCAACACAGCAAATCTGATGAGGAACTATACCAAAAAGTACAAGCGGCAAGCCAAAAATATTTGGAAGACGAATTGCATCATAGTGAGGATAGAATTAAGGCACTTGAAGATGATGTTGCACATCAAAAAGAAACAGTAGCCAAGCTCTCGGAAGGAATAACAGACCGAGATGACAAACTAAACAAGAGTCAAGCAGTTCTCACCTCTACGGCAGAAGAGTTAGAAAAAACTCGCCGTCAGATTATCGATTTTGCAGAAAGCAAAATAATGCCACTATATATGTGGAAGAATAATATTTTGCCCTGCATCTTAGCATTAGCAACGGTTTCTTTTGCGGTTTTCATGGCATTACAGTTCGTTTTGGGTGATAAGCCGTGGAATTTTGCTGTGCTGTTCTTTACTTGGGTAAAAGCAACTCCGTTCGGATCATGGGTTGGTGACTTTGTGTACGCTATTGATCTTTTCTTAGGTGGAGCTTTGTGTTGTGCTCTAAAAAAATGGATGCGAAATCCATTTAATAAGTACAAAAAAGAACATTCAAAAGCGGAAATGGTTCAGAATTATATTACTGAAAACAAGTTAGGCTAAGGAGGTGCTTCCATGCCCAACATTGGTGACAGCGAGCGCAAAACTCAAAACCGTGTGGTCAAGTTCTTTCGGGACAAGCTGCACTATACATATCTGGGCAACCTGCATGACAGCGAGAACCGCAACATCATGCCGGAGCGGCTGCATGACTGGCTGCTGAAACAGGACTACTCGGAAAAGCTTGCTACCAACGCCGTGGACGCATTGGTAAAGACTTCCACCAATCTACAGCAGGGCCTGTACCACGCCAACAAAGAAGTCTACAACCTGCTGAAATACGGTGCCAAGGTCAAGGAGTCTGTGGAACAGCCCCCCAAAACGGTATATTTTATTGACTTTGAAGATGTTAGTAAAAACGACTTCTATATCGCGGAGGAAGTCACCGTTGTCAGCAATAACACCAAGCGCCCGGATATCGTTCTCTATGTGAACGGTATTGCGCTCGCGGTGATCGAGCTGAAAAAGAGCAGCGTGTCCGTGTCCAACGGCATCCGTCAGAATCTGACCAACCAGAAAGCGAATTTTATCGAAGATTTCTTTACCACCATTCAGTTCTGCATGGCCGGTAACGACAGTGAGGGCTTGCGCTATGGTACGCTGCTTACCCCGGAGAAGCACTATCTGGAATGGAAAGATGATGGCTTTTCCGAGCATCAGCCGGAACGCGATATTGTGGATATCGAGGTTGAGGAATATTGCGAGGGTATTCCCAGCAAGCTGGAAAAGCAGCTTTTTGCGCTGTTTTACAAAAAACGCTTCCTTGATCTGATCCACAACTTTGTAATCTTCGATAAGGGCATCAAAAAGGTCTGTCGTTACAATCAGTATTACGCTATCAAGCGGGCGCAGCACCGTTTGACGGATAAGAAGCGCGGCGGTATCGTCTGGCACACTCAGGGAAGCGGCAAGAGCCTGACCATGGTGTGGTTCTCTAAGTGGATTCTGGCAAACAATCCCAATGCGCGTGTGTTGGTTGTTACGGACCGTGAAGAGCTGGACGAGCAGATTGAAAAGAATTATAAGGGCGTGGATGAAAATATCGTCCGCACCAAGAGCGGAAAGGATCTTCTTGAGCGCCTTAATGCTTTTGATGACCGTCTTTTGTGTTCCCTGGTACATAAGTTCGGGAAGCGTGGCAGCGACAGCTCGGAAACGGATTACGAGAAATACATTGAAGATCTGAAAAATGCCTTGCCCAAGGATTTTTCCGCAAAGGGCGATATCGTAGTTTTTGTGGATGAGTGTCACCGCACGCAGTCCGGCAAGCTCCACGAGGCCATGAAAGCGATCCTCCCCAATGCGATATTTATCGGTTTCACAGGAACGCCGCTTTTGAAGAAAGACAAAAAGACCAGTCTGGAAACTTTCGGCGGATATATACATACCTACAAGTTCAACGAAGGTGTCCGGGACGGTGTTGTGCTGGATCTGCGGTATGAGGCCAGAGATGTGCCGCAGGACATCACTTCTCAGGACAGAATTGACGCATGGTTTGAGGCGAAAACTGTAGGTCTGGCCCCCAGAGCAAAGGCGAAGCTCAAAGCTTATTGGGGTAACCTGCAAAAGATCTTCTCCTCTCACTCCCGGTTGGAGCGAATTGCCAATGATATCATCTTTGATTTTGCCACCAAGGCAAGACTGATGGACGGAAACGGAAATGCTATTCTTGTGGCAGATTCTGTATATTCGGCATGCCGATACTATGAAATTTTCCAAAGCAAGGGTTTCCGGAAATGTGCGATCATTTCTTCTTACACACCGCAAGCCGGAGATTTAAGGACAGATACTGTCAGCGACGAGGAAGAAACCGAAACCTTTGAAAAGTATAACACTTATCTGAAGATGATCGGTGTTGATCCGTCAGAGGACAAAGCGCAGATTGTCAAAAAAGTTGAAGCTTTTGAAACGGAAGCAAAGCGCAAATTTGTAGATGAGCCTGCAAATATGAAGCTGCTGATCGTGGTTGACAAGCTGCTTACCGGATTCGATGCTCCCAGCTGTACCTACCTCTATATCGACAAGGCAATGCATGACCATGGCCTGTTCCAGGCGATTTGCCGCGTGAACCGTCTGGACGGCGAGAGCAAGGACTTCGGCTATATTGTGGATTACAAGGAACTGTTCGGAGACTTGGCAGATGCCATGAACAAGTATACCGCCGGTGCCTTTGAAAGCTACGATGCCGAGGATGTAGACGGGCTTTTGAAAGACAGGGCAACGGAAGCGAAAAAGTATTTTGTTGATACTTTGGAGGAATTGGACGAGCTTTGCGAAGGTGTTGAATTGCCAAGAGAAGAGCTCAACTATATCTACTATTTCTGTGGTGAAAGTGGCCACGATGAAGATCAGGACGAAGCCTTTGCCCGCATTCGCGAGAAACTGTACAAACTTGTTGGCCGTTTGATTCGCGCTTATGCAGAGTTGAAGCCTCGCATGATGGATTTGGGGTATACCGTTTCCGAGCAAAGTGCATTGGACGATAAGGTTGCATTCTATGTGAACCTGCGTGATACAATTGGCAGAGCCAGCGGCGATTTTATCGATTTGAAAGCCTATGAGCCGGGGATGCGGTATCTGATTGACAACTACATCTGCGCCAGCGACTCCCAAAAGATCGGCAGTATGGATGACTTCACGCTGCTCGATTTCATCATCACACAGGAGGATAAGTTAAAGAGCGAGCACAAAGGCGAACAGGAAAGTGCTGCAGAAACCATTGAGAACAATATCCGCAAAAAGGTTGTTGAGCGAATGGTCATCAACCCTGCTTATTATGCAAAAATGTCGGCAATTTTGGAGCAGTTGATTCTTGACCGTCGCAGGGGCGTGCTTGCCTACGGACAGCTGCTAGATACGTACATGGAACTGGCGAAGAATGTTGCAAAGCCAGAGGAAAACACAAAGTATCCCGAAAGTATTCGTTCCAACGGTGCGCTACGGGCACTCTATGACAATTGCGGAGAAGATGAGGAAACAGCTTTGAAGCTTCATAAAGCAATTGTAAAGGCAAGACTTGAGGGCTTCCGTAACAATCCGGTTAAGGCAAACAAAATCAAACGAGCGCTCTATCAACTATTGAATGATGACAACGAAGTTGAGCGGATTTATCAAATCGTTGTAGAACAAGAGGAGTACTGATGCAGATAGTTGTTTCCAATATTTCTGTGGAAGTTATCAGAAAAAACATTAAGAATATGCATCTCTCCGTGCTGCCACCGGACGGTAGAGTTCGTGTGTCAGCACCTGTGAGACTGACAGATGAGGCAATCACGATGTTTGTTCGGACGAAACTTGGCTGGATTAAAAAACAGCAGGAGAAGTTTCAACAGCAGCCACGCCAAAGTGAGCGGCAGTATGTTTCTGGAGAATCGCTGTATGTTTGGGGCAGGCAGTATTTTCTACAGGTCGAGCATAGCTACAAAGGGAATTCTCTTGTGTTCTCGGGTGACAAAGCAATCCTGACAGTCCGTAAGGAAAGCACGGCAAAACAGCGCGAGGCGTTTGTCAACGAGTGGTATCGAGAGCAGTTAAAACGCGAGGTTGCAAAATATCTTCCCAAGTGGGAAAAGATTACCGGCCTTTATTGCAGCGGGTGGCAAAGCAAATACATGACCACCAAATGGGGCACTTGCAACACAAATACCCGAAAGATTTGGCTGAATCTGCAGCTGGCGAAGAAGCCAATAGAGTGCCTCGAGTATGTAATCCTGCATGAGCTGGCGCACCTGAAAGTCAAAAATCATGGCCCGGAATTTGTCGCTGTTTTAGATCAGCACATGCCTCAATGGCAGGAGCGTAAGAAGCTGTTGAACGAAAGTAAGTTGGATTACATGGATTCCAGTTTCGAGAAATAACAGACACTGTCTGGCAAAATGGGAATTGCGCTTTTTGACACGGGGAGGGATTTGTATTGAAAAGATTTCGCAGTAATCTATACACAGCGCAAAAGATTGTCTGCGCTGATCGTCAGCATGTCTATGTTGAGAACGAAGATGGATATCTCTTTGCCCAAGCGATTTATCCTACAAAAATTAAGGCTGAAGATTTACCGGAATGGTATGTGTACGGCAGGTACTACAAGTGCTTCGGATATCTGTCCGCCAAGGGCGTCGTGGATATGAAATATGTCCCGAGTAGATACAGTAACCACTTCCTGAAAGATGACTTCCTTTTCATTTCCTACAACACCACGATTTCTGAAAACCCGGAGACAAACAGCATCATTGATATGTACACCGGCTATGATGAGCGAATCAACGGAAATGAAATTCTTGATTTTTTGAAAGCCGCAAAGCGGCATTCGAAGTACGATATATCCGGCATCGTACAGCAGATTCAAGATAAGGCTGATTGGCTTCCGCAGATGTTCCCAGAGGAATTTGGAACTTTTAGCTTTAACGCAAGTGAGTATTTTGCTTGATGAGCACAGCTGACGGTTTATCAAAACAGGAGCAGCGCCAGACAGGAAATCCTCGAACTCATTGACCATCCCCCGTGTTTCCACCGTAGCTCCTCCATGGGAATTTGCAAATCCGCAGCAAACGCCCATGGACGAAAATCCGAAATTTCTCCAAGCCGCTGCGAGGAGGTTTTTCGGATTTTCTATTTTTGACAGCATGAGTGCCAAACCGTTTTGTGTGGTTTGGGTACCCTTTTGCGGTCAAAAATAAAGGGGCATCCAAAGGGGAAAATCCCCTTGGCGCAGGGTTTCCAATAGGGGCGTGGAGCACCCTGTTGGCACACACTTTGCGGGCAAAGTATAGTGTGTTAGACCTTTGGCGACCGCTGACGCTGAAAAGGGGTTGTCCCGGGGCAGGACAAACGCTTTACGGCGTCAGCAGAAAAAGGCTATCCACAAGCACATTCCATGCCTAGTGGATAGCCTCTTTTCGTGTGTAGATGATGGTGCGACGTGACGAGCTTGCGAGGAACGCAGCAGCATCACCGGGGGAGCCAAAGGGCTACAAACCCGCCGCAGCGATCAGCTCCCGTACCGTATTTTCTCCATCTCCAACTCAAAGGGAATCGTCATTTTCTTCGGAAGCTCACTTGTGGAGAGTTTCAGAATTTGGCGAATTGCGATTTTTGCAAAGATGTTCGATCTGCTCAAATCGCCGTCTGCCAACCTTGTGATCTGCGCAGTTCCGGCAGAAAAGTCAAAACGGATTTCTCCCCATTCATCGTCGTCGTTTGCATACCGATGTACCGCTTTGTACTCGTATGCAGCGGCGGCGATTTTTTTGTTTTTCTCGGTCAGCTTCAATTCCACCACACCGAGAACACCGGCATCCACCAGAAGTTCGGTCAGCTTGTCCACGATCTTTTTGTAAGCTCGTTCTGCGCCGCTGGTGCTGCTGTACTCGTAAGCGGTGGCAAGCTGTTCAAACGAATAACGCTCGTCCCACGGCATCACCCGTCCGCAGTTCATGCAGATGGCGTTTCTCTTTTCAAGGAAAAACTTTTCCTTGCGGCTGAGCTTGTCAAAGGCGGCTTGCACCGCATCAGCACGAATCCCGTTCCAGAGAATGTCCGCATAGTTCCAACTATCGTCACGGGTCACATCCTCGCCTGTTTCCTCACTGTCCTCATCTTGCATGGTCGCATAGAAAGGAACACGGCTGCGGTTCTGTCTTGCAAGGGTCAGATAATCGGCGGCAGTTTCTTCGGTGCAGTTCTGCTGGTTGGCGTACTCGGCAATGACTTCCTTCGCGCTCTTACCGGAATTGTTATAGAGCCATGCAATGCCGCGGGCAGCTTTGTATTCGTCCAGAGATTTGAACGAGCCTGCTTCTTCTTGTCGGCGGCAATCCAAAAGTGCGTTGCCGATGAAGTGATGGGCATAGGTCAGAAAGTCTGCGCCCTTGTCGGGATCGTAATTCGGTAAACATTCCAACAGCGCAAGAACCACACTGAGCTTGTAGTCCAGAAACCGCAACGGCTCGTATCGATCAATGCCCTCGGTCAGCAGAAAGCGGTACACTCGTTTGTTCAGCCTGGACTCATAGTAGTGCAGGAAATATGTAAAGTAGGTCAGATCATTTTCACGGACAGCGGCGAAGATGTAATCGTTGATGTCCTCCACCTTGGGCGGCGCAGGGTCAAGACGGAAGATGCGCCCTGCCTGCCGCATGGTCATTGCTCCCTCATGTGTAGCGAATTTTGCTGTGCTGATAGTTTCATCGTTATTCCAGAAGCGTTCTTCGGACATTCGGCGCACCTCCCTTCAAGAAAGTTTATTTCATCCTCGCTCTTGCTTCTGTCCGCAAAGCATCCTGCGACATCTCCGTTTCATAGCTGCCCTTGGCATATACATGATCGAAGATCGCACGTTCCAATTTATCTTTTGCCAATCGCTTCATGGCGGCGGCAGTTTGCTCGTCCAGAGTGCCGCGGTGGAGATACTGCGTGATCGTGTTCATGCGGCGTGTGTAGATCGCCTTGATGGGATGATCGTCCGCAAGTTCTCGCTGCTCTCTGCCTTTCGAGTTGCCGATCTGACGGCAGGTGCGCCCCAGCTTGTCCCCCGGCGCAAGTCCTCCGCAGTATTTGGTCTGCCTTGCATCGGTGGTCAGAAACCACTTGCCGCAGATGGGGCATAATCTTGGCGCATGACCGGCACACAATCCCTCAAACAAATCGGAACGGAACATTCCCACAAAGGAAACGTAGTGCATACGCTTCACAAGCTGCGGTATGACTTTCTCCGGCATGACAGTGGACACATACTGCATGGTGGTATTGGTCAGCTGCATCCACATGGGATTATCCAATGACAAGGTTGGAGCAGCATTGAAATGCTCCGCAAAGGTTTCCGCATATCCCTCCGGCGTTCGTTTGCTGTTGTGGAGCTTGTGGGCAAAGTCAATCATGCCATGCTTGTAGATCATCAAAGTGCTGCCAAGCTGCGCCAGTTCGCTTATCAGCTTTATAACACCCACGCCCTTTTTGTACTGTTCGTCAAAGGCTGCGCCTACACCGATTTCCTGTGCCGCATTTATGTATGCAATGGCATTTTCAATGTATTCATCGGAGAAGATCTGCTGAATATCATGCCCGTCGGCGGGAAAATCGAACAGCGAAAAGGGATAGGTGGTACGCATCATCTGCATAATCTGCAGCACGCTTTCCTTTGCGGCGGCAAAGTGTGCTGCCGTAGGTGTTCCTGCTTTTATCAGTTCCACAACTGCCGACAAAGGAATGGCAAGCTGCACAAGCACCCCGATCTGTTCATCGGTGATATTCATGGCAGCACAGCCGATACTGCCCGTAGGCAAGGTATGTCCGGCATAGGTTACCTTGTCCTGCCAGAAATCAAGGGTCAGCAGATTTTGATTAAGGATGCTCATGTGCCTACCTCCAATCTGTCATGTTTTTTGTTTTTCTCTATTGTACCATATGATTAGGGCGAAATATAGGACACTGTCATGTTTTTTGAAATGGGCCTGTCATGCCATCAGCACCCTTTTTTCGTATTCTCCCATAATATACATGAAGAGGTGAGACAACTGCCTCTTACACAAAAGAAATGGAGGATAAGATTTGGATTTATTCAGCACCGTAAAAATGAACATCAGTACCATCGACGCAGCGGAGCGGTATGGGATTGAGGTCAACCGTCATGGAAAAGCACTCTGTCCGTTCCACAATGACCGCCATCCGAGCCTGTTCGTGGACGATGACCACTATCATTGCTACGCTTGCGGTGAGCACGGAGATGTGATCGACTTCACGGCAAAACTCTACGGTTTGTCCCTGTACGATGCGGCGAAGAAGCTGGCATACGACTTCGGCATCACGCAGGACAAGCCGCCCGACAAGGTAATGCAGAAAAACCAGAATAGGAAAAGCGAAGCACAGCGACTCAGAGAAAATGAGAAGCTGTGCTTTTCTGCGCTCTTGGAGTATATGAAGCTGCTTCAAGAATGGAAACTGCTGTATGCGCCGAGGGTCCCGGAGGACACACCGCATGACCGCTTTGTGCAAGCCTGTCACCAGCTCGATTATGTGGAATATCTGGTGGATCTGCTGATTATGGGAGATTCCTACGAGCGCACTGAGGTGATCGACATGATGATGACCGACGGCAAGCTGAAAAAACTGCAAACCTATCTGGAAAAAGTGAATAAGGAGGGAAAAGCACTTGAACGAAGAAAAGATTTTGCACGATAAAGCTATGGACGAGGACGATGAGTGGGCGTTCTGGTTTGACGGCAAGAACATCAACGAAGTTCTGTTCTGTCAGCATTTCTTGCAGCTTCATCCCATGAAATGTGTCCGTGGCCGCCTGTTCACCGTTGACGGCATCGTTGAGGATGAGGGCGAGATCAGCCAAATGATACTGGATGAAGTACGTGGGTGTCTGACAAACGGCATTGCCAAGGCAGTATCCAATCTGCTTGCCAGTCTAAAGCTCATGGCATACTCGCCGCCGCTGCCCGTGGAAACAGACCGCATCCATGTGGCAAACGGCACGTATTTCTTGAACGGCACATTTACCGAGGATAAGACCTATTGCAACAACCGCTTGAAAGTGGCATATAACCCCAACGCACCGCAGCCGGAACGATGGCTGCAATTTTTATCCGATCTGCTCGTACCGGAGGACATTCCTACCTTACAGGAGTATCTCGGCTATTGTCTGATACCCTCCACCAAGGGACAGAAGATGCTCATGCTCATCGGCAAGGGCGGCGAGGGAAAGAGCCGGATCGGTTTGGTGATGCGCTCCATCCTTGGTGACAGCATGAACACCACCAGCATCCAGAAGATCGAAAACAACCGTTTCAGCCGAGCCGATCTGGAAAGCAAACTCCTGATGGTGGATGATGACATGGATATGAGCGCACTACCCAAAACCAACTATATCAAGTCCATCGTCACAGCGGAGTGCAAAATGGACATGGAGCGCAAGGGTGTACAGAGCTATCAAAGTCTGCTGTACGCCCGCTTTTTATGCTTCGGCAACGGAGCCCTGACCGCACTCCATGACCAGTCTGACGGCTTCTTTCGACGGCAAATCGTGCTGACCACCAAAGACCGCCCCTCTGACAGAATGGATGATCCTTTCCTTGCTGAGAAGCTGGTGCAGGAAAGCGAGGGTATCTTCTTCTGGTGTCTGGAGGGGCTGCATCGGCTGCTTGCCAACAACTATCAGTTCACCATCAGCGGCAAAGCCAGGGAGAATGTGGAAACGGTGAAGCGCAGCAGCAACAATGTCATTGAGTTTCTGCAATCGGAGGGATATATCCGCTTCAAAGCCGACAGCGAAGCCAGCTCCAAAGCCCTGTATGAAGCCTATAAGCTGTGGTGCGAGGACAATGTACGAAAACCGCTGTCGGCAAACAGACTCAGCTCCGAGCTTGCACAGAATGAGCGCCTTTACAACGTGGAAGCCACCAACAACATCTACGCCGGAGGAAAACGAGTGCGTGGTTTTGTCGGCATTGAGGTGCTGGCGAAATCCTCTTTTCTGAAATGGTGAGCGAAGTGAAAAAGTGCTGTACGTACCGTACAGTACGTACGGCACTTTTAAAGTTCACCGTTATATGAGCGTTCAGCGCAAGGGTGTTTTTCGGACATTGAAAATCAAGCCTTGTGCAATCCGTGAAGATTTGCACCGCAGGAAGTACCAAAAACATCCTTCGGTGATTTACGGGACAGTAAGGCCATTTCACGGAATTGTGGCGTTTTTTCCTGTTCGGTCTGCTCTCCCACTAAGCAGCAAAACCGATAGGGTGCAGTTCCGAACAGGACTACGATGGACGAAATCTGAGTAAAAAATTCTGTCATCACAAACCACATCTAGCGGTAACGGCAGTTCACCGCACAGCAAACCAATATCACGAATTTATGGAGGAATTTTTAGATGAAATCGAATCTGAGAAATGAAATCAAGTCGTACATTGTACGGCAGGGCATGACCATGCAGGAGGTCGTTGACCTTCTCTCGGACGAATACGGATGGAGCGACAGCGTCTCCAATCTGTCCAACAAATTGCAGCGTGAATCGCTCCGCTATACCGAAGCAGTGCAGCTGGCCGAGGTTCTTGGCTATGAAATCCTATGGAAGAAGCGGGGTGATCGGTAATGGCAAAGCCGCAGTATGCGATCCTTCGTTTCGCCAAGTACAAAGGCCCGGGCATCCACGACATTGAGGCCCACAACGAGCGTACCAAGGAGAAGTACGCCAGCAATCCCGACATTGATCCCGAGCGAACTCATCTGAATTTCCATCTGGTAGCGCCCGCTGACCGCTACCGCAAAGAATCCAAGCGGCAAATTGATGAGGCGGGCTGCCGCACCCGAAAGGACAGCGTCCGGGTGGTGGAAGCCCTGTTCACCGTCAGCCCGGAGTTTTTCAAGGGCAAAAAACGCTCCGATGTAAAAGCGTTTTATGAATATGCGTTGGAATTTATGAAGCAGGAGCAGGACCCTAAAACCTATATTTCTGCCGTGGTGCATATGGACGAGAAAACGCCCCATATGCACCTTTGTTTTGTCCCGTTGACTGCGGACAACCGGCTCAGCGCCAAGGAAATTGTGGGCAACAAGAAAAAGCTGTCGGTCTGGCAGGATAAATTCTGGGCGCACATGGTTCAGAAATATCCCACTTTGGAGCGCGGCGAAAGCGCCGGCGAGAGCGGGCGCAAGCACATCCCGGTGCGGGTATTCAAGCAGATGACACGGCTCACCAAGCAGAAGGAGCGGCTGGACAAGCTGCTGGGGGATGTGAAGCTCACCAACTACAAAGAGCGCACCCAGCAGATCATCGCGTTCCTGGACAAGTATATCCCCGACATTGAGCAGATGGACACGGAGCTGCAGAAATACAAGGCCACTTTTGAAAGCGCCGACGCGGAAATCAAAGCTTTGGAGGAATCCAACGAAACCATGGCCGAGAAGCTGAAAAAGCTCCAGACCGAAAGCACCATCAAGAAACTGAAAGACAATCAGCTTCGGCAGGATTATGAGGATGCCAGAGCCATCCTTGACCGCATCCCGCCGGAGATCCTGCGGCAGTACAGAAGCCGCGCCAACAATCAGAAGCAGGAAATTCACCGTTGAAAACAGGAGGTAAATGCCCATGGCAAAAGAAGTTCCTATTTGGGAAAAGTCGAATTTAACATTAGAAGAAGCGGCAGCGTATTCCGGTATCGGAACCGGTAAACTGCGTGAGATTACCAATGACAAGAACTGCAATTTCGTTCTCTGGGTTGGCAACAAGCGGCTGATTAAAAAGCGCTTGTTTGATAAGTTCATCGAACAGGCATATTCCATCTAATATTTGCAGATTCGTCATAGAAAAAGGGGTCTTGATGTGGTATCATGTAGATGTCACATCGAGACTCCTTTTCAACGAAAGGAGATCAAAATTGGGCGAAAAAAGAAAAGACTCAAAAGGGCGTGTCCTGAAAACAGGTGAAAGCCAGAGAAAGGATGGGATCTATCAGTACAGGTACACTGATTGCCGAGGCAAAAGGCAATGCGTTTATGCCCCTACTTTGCAGGAACTTCGTCAGAAAGAAAAAGCAATTCAGAAGCAGATCGATGATGGCATTGACTACGAAGCAGGACAGATTACGGTGATTGAACTGTTGGAGAAGTACATCAGCCTGAAGAAAGGTGTGCGCTACAACACACAGGTCGGTTACAACTTTGTTTTGAATCTGGTCAAGAAAGAGGATTTCGGGCATCGAAAAATCAGCACCATTAAGGTATCCGATGCCAAACAGTGGTTCGCCAAACTGCAAAAGGATGGCAGAGGTTACAGCACCATCACCAGTGTGCGGGGTGTCATGAAACCCGCATTTCAGATGGCGTGTGATGAGGATGCGATCAGAAAGAATCCGTTTATCTTCAAGCTGACAGATGTGGTGGTGAACGATACTGTGCCAAGAGCCGCACTCACCGAGGAGCAGTTGGCTATTTGGATGAACTTCATCAAGGGCGACAAAACCTACTCCAAATACTATGATGAGTTTGTGGTGCTTCTGGAAACCGGTATGAGAGTCAGCGAGTTCTGCGGTCTGACCCGCAAGGATCTGGACTTCAAGAATCGCAGAATCCGAGTAGATCATCAATTGGTTCGTGAGCGTGGTGGTAAATACTACGTTGAGGAAACCAAGACGAGCAGCGGATGCCGTTATCTGCCTATGACCGATGCGGTGTATGACGCTCTGAAAAAGATATTGGAGCGCCGTCCAAAGGTCAAGACGGAACCCATGTTTGATGGTTACAGTGGATTCATCATGCTGGACAAGAACGGTAATCCCAAGGTCGCACTGCACATCGAAAACGAGATGCGCTGGGCGATGAAGAAGTACAAGAAGCTCCATCCCGACACCCCTCTGCCGCACATCACACCTCATGTGTTCCGACACACTTTCTGTACGAATTATGCAAATGATGGCATGGACATTAAGAACCTTCAGTACCTGATGGGTCACTCTGATGCTGGTGTCACACTCAATGTTTACACGCACGCAAGCTACGCACATGCTGCGGAGCAGATGGCGAAGATTTCACAGTTTCGCCAGTCCCCTGACTCCCAAAAAGACAGGGAGATTGCTGTTGGATAAACAGCAAATATGGTGGTAGTATCTTAAGAATACTACACCATTCACTACACCACCGAGTGGTGTAGTTACATAGATTTACAGAGACTTATGAAAAATTGAAGAAAAACCTTAAGCCCGGAAAACCTTGCAATATCAGGCTTTTTCAGGCTTATGAAGGGATATAGAGATTATGATAAAAGTGCTTTTTATTTGCCACGGCAACATCTGCCGTTCGCCCATGGCGGAATTTGTGTTTCGGGAGATGGCTGAAAAACGTGGCATGGGGGCTCTGTTCCACGCGGCTTCCGCCGCTACCAGTGGTGAAGAGCTGGGCAACCCTGTGCACCAGGGCACACGGGAAAAGCTGCAGGCTGTGGGCATTTCCTGCGCGGATAAGCGCGCGGTACGTCTGCGCCCGGACGATTACAGGGCCTGGGACCTGCTGCTGGGCATGGATTCGTACAACCTGTCCAACATGCGGCGCATTTTTGGCGGCGACCCGGAACGCAGAATGTACCGTCTGCTGGATTACTCCGCTCACCCCCGTGATATTGCCGACCCCTGGTATACCGGAGATTTTGACGCAACATATGCCGATGTGTGCGAGGGATGCGGGGCGCTGCTGGAGCATCTGCTGCGCGGCGGACTGCGGCCGGAATAGCTCTGCGCGAAAAAACAGAAAACAAAAGACCGGGCGCCGCCCGAACGGAGTTCCGTTCAGGCGGCGCCCGGCCTTTCGTGTATTTCGTGCGTCAGGCACAGGCTTCGCCCAGCAGCATGCCGCGCACGACAGCAATATCCTGCGCCGCGGCGCCGGCCTGCAGCAGATACGATTCCGCGGTACCGTAGTGCTCCGCGAGATAGGCCAGCGCCGTTTCAAGCTCCTCCGGCGCAGAGGAGAATACCGCATCCGGCGGGGTGACGCCGAAAGTTTTTTCCAGCCAGGCCTTCTGCTGTTTGAAGATCTCCTGCATGTTGGCTTCGCTTACACTGTAATCGGCAACGACAATCTCGCAGGGCACGCCCGCAAGCAGCAAAAGCAGCATGGCCGTCACGCCCGTGCGGTCTTTTCCGGCGGTACAGTTGAACAGCACCGTCCCGCCGCTGTGCTGTGCAAAAATGCGGATTATCCGTGCAAATGCGTCGCCGCGGCCGGACAGCAGCTTCACGTATACATCGCCCATGCGCTCAGGCATTCCGCCCGTAAAGCCCTGGCTCGCCGCCTCGTCCAGCATGGGGATGGAATAATAATCCACGCCGGGCACGTCTGCAAGACGGGAGGGAGCGGCGGCCGTCTCGCTTTCGCTGCGCAGGTCCACCACACAGCATACGCCGTAATCCAGCAGCATCTGCACGTCTTTGTCCGTCAGTCCGGAAAGCCCGTCGGAACGCAGGAAGGCGTGCCTGCGCGTCTTCCTGCCGCAGGCGGCGGGGTAGCCGCCCAATTCGCGGGTGTTGCGCGTACCGGCCAGTGCCAGAGGGGCGTTGACACAAATCGTCTGCTCCATGATCGAAAACTCCTTTTTGTTGATGAGGAACGGCAAGGGCGGTCCGGCGGTATGCCGGGCCGCCCTTTGCATGTTCCGTGGGGCAAATTATTTGCCTGTTTCCCACACTTCCTCTTTCATGTTCGAACGGATGTATACAATGGCTCCGCCCAGGCAGATGAGGAACATCAGCACCGAAAGTGCGGCCGCACGTTCATAATTCATGTAGGTGCCCGTTTGTTGGTACAGCAGGATGCCCAGCATTTTTGGATTGTTGGGGCCTGTCAGGTAGGGAATCGTGAACGCGCCCACCTGGCCCATAAGGATAAAGGTGGCGCTGACGATGACGTCCTTGTATGTCAGCGGAAGAATGATGCGGCACAGAACATCCCGCCAGGAGCATCCGGCGTCGCGCGCGCTTTCCACATAGGAATCGTTGACGCTGGACAGCGCGGCGCTCATCATCATGGCGGCAAAGGGAATGCAGAACCACAGGTTTGAAAGAATGATGCCTTTCAGATCATACAGCAGGCCGGGCTTGTAATCGACGCCGAAGGCTGCGGCGATGCGGTTGATGCTGCCGGAGTCCTTGATGACATTCATCACCGCGTACACTGCGGCGATGCCCGGGATGAAGCGGGGCAGCAGATACAGCTTGCCCAGCGCGCGGCTGACGGGGCTTTTGGAAAAGCGGAGGTACAGTGCCAGCAGAAAGCTGAGCACTACGCTCAGTGCCATGACGGTGAGAGCCTCGGCAAGGGTGAACAGCAGGCTTTGCAGCGCCTCGGCGCTGGTAAAGAAATAGGCATAGTTGTCCAGCGTGAACTGCCCGTCCGCTGTTCGGAAGGAACGGGCCACTGTGTTTACGATGGGAAAGACTACCACCAGAACCATAATGGAAAACGCGGGCAGAACCATCAGGTACGGCAGCCATCTGTGTTTTTTCTGGTTTGCCATATGCGCGGCCTCACTGTGCCAGCGGCGCGATCTCTTCCGTCCAGCGTACCACGATATCCTTCTGTATCATGCCAATGGAAAAATAGCGCAGCTCGTCCATATTGGTCTCCTCCAGCCAGTCGGCGTGGTCCAGATTTTCCAATTTGGCGGTGTCCACGACAGGAGAGGCATACATGGTGTTCCAGCCGATGGCCTGGGCCTCATAGCTCAGGTAGTAGTCGATGACGGAGAGCGCGGCCTCCTGATCCTTGGCGATTTTCGGGATGCAGAAGCCGGCCAGCGCACCGGAAAAGGCGGGCTCGATGGGCTGGAGCTTGATGGACTCGGGCATCGTACCCATATTCTTCTGGCTGAGCACCATGTTCACGAACGCGGGCGTCATGTCGATCTGCTTTGTGGCCAGCAGGTCCAGCGAACCGGCATTCTTCATCGGGTACTGTACCTTGCCCGCCGTCTGGTACAGATAAGGGTGCAGCTCGGCCATCAGGGCGAAGGCGTTGTCCCACTCGGCGGTGTGTTCGGTCTCCCATTTGGTGTCCGGGGACATGCGTGCTTCGTCGGGCAGCTGGTTGTAGATGGCGGTCGTTACAAAGGTATAGCCGGAGCCGCCGGTGGACGGGTCGCAGTAGGCGAAACGGCCGGGATTGTCCTTGATCCATTGATACAGCTCGTCCGCCGTTGCAGGCGGATTTTCCACGGTTTCGGAATTGTAGGCCAGCATCACGGCTGTGCCGCGGTAGGGGATGAAGGTATCGCCTACGATATTGTCCTTGAATACGACATTTTCATAGTTGGGGATCTTCGAGGTGTCGATGGGGATGAAAAAATCTTCGCTCGTCTGGGCCAGAATGGCGGAGATCCCGCTGTCGTCCAGGGCAATGATGTCAAAATCGGTGTCGGTCTCGCCTGCCTGATAGGCAGCGGCAAGGCGGTCGGGCAGGCTCTGCTCGCTGGTGCCGGAGACGACGAACTGGATCTCCACCCGGGCCTTGGTATTATAGGCGGGGTCTGCGTTGTGTGCGTCGGCAACGGCCTGCAGCGCTTCGCGCACCTCCTGGCCTCCATAACCCCAGATGGTGACGGTGGGAACGTCCGCGCTTGCGGCGCCCGTGGCCGGGGAAGTGCTGCCGCAGGCGGAAAGGCTCAGCGCAAGAGCGCAGGCGGCGACGGCGCACAGCGCCTTCTGGATGAATCGATTCATGAATGTTTCTCCCTTCCATATCTCCTATGTGCTTACGATAAAATTCTTATTTATTGCCGGGGCGGCTTTCCGCTCCGGCGGAAAACAGCCGAAGCTGTTTTGCCCGGAAGTACTTCAGGCGCTGGCCTGTGCCGCGCCGAACTGCTTGAAGCGCGTGAAGGAATAGTCCGCTGTCTGGCCGGGTATATATCCCAGTGCCTGTTCCTTGGGAATGAAAACCTTCAGCCGTGCGCCGTCTGCGCGCACAAGGATGATCTGTGTGTAATGGCCCAGCGGCATCACGCTTTCAATACGCGCCATGCCCGCGCCGGAGGCCGAACGCAGAGCAATATCCTCCGGGCGCACGGCGAGCACCGCGCCGCCTTCGTCCAAAAAGTTCATCTCGCCGATGAACCCCGCCACAAAACGGCTGTGCGGGTTGTCGTAAATTTCGGTAGGGCTGTCCAGCTGTTCAATGGCACCCTGGTTCATGACGGCAATGCGGTCGGAGATGGCCATGGCCTCCTCCTGGTCGTGCGTGACGAAGATGACAGTCAGCCCGGCCTCGCGCTGGATGCGCTTGAGCTCCTCGCGCATCTGGCCGCGGATCTTGGCGTCCAGTGCCGAAAACGGCTCGTCCAGCAGAAGTACGGCGGGCCTGAGCACCAGTGCGCGTGCAATGGCCACACGCTGCTGCTGGCCGCCGGAAAGCTGAGTGGGGTATTTCTTTTCGCTGCCGCTCATTTTTACAAGTGCCAGCATCTCCGCGATCTGCGCGTCCATCTCCTTTTTGGGCGTTTTGCGAAGCTTCAGGCCGAATGCCATATTCTCGTAGATGGTCATATGCGGCCACAGGTTGTAGCTCTGGAATACCATACCGGTGGGACGCTTTTCGGGCGGCAGGCCCTGTACTTCGGCGCCGTCCAGCAAAATCTTGCCGGAATCGATCTTGTTAAAGCCGCCGATGGCGCGCAGGATGGTGGTTTTGCCGCAGCCGGATGGTCCGAGCAGCGTTAACAGCTCGTGTTCATACACCTGGAGGCTGATGTCGGCTACACCCTCGGTAGCGCTGAACTTTTTGGTGAGATTGCGGGTCTCCAGCTTGATAACGGGAAGGTTCATTTCCATGTTTTCTCCTTTGCGAAGGGCGCGTCACATTTTCAGCCCGTTGGACAGGGCGTCGGCGCTCAGATATTTGCGGAAGACGACGAGCAGCAGGATGGACGGCACCAGCAGGATCATCGCGAATACCGCGCCCGCGGTATCCGGGAAGGACATGATGATGCCATACAGCTCACTGGGCATGGTGTGCACGTTGGGCAGGCCGATGAGCAGCGAACCCTGCGCCTCTTCCATGGAACCGAGGAACGTATACAGTGAAGCCACGATGATGCCGGGCTTGGCCATGGGCAGCGTAACCATAAGGAACGTGCGCAGCGGCGAAGCGCCCACGTCACGGGCGCTTTCCTCCTGCTGGATATGTACGGTGCGGAACGCGCCGGAAGGAATCCACACCATGAACATCATCGTGTTTACGATGTGCACCAGCACCACTCCCGCAAATGTGCCGATAAGGTTCAGCTTATAAAAGATGACGGCCATGGCTGTGTAGATGCCCATTTTGGGGAATGCGTTGGTAAGAAGAAAGCTCAGGCGCACGGCGCTGCGGCCCCTGAACGGGTAGCGTGCCAGCGCGTAGGCGGCGGGCAGGCATACGGCCAGCGAGAGCAGCGTTACAACAACAGCCAGCACCAGCGATGTGCCGATGGATTGTACAAGCTGTGCCTTGGAGAGCACATAATCCCACCATTTGAATCCGTAGCTCCGGGGGATGACATCGGGATACTCGTAATCTCCGGCGAACGAAAGCAGCAGCATATTCATCAGCGGTCCGTAAAAAAACAGCAGAAACAGCGCAAGCAGAACATATTCCCAGAATTTGTTTTTGCCCAGCGAAAAATAAAGGCGTCTCATCCGTTTCCCTCCTTGTCAAGATAAAGCGGCGCCCCCACGGCCAACAGGTGTACCGGCGCGCAGGCGCCGGCATACAGCTTCAGCACGGCGCTGCGCGCGCCCGGAGCCAGGGACAGAGAGAGCGGCGTGCGCAGGTCTGTTTCGGCACGCTGTACCGCTCCGGTGCTGTCCCTCAGCTCCAGCACCGGGGCAGCGGCCTGCGCCGGTGCCCAGTCCAGATAGCCGGAGGTGTTGTCGAATATTACTGTTACGCGTCCCTTTTCGCTGTGTGCTGTGAACAGAGGACCTTTTGTGACGATGGTCTGCCGGCGCAGCACCGCGCCCAGTACCGCATCCGCCGCGTTCAGCGTGCAGGCCTCGTCCACGATGGCGTAGGTGGTGAATACCTCCGCGTCCCGGGGCATGCTGTGAAGATCTTTTCCGGTGACGGCCGCGATGCGCTGTCCATCCAGCACCAGCCGTTCCCACAGCGCCAGCGCCCGGCTGTTGCCGATGAACGCCTCTGCCATGGGGTGCGCACCCATGCCGGATTCCGAAACAGAGGTGTTAAAGACCTCGATATAGTCCACTGCGTTCCAGTCGTGCATTTCCATGTCAAAACGGCAGCCGATGAACAGCGGGCTGCCGACGGAAAACGGGTGTGCGATGCCCACGGCACGCGCGCCCGCAGTGCGCAGCATTGCAAAAAAAGGCTCCGGCGCACGGGGGTCCAGTGTGGTGATGTCCGGCATCTGTACAAGCCCAAGCGCCAGAATGTGGCCGAAAAATGTGGTTATCTCCACGCCCGGCAAAAGCGCAAGCGCGTATCCCGCCCGCCGGATGGCGTCATAGGCCTTCGCATGGCCGGAAGTGGTGTTATGGTCTGTCAGGGCCAGCACGCCGAAGTTTTTTTCCGCGGCGTATGCAGCCAGCGATTCCACAGAAAGCGCACCGTCCGATTCTGTGGAATGGTTGTGCAGCTCTGCTCTTATGAATTTCATCCGGCCACCTCCTCCAGGCGCAGCGTGTAGTTTGTCTCGTCGTTGAGAACGTTGAGCACGTGCAGCACCACCCGCAGTACGCCTGTGGGACGACAGTTTACAAAGCCCTCGGATGAGCCCTGCGGTGCGAGCAGCATTTCCTTTGTCAATTGGTTGCGGTGAGCGCTGCCCACACACGCACCGTTCAAAAACAGCGAGACGTTGATTTCGCCCTTGGGCATCGTGCAAAGATGTTCCGCCAACGCCTCCGGCACGGGCGTACCTTCGGGCAGGTTCTGTGCGGCAGCGGCCATACAGCCCGCGCGCAGCGTGTCCGGCTCCTGCTGCGGTTCGCGCTTGTCAAAGGTGAACACCACGCGCAGGGCGCGCAGCTCCCCCGGCAGAAGCGTTGTGTAAGAGATGTGCCCCTGAAAGCCCCGTGGCAGCTGCCCGGACGCCCGGTACAAAAGCCATTCATTCGTTTGTGGCACTTATTTCCATCCTTTCCTTTTAGACGGGTTGTTCCGTCATTTTGTTGAATCTTGTTTCTTTTCACTGTGCATATTCTACAAGATAGACCCCGATGCTTTCTCCGCAGAACATGTAAGAGCCATGTAAAAAGAACGCAATTCCGTGGGAAAACCGGTCAAAAATGGACAGTTTTCAGAGGCTTTATCGGAACTTTACAAAGAACGGGCGTGTGGTTTACATACATGATTTTTCTGCCCGGGGTGTCTGCGGTATACTGGGAGAAGAACGGAAGAGAGGGAGGCGGCACACCGTGCCACAGATGAAATATGAAAAGCACAATGCGCGGCAGTATGAGCAGATATTGCGTGCGGCGCGGCAGTTGTTTGTGGAAAAAGGGATCGAGCGCGTAAGCTTCAGCGCAGTGGCGGACAGCTGCGGTATCGCGCGCGCGACGCTTTACAAATATTTCCCCGATAAGGAATCTTTGCTGTGGGCCATCCACCGCCAAGCGCTGCGTACATTTGGAAACGCACTGCTGGCGCGGGCGGAGGCGCGTCCGCTCACGGCCCTGGAACGCTTTTCCGTGTATTTTGAGGAGCTTGCCCGCCGGTTTGAACTGGACCCGGATTTCCTTTTATTTTTCGACCTGTTTGAAAAAACCTATCAGGCGGAAACGGCGCGGCGTGGCAGCGCTGTTTACGAGCGGATGTTCCGGCCGGGAGATTTCGGCTCCGGCGACACTGCACGATTTTTATGCGAGAATTTTAACGATGGCTCCCTGCGGGCCGGATTGGACGCGCAACTCACCGCCGTCAGCGCCACGTATACAGCGGTGTATGTACTCATCGGCCTGGGAAAAGACCGCGCGCCTCTGTCGCTGAAATACGGTATGGAGGCCCCGGCCATGGCGCGGTTTTTATTTGATGCATTTCTGCGGGGCATCAGCGCAGACGGAGCCCCGCCTCGCTGAAAGGCCTGAAACGGAAAAAGCGTGCCGCATCCCAAACTGGATGCGGCACGCTTTCTGTGCTCCCAAAAGAATAGGAGCAAGGCTGGACGAAAAGGCGAAAAGAGATTGACACCGTCCGCTGCCGTGCTATACTGTGGTTAGCGAAAACTAATTATGGAGCGGCGGAGCCGCCGCTGAACGGAGGGTATTGTCATGGAAGCAACTGTTTCCGCACTGCTCAACCAGCAGATCAACAAGGAGTTTTATTCGGCCTATCTTTATCTGGACATCGCCAATTTTTATGCGTCTAAGGGTCTGGACGGCTTTGCAAACTGGTATCAGGTCCAGGCAAAGGAGGAGCAGGACCATGCGATGCTGTTTTACCAGTATCTGCACAACAACGGCCAGCCGGTGATACTGGAGGCCGTCGGCAAGCCGGACGGGGCATTTGCTTCGCTGGAGGCCCCTTTGGCTGCAGCGCTGGAGCATGAACGGTATGTTACCGCACTCATCAACGCCATTTACACAGCGGCACAAGCGGCGCAGGATTACCGCACCGTACAGTTTCTGGACTGGTTTGTAAAGGAGCAGGGCGAGGAAGAGAAAAACGCCGCTGACCTGATCACCAAGATGGAGCTGTTTGGGAGCGACGCGAAGGGGCTGTACATGCTCAACAGCGAGTTGGCCGCCCGCGTCTATACCGCACCGTCCCTTGTGCTGTAATACGACAGGGACAAAATGGCGGCCTGCGCCAGACGCAGGGGAAAAGCGGCGCCTCCGGACACAGGGTGTTCGGGAAAGACTGCGATTTGTTTTTCAAAAACCGGAAATACGCCGTTTCTCTTGCTGCTTCGGCCGCCGAGGAACGGCTGAAGTTTATTGAGTTTATATAAGGCTTCACACAAATGAGGTGCAGACAGCCGACAGCTTGGTCCGCTTGACGGCAGCCGTTACGCTCCGTGCGGACAGTGCGATAATTTTTTACAGTGCAACGGGCGGACAAAAATAAAATAACGCGCCGATCTATTTCGGCGCTTCGGTCTTTCGAAAAAAGCCGCTTTTCGACGCCCTTTTCGCTAAGTTGCCTACGAACAGGGCCTTTGGCCCCGTTCGCCCCGAACGACGGCTTTCGGCGGTCGCTTCGCTTTGCTCGCCTCGGTACTCGTCTTGCGGGGCGTCGCGGGGTTATTTTAAATGAAAAAGGGGCGTCTGCGCGCTTATCCGCAAGGGAGGCGTCGCACCGCTCCGACACGCATCTGCGGGTGCAGTCGCCACTCCTTTTTCAAGCTTTTCCCCGGACGTTTCTTTTGCTTCTTTGCCTTTTTCGACAGTCTGAAGCGTGCAATCCTTTTAACAAGGATTGCACGCTGTTTTTGTAGCCCCCGGCTGTAACTGTCCTCTAATCCCGAAACAGTTCATTCGCCAAGGGCTTTTTTTCTGCTGTCCGGATGAGGTTGCTCACATATGGACGTTTGCCGGAAAGGACCTCGTCATAAAAATTCTGCTTCCAGCCGATATAGGAAATGCTGTCCTCCAATTCCTTAATAGAAGCCCGCAGCTCCTCCTGCTTTCTCGCAAGCATTTTTTTCGGGAAACAATGGTAGCTTCCCCTTGCAGGCACAGTTCCAGATATTTTTTCATCTCCTGAATGCTCATCCCGCATTTTTTCAGGCAAGTAAGATCTTTGATCCATTTTACATCTTTCTCATCGAAAACCCGGCGGTTGTTGTGGTCGCGCTTGACGTTTGGGACCAACCCCTCGTTGCAGTAGAATTTCAAAGTCTGGTAGGTCATATCCAGTTCCCGGCAGACCTGCATCATTGTATACACAGACTTACACCTCCGGTTGTGTCTACAAAAAGTCATTAAAAATTTTAAAAGGCTATTGACCGATAGTAACTACCGTATAATATAATCGATCTTAACAAGCGGTTAAAACAAACGCATTGTAGCATTGAAATAACAAAATTGCAAGAGAAAAAGAGGGATATTCAAATGAAAGTGTTGCTTGTAAACGGCAGCTCCCGTAAGAAGGGATGCACCAATGCCGCGTTGTGTGAAGTGGAACGTGCCTTGCAGGAAGCGGGAATCGGAACCGAGCAGTTCTTTATCGGAAATGAAGCTCTGCCGGATTGCGTTGCCTGCCGCAAGTGCCGGGAAACCGGGCGTTGTGTGTTCCATGATAGTGTGAATGAGTTTGTAGAAAAGGCAAAATCAGCAGATGGTTTTGTATTTGGTTCTCCAGTTTATTTCGCCCATCCCAGCGGCAGGCTGTTGGCTTTTATGGACAGGGCTTTTTATTCCGGCGGAGCGGCATTTCAGTTTAAACCCGCGGCGGCAGTACTTTCTGCCCGGCGGGCGGGAACCACAGCTTCTTTCGACGTTATCAATAAGTATTTTACCATCTGCTCTATGCCGGTAGTTTCCGCCACCTATTGGAACCACGTATACGGCGCACAGCCGGAGGAGGTCGCAAAGGATAAGGAAGGGCTGATGACCATGTATAATATCGGGAAGAACATGGCGTGGCTGTTAAAGTGCATCGCCCTGGGAAGAGAGAATGGACTTCCGCACCCGGACAACGAAAAGGTTTTGACGAACTTTATAAGATAAGAAAAGGATGGCTTTTATGAACAAAAACGCGGAGAGCAGAGCGCGAAGATTATTTGCAGGGGTAAATTCTTCTTTGAGCCGGACCGATCCTGAGTTTGTGGAGATCATCTCAAATTTTTCTCAGGACGAAACCGCGAATGCAAATATCCTCACGGAAAAGGAACGGATGCTTTGTATCCTGGCGCCCTGCTTGGCTGCCAGGGCATGGGCGAATTTCAGAACATGCTCCACGCAGCACTGAATATAGGGGTTGACCCCGTTGCAATCAAGGAGACCATCTATCAGGCAACGGCCTATCTTGAGATCGGCCGCACCTGTGATTTTCTCATTGCTGCGAACGGGATTATGGAGCAGCATGGCGTCAGGCTGCCACTTGCGCCGCAAGCATCCACAAATGAGGAAACCCGGTTTGAGCGAGGGCTTGCCAAACAGGTGGAGCTGTTTGGCCCCGATATGGCGAAGCGCCAAACGGATGGCCCGGCGCTTCGCAGAAACATTAACCGCTGGCTGGCGGACAACTGCTTTGGAGACTATTATACCCGCAACGGCCTGAACGGCCAGGAACGCGAGATGATCACTTTTTGTTTCTTTCTTGCACAGGGAGGCTGTGAAAACCAGCTTCGCGGGCATACGGCAGGAAATTTCGGCGTGGGCAACGGAAAAGAAAAACTTTACAGTGTCGTGGAGCAGTGCATGCCATATATCGGGTATCCCCGCAGCCTGAATGCTATGAGCATCATTGACGAAATCGCCGCAAAAGAAAAATAAGGAGGAGCCGCTATTATGGAATATGCAACACTGCAAAACGGATTGAAAATGCCTATGGAGGGCTTTGGGGTTTTTCAAGTTCGTGATAAAGAGGAATGTAAGCGTTCTGTGCTGGATGCGATCCGGACAGGATACCGCCTGATTGATACTGCTGCTTCATACACCAACGAGGACGCCGTGGGAGAAGCTGTGCGGGAAGCCATTGCTGAAGGCATCTGTACCAGAGAGGAGCTGTTTATCACTTCTAAAATGTGGGTGCAGGATATGCAGAATTACGAAATGGCAAAAGCTGCCATTGACGCTTCTCTGGAAAAAACAGGACTGGAATATCTGGATTTATACTTGCTGCATCAGGCGATGAAGGACTACTTTAGCGCATGGCGGGCTATGGAGGACGCTTACAGGGATGGAAAGCTGAAAGCTATCGGCGTGTCCAACTTCTATCCTCACGTCCTTACGAATTTCTGCGAAACTGTCGAGATCCAGCCCATGGTGAATCAAGTGGAGCTTCACCCTTATTTCACGCAAGAGAACGCATTGGCTACTATGAAAAAGCACAATATCGTTCCGGAAGCATGGGCGCCTCTTGGCGGCGGCCGATATGGCGCGTTCCATGAGGGGCTCCTTCTGGAGATTGCTTCGGCACACGGAAAGAAAGTGGGGCAAGTGATGCTTCGATGGAACATCCAGCGCGGAGTAGTGGTGATCCCCAAATCCACCCATCCGGAACGAATCGAGGAGAATTTCAATATCTGGGATTTTACCCTCACCGATGATGAAATGCAGAGGATCAGTTCTTTGGATCAAGGTTATACAGGTACTGCCGTGAAACACTTTGACCCGGAATTCGTTCGTATGTGTACAAACAGAAAGATTCACGATTGAAGGAAGAGTATAGCATGAACAGTTTCACTTTTTCTTATCCGACGAAGGTGTATTTTGGTGAGGGGAGCGCGGCGCAGGCTTTCCGCACAGAGCTTCGAAAGAAAGGCAAGACAGTGCTGCTTGCCTACGGCGGCGGCTCCGTCAAAAAGAATGGCGTCTATGATGAAGTAAAAGCGCTGCTTAAACAAGCAGATAAAACGATTATTGATTTTTCCGGTATCATGCCGAACCCCACCTATGCAAAGGTGCAGGAAGGTGCGGCCATTGCCCGTGAGCAGCATGTAGACTTCATTCTGGCTGTGGGCGGCGGCAGCGTGATCGACTGCTGCAAGGTGATTTCCGCACAAGCTCTGCTGGACGAAGACATCTGGGAGATGGAGTACGGCAAGGGACAGTTCCCTAACGCAGGAATCCCGGTAGGTGCGGTTGTCACCGCATCCGGCACAGGGGCAGAAATGAACGCGGGCGGCGTCATCACCCATGAAGAAAAGAAGTGGAAGGGCGGCATTTTCGGCATCGCTCCCGTATTCGCCGTCCTGGACCCGGCGTATACCATGTCCGTGCCGCCCATGCAGGTCCTCTCCGGTGCGTTTGACACTTTAAGCCATGCCATGGAAACATATTTCGGTAATTCCGACCAGGATAATGTTTCCGATGATGTGGCGCTGGCGGTCATGCGCAATACCGTTGTCAATATGCGCCGCTTGCTGAAAAACATCAACGACAGGCAGGCTCGGAGCAACTTGATGTGGGATTCTGCAATGGCGGAGAATGGAATTTTGAAATGCGGCCGCCTGACAGATTTCCAGACACACCAGATCGAACACCAGCTTGGCGCTTATACCGACTGCAACCACGGCCAGGGACTGGCAGTGATTCATCCCGTTTATTACCGCCATATCGTAAAGGATGCGCCGGAGAAATTTGCCAGACTTGCAAAGGACGTATTTGGCCAGGATACCGCAGAAGCCGGTGTGGCGGCACTGGAGAGCTTCATCAAAGAGTGCGGGCTGCCCACAAAACTGAGCCGGCTTAAATCCACGGTGGAGATCACCCCGGAGGTACTGCGGCAGGTGGCCGATACCTGCAACATTATCAAGGCTGGCCCCCGTGAACTCAGCAGGGACGAAATCTACGAGATTTTGATGGAGTGTCTATAAGGAGGGCCGCATGGACCGGCCGTATATAATTTGTTGCATTTTGAGCGCGCTGGATGGAAAACCACCGGTGCATTTATGAGAACAGAGGCTGCCGGAAAGGCAGGCGAAGAATATGCCCGTATCCGTACAGAATATCGGACCGACGCATGGCTTTACAGAACGGTGACCACAAAAGAGCTTACAGGAGAGCGAAAACCGGAGATTGGTCCGGCGTCAGAGATATCTCCCGGTGATTCTGTGGCGGAGGCGCAAGCGGCGCTCTACTATGTTTCTGTGGATACGAAGGGAGAAATCGGCTGGGCATCAGGCACATTCCGTAAGGCCGGATGCCCATGCAATTGAAGTTCTGACAGAGCAGCCCCGGCGCGCCGGCGATTTTCCGGCGCAAGAAGATAGAATGCTTGGATGGCGATGGAATTTGGCTGGGATGTTCGGTAAAAGACAAACAGCAAGGAGAAAGAAAAGAGGAAGAATATCCGTGCGCGGATGTTTTTGACATTGCTATTAAGCGGTTGTGCTGAGAAAAACAATAGCTTTGTATCATCGGAAATGCAGCCGGTTCCTTCTATGGCCGCGAACGAATGCGGAAGCCTGCCTGCTGCGGAAAGCGCGCGTTCGGGAGGACGAGGCTGCTGCCCATTCTTAATGAATCGCGGGAGACAGGGTGAAACTCAAATTTGCAGCGCAATTTATGTACCCCAGGAGACCGGAGAACAAATGTCGGCAGTATTTTCCGCTCATGGCTTTAAGACAATCATCAGACTGGAGCATAATATACCGAAGCGCTGGCTGCAAAGGGATATGTAATATAGGATAAAGTCCAACTCCTGGCACTTCCCAAAATCCCATAAAAAGGCAAAGTCTGTCGGCGTTGATATCTGTTGATAAAACAGAACTCCCCCGGTAACAACTACCGAGGGAGTTTTAATTTATGTTTGGCTTGCATTTTGATTTGCATATTTTGTAAATAACACCGTAAGGATATTGGCGCGCATAAACAAGGCAAAAAGAAAACCGCAAACACCGAACAAATGACAGTGTAATGCGGCTTTTTATATGGTGGAGACGGAGGGGCTCGAACCCGCGACCTCTCGGATGTGAACCGAACGCTC